>Ga0210386_10000281_pt1 | contig 46066 bp, 33 predicted proteins | sample IncBWH32OmetaG_FD_160091 | JGI IMG/M metagenome (GOLD analysis project Ga0210386, IMG submission 160091) | Forest soil microbial communities from Barre Woods Harvard Forest LTER site, Petersham, Massachusetts, United States - Inc-BW-H-32-O ...
ATTACGCTCCAGGCGCTGAACATTCCGCTCGTGAGCGGGACGCCGCACGATGATGGCAAACAGATTGCACCGCGTCTCGGCATCGCTTATTCCCCCGGCAGCACCGGCAAGACCGTGATCCGGGCTGGATTTGGCCTGTATTTCGACGATCTGGCGCAAAATGGTTGGGTAACCGCGTTCCAGGCTGTCAATGCGCCGCCCGGCTCATGCATCGATCCGGTCATGAATCCGAATGGTCCGGAGAACGCCGGATGTGTTCCCGGCAACTCCTCCGGAGGGACTGCCAACCTGATCGCTCCCAGTTACCGGACGCCCTACGCTATCCACGTTTCCGGAGGCTTTCAGCATGCCTTCAACGCAAATTGGGCGCTAAGCGCCGACTACATACATGAGCAAGGCAACCACGCCTATCGCGCCTATAGCTACACGGGCGGCACCAACCTGTTTACTCCATTGCTGCCAGTCACGGACCCCGACCAGGCTGCCTATGTTCCGGATGTCAATGTCTTTCACTCCGACAACCGGTCCAGCTATAACGGCCTGCTTCTACACCTGCAGGGCAACATGACGCGCCATTTTAATCTGATCGCGAACTACACTCTGTCGAAGGCGCAGACTTGGGGCTGCGTGCTCGGCGAGCTCTTCGATTACGTGAATGGTGTCTGCAACCCGCTCGATCCATTTGCGCCGGGCGACTATGGCCCATCGGGCGAAGACGTTCGTCAGCGCTTTGTGTTGGCGGGTACCTGGTTTGCGCCGGGAGGCGTTGAACTCAGCGGACTGTCCCAGGCAGAAAGCGCGCGTCCGTTCACAATCACCACGGCGGACAATAGCGGACGCATCGCGATCAACGGAGTTTCCACTACGCTTGACCAGTTCCGCGGAACCCCTTATATCCAGACGGACCTGCGCGTCAGCCGTCCAGTCAAGTTGGGCGAGAGGTGGTCGCTTGTGCCATTCGTCGAGTTCTTTAATCTGTTCAATCGCAACAACCCGGGCGCGAATTACGTGACAAACATAGCGACACTTCCTGTCCCTCCAGACCAGGCCCAGGCGGGAAACATCACCGCCATCTGCACAAATGCTGGCTGCACCGCGACCCAACCGATCCTCAGTCCAAACCAATTGCGCGTCCCCGGCGGCGCATTAGGAGATTTCTTTGGTCCTGGTACCACGGTGGGCATTCCTTTCGCAGCCCAGTTGGGTGTACGTGCAAACTTTTAGGCATTTTGGTCAAGTGGGGACAGCTTCTCATTCTGAGTTTTTCAACCTAATAGAGGGGCGGCCAATACCGACTTTTTGCACGCCAGTTTCTGCTTCCCGCTGATACAAAATCGAGCGCGGAGCGCCTCTCACGATTGGCGTTATCAGCATTTTCACCCTTGCAGATTTTGTTTGAATTCCTAGAGAACCTAGACTACGATTCATTCTCTTCTGATCGTCGGCTGGTTCGTTCGCGTTTGCTGTGTGACTGACGAGTTCTGTATGGGTCTTCGACCCACCTTTATGGATGAAAAACGTGGCGAGTCGAAGCCTTATGATGGAACCGGCGTGGGACGGCGAAGACCGAGCCTACTCTGGATTTTTGAGGCCGCTGACGAGTTTGGTCTGGGTCGCGTGTTTTGGACCAATTTGTGTTGCGCCATCCGTCCCTGTGGGACGGTCTGGTAGCACGTGACGGTGTTTAATGATTCTGCTCACGCTTCCTGCCGCTTCCCCGCTAGAGTCTGGCGTTGTTGGGGGAAGTGGCTGGGGGTGCCCCCCTAAGGCCGCAAACTTACTGCTTTCCGGCAAATTGCATCGTGTACGCAGTCGCCGGATCGTTCGCATGCTGGATCACCTTCGCAGCGCTGAGGCTATTGTTGCAGAAAGACGACTTCGTTGGCGTCGATTCTTAATTCCGAGCCGCCCTCTGCTGTTTCGCTCTTCGGGAATGAGAGTCAAGGGAGGAAATCGCGTGGCAAACCGTTCAAGGCTGACCTGGAGCGTGACCGATGAAACGGTCCGCCCATTCGATGAAGTACTTCATGTTTGGTGCGTCCGTGTGTCCGCCGTCGTGCTGGCGCCAGGCAAGCTGGCCACTCAATAGGCCCTCGTTCTCGGGAGGCATTTTCGCCGTATGGTAATCTCCCAGTACTTCGAGCGCTTTCGCGCCGAGCAAATCGAAGACTCGGCCAGCGTCGACTGTAGCCATAAGGCTGCCCTGGTGATCGAGCCAATGCGCGTCGCCCTTTTCAGGAATGCCATAGCTGATAAACGTAAGGCGGGGGGCGCAGAGCGCAATCAGCTCGTTGGAATCGACAGGAATGTCACCCGGGTTCATGCTTCCGAAAGTGGCATCCGAGGCGCCATACTTCATGAAATTCCCGGCCATCCAGTAGTATTCGCCGCCGGTCAGGCTCTCGACGGCTTCGCCGAAATTGCGGCGCAGCGGGGTTGCTCCACCTTTTCCGGATGAGCCGACGAGCACCATGGCGAAACGCTGGTCGAAGGCCATGGTGATCAGCGCCGCTTTTCCATAGCGCGAAACTCCTTCGATCCCGACGTGTTTCGCATCGACGGCCGGATCGCTCTCAAGATAATCGAGGCTGCGTCCGGCTCCCCAAGCCCACGCGCGCAACGCTCCCCAGTCTTCGGGATGACGCGGCTGACCTTTGTTCACGAGTCCAATGATTCCTCGAGTAATGCCGGCACCGTCGTCTGCCTGCACACTGGCCGGGTCGAAGAGCGCGAAGCCCCATCCGTCGGCAATCAGCTGCCACGTATTGGGGGGTCCGCCGTCTGCATTGAGCTGCGGGAACTGAAAGGGCGTTTCTTTCACCGGCTGCCATGCCGGATGTTGCTCGAATACTTCTTTGAGCGACGGGTCCTGCTGGACCAGTAGCGTCTTCAATGCCTTGTTGATGCGCTCCATCTCTGCGCTCGACGGTTCATTCGGCGCAGGGAATCCGGCGCGGCCAAACATCACCAGGACAGGGACGGGGCCCTTCGCGTTTGCGGGCGTCACCAGCGTCATGTGGATGTTGACACTGATTGCGGGGTACGACGAGTTGTCGACGTGTCCCATCAGGTCTTTCGCGATGACAGGCCGGAATCCGATCATTTCATGATCAACGGCGGTTACGGTCCAGGTCACATGAGGCACGTTGCCAGGGATGCGACCATAGACATACTTCTCGTACATCTCCACGATTTCGGGACGGCGCTTGTCCCACCACGTTGCAGGGGTAGTTACTTTCTGGCCATCGTTCAGCGTGAGAGGGTCTGGAAGATTCGGATAGGGGTTCGCTTTCGATTCGTCGATGTTGGCATGGTTTGGAGCTTTTTCATCGCCGCTCGGACCGGGGCGCATGGCTTTGATGCCAAGCTGATCCATCATGTTCTGGTGATCCTGATCGGCCGTGAAGGTGACCGGCGGCGGTAGAGACGCAGTGGAAGCGGAGTTCTGAATTAAGGCCGCGTGCTGGCCGGCAGTTGCAAACCCGAGACAGAGCAGACCGAGACGAAACCTGACAAGGAAATGCACGCGTCCTCCGGACACCGACGCCGCTTGAGGCGTTAGAATCGATTTACTTCGGAACCAATACTAAATCCATGAACCCAAAACGTGCAGTCAAAAAGTACAAAGCCTTCGCTTTACTTGGGGCGCTCCTCTCTGCTGCCGGACAGATTCAGGCTCAGACAAATCTCGCGCCGCAGAGCTGGATCGCCAGCTGGGGGGCATCGCAGCAGGTCCCCGAACCGCAGAACGCACTTCCTGCCGCCGATCCGCGGGATGTCACCGTGCGGCAGATCTTTCATTTGTCTGTTGGCGGTCCTGAGCTGCGTATCCACGTGTCGAATGCCTTCGGGACAGACCCGCTGCACTTTACCGCGGTCCATATTGCCCGGCCGCTCTCGCCTCACTCATCGGCGATCGATCCTGCGACTGACAAGGCGCTGAGCTTTGCGGGGGAATCTGAGGTAACAGTTCCGCCGGGTGCGGAGTTCATATCGGATCCGGTTCCCTATCCGGTCCAGCCGTTGTCTGATCTGGCGGTGACGTTTTACCTTGAATCCCCTCCCACTCGCGAGACGGGGCATCCCGGTTCACGGGCCACTTCGTACTTTGTACACGGCGATGCCGTATCTTCACCAACCCTGGCGGATGCCGGCAAGGTAGACCACTGGTATCAGATTTCGGAAATCGATGTGCAGACGACTGAAGGATCTGGCTCGGTTGTGGCGCTGGGCGATTCGATCACCGATGGTCATGGAGCGACGACCGACGGCAATGACCGGTGGACCAATGTGTTGGCATCGCGATTGCAGCAATCGCCGGCAACGCGGGACATTGGCGTAGTGAACGCGGGGATCGGCGGTAATCACCTGCTGACCGACGGTCTGGGACCGAACGCGCTGGCGCGCTTCGATCGCGATGTCCTGGCTCCGGCTGGTGTGCGCTGGCTCATCGTGTTTGAGGGCGTCAACGATTTGGGCGGACTGACGCGGATGGGCGAAGTGCCGCCAGCCGAACATAAAGCATTGGTGCAGCGGATCATCGCGGCATATCAGCAGCTCATCGCGCGCGCGCATGCACATGGACTACGGGTGATCGGTGCGACGATCACTCCCTATGCAGGCTCCGACTACTATCATCCGGGTCCGTTGAACCAGAAGGACCGGCAGACGGTGAACGAATGGATTCGAGCAGCCGGACATTTCGATGCCGTGATCGATTTCGACGCCGTGGTTCGCGACCCCCATCAGGCGGATCGCCTGCTTCCGGCCTATGATTGCGGCGACCATCTGCATCCGTCTCCGGCCGGCTATCGGGCAATGGGCGATGCGATTTCGCTCTCCCTGTTTGCGCGCTGATTATCAGAACCGGGTTGTTGGCATCACGGGCGCCTGGTTGCGCTCCCCGTTGCAGCGGTCGAGGTTGGCAGGCGTGCTCCCCGCTGAAATACGAGTGCGGCAGCACCGCGAAGACGAGCGATTTCACCTTCATGGGTCGGTCGGATCTGAGGCGAACTGCCTGCAAGGGTGAGATCGGCCGCCTCCTTCTCAATCACCGGCCCAAAACGACGCCACGCCGCGGTTAACTCCCCCGCAATCAGAATCGTGCTAGGAGAAACGCTGGCGATGATCATCCGCAATCCGCGACCAATCCACCTGGCCTGCATGGTGAGGGCCTGCGCGGCAGCCGAATCGCCTTCTTCGGCCCTATTGAGCAGTTCCTGAAAGGAGACGACGGCGCCCTTTGGCCTCAGCTCCCGGTAATAGCGCAGTGCGGCCCGGGAAGAACTGAAAACCTCCCAGCATCCGTTCTTCCCGCACCCGCAGCGCGGGCCATTGGGATCGATGGGAATATGGCCGAACTCGCCCGCCATTCCGTTGTGCCCGGTAAGTAGTTGCCCATTGGCGAGCACGCAGGTTCCCACCCCTTCAGCGACCGCAACCAGCACCGCATCCTTGACTCCGTCCATGCGCGCGAACGTTCGCTCCGCCATCAGACACGCGGTTGCATCATTTTCCATCATTACGGGCAGTCCCATCCTGGTTTCGACCACTTTCTTGATGTCGAATTCGGGCCATTTCAGATTGGGAGCAAAAATCAACCGCTGCGTTGTGGGATTCACTCTTCCGGGAAGACTAATGCCAATGCCCTCGGTCGGTTTGTCCGGCGCGGTGGGGCGGATCCGCTGCATGCAGTCGATGATCAGCCGCATGGAAGCCGCCGGATCGGAGGTAATCGGCACCGGCCAACGCGAGAGCAGCCGCCCATTCAGGTCCACTAACGCTACGCTGGCCTGCCTTGGATGAATATCAACCGCGATCGCCACAAGAGCTTCGTTTAGTCCCACCATCGTTGGTCGGCGTCCACGCGGCAGCGACCCCATTGCGCCTTCCCGCACCCAATTCTCGTTTATAAGCTGCTCAACGATTTGCGAGATGGTGCTTCGTCCAAGGCCTGAACTCCGCGCCAGGTCGGCGCGGGAGATGGGTTGGCTGGTCCGGATCAACTCGAGGACGATATCCCGGTTGATGATTCGCGCCGTCTCACTGGACGCAAGCTGTAGTTCAGCCAGATCGACGTGTTTTATGCCATGCCTGTGTTGCCGCAATCCCCTGGAACCTCTGTTGTTAAGCATGCAATAAACCGCTCCGAACCGTGATGGCGACCGAGGCACCTGTGGAAATAACGAAGCATACCATCATGAGCGGCCTTTTGATGAGCAGATAAAAGTGCCAGATAAAAGTGCCAGACACTTTCATTTTGTTTTTATGGAGGATGAAATCGCCTGAAGCAATAAGGAGGAGTCGGTGCCTTCAGGGGTTTAAACAGCGGCAATTCGCAAGAAACAGATGGAGTAAGCATTTTTACGGCTTCTTCCCGGCCTATCGTGTCCTTTGGTCATGAATCAGGAGTAAAACAAGGTTCCAGCCTTGATTTGCCCATCGAGTACGGATCTGTCTACTTTTTGATGCAGGCACATACAAAAGCGTATTTCTGGGCACAATCTGAGGTTTCCGCTTGACACCGACAAAATTGTGTACCTATAGTTTTTGTCGCTAACAAAATAGCGATTTCAGGAGCACCTGAAACGAAACGGATTCCAAGCGGAGCTCGTTGTTGGCGGAATTTCCAGGAGGCAATGTCAAAATGAATAGCGCATTTGGCGTTCTTATCAGGCGAGGACTAAAGGGAGACCTGCGACAAGTCTGTAGAAGAGGCCAGTGGATCCTTCCACTCATCGGGGTCGCGTTGTTGCTTCTGTCCGGGCCCCTGACCCACGCACAAACCACGGCCCAGTTGACAGGGACCGTGCAGGATAACTCGGGTAGCGTGATTCCCGGGGCCCAGGTAACGTTAACCGATGAATCAACCGGCGTCTTGCGCGCCGTACAAACGAATGGCCAAGGGTTGTACGCCTTTCCCTCGCTGGTACCGGCCTCCTACTCGCTGAAGGTCACTGCGAAAGGCTTCCAACCGAAGGAAATTACTGGAATAACGCTGCACGCCGGAGACGAGCGCACCGTTCCTGCGTTTACGCTGACTGTCGGCTCTGAGGCGACGACGCTCACAGTCAGTGCAGCCACGGAAATGATTACCATGGATGGCGGGCAACGCACCAGCGTCCTCGACTCCAAGCAGATCGACAATTTGGTTCTGGTAGGCCGGGACACGACGGAGCTGCTGAAAATCCTGCCGGGCGCGACAACGGTCTCTTCTGGCCTAACCCAGAACAGCCCGATGTATACCGATCTGAATGTGACAGTTCAGCAGAGCGCGGTCGGCAACGGCATCGACATTAACGGTGCGGTGAATCGCGGTGGCACAGCGTTGCTGGCGGACGGAGCCAACGTTATCGACCCGGGCAACATGGCATCATCGGTCTCAATCATCAACCCGGAAATGACCGCGGAAGTCAGCGTGCAGGCTTCGAACTTCGGCGCAGACACACCGTTTGGTCCGGTAGTTGTGAGCACCATTAGCAAATCGGGGGGTGATCGCTATCACGGCGAAGCCTACTTCGACGTACGGAACAGCGTCCTGAACGCCAATGACTGGCAGGACAACCATCAGGGAGTCCCTCAGGGGCCCCAACACTATTACTATCCCGGAGGTAACTTCGGAGGCCCGGTGCCCGGCACCCACAAGAAGCTGTTCTTCTGGGGCGGCTATGAACGCTGGCTGCAGAACCAGGGCAACTCGAATGTGTTGAAGTCATTTATTCCGTCCCCGGAAATGATGGCCGGCGACTTCACCACCGATAACGCGGACAACAATGCCCTTTGCCCCACTGGCTTTTACGCGACACCGAACGGCACCTTCCCGCAGGGTGCATGGTGCAACGATCTTTCCGGAACGGCTTTTCCTGACGGCAGCAGCATTCCGGTTAACAACTCCAGCGCCCCGAACTCCGGGAATAAAATTCCCTCTCAATTCATCGATCCCGGCGCAGCGGCGCTGGCCAAAATCTGGCCCAAGGCCAACGCAAACCCGGCGACCACTCCCGGCGGCTACAACTACTATCAACCGATACCGAACATCAATAATGGCTGGATCTATCGATTCCGGGTTGACTATCAATTGGGGGCAAATACAACGATTTACGGTTCTTACCAACAGGCATGGGACTCGCAGCTCGCACAGGGCAATGGCGCGCATCTGTACTGGACGCCGGGCAATGCCATCCCCTACCCGGGCGGAGGCGAGTCCGAGGCTTTCCGAGGCAAAGCGCTGGCAGGGCACTTCGTACACAACTTTAACTCCACAACCACGAACGACTTGATGGCGGCATGGGCCTTCGGCAGCTTCCCCTTTGTCCAGCCGGACCCATCGGCGGTCTACCGGTCCACACTTGGCTATCCCTACGGCAAGGTTTTTCAGACCAAATCTCTCAACATCCCTGCCTACAGCAGCGCCGGTAATTTCAGCTTCCCCGATTTCTCGCAGGCTTCAATCTTTGACAACCCTCCGGGGCAGTATGCAGTCCGCAAGGAAGCCCCCCAGTTCAGCGATACGCTGACCAAGGTTTGGGGTGCTCACACCGTGAAGATGGGCGCATTCACGCAAAACACCGATAACTATCAGAGCACTTTTGCCACCTACCAGGACGGAGACGTCTCCAACATTGGCGCGGGTCAGAATCCGAATATCATTACCGGAAACCCGCTCGGCTCGCCGCATAACCCCGTGGCCAACTTCACGATGGGCATTGTGAACGCCTACAGCGAAAACAACGCGTCTCCCATTGCCGATACCGCCTACCAGGCGACGGCATTTTTTGCGACCGATACCTGGAAAGCAAGCAGGAAACTTACCGTGGTGTTCGGCGCGCGCGTGGAGCACATAAGCCACTGGTATGACCGTGATGGCATCGGCATGGCGGACTTCTATCCTTCCCGTGTATTGTCTGACTACAATAGCGGTAAGTATGCTCCGGGGTATTACTGGCATGCCATCGATGCGAGCGTTCCGCTGGGCGGTCAGCCAAACCGCTTTGCCTATTTCGATCCGCGATTGGGCCTTGCCTACGATTTGTTCGGGGATGGTAACACGATGTTCCGCGGCGGTTGGGGCGCCTACCGTTTCGTCACCCAGGTTAACGACGTCTCGGCGCCACTGGTGACCGCGCAGGATGTCCTGACCTACAACCTGCCCGGTCAGAAGACTGTCATGCTTTCGCAGCTCAGCCAGCTGGCATATGCGGGCTGCACATCCATGTGCGGAAGCGGATCACAGACGGGCTTCGATTCGACCGACTATAGCCAGCCGCTGACTTATGCCTACAACTTTACAGTCGATCAAAGGCTGAAATGGAATACTGTGCTCGACATTGCCTACGTCGGAAGCCAAACCAGCCAGCTTTCCGACAACAGCGAAGGCATTGAAGGCAGCAACTACGCCGCACTCGCCGATCAGAACAAAACCCCGGTCGGGGCCTTTTTCAAGCCCGATCCACGCACCGGTGTGCTGTCGACTAATCCGGAAAACCTGGGAACCAATCCTAACGGCACTGGCGGCACTCCAACCGGAAACACGGCGGCAGATTATCACCCCTACGGCTTCGCGTACGGCACCGCTTCCGCCTATATGAATCAAGGAATCGCGTACACCAACTACAATGCTCTGCAGGTGCAGTGGATCAAAACATCGGGCAGGCTCAACTTCAATCTGAATGGCACCTGGTCAAAGACGCTGGGCACGAGCCTGCAGGCCAATCCGTTTAATGTCAACCTGAATTACGGCCCGACTTCTATTGACCGGCCGTTTGTCTTCAACGCCTCCTACACCTACCAGACCGGAAGCATCACTAACTTCAATCGGGTTGTCAATGGGCTGCTGGGAGGATGGACAATCTCCGGCATTTCCACCTGGCAGGCTGGCGGGTACATTCCTGCTGCGCTTGGAAACGGTGTACCAAACTTCAATCTGGGGCTAACGTATACCGGTCTGCCGGCAAATGCGCAGGCGCAGGGTATCAGCACCGGGATAGGCTCCAATACGTACTTCGGGACGGATGCTCCTGTAGCGATCTTGCCCGTGCTGACCTGCAACCCAACAATCAACCTCGTCCACTACCAGCGCGTCAATGGGAACTGCTTTAACGCGCCCGCCGTGGGCACACAGGGCGGTCAGAATTATCCCTATATGAGCGCTGGGGCCTATTTTAATAACGACCTGGCGGTTTACAGGACATTCCATATCCATGAGAATCAGTCGATCCAGTTCCGGGCCAGCGCCTTTGACTGGCTGAACCACGCGCTCCCGGGTTTCAGTTCGTCTGGAAGTGGAGGGCCGCTCGGGCTGAGTTACAACGTGGACTACGCCAGTAAAACCATTACAAAGAACTACAACACCAGCACCTTCGGGATTATGGACACCAAGACGGGGGCTCCATACTCGCGAATTATCGAATTGAACGTGAAGTACTTCTTCTAGCACGCCTCCCCGCGAAACGGAAGGTGACCGGAATTGTTCGCCTTCCGCCTTTTTTAGATTCTTAGGAAGGCGACATTCATAGGTCAACGACTTCAGAACCGATGCCGCTGTGCACTGGACCGACGACACGAACTGTCCCTGCATGGCGGGTGGTACGATGTGAAATCGACGGGGGACCTCCCATCGATTCCTGGCTTCATCATGTCCATCCGAGCCGAACTCCGTAGCACATACCTCATTTTCATATTGATTTCCGCTACGGCACTTTGCGGACAGACGGGGGAATACGGGTCTGTAAGCAGCGGGCCGTTGCGGCAGTATTACAACGACGCCCAGGAGTTACAACGGACGGGCAAACTCAGCGACGCAGCGGGACAATATCGCGCGTTTCTCGCCGATGCCCTTGGCGAGCTGGCGATCGGATACGGCCTGGCGCGCGACTATATGCATGCGGCTCCGTTGTTCGATGAAGCTCTGGCTCTGGAACCCAATTCCCCGTCTCTGCTTCTTGATTACGCGCGAACGGCGTTGACGCTGGGCGATCTCGCCCATGCAAAAACGCTGGCTACAGAATTCATACGGAAATACCCGGGCGATCGTGAGAAGCTCGCTCAGGCTCATCAGGTGCTTGGACGCACACTTCTGAAACTGAATCGGGAACAGGAAGCAAAAAAAGAGCTGGAAGCAGCCTTGGCGTTGGACCCGACTTTTCCCAACGGCTATGACCTGGCTGTGGCTTGCCTTGATCTGGACGACGAAAAGTGCGCTGCGCAGATTTTCGAAGAGCTTGAAAGCTCGTTTGGCGATACTCCGGAGATCCATTTGGCCTTCGGGCGCGCATACGGCGATTCGGATTTCCAGCCCCGGGCGGTAACGGAGTTCAGCCGGTCCATTGAGGAAAACCCGCGTTTGCCGGGCGCGCACTATTTGCTCGCAGCGGCCTTGCTGGCGGCGAGCGGCGACGAAAGCCATGTGGAAAGCGCGGAAACGGAATTGAAGAAAGAACTAACTATCTCTCCGCGTGATGCAATGACCTATACCGCGCTCGGCAAGATTGCAGTAATTCGCAATAACTACCCCGCAGCAGAAACATATCTGAAGCGAGCGATCTTACTCGCTCCGCAAAGTCCCGACGCCTATCTGTATCTGGGGCAGATGTATTTCAACACGAACCGTTTCACGGAGGCGGAAACTGCTCTTCGTGAATGCATCCGTCTTACGACAGATGTTTCGAGAAATCGATATCAGGTTCAGAAGGCGCATTTTTTTCTCGGCAGAATTCTGATGAAGCAAGGTCAGAAGGATGCGGCACAAGCGGAGATGGATGTCGCACGCGAGCTGGCCAACAAAACTCTGGCGCAGGACAAAAGCAAGCTGGCGGGACTGATGGATACATCTGGGTCCCAGGATGTTCTGGCATCTGCGGCAGAAGCTGAGGCTGCTCCTTCCCTCGTCTCTGCCACAGCGGATCCGCTGGCACTGGGCAAGGTCGAAGCAATGAGAGAGCAGGTCAGACTCCCCGTGGCTGACAGCTATAACAATCTGGGTGCTATCGCGGCGACGAATGACGACTACTCGCGCGCAGTCAGCTACTTCGAACGTGCGGCCGTGTGGAATCCATCGCTCGAGGGGCTCGACTATAACTGGGGGCGAGCGGCATTCGCGGGGTCACAATTTGCGGACACCATTATGCCTCTGTCACGCTATCTGAAGTCGCACCCTGATGATATTGGCGCCCGAAGTGTTCTGGCCCTCAGTCAGTTCATGATCGACAACTACCACGGTTGCATTGAGACGCTGCAATCCGTCATTGGAAAGCGTGATCTCGATGCCCGAGTAGAGTATACCTATGCGGAGTCGATGATCAGGACCGGACAAATCGGTCATGGCACGGAAAGACTGGAAGCGCTGGAGAAGGTGCATCCGGAAATTTCCGATGTACATCGCTCACTCGGAGAAGCGTTAGATCAACAAGAACAGCAACAGCGAGCGCTTGAGGAACTCCACACAGCGATTCAGCTCAGCCCGCGCGATGCTGACTCACATTACGATCTCGGCAAGGTGGAACTCAAAATTGGAGACACGGCAGCGGCGATTCCGGAACTTGAGACAGCGGTGCAACTGTTGCCGAACAACGAGAAATTCCATCAGGAACTGGCTGATGCATACACCGCGGCTCGCCGGCCGGCAGATGCACAAAAGGAGATAGAAACCTGCAACATGCTCAGAGGACGGGCCCAAGGTAATGCGTCGTCGCGCCAGGCTCCTGCTCCCGAGCAATGATCCGTTAAGATTCAACAGCATTCTGTGTCGCCGTGAGATTCTCTAACGCATCGAGGGAGATTCGACCAATGAGTGTCTCAGTTGATTCGTACGGGGCTCTCCGAGTCAACAGATCGTGATGTGGTTGTGGGCTGCTGATCAGAAATATTACGCAGTCGCCAACACCCGAGACCAATCAAGAACAACGCTCCAGCAATCCAGACTGCGTGATGCGCTACGGCGTCCACCACAATGTCTACCGAGCTATGTACCCCTGAGAGCCGCTCAGCGACCCAGCCAACCGATGCGAAACCCGCAAAGAGCGCGCCGCCAATTCTTACGACTGGATATGCGCGGGTGCGACTCATCAAAACCAGTGACGGCATGGTAACGGCGACCACGACCATCTGCATGGTTTCTATACCCAGGTTGAATGCCAGAATTCCGGCGACTCGCTCCCAGCGGCCTAACCTCAACTCGCTTAGTGTGGCAGCAAACGCTAGCCCGTGAATGAGCCCGAAGAAGGCTGCTATGCCAGCTTCTTTACCCGGGAAAATTGGACGGAGCGCGTGGACAGCCGAGACAAGAATAGAAACAGCAATCAGCACTTCAATCGGACGACCCGGCACGCGCACGATTCCAAACGCTGCCAGGGCCAGTGTGATCGAGTGCCCGATAGTAAATGCCGTCACAATCTTAAGAATGCGGAGCACGCTGCCTCTCGCCCCGGCGAATCCAGCCCAGCGCGAACCAACGACGATGAGAGGAGCAGGGAGAAGGAGTACCAGCAGGAACAGAAGATGGTCTGTACCTTCAGCGATGTGCCGCATGCCGAGACGAAAGATGCTGGCGAAGCCGAGCGTACTCATCGACCCACTGAGGTTTGTCCACCACCGGCGAAGGGGCAAATCAGAACGACCGCCGGCCTGCACATAATCCAATTGGTAAAACGATTGCCGTTCATTCCGAGTCTGGCCGACGATGCGGATGTCTCGATCTTGCGGAATGAGACAATTCACCAGGTAAGCTGCGTTTTGGCGTTGATGATGATTTTCGAGAATGAGTTGTCGGTTGGGGCCGCCGCGCGGCAGGTCCGCCGTGAACTCAATGTGTATCTCCCCAATTCCCTCCTTCATCAGCTCGATTTGCGGGAAATCTACTGAGACCAGCTTCGGCTTTACGCTCCTGCCGTCCACCGTCAGCGACAAATCACTGAGCACTCTCTCCGCATAGCCCCGCTGCTCTGCTGGGGAGAGGACGCCGTCTCCATTGCTGTCGATGCTCGCAATGACGGAGGAAGACACCGCAACACCAGGAATCATGCGCATCGATGCCTGCACATGGTCCTTGTCCACCGAGATGATGATGGCTTGCAGATATTCATCAAGTCTGTGCGCGGACGCGACCCCGACAAGAGACAGAAGAGTCGCGGCAGTTGTTACGATCCTCAGCCTCATTGCTTCACAAGCCCTCGTCCGTAGTCGTTCGTGGGATCGCGGTACATGGTGTGGACATGCTGGCCGGGATCGCCCCCAAGGGTCTGAGGCGCATACTCGACGACAAGATGCGGACCCTGGATGCGGTAATAGGCCGTAATGTTTTTGCCCGGAGTCACCGTAGTCGGTCCGCTCCAGGCGAACCAGGTCTCGTTGATATCGGCCCTTAGCTCGGCCATGCGGGCTGCGGCTGCACTCTCGTGAATAATGCCCGCCCACTCCGCAATCACATCGAGCAGCATCGCGCGCTGATGCTCGGTCATTTCAGAAGCCTTCAAACCTTCTGGAACAATCGTCTTACCGTCCTGTCCCGGGCCGAGTACAAGATCGGCGAGCTGGTAGCTCAGGATCGCCTGCTTCCTTTGCTTGTCGTCAAGGGCGTGTAGCAAAGCATATCCCTTGTCGCTCTCCTGACCGAGCGGTCTCACGGTCTTCCCACCGATCGTGTAGAGTGCCGGTTGAGCGCCGGTCAAGGTCGGAGTGAGCACGCCACGCGCCCCGGCGATGGTGATGTTGAGCGCTAGATGATGACCTCCAAACTGCAGCATCCAGGGGTTCTTTTCCGACGGCGTTCCCAGGATCGAGATGTAATAGAGATCTTTGCCGAACATCTGACCATCGCCCGTTGGAGGACGGTTGCCGCCATTACCAGGTGGAGGTCGATGGTCGCCGTTATCTCCGGGTGGACGATTGCGGCTATTTCCAAAAGGGCCGCCACTATCGGTCTTCTTGAGGACCTCGTCTCCCTCCATGATCTGCTGGACTTTCTCGAAACCCCGCGAGCTCAGCGCGGATGACACCAAAGCCATCGCGGCGGAACGCTGAGTGGGATTCATCTCCTTGAGGCTGATTCCGCCCCGAGGAACAAAGCCGGTTGGAAAGTTAGACCACCGTGCCCGCTGCTGTTCGTCGTTGAAGGCAAAAAGGACGCTCTGCCGCTGCTTCTCACTCAGCGTCAAAAGGAATGTGTTCGCGGCGCGCACGATCCGTGCAGTCGCTGTCTGCGCTGTCGCTGCCGTCACCGACAACCAGATCGCCGCCACGGCTGCGATGCCGCGGAGCATTCTCGTAGCAAAAAAATTCACCCTGCTCTCCCTGTCGGTCATCCTCAACCGTTCTTTAAAATTCACTGGATTAGGAAGCTCGTTTAAAAAGATCGTTCCCAGTGTCAGACCTCGCTTCAATTCGTCTACTCTAATCGACGTGGTTTCTCTTCTCCCGCCTGCACCAATCGACGAGATTTCCTTCTTTCGCTCGCCTATTCGATTGGGAATGCGCGTACAACGTTGCAACTTCCGCGCGTCGAGTACGCAGACCCACAATGGCCCCGTGTATGCCTACTACTTCGACCGCGCGATTCCGTGGCCGGCCCACCCGAAGTTCGGTGCATTCCATACCGGTGAGATCCCGTACTCGACTGTCCGTGGGAACCAGTCGACCGCCAGATCTCGAAGATGATGATGGCTTGCTGGAAGAATATGGCTGCCAAGGGTGATCCAAACGTAGGCTCTCCGCCAAAGTGGGATCCCCGTCGATCCGGTCGAAGCCCGCAGTGATGAGGCTCGGGGCTGTCTGTGAACCAGTACCGCCTCCGGATGATGCACGGCTTGATTTCTGGAAGCGCTACTTCGATTCGCTGCAAAGCAGGAACGCACCGGTTTTCTGAATCAACTGAGGTAGCCGCAGAGCCGGCGCAGAGACCTCTGCTGCTTTGAGACTCTCAAATCAGCCCAAGCTGCCTTGAGGATTGACCCGGCTCCGTCGTGTGATCATGTCGCACTCACATCCGTGTGGAACCACATAGGTGTTCGTGTAGTGTCCTCTATTTTGTTTGCCCGGCAGCAGCCCTACTCTCGTTCTTGACGATTGCGCTTCGGCGTTACGTTCCTTCGATCCAAAGGCCCAGAAAGACGCAGCCGACGCTGGATTGCATCCCGCGGACATCGCTTTATCCGGAGTAATACATGCTTCCGAAATTGAAACAACTTCTTTCGATGCTGGTCTGCTCAACCCTGCTTGTGACAGGCGTACCGGCCGAGACTCTTCAGCGACAGGCTCCGTCGCAGGATGCTTCACAACCGGCTCCGGCTGCACAGGACTCGTCGAGCGCGTCTCCTGCGGCTCCTGCGGTCGCGCCGCAGACAGCAGATCAACTTGACGCCCTGGTTGCGCCGATCGCACTCTATCCGGATGCGCTGGTTGCGCAGGTGCTTGCCGCCGCGGGCTATCCCGACCAGATAGCCTATGCGAGCGATTGGCTCTCGCAAAATCAGAGTTTGACGGGCGACGCGCTGGCGCAGGCTGTCAATCAGCAGAACTGGGACCCCAGTGTGAAGGCGCTGGCGCAGTTTCCCTCTGTGCTGAGTGACCTGGCAAAGAACCTCTCCTGGACGTCGAGCCTCGGGCAGGCGTTCATCAATCAGCAGGCTGATGTCATGGCCGCGGTGCAGACGATGCGCGCAAATGCGCAGTCCGCGGGGACCCTGCAGTCGTCGTCGCAAATCACGGTTGTGCAGCAGAGCCCTTCGACGATTGTGATCACGCCGGCAAATCCCCAGGTGGTTTATGTGCCGCAATACAATCCGGCGGTCGTCTATGGCGCTCCTTACGTCGTCCCCTACTACACGCCGCCGGTGGCGGTTGCCACGGCTGCAGTTTCCTTTGGCGCGGGTATCGCGGTTGGGGCTGCCATCGGCGGAGGAGGCTATGTCGGGGGCGGATTTGTCGGCGGTGGATGGGGCGGATTTTCCTGGGGCTTCAGCTCATGGAACTGTAACTGGGGTGGTGGCGGCGGTGGTGGCGGCAACATCATCTATAACCACAACACCTATATCAACAAGACCGTCATCAACAGAACCACCAACAACTATCATCCTTGGGCGCCGAACAATCCTAATGGTTATCACCCAGGCACCGACACGCACTACGGTCCCAATGGCGCCTATCACCCGAATGGCTATTACGGGCCCAACGGTGGTTATCACCACGATGTTCCCGGTACCAATCCTCACGACCAGCCGAACGGCGGTCAGAACGGCAACCATGGCCTGATTGGCGGCAATGGTGGAGTCCAGCGCGATCCCGACCGCGACCAGCCCAATGGCGGACACAACGGCGATCATGGCCTGATCGGTGGCAACGGAGGCACGCAGCATCCACCTGACGGTGGCCGCAACGGCGATCACGGCCTGATCGGAGGCCAGGGCGGAGTGCAGCATGATCCGAATGGGGATCAGCGCAATGCCAACAATGTCGACCGCGGGGGCTCACGAGTGAACCAGCCGCGTTCCTACATGAGTGGAAATGGCGATCGTGACCGCGCCTCCGCTGACCGTGGCCGAGCCAGTATGCGCCCGATAGCGCAGCAGCACACCCGACCTCAAGAGCATTCCCGGCCACAGCAGCACGCCGCTCCGCACCCCACCCCGCACAATTCCGGCGAAGGACGCCGGCGCTAAGTATCCAGCAGTGCACATTCAAAAAGAAATGGAAAACATATCTATGAAATTGCATGCAAAAAACGCGATGACAGGAAGCACCCTGATGGCCGGCCTGCTTCTGCTCGGATTGGTTAGTACCTCGGGCTGCCGGAGCAAATCGGAGAAGACTGGCGGAACCGCGGATGGGGGACAGGCAACGTTCTCGACCCCTGAGCAAGCAGGCAAGGCTTTGCAGACTGCTGCTCGGGGCAACAACGAAAACGCGCTGTCGCGCATTCTGGGTCCGGACTCGAAAGCTGTTCTGTCCTCCGGAGACGCGACCGAAGACAAACAGGCTATCACCAGCTTTGTGGCAAAGTATGACCGCATGAATCGCTGGGTCACCATGACGGATGGCAGCCGGGTTCTTTATATAGGAGCCGATAACTACGCCTACCCAATTCCCCTCGCGCGCAATTCATCGTCCCAATGGTATTTCAACACTTCGGCAGGCAAAGACGAGGTTCTCGCGCGCCGCATCGGCAAAAATGAGCTCTTGGCGATTGATGCCGTCTCCGCCATGGCCAACGCCGAAGAGGTCTATTTCAAGTGCGGTCACAATGGCAATCCGTCTCACCTCTACACCCAGAAAATCCTTAGCACTCCGGGAAAGCAGGACGGGCTGTATTGGGAGGCCCCTGCGAACCAGCCTTCGAGTCCGCTTGGCAGGCTGATCGATTTCGCAAAAGATGTCATCGCGTCGACTCAACCGGGAACGCCGCCAATCTTCGATGGATACTCCTTCCGCACCCTCACCGCGCAGGACGGCAAGAGCTTCACGATCGTGGCGACTCCGGTTACTTATGGAGACTCCGGCATTATGACCTTCATTCTCAACAGGGGCGGCTCGGTCGATCAGAAGGACCTGGGTACGAAGTCTGCCGAACTTGCCACCTCAATCAGCAGTTATGACCCAAATGACGGGTGGACGGCAGCAGAGTAGATCGCCATCCCCGCTCGTCCCCACATTCCATCGCGGCGGTTATTAACTAACAACTAATAACTGCCGGCAACAATTTACTTTCAACAACTATAGGAGAACTAGTCATCATGATGATTAAGAAAGATATGCTTATCGGAACGGCCCTTGGTCTGATCCTGGGTTGCAGTGGAGCGGTCTTCGCACAAGCTCCGGCAGTAGACATCGGAAACCGGCACGGCAATCTTCGCGCTGCACAGCAGTACATCTCTTCCGCGTGGCAGAAGATCAACCAGGCGCAGCACGCGAACGATGACCAACTCGGTGGCCACGCACAAAGGGCGAAGGACTATCTCACACAGGCCAATGAAGAACTGAGGTTGGCGGCTAATGTCGCTAATTCCGAAGGGCGGTAAAGACGGCTACCGAAGACGTGGACTGCTCGCTGCCTGCGTCCTGCAGTCCACGTACCGCTACAGCAGGCTCTTGTTCTGCAGGGCGAAGCGGAGCAGGGCGTTTGCGCCCTCGCCTTCGAGATTAAGTTTGCGGCACATGTTCGTGCGATGATTCTCGACTGTCCGGTAGTGGATCGAAAGCTCCGCGCCGATTTCTTTGCTCGACTTGCCGTCAGCAATCAATTGCATGATGCGGCGTTCTGTAGGAGTAAGGTTGGCAGTGAGTGTGTTCTGGGGGGACGCCTCACGCGGGTGAAGCAGCTTTTCGGTGATGGCCGAGCTGATGTACGGGCGTCCGGAAGCGACAGCGCGCACTCCCGCGACAATCTCCTGCGAGGCGCTGTCTTTCAGAATGTAGCCCTTGCTTCCGAGGCTCATCGCACTGCGGAAAAGGTCCTCATCTGCGTGGAAGGTGAGAAAAATGATCTTCGCGTCGAGCTTTTGCCTGGCGATCTCCCGAGCGACCCCCAGCCCGTCGAGCTTTGGCATGTCGATGTCGAGCACGGCAACATGCGGGTGATACTTCTTGATCAGAGCCAGAGCCATCTCTCCATCCGAGGCCTCGGCGACGACCTTTAGGCCGGCATCCTCCTCGACACTGAGACGCAGCCCCCTGCGCACGATCGGATGATCGTCTGCGATAAGGATGCGAATCTCTTCATCCACGGGCAGCTCCCGTCAATCGGATTTCGACTGTCACTATCGTGCCACGACCATGCGCAGAGTGCACCTTGAATTCGCCGCCAAGCAGGTGCGCCCGCTCGACCATTCCCATTAATCCGAAGCCGCCATGTTATAGTTTCCAATCCAGATCACGTTTGTCGTTGTCTTCATAGAGGGCGCGAACCTTGTTAGTGGTCAGGCCCTCGTGTGCTGTCCAGTGGGCAACTGTCCGCCGTAACCGCCGATCCAAAGGTCGCCCTGACGGATTTCGATGATGACACGTAGTCGTCGACCGCGAGCCAGTCGTTTACAGTGAAGAGTCGACTTTGCTGATCCATCGGGGAAACCAGGCCGCGCGAAGTGACCGTCGAAGCGCGCACATCCGCTTTCTTTGCGAAGCATACACTGGGCCGGGAAGGCGAATCGAACAATTGATGCGGAAGAGCAAGTTTGTTTGGCCCCGTCAGCACCCGTGTGGTACCACACGGTTTTCGTGTAGCAGCCCCTATGGCATTCCCCACACCGCTACCGTACGCTCGAAATAGTCCAGTCTGCGGTCCATGCCGGAACGGGTGAAAGGAGTCTCTCCCATGAAGCTGGTAAAGACGTTGTTTGCGGTGATGATTCTGCTGGCGGTTTCGCCGGCTGTCGCCCAGACATTCTCCGATCCGGCGCCTTATTGCAAGGCGGTTGGCACAATCGACAAGCCCGATACTCGGTATACGGGTCCGAAGCTGCCGGCATGGATGGCAGAGAAGCTGAACATGAAGCCCGATCAGGGCAAGCTGATGGAGTGGCGCTGCGCTAACGGCACAGTGCTCGCGTGTCAATACGGCGCGAACATACCGTGCGGATCGAAGGCGGTTACGAGCCAGAAACCGACGGAGCCGACTATCGATTACTGCCGCCAGAATCCGGATTCACAGTTTGTGCCCATGGTCGTGACCGGGCATGAAACGACCGTGTCGTGGGCATGCCATGGCCCGCGCCCGGTGGTGATTCATTCCGCGGAAGTAGACGCTCAGGGTTACGCGACAGCGTATTGGCACAAGGTGTCGCCATAGGTATCTCTAGATTGGCCGACCGAATCGTTTCGGTATTTTATCGGCAAGTACAGGAAGCAGAATGACAGTATTGATTGTTGACGACAACGCCGGAGTTCGCCGCCTGCTGAGGCGTGCGGTGCTCGACACTGCGAGCGCAATATGGGAGTGCTCTGACGGCTCGGATGCGTTGTCGGCGTACACGAATTATGGGCCCGATATTGTGTTAATGGATATCCGGATGCCGCACATGGATGGACTCGCAGCAACCCGACAGATCCGCCAATTCAACCCCTCGGCCCGCGTTGTAATAGTGACCGATTATGACGATGAAGATCTGCGTAACGCGGCTTGGGAAGCTGGAGCCTGTGCTTACGCGCTCAAACAGAATCTTACGGAGCTTGCCGGATTGCTTCGTTCGATCACCTTTGGAAACAATTGACACAACCGGAAGACGTGAACCGATACCTCTGTACTGGCAGAATCGGCTCTAGGTTGAAGGTGATACGGTCCCTGCCCAGTGTGAGACGATTTCCGCTTCTTGGCCACGCGGGTCCCGGCACACGGATGGTACCCATATCCGCCCAGCAGTTCCTGGAGATGTGGTGTGGCAAGTTGCCGGAGTTCTTCAAGAACGAGGCCGAGCTACGCCGCTAGCACATACTTGTCCGGCTGTCTGTCGAACGTCTGCTTGCAGCCCGCGCAACAGAAATAGAACGACTTGCCATCAAATTCCGACTTGCACTTCGCTGCATCTACGCTCAGCGTCATTCCACAGATCGGATCCTTCACTTCCTGCTTTTCTGCAGACAAAGCCGGCGCTTCCTTGTGCCCCACGGCCCAGCTCCGGTTCAACTGGACAATCTCCGCAAGGATGCTCACCGCGATCTCCTCTGGCGAACCATTCGGAATGCTCATCCCCGCCGGCGCCCGCACCTGATTCAACCTTTCCGCGCCAATCGCTCGTTCGCCCAGGTGTTGAAGAGCCTTGGCTGCCTTTACTTTGCTGGCCACGAACGCCACATAAGAAGCGTCGGTTCGCAGCGCTTGTTCGAGCGCCTCCTCATCGCACTCTCCCTGAGTGGACACAACAATGAAAGTCCGCGGCCCGATCTTCAGCCCGGTGAGATTGAGGTCAGCCTGCACCGAATCCGCATCGGGATAACTCTCCCGGTCCGCCCGCGGAGCGGCGACTGAAACCGTATAGCTGATCGCCTTGCCGAGCCTGGCCAAAGTTTGCCCAACGGGAGAGCGACCCAAAATCAAGATATGCGGCTTCGCCAGGACAGGCTCAATATACACGTCCAGCGTGCCGCCACTGTGGCAGGTCATGTTGTAGTCCACGATGCCTTCCTCGGTGGAGGATGTTGGGCTGATCCGAACCAGCCGGGGTTGACCGTCCTGGAGGGCCTTCATCGCCTCCTTGATCACCACTGGCTGTGAGCAACCGCCGCCAATCCAGCCCCAAACTGTGCCGTCGGCAAAGATAATTGCCTTGTCGCCGGGTTTGCCCGAAATCGGTGGGAGATAGCGCACAACCACGGCAACAGCGAAGGGCTCGCCCTTCGCGAGCAGTTCGCTCGCCTTACTCAAGAATTGATCGAACACCTGACATCCTTTCCGCTTGACTCCTACAAGTACCTCTCCAACGCCAGCAAGCTCTGCAGGTTATGCGCCGGAGCAAAGACATCCAAATGGGGCAGTGCGGCGGCGATGCCTCGCGTAAGGGGCTGATAGTCCTTGAGTCCCAGCAGCGGATTCAGCCATAGAATTCTTTGGACACGGCGCCCGACAGCTCGCAGTTGCGCCGCGAGCACGTCCGGCTCTCCGGTATCCCACCCGTCACTCAGAATGATGAAGGTCGTATCGCGTGAGAGCAGCTTAGTTGCGTAGTGTTGGTTAAATTGACGGAGCGACTCGCCGATCTTTGTGCCGCCCGACCAGCCCATTGCTCGCTGCGACAGCCTTCGAAGAGCTTCCGTCAGATGCTGGGTGCGTAGCAAGTCGCTGATCTCGACGACATCGGTGCTGAACAGAAACGTGTCCACGCGCTGAAAATGCGCCTGCAGAGCATAGGCAAACCTCAGGAGGAACAGGCTGTAGAAATTCATCGACCCGCTGATGTCGAGAAGAATTACCAGCCTGTTCTTCCTTGGCTTCCTCCCCTTGTAAGCCAGGACGATTGGCTCGCCGCCATAAGGGATGCTTCGCCGGATGCTTCTGCGGAGATCGACGCGGTCGGCGAGATTGCTGATCGTAAGTCTCCTAGAGAGCCGGAGGCTCATCCGCCGCAAAAGGCGCAGGGAAAGCTCCTCCAGCGCTGCGAAATCATCCGGCGGCACTTTGGAGAAATCCATCTTCTTCAGCCGCTGCTGCGCGCTCGCACCATAAACTGCTTTGCCTTCGCCATCGCGCGATGCAGCCTCGTCAGAGGGTTGATCCAGGAACACCGTAGAGCCGGCTTCCTGGTCATGTGCGTTGGCCTCGCGTGGCCGCTGGTTCTTGCCTGAAGCAGATCGCGGCCCGGGTCGAGATTCGCCCCAGAATGCCTCGAAAAGCCCTGAGAACAAATCCCATTCCTCTCTGGAGGAACACAGCGCCGTCTGCAAGACAAAGGCGAAGGTTTCCGGGTTTTCGGCGCCGGTCATTTTCGCTGCTTCAAGGGCCGTGAGTGTGCGGCGCAGATCGCTGGACAGGCCGTGCGCTCCTGCAAAGCGGCAAAATTCCACGATCGAGGCAGCCAGGCGCTCGGATTGTTCTTGACGCATTGTGTACCTCGCCTTCTCTCTATAAACCCTGGGGGAGAAGGGTGCCGATCCCCGCAGCCTTGATCTTCGCGACATCTTCCATGGATTTCGCCACGCAACCCAGCGTTTCCTCGACCACTTCCGCATTGAGAGTACGGCTCCCCAGAGAAACCACGGCCTGAGCGCAGTCCAACGTCTCCGCCACTCCGGGCGGCTTGGCCAGATCCAGCAGGCGAATCCCCTGAACGAACCGCACCACTTGCATGCCCAGTTCCTCTTCGATGCCGGGCAGCCGGGCGCGCACGATTCTCATCTCCTTTTCGAAGCTCGGATATTCAATCCAGTAATAGAGGCAGCGCCGCTTCAGAGCGTCGCTCAGTTCCCGCGTGCGGTTGGACGTGAGAACAACATACGGGATGTGCCTGGCCTGGATGGTGCCCATCTCAGGGACGCTGATCTGAAAATCAGAGAGCAGCTCGAGAAGAAATGCCTCAAACGCCTCATCTGCGCGATCGATCTCGTCGATCAGCAATACTGGCGAAGCGTCCTGAGCAAGGATGGATTTGAGCAGTGGCCGCTCGAGCAGAAACTCGCGGCTGAAGATGTGTCTCTCTTTCTCTTCGACCGTTTGCTCTGTTCCTTCCTGAATCTTGATGGCCAGTAACTGCTTCTGATAATTCCATTCGTAGATGGAGGAGCTGACGTCCAGCCCTTCATAGCATTGCAGCCGGATAAGTTGGGTTCCCAACATCGAGGCCAGAACCTTGGCCACTTCCGTCTTCCCCAGACCCGCATGACCCTCAATCAAAAGAGGCTTGCGTAATCTGGTGATGAGATAGACCGCGGTTGCCAAAGAACGATCTGCGATGTAACCCAGGCGCTCGAAGCTCCGCATGAGAGCATCCGGGTCTCTGACAGGCTCCTCAGGATGGGCTGGCAAGGCTGGCATGGTGAATTCAGGATTCGCGGTGAAATGCTCCTTTTGCCGCAGCCCACGCCACTGAAGCAGCGTTGAGGGGTTTGGCCTCAACCGCGGCTGCATCCTCAGGTTGCTGCAGTTGTGCCTGAAAATTCTTGATGAATTGCCCAAACATGATGTTGGAGACTTCGCTGATCACCCGCGATCCCATCTGGGCCAGGATGCCCACCACGTTGACCTCGGAGACGCTTGTGACCTCTGTCCCGCCATCTTCGAGCGAGCGCAATTTGCCCGTCATCCTCATTGACGCGCTGCCACGGCCTCTGACGTCCTGCCCTTTGCCGAGAATTTCGAGCTCGTGGCTCTCCGGGTCGAGACGGACAATCTCGAGCTCCCCCTTGTAGTCTGTCGCGCTCGGACCCACCTTCACACTGATCGTGCCTTTGTAGGTTTTCTCGTCCACTTGTTCAGTGATCTTTGCACCGGGCACACAGGCGGCGACTCTTCGCGGATCGCTGAGCAGGCTCCAGACTTTCTCGATCGGCTCCTTGACCTGAAAGCTCTTTTCGATTTGCATCGCCATGGCGCTAGTTGACCATGCCTTTCTCCTTGAGAATGTTCCACACCTTCCAGGGAGCGATCGGCATATCGATGTGCTTCACGCCGAGGTGCGAGAGTGCGTCTACAACTGCATTGACGAAGGCCGCGGGAGAGCCCACGTTCGGCGATTCGCCCACCCCTTTGGCGCCGAATGGATGATGAGGCGAAGGCGTGCACGTCTTGCCTGTCTCCCAATGCGGAGTTTCGACCGCCGTCGGCAACAGGTAGTCCATAAAACTCCCTCCCTGCACGTTGCCGTTTTCGTCGTAGTCAATCTGCTGCATGAAAGCGATAGCCAGGCCCTCAGTCAATCCGCCATGAATCTGACCTTCAACAATCATGGGATTGATGATGTTGCCGCAGTCGTCCACGGCCACAAAACGTCGGACTTTGATCTCGCCAGTGCCTTTGTCAATATCCACTACGCAGATGTACGTGCCGAAGGGAAAGGTGAGATTCGGCGGATCATAGTAATCCACCGCTTCAAGGCCGGCCTCCAAGCCCGCCGGCATGTTGGTGTATGCAGCGAACGCAATGTCCTGGATGGTCTTGGCTTTGCTGGGCGCGCCTTTGACGAAAAACTTGCCGGGCTCCCAGTCCAGGTCCTCCTCACTGCATTCCAGCAGATGAGCAGCGATCTTCTTCGCCTTGTCGCGAATCTTGCGCGCCGCCATGGCTGTGGCCGCCCCTGAGACCGGTGTGCTGCGGCTAGCGTATGTTCCCAAACCATAGGGCGCGGTGTCCGTGTCGCCCTCCTCTACGGTCACATCGGCTGCGGGGATACCCAACTCCTGCGCGACAATCTGGGCATAAGTAGTCTCATGCCCCTGGCCCTGGCTCTTCGTTCCCATGCGGCACATAGCCTTGCCAGTGGGATGAACGCGAATCTCGCAGCTGTCGAACATCTTGATACCGGCAATGTCGAAGGTATGGGCCGGCCCTGCGCCTACCACTTCGACGAAGCTGGAAATCCCGATGCCCATCAACTCGCCCTTCTCGCGCTTTTCCTGCTGTTCCTTTCTCAGCGCATCGTAGCCCACTGTGTCCAGCGCTACTTTCATTGCGGCGTCGTAGTCTCCACTGTCATAGGACCAGCCGAGCGGCGACTTGTACGGAAACTTCTCCGGGGGAATAAAGTTTTTCCGCCGCAACTCGACCGGATCTGTCTTCAACTCCTGGGCCAGAACATCGACCGCTCTCTCGACGAGATAAGCAGCCTCCGTCACCCGGAACGAACAGCGATAGGCGATGCCTCCGGGCGCTTTGTTGGTGTAAACCCCGTCGACTTCGCAAAAAGCAGTGGGATAGTCGTAGGCGCCGGTACAGATGCTGAACAAGCCGGCTGGGAACTTGGTGGGCTGGGCGGCCGCGTTGAACGCTCCATGATCGGCCAGAGTCTTGACCCGCATGGCCTGGATTTTGCCGTCCTTGCTGGAAGCGAGCTCCGCCATCATGTGGTAGTCGCGCGCGAACCCAGTGGACTGAAGATTCTCCGAACGCGTCTCGATCCATTTCACCGGTCTCCCCAGGGTCAACGAAGCGACCACAGCACAGACATATCCCGGATAAATGGGAACCTTGTTGCCAAAGCCGCCGCCGATGTCCGGCGAAATGACACGGATGTTGTTTTCCGGAATGCCGCCGACAATCGAAAAGAGCGTGCGATGCGCATGAGGCGCCTGCGAGGTGAGATAAATGGTGAGCCGTCCCGTTGCGGTGTTGTGGTCGGCAACGCAGCCGCAGGTTTCGAGCGGCGCCGGGTGGCAGCGCTGAAAAACAGCATGCACCTTGGCCTTGACCTCGGCGTCCTCGAAAGCCTTATCCGTAGCTGCCTTGTCGCCCACCTCCCAGTGAAAGATGTGGTTAGTCTTTTCCTCGCGGTCCTCGCGCAGGATCGGCGAGGCGGGATCGAGCGCCTTGTGGGGATCGACCAGTACCGGCAGCTCTTCGTACTCGACTTCAACTAACTCCGCAGCGTCGGCGGCGGTGTATTGATCCTCAGCAACCACGAAGGCTACTTCCTGCGACTGAAAGAGCACCTTGCCTGTAGCCAGCACCATTTGCTTGTCGAAGAAGAGGGTAGGCATCCAGGCCAGGTTCGCTTTGGCCAGGTCCTCCCCGGTGATCACCGCCAAAACTCCCGGAAGCTGTAGGGCCTTCTCCGTGTTGATGCTCTTGAGGCGCGCATGCGCGTACGGACTGCGCACCATGTGTCCATAGACCATATCGGGCAGGTGAACATCATCCACATAGTTGCCCCTGCCCTGGATGAATCGCAGATCTTCTTTCCGCTTGATGGAATGGCCCATGCCACCGATTTCAGGCGATGTTGGGAAGATCATCTTTACCTCCTTGATCCATCTTGGCGGCGGCATACTGTACGGCTTTCACAATGTTCTGGTACCCGGTACAACGGCACAGATTTCCGGAAATCCCCCAGCGAATCTCCTCCTCGCTGGGGTTGGCGTTCCTGCTGAGCAGGGCATACGACGACATCAGCATGCCCGGCGTGCAGAAGCCGCACTGCAGACCATGCTCTTCCTTGAATCCCTCCTGCAGCGGATGGAGCTTGCCATTCTGCATCAGTCCTTCCACCGTGAGCACTTCGCAGCCATCGGCCTGCACGGCAAACATGGTGCATGATTTGACCGTCTTACCATCGAGCAGGACAGTGCAGGCTCCGCAATGGGTGGTGTCGCAGCCGACGTGCGTGCCCGTCAGTCCCGGAAACGCGCGGATGAAGTGGACCAACAACAGTCTGGGTTCGACCTGGGCCTCGCGATCGCGACCGTTCACTTTGATTCGAATCAATTGCTTCTTAGCCATGTCGGTTCCTCTGACGTTTTCGAATCTCTACTTGGCGGCGCGCTCGTATGCACGAGCCAGTGCGCGCCGGGTCAATTCCTTTACCAAGCCCCTCTTGTATTCCGCGGGACCGCGCAGATCAGAGCTCGGTTCCGCTTCGCCGGCCGCCAGTTGTGCCGCCTGCGTAATGTTGGCCTCATCTAGTTTCTTTCCGCGCAGAGACTCCTCCGCCTTGATGGCCTTCACGGGTGTCGCACCCACGTTGGTCAGTCCGATACCAGCCTGTTGGCAGATTCCTCCGCCATCCACGGTCACTTGCACGGCCACTCCGACGGTGGCAAAGTCGCCGACCTTCCGCTCCAGCTTCAAATAAGCTCCTCCGCTGCGCGATGGCGGCACGGGAATGCGAATCTCGCTCACGATCTCGTCATGCTGAAGCTCTGTTGTAAACAGCGTGACAAAGAAGCTTTCGATGGGCAGCACTCTCTCGCCCTGCGGCCCGACTGCCACCACCTGCGCCCCCAGCGCCAGCATTGTGGCCGGATGATCGTTCGCCGGGTCGCCATGCGCCAGATTGCCCGCCAGCGTTGCCATGTTCCGCACTTGCGGATCAGCAATCACGCGGGCGGTGTCGAGAATAATGGGATATTTCGAGTGAATCAGGGGAGAGTTTTCCAATTCAGCTTCTCGCGTGAGTCCGCCGATCTTCAGATATCCGCCCTCTTCCCTGATGTAGGACAATCCGGGGATCCGGTTGATGTCGATGAGATAACCGGGCCTGGCCAGCCTGAACTTCATCATGGGAATAAGACTCTGCCCGCCGCTCAAAATTTTGGCGTCGTCTCCATACTGCTGCAGAAAAGCGATAGCCTCGGGAACAGTCTTCGGTCGGAGATACTCAAAGGCCGGCGGGATCATCGTTGTCCACCCTCCCATCCAGGCATCCCATGCAGGCTTCTGGATGCTGACGAAAAATCATGCACGCGGAACTTGCGCAAATGGGAGCGCTTGCAGGCCCCGCAACTTTATAGCCCCTACAAGGTAGAAGGGTCAACGCAGCAGGGGAAGCAGTATTCAGCCCGTACAAAGGTATCAATCTACTGCTCGAGCGTCTCCCCGGCCACGCGCCGCCGCCAGTCGTCAATCGCATTCCGAATCGCCGTCGGGGCGAGGTTGCTGCACCGCATCTTGTATTCGGGAATACCGCCCAATGCTTCGGCCACGGCTTCTTCTGTAATCTGGTATGCCTCGTCCACTGATTTCCCCAGTGCCATCTCTGTAGCCATCGATGAACAGGCGATGGCTACAGCACATCCCATGCACTTGAATTTCACTTCCTGAATCACGCCGTTCTCGATGCGCAAAGTGACCAGCACCGTGTCGCTATCGAGCGCGCTCTTTACGATCGCCTTACCGGACGGCTCGGCCACGCTCCCCGCGTTCCGTGGATTCGTGTAATGGGCGCGGACCTGCTCGCTATACAAGATTCATCCTCATGTTTGAAGCTTCCGGCAACGAGAGCATATCCTCATTTTTATATGTTCTCTGATCTGTATCGCAAAGCAGCGGAACTCGCCTCCGATGGCAAATCCTTCGCGATCGCCACGGTGGTTCGGGTTGAGGGCTCTGCGTCGGCCCGGCGCGGCTCTAAGGCTATTATCGATCCGCTGGGCAAACTCCTGCTGGGGTGGGTGGGCGGAGGTTGCGCGGAGAGTGCCGTGAGAAGCGAGGCCCTGAAGTGCATCGAAACCGAGAAGCCCCGGCTGATTACCGTGGACATGAGCGATGAGCAACTGGGCGTGGGTATGCCTTGCGGAGGGACCATGGATATTTTTATCGAGCCCGTTCTACCCCAACCCGAACTTCTCATCGTGGGCCACGGCCGGATCGCCGAAACACTTGCCGTCCTGGGACACTTGATGGGCTTTGCCATCACAGTGAACGATCCTGCCGCTGATATCATTTCCTTCCCGCAAGCGGAGAAGATCGTAACGGAAGACTTCGATCTCACCGAGACACCCATCGGATCAAAATCCTTCGTCGTGATTGCCACGCAGCATAAGAGGGATCATCTTTGGCTGCAAAAGGCGCTGGAGGGCAACGCCGCATACGTTGCATTGATTGCGAGCCGCCACCGGGCCAGGTTAGTGCTGGAGTATCTTCGCGAGGGCGGACTTCCGGAAGAGAAAATCGCGACCGTGTGGGCGCCCGCCGGTCTCGACCTGGGCGCGTCGACTCCGGAGGAGATCGCGCTGAGCGTCATGAGCCAGATGGTGGCGCTTCGCCGTGGAGGCACCGTAGGCCCGCTCCAGTTGAAGGAAGCCGACCTATCCAACCACGCCCTGGTCGCGGACGCCGTGATTCGCCAATGCGAAACCGACAACATTCCGTGATCAAAGATTCCAGTATTTCCCGGTAGAGATTTCAGAGATCTCCCGGCTCTATCGGCCGGCAACTTTGCTCTGACTTATTCCCGCCGCTTTTCTGCGCGCAGGGAAATAATCTCCGCCGCGATGCTCAAGGCAATCTCCTCCGGGGTATCCGCACCTATGTTGAGTCCGGCAGGTGCACGAACCGTTGCGAGCTTCTCCGGCGCTTCGCCCCTGCGCTCCAGGCTGCGGAGTATCTCCTGACCTCGCTTCCTGTTTGCCACCAGTCCCACATAGGCGCTCCGGGCATGCAATGCCTGTTCGACTGCCTCTTCATCGAATTTGCCGCGGCAGGCCACGACTACATATCTGCCGGTGTTTTCCGGCAGGAGAGAGAAATCGAGGGTCTTCAACAATCTCACTCCCGGCGGTAAAACAGAGATTTCGAGGAGAGGATCGACGACGGTCACTGTGAATTTCAGCAGCTGTCCCAACTTCACCAGCGCGATAGCGACCTGTTCGCTGCCCACCACGATCAACTCATCCCCCGACGGGTCAGAATCCTCGGGACCTGGAATTGCTCTCGGCTCACGATTGGCCGCTTCGATCAACGCCATCTCATCTTGTCCGGATTGGCCAAAGCGTCGCAGTCGTTCGTAGTCGTCGTTGTTGTCGATGTCGAGCAGAATTCCCACATCGCCCACTTCCACCTTGACGATTCCCTCTAAGTGACTCCCGAAGATCGCCCGGCAGCCGATATCTCCGTCGAGTGCCATGACCTCGGGAAAGACAGAACGGTCCAGGAGAACCGGGTTGCCACGGAAGCCCTTGTACAACGGGATGACTATCTGCGCATGGGTGCGACGGTGCTCCTCGATGATTCGATCGAGGGTCTCTGGGCGAATGAAGGGCTGGTCCGCCAGGACAACGAGTGCGGCGTCTGTCTTCGGATCAAGGGCGGAAAGTCCCTCTCGCAACGAACTCGCCATCCCTTGCTCGTAGGCCTGGTTGATTACAACCTTGAGGTCCTCGGTTGCAGAGACCGGAAGCTGCCGCAGAATGGTCTGTGCGGAAAAGCCGAGCACGAGAACGATGTCATCCACTTTGGCGACGCGAACATTGTTGAGCGTCTGCCCCAACACAGTGCTCTCACCCAGGCGCAGCAGTTGCTTTGCTTCTCCCATGCGCGTCGATCTGCCGGCGGCCAAAATGACGGCTCCGACTCGAGATTTGCTCATTGCGTCAAGCCGCTCAAAGTTACCCGATTCTTTGCTATCCCGAAACGTCCTGCGTATATCTCCGAAGAGACAGTATCTACTACTCGTCTTTGATAGGAGGCATTCCCGTTTTGGGATGAGTGGTGAATCTACCCCCCCTCCCCTGTTTTTCTCCTGGTTCTGTAATCGTTTGATACGGCTGTGGTTAGAGGGTACGTAGACTATAATCGTCAGTAAATAAACTACTTACTGACTTCTTAATGATTCTAAAAGAGTTATGCGGCGACATTGCACTGATTTCGGGGCAGTGGTTCGGCCTCTGCTGTAATATCACCCAGAAAAGTCTGTCGGTAACAGCAAGGCGAGGGTGAGAACGCCTCCGTTTCAAGACAGCAAGTTGTTGCCGGAGAGCCAAATTCTCCAGGAGGAGATCGCGGCGGGAAGAAAAGAATCCGATAACCGGAACCGGCAGAAGCCTCACCAGGCGCAGCATCAGAGCAGTATTACACGGCGACAGTCCAGACCGGATATAGGTCCCCTCGCCTTGATTCAACAGCAGATCGCTATTTTGGCGAGCGACAGGCATGGAACCGGAACATGAACCGCAACCGTGTCACCATTAACTGGCAGTTTACGCGCGCAAAGGCACGCCGGAAATTCGGCTATAAAAGAAACCAAATCACACGGTCAAAGACCTACCTCTAACTTTGTCACCGTGGCTAGGACAAAACTTGGCTCCGGGCGAGCATCTCGCTTTCGATCCATCGATAGGTGCGTTCGAGTCCTTCGCGAAGCTTGATGGCCGGCTCCCATCCGAGCATCTCACGAATGCGCGTGTTGTCACTATTGCGGCCATTTACTCCCTTGGGGGCGCTGAGATTGTATCTGCGGCGAAGCCTGATTCGGGCTATGTCTTCGACGAGGTCGACAAGCTGGTCAATGGACACCAGTTCACTGGAGCCGAGATTCAGCGGCTCGTGGACATCACTCGCGCATATCATTTGAGTGCCTTGCATACAGTCGTCGATATACATGAAGGTGCGAGTCTGGGAGCCATCGCCCCAGACTTCGATCTCATTCGTTCCGTTGATTTTCGCCTCAAGAACCTTGCGGCAGATGGCGGCTGGCGCTTTTTCACGGCCGCCATTCCACGGACCATTGGGACCATAGACATTGTGGTAGCGAGCGATGCGACATTCGAGACCGAAGTCCTCGTCAAAGTGGCGGCACATGCGCTCGCTGAAGAGTTTTTCCCAGCCGTAGCCGTCCTCGGCCAAAGCCGGGTAAGCATCCTCTTCTTTGAGCGCAACAGCACAAGGTTTGGCCTGCTTCTCCACGTTGTAGACGCATGCCGAAGAAGCATAGAAGAATCGCTCGACGCCCAGGTCGCGCGCAGCCATCAGCATATGGGTATTGATCAGGACGTTGAGCATGCAGAGCGCCTTGTTGCTTTCAATGAAGCCCATGCCGCCCATGTCTGCAGCGAGTTGGTAGACGGTGGCTACACCTTTCACGGCGGTATAGCAGTGTTCTTTGTTCCTGAGATCCAGCGTAAGATTCTCGACACCTTCAGTTAACTGATGCCACTTTTCGAGTGGCTTGATGTCGATCGCCCGGATGCAGGCGGTGCCGTTGGCGATGAGGCTCTTGACGAGGTGTCCGCCGATAAAACCGCCAGCGCCGCAAACTACGACCTTGTCCCCGTTGTATTCCACGAAGAGGCTCCCGTGCCATTTTGAATTTTATGAAATGGAGGATGCAAGCTTTGAGAGCGGCCTGATTTCGTCTGGAGCGGAGGGTGGGATACTAAATGCTTCTGGCCAATCGCGGAACCACGAATATGCGCCGGGGGAGACGGGATAGCGGAGCCTGTTCCAGGTGTAGGGGCCATCGGCTACCGGCAGAAATTCGCAATGTTCGAACCGGACTGGAGCAGATAAGAAATCGTTGTAGCAGTACAAGAAGTGGGATTCGGGATTAACAAGGCCCCGCAAGCGGTGGATCAGGGCCGTAAATGTGCTGAAAAGCGTGCCGGCAAAGGTTTGCGCCGTGCTTGCAACCATCTGCGTCAGCAGTGCTTCCACTGCCTCGTCGTCACGCGGCAGATCGGAGATGACTTTGGCACTCTCCGCGTTCTTGCGCATGTGCTGATTCAGGAAAATCACTTCGCGGAAGTGTTTTCCGATCGGGGCGAAGAATTCGTCTTGAGGCGAACCGTCAGTGCATACTACCAGCGGCTCATCGGAACGCATGCACGATGCGAGATTGGTAACGACTTCTTCGCCGGTAATGGACGCTGCGCGTGAGATTTTTCTCTTTGCCAGGTCATTCGATACGAAATCACCCCGCCTGACATGGATGGCATTGAATCTTCCCAAGCTGGCGGCAATGCGATTCGCGGCGTCCAGATAGGGACGCTTCGGATGCAATCGCTTCATAAGATCGACGACCGCACGGCGCCGCTCTTCATCAAGATAGAAAAAGTGCGAGTAGTGTCCGAGGGTGTGGGCATGGATGTGAATGTCCGGCGCCTCATTTTGCCGATCGTCAAAGGTGTAGACGTATTGCCGTTCGTTTCGAAAATCCTGCAGGCGTGTTCCATCGTTTGCCAGGTTCGCGGGAAAGCAGAATACAGAGTCGAATACCGGCTGCCATTCGCAATCGATAGCACCCGGCACCGAAATCCAGGTCTTGAGGAGATACTCACCCGACCAGGTTACCGGTATCTCATACAGATCGAGAATCGACAGAGGCTCGGGCCAGTTGCCACGCCTTAGGTCTGTTGGTGCAATCCGTGGCAGACGAAAACGATACGGCACCAGGATGCGGCCAGTGAGATAGGCGAGTGTTACCGCGATGTCTAGAGACATTTTGTTGTTGCTGAAGCCGCAGTAGTATCCGGGTATGAAGAGCCGTCGCATAATCCGCTTTTCAGGCGAAGAAGCTATAACCATACAGTTGATTGTGCACAGTGACAACACCGTACATCAAAGTGACTTCAAGACCTTGCTTTCGAGATCGAAGGTGGAAACCGGTTTGGTCGGCCATCGAAGGAATTCTGAGCGAACCGCCCCTCTGCCACAACGTAGTGCAGGAACATCTGCCCCATGGTATTGCCGTTAAATGGCTCTCTCCAGTGCTCTGCCTCGCAACCCAGATAGACGGCGGCGTCACCTTCATCCATCTCGACTCTTGCGTTCGGGGCAAACCACAAAGAGGAGTCACCGCCATGTCGTCCAAGGTGAATCGATGTGCTTATCTCACAAGCGGGGCGGTCCCGATGCCTGACTATGGCATCGCCATGGAAATACACTCGTGCATAACCATAGGAAGGCACCAGGGGAAAGCCAACTATTTCCGAGATCCTGGGCACAAGCTCAAGCAGCAGGGCGTCAACTGTCGCATCATCGGTAACAGCAGAGGCGGTTGGGATGTGATTGTCCCGGAAAGACTCGCCGCGCCAGTGCTTGAGCAACAGAGTCTTGTACAAGACACGAGCCAGGCACGGCTCAATCAGACCCTTGACGAGCAGATGACCTCTCTCGCGCAAGTCGGCATTCACAGGCGGATCATACCACGATGTTCCGGCGCATGAGTCAGCCGGTAGAAACTGCGGTCGGGATTTGATCCCGGCGCCGAAGCGAGTCCGCGACATGCGTCCGGAGCTGCGCCGTGTCGAGTTCGCCGCTCTCGCTTGCCACCAGCCAGTCGGGCAGCGGTGGATGCCACCAGGGAGCGTAGATGATCAGGCCATGCGGATTCAGCAGCCCCCCCAGGTAGCTGAACGAGGAGAGCGACAGGATCAACACGTCGGCGGCAGCGAAGTCGTCCAATGCCTCTCGCGCCTCAACATTAAGCACCGTCTCGAGGTTGGGCAGAACTTCGAAGTCTTCCAGCGCAGTTTGTTCCGGGCCTATCGTCGATGGCTGCTCCAGATCGAAGTACAAGCCGGGCGTGCCGGGATGAAGTGTGTAAGGCCGAGTAGGCATCTCCGTGTGCAACCGGACCACGAAGGGCGCTTCCTGCTCCTTCAAAACATCTATCACTGCACTGCAAACGCGGAGGTAATAGGCATTCGACAGGAGGCGGTATCGCCGGTCTTTTCGCGGCGGCACATTGTCTCCGCGACGTACGTGCACGCATACTCGAACGGGTCCTGTGGGTCGATATCCACGGTAAGGAGAGACCGCACGAACGGCGTAATAACACTCAGGATGCCGATCGGTGTAACCGTAACCGGAGAGGGCCTGAAGCAAAACGGGGTGTCCGGTTGCTGCTGCATGCTCCCGGTAGCAGTCGACCGTTTCTTGATCCAGATGATCAATGGACCGAATCCGCTCGCAACCCGCGAGATCAAAGTCGTCGGAGGGCAGCGAGAAAAAGGCGTTATAGCGGGTGGCAAAGTCCGGTTCGAGGTGTCCGGCAAGCAGTGGCATGAGGCCCTGGTATTCCACGCGCACAAGAGGCGTGTGAACATACTTAACGTTGAGTCCCCGGGAAAGCGCGTAGAGTCCATAGACACGCTGCAACTGCGCACCGACACCGTCGGTTGGGCTCGGGTCATAGGTGACGGCCAGTTCTCCGTGCAGCGTGGTTGCGGATTTTAACGATGGCCTGCTTTTGCCTAGGTTCCGCCATTCTTTCGAAGGCAAACGCGCCGGTGCGGATTTCGTGAGGCTGTCAAAATTGCCCCGCCGGTCCCCATCTGAATCCAGTGTGCGCAGGATATTCCAGCAGCAGAGCGCTGAATGACGACAGAGCGAAATGAATCCGTCTCGTGCATGGCGGGTCGCCAATATGTCCGTGGTCAGTTCATGGAGGAAATTCCGAACTAAGCTCTGGCGCTGATGTTCCGATAGAACCTCATGCCGCGCGACGGCTGTAATCAGCTCGTTCTCAAAAGGAAGTTGCCCTGAACCAGCGCGCAAATTCTTCAGCGCTGATGCTGGTACGCTCGCTCCAGTCAGATCGCGGGCCAGGTCTAGAGCGACGTGGAGATACTTTTCGATGTGATAGGTCTGCGATCGTGTGACGACACTGCTCCAGTCAATCTCACTCCCGAAGCCTCTGCACACTTCTGTGATATCGCAGAGGGTTCGTACATAACCGAGGAATTTTTCCTCTGTAGCCAGATGTGCACCAAAGTGGATCGCAAGATGGAGCAGATGGTCCTCGAGGCTTAACGTTAACGCCTCAACGGAGGCGATCCTGTTGGTCTGTGCACGCTTCCAAAAATCTTCGACCAGAATCGGAAGACCAGGTCGCCCGACTGCAGTGGTCGACGGCAAAGAGATCTCGTTATATATCTCGACGGCGATCGATCCGCTCGTACCTCCAAAATAACGGGGATTTTCCTGCTCCTTCTGCCTACCTGACGAATAAGATTCTGACGTCGGTGTGGTGGCGTATCCGATAGTGCGCAGCAGCTTATCGATTCTGTTCAAATCGTGGCCGTGCACCAGGAAGTCCAGGTCTCCCATCGTTCTGAGCGCCGGAGAGGGGTAGACCAGTGCTCCCAGCGCAGCGCCCTTGAGAACAATCACCGGTATGCCCGATTCTGAGAATCGGAGGAGTATCGCACTCAATGCGGTGTGCTGGGTGACGCTCCGAATGGCATCGCGCCGATACGCATGTCTCAGCTGCTCGGCTACTGACGCGGGCACACAACCGCAGACAGCTTCGCGCCGTAAATTGGCGTACACCACAGGCGCCACGCCCCATCGCTCCGAGTTGCGCACGACTTCCTGCCAATCCGGATCTCGCTTCACCATATCCTCGATTGCCGGCAGGTTCGGTTCTACGCGTGCGCAGGCGAGGATGAGACGGTTTTCCAACGTGACCGAGCGAGACAGGATGCGTGAGGCAGTCATGTGGGCTGACCCAATCACAGCTAGAATAAACTGCATTGAATCCGATGGGCCGCTTCCTTCTTCAACTTCGTTGGACCGGACGCTTCGGCAATCGGATTTTCCAATATGCATACGGCGCTACCTATGCACGGCAGACAGGTCTTGAATACTGGCTACCGTCGGAGTGGGAAGGCACGAGGCTATTTCGATTACAGAGCCATAAATTCGTGGAGAATGCCGAGATTCGTGCCGCGCTGCTCGATCCCGAAGAGGGAGCCGCGAGCAATCGGAAAAAAATGAACGCGATCTGGATGTACCATCCTGACGCCGAACTCTTCGATGCCGAACTTGCTCAGGATCCTTACCTGGATCCAGGCCATCCTGTCTGTCACGCAAATGGGTGCGTCTTTAATCCGAGGCTACTGCATCGGTTATCGAAGGAGCATTTGAAGAGCTTGTGCGACTTCAGTGATGAGGTTACGCGCCTCGATACTTACAAACGTTACTTCGACATGCAAGGGATGTATGACGTGGCTCATCTCCGGCGGGACGATATCAGCGATGCGGAATATAACCGTAGTCACGGGCAAGGCTACTCGGTCATATCGAGAGATTCATATCTCCGCGCATTCAGGAAATTCGGATTTCCTGAGGACTCCATCGAGTGGGTATCCGATGACTACACGGGAAAGTGGCATGTGGACAGGAAACAGAGAGGTCGGGGCGGATGGAGCTATCCAACTGGATCGCAATATGTCCCCGGCATCATCTTCGACTGGCTGGCCGACTTCCTGAAGCTGTATTTCGCAAGAACGATCTTCCGTGCGAACTCTTCATTCAGCTGGTGGGCAGGGCTACTATCGCCGACCGCGAAAGTGTTCAGCCCGATCTTAGACAGGCGCCACATCTATGGAGTCGATGGCCTTGAGGAGATTGATGTCGACTTTGTTGAAGGCAACCATCCACATTGGATTTATGGAGGGCCAGATATTGTTCTTGACAAGTAGATCCGACTCGACGAGAGAAAGCTAATGCGACTTTCCGTTATTGGATTGGGGAAGCTTGGCGCTCCTTTGGCCGCAGTTTTCGCCAGCAAGGGTCACGATGTGATCGGCGTCGAGACTTGCGCCGAACGCGTATACATGTTGGCTGCCGGCAAAGCTCCGGTTCAGGAACCACATCTGCAGCAGCTGATCGATTCCAGCAAAGCACGGATCATCGCAACTGCGAGTTATGAAGAAGCCGTTGTCGGCAGCGACGTCACTTTTGTGATCGTGCCCACTCCGACGGATGAATACGGGAGATTCTCAAACAAGCATGTGCTTGCTGCAGTCGAGGAGGTTGGAAAAGCTCTACACAACAAGGCGAGTTATCACGTCCTGGCCATCGGCGCGACAGTGATGCCCGGCTCGACAGGCGGACAGATTCGGGATGCGGTCGAGCAGAGTTCGGGGCGGCGTGTTGGCGAAGATCTAGGCCTCTGCTATAACCCGGAGTTCGTCGCATTGGGCAGTGTGATTCATGACCTGCTCAACCCGGACTTCATCCTGCTCGGCGAGTCGGATGCCAAGGCCGGAAAAATGATGGAAAACCTCTATCGCAGTGTCTGTGACAACAACCCACCGATCCGGCGAATGGATCTAATGAATGCGGAGATTGCGAAGCTTTCTCTCAATGCATACGTCACCACAAAAATCTCCTTTGCAAACATGCTGGCGGAGATCTGTGAGCGCCTCCCCGGAGCTGACGTTGACCTTGTGACCTCTGCGATAGGCTTGGATAGCCGGATCGGCGCGAAGTGTCTTAAGGCTGCGACCAGTTACGGAGGGCCGTGCTTTCCTCGGGACAACCTTGCCTTCAGCATGATGGCGCGCATGCTCGGCCCTGAGGCGCTCATAGCAGAAGCGACCGACCGGCTGAATCGCAGGCAGGTGGACAGGCTTGTGGCTCATGTGCGTCGGCAGACCACTCCCGGAGGGACTGTCGGCATTCTTGGACTCTCCTACAAAGCCGACACATCACTGGTCGATGAGAGCGCGGGCGTTGGGCTCGCCATCCGGCTGCGCGACGCCGGTTACATTGTGAAGGCATTTGACCCAATGGCAAGTGATCCCGGTCAGGAAGTTCTGGGGCCAGACATAATCAGCGAATCAATCGAATCCTGCGTGCACGGAGTCAGCGTGCTGGTCATCACGACGCCGTGGCCGGAATTCTCCAATCTTGACCCTGCCATGCTGGAGCGGCCTGGCAAGCGGTGTGTCATCGTTGATTGCTGGCGAGTGTTGCCCAAAGAGCGATTCAATAATGTAGCGGAGATCATTTATCTCGGCCGCGGGGATGACTGGGTCCCGGAGCCCGCGTAAGCTAGTCCGCCTCGGCGCGGGCTATTCCGGCTGGCCGCTCGCCTTCCCGGAACCAGATCGTCATCGCGAACCGGCTATCACGAAACTCCTCACTCTCACGATGCACAGGACGTACTTCGTGGAAGGTGTCACTTCGAAAGAAAACGATGCTGTTGTCGAGAGGCGCAAGCGTCGTGTAGCTTGCTGCGGCTGTACTCCCGCGGTCGGTAACCCAGTTATCGTAAAGTCTCAGTTCTCCACCCGTGAAACGCCGCGGACTGTTATGAAAGTAGTAGACGCAGGAGATGCGCCGATCGTCGGTTTCTGCATTCCCAGTGTCACGGTGGGGCGCGAAGAAGCCCTCATCGGAGTGTGCGGTGAGTTGCCGCTCGACCTTGCCCGATGGAAACCAGGAGAGGCCCAGTTCACGCCTCACAAACGGCAGGAGGCCACGCATCGGTTCGTCGAATAAATTCCAGATCTTCTCGACTTCGGTCCCATACAAAGTGCGCGACTTGCGGAAGCCATAGTCCAGTTGCGATTTTCCGTATGCGGTGAGCACTTCCGACTCCCGAAATGCATCCTGGTTGGCAACGGCGTGATCGAGCAGGAGCCGATGATCGTCAGCGGACAGGAAATCTGGAATGCGCACATAGCTTGCAGTCTCGAGTCGGCGTCGCGAGGGTGCTGGACGGCCGTCCTCGGATCGCAATCGTTTTTCCGCCACAGCGGCCAGATTCGCAGCTATGTCCCCGGGAACCGTCTCATCGAAATCGAGAGCCTGGCTTACGAGAGCGTCATCCACAACCTCGAGAAGTCGCGCGGCCGTCTCGGTAGCCTCGGGCCGCACTCCTTGCAGCGTGACGACTCGGGGCGCAATGCGTGCAGCGATTCGCAGGATCCTCGCGGATTCCTGACGCGCCAGAACAGTTCCTTCGATGATAGGCAGCACCGCCCGCGCGTTGCGCAGGATGCTCGGCCGCCAGGTACTTCCCGGCTGGTAGGGCGCAACCACGACCATACCAATTGGCAGCGGCTCTGTCGCCATATCTTCCCATTGGAGTCGGAGATCGGCTGATGACCCGATCATTTCGTTACGCAACACAAGAGGCCGCCTGTACGGATGAACACGGCCCGCATCATCGAGAATGGCAAATTCATCGGAGTAGTACACAGCCCCAAGCCGAACAAGCTGCGATACCAAAGTGGTTTTCCCCGTCAGGGATCTTCCCGGTACGAGGATGGCCATTCCTCTCCACCCGACGACACCGGCATGCACAAAAAGCCCCTGATAGGATCGCCGCGAGGTAGTGTGATCGAAGTGCTGTAGCAGCAGTTCGAGCGCGCCGTCTGTAGTGGCAACGTGGAAGCTCTCTGCGACGAGTCCTGTGCAGGTGATGCGGTAGCCTGTCGTTTCCCCGCTCCCTGCCGGCTTATCCTGAGCCACTATGTAGGAAATCACTTCGGCTCTGGATCCGGATGCCTCCACGAACTCCGGCGGAAGAGCGTCTCGCAGGCGAGAACACAATCTCGCGCCTACGGCATCTATCAGACGAAATTCGACACCGTAGCAATCTAGTGTGAGCTCCTCTTGCTGCGCGGGTTCGCTCATGTTATGTGTCAGCACCGGGTCGCCACCCATGCGGGCGAGCATACCACCAATCTTTCGTCTGACCCTTCTTCGCGAGAAGCTCGCGCTATTGGGCCTTTGCTTTCTTAATCCTGCAATTCGGAATTGACAGGCATAATTCGCCAAGGTATCTTGTCTCAGATTTCGGCCCGGAGGTGGGAATGGCAGCAAAACGGGTTGAAGGCATACACATCGAGCGGGCAGCGGACGAGATTCTGGCAGTGAAGACTGCCACATCCGAGGCCCATGCGCTGAACCAGAGTGCAGCAGTCATCTTCGACTTGTGCGATGGCACGGTTTCCAAATCTGAAATGGCTGCCCGGCTTCAGCGCCGCACTGGTCTTCCCGCCGACGAAGAAATCGTTGATCTTGCCTTGGCTGAACTGGCCGATGCCGGACTCATTACGCTGGACAGCCCCGAGTTTGTTACAACGGTTACGCGGCGCTCGTTGATTCGCCGATTTGCGCTTTCCGCAGCTGCCGTAGCAATGCTTCCAATTGTCGAGACCATCCTCGTGCCGCCCGCCAGTGCACAGGATTCCCTTCGCGGTCGCGACTCTTCATTTGAGCAGGCGTGCCCCACACCAACGCCAATACCTGAATAGCTGACCGGCGGTGCGAGGCGCCGCTAAAAACTGCAAGCCAGGTCCGTCATGGAATTCAAGCGAATCGTTCCTCGTGCGCTTGCCCCGGGTCCCTGCCACTGTGCAGGTGTGTCCCTGCACGGGCGGAAACTTTGTTCCGCATTCTTTCTTCTGCTGTGCGGGGTAGCCGCAGCCGTACCGTTTTGTGCATGGGGCCAAGATACGGACGGTATTCAGATTGTCTCCGGAAATAACCAGACGGGCACTACCACGCGAAGCCTCTCGGCACTGTTTGTTGTCCAGACGGCGGGCAACCCCGTCTCGGGCATCGAGATTACCTACACCGTCAATCCCTCTGGCGGTGCAGGCGGCACTTTCCCGGGCGGAGCTTCTTCATTTGTCACCAGTACAGGGGCATCTGGGTACGCGGTGACTCCACTGCTTGTCGCCAACAGCACTGCGGGCAGCTTCACGGTTACGGCATCGGATCCAACTGGGGGCTCGGTCACTTTCAACGTCACGACAAGCCAGTGCGTAGCCGATCCCGAGGTCACGATCAATGCCGACACCGGTGCGGGCAGCCTGCGAGAGGCCGTGACCACTGCCTGCGCCGGATCAACTATCTCCTTCACCAGCGGATTGACAAACCCGATCACGCTGGCGAGCCGTTTGCGGATCGACGACGACCTTACCCTGCAAGGGCCAGGCGCGGCCAATCTGGCGATCAGCGGCGCCAACAAGACAAGGCTGTTCTTCATCGGCGGCGGCCTCGTAAATATTGCGTCATTGACGCTGGAGAACGGCCTCGGCCAGGGCGGGAACAGCGATTGCGGAGGCGGAGGCGCTGGAATGGGTGGAGCTATCTTTCAGAACGATGGCACTCTCAGCCTGACCGACATAACCTTTACCGGCAATAAGACGCAAGGCGGCAGCGGTAGTCATAGTGCGGATACTCTCTCGGGCGGCGGAGGCTTCGGCGGGAATGCGAACGGCCAAAATGGCGCGGGCGGCGGTGATCTGTTCGGTCTTGGCGGTTTGTTCAACGCGGGTGGTACTGGCGGGGCCGGCGCCGGAGGTGGAGCGTCCGGCGCGGGCACCGGCGGGAGCGGCGGATTCGGGGGTGGCGGCGGCTCCAGCAGCAAGACACCCGGCAACGGCGGATTCGGCGGCGGAGGCGCTGCATTTGGCGGCAGCGGCAAACCTGTCGAGGGTACCGGCGGCTACGGCGGCGCCAGCGGCACAGGGGGTGGGACTACGACTGGTGAGTTCCCCGGCACCAGCACCGGCACGGGCGGAGGCGGCGCGGGTTTTGGCGGTGCGATCTTCCAGTATGCCGGAACGCTCAATCTGGGCGCGGATCAATTTATGAGCAACACCGCTGCCGGCGGAAACGGCGCACAGGGCAAAGGCGGCGCGCTGTTCATCTACAACGGCTCCAATGCGTTCGACTTTGGTTCCAGCTACGGCACAGGGACAACGGCGAACATAGCTGCGAGTGCGGGTGTAGCCGGCATCGGGAATTCCGCCGCCCCTTATGTCACAGGAGCAACCTGTCCCAGCATGGACACTGTAAACATCTGCGGCCGGCTTATGGAAGGCATGCTCAGGGCAGTTGCGGGCAATGGACAGACCGTAAATGCGAACGCAAACCTCTCATCCCTGATCGCGGGGGTTACCCCCAGCACAGCCAATATTCCGGTCACGTTCACCATCAATCCAGGCTCCAACGGTGCGGGGGCAACATTCTCCGGCGAGACAACCCCGGAGAGTGTTGACACCGGCACGAACGGCCAGGCGACCGCTCCTACACTAACCGCGAATGGCATCCCTGGGACATTCACCATTACTGCCAGCGTGGGAATACTGTCGGCTACCTTTAACATCACCAGCCGCCAGGCGCCTCAGACGATCACCTTCGCCACTCCTGCAGCTCAGGTCTATGGAGCATCGCTCACGCTCGATGCCAGCGCCAGTTCCGGCCTCTCAGTCACGTACACTTCAGAGACAACCACCATTTGCACCGTTTCAGGTACAACCGCGACGATGATCCACGTCGGAACCTGCAGAATTCAGGCTATGCAGTCCGGCAATACTGAGTACCTGGCGGCTCCGTCCGTAACGGTGAGCTTCGCAGTGAGCAAAGCCCCGCTAACCGTGACGGCCAACAGCTTTTCGCGGGCGTACTTTGCCGCGAATCCAATGCTTACCTTTGCGATCACGGGGTTTGTAAACGGCGATAATTCGTCGGTGGTTTCGGGCACTGTTGGGGTGACTACCACCGCAACCGAAACCTCGGCTCCCGGAACCTATCCAATCACCTTCTTGTCGGAGCTTCTGACTGCCACCAACTATTCCTTCACCTATGTGAGCGGCACACTCACTGTACTCGAAAGATCTCAGACCACAATCGCATCGCTGACTTCAACGACGGCCACGATCAACGTGTTTGGCTTTGGTTTCACGGCATCGAGCGGCCAGCTTGCATTCACTGACGTCACCACGGGCAACCCTGTAACAGCTCCGGTCACGCTCAACACGGGCACAGTTAAAACAACTCTGACTACCCAGATGACCAGCAGCACTGGCTCGAATACCCTCCCCGTCTGGACCACGCTCGGCGATATCAATGGCGACGGCATACCGGACCTGGTCACTTCGCTCTATATGACGGATTCGGTGAGTGTGCAGATCGGCAACGGCGACGGAACCTTCAAGACGGCAAACACGATCCTGATCGCTACAGGTTTTGGCCCTGCCGAGTGCCACCTTGTCAGCCTGCGCGGTAACGGAACCTTGGATCTCATCGTCGGCAGCTTTAATGTGAACCAGATTGCAGTGCTGCTCGGCAATGGAAACGGCACCTTCGGAAGTCCCGTGTTCTATACCGTCGGTTCGGCGACCAACACAGCCACTTCGCTCACGACTGGATATTTCAATGGCGCCAACGGTTCGCTCGATGTGGCGGTCGCCAACACTGGAGACGGCACCGTCAGCATTCTTACCGGTAATGGGACCGGCACCTTGACCGTGTCGAGCTCGGCTATCAAGGTGGGAAATGAGCCCGAAGCCATTCGCTCAGGAGATTTCAACAATGACGGCTATTCCGATCTGGCAGTAGCAAACTACGCCGATGGTACGGTTACGACCCTCGTGAACAATGAGAGCGGGGGCTTCGCGGCAAGCACCATCAGCGTGGGCAGCGGCGCAAAGTCGGGTCCGCAGGCTTTGGCTATCAATGGCTTCGGAGCTGGACTGCTGTTGGCAGTCGCAAACTTCAAGGACAACACGGTTAGTGTCCTGCCAAGCAACGGCACCGGCGGATTTGGTGCGCAAACCATCGTCAATGTCGGCAAGGGGCCGGACGACGTGAATTTCGCCGACTTCAATGGCGACGGCATTCCTGACTTGGCGGTAGCAAACTATACAGACAACACAGTCAACCTGGTGTTGGGAAGCGCTGGTGGAAGCTATACGGTGCTGAGCCCGTTCAGTGTGGGGACGAGTCCGTACTCGGCTGCTGTCGGCGACTTGGATCAGGACGGGACGCCTGATCTGGTGGTCTCGAATTGCTTCAGCAACAACACTGGGACACTGTTGGATGGAAGCCAGATCTCCGTTCCATATAGCGGACTTTCCTTGACCTCCGGAAATACACTCAACTCCACCTACACCCCGGATAGCAGCAGCAAATACGCATCCAGTACCTCTTCCAGCGTGACTGCTCCATAACGGCAGAATCGGGAGGAAGAGAATTCAGGCAGAGCCATGAAAAATAGAAAAGAATCAAGTCACTCCCAGGCCAGCCTGGATCCCACTCCGCGGTCTTTTCACGATCCTGCAAATCAATCTTACACACCCAGTCGACGCGAACTGATCGAACGATACGGCAAGTATGCAATTGTGGCCGCCCCTTTGTTTGTCTTTGTGTCCAAGGCGCGAGCTATTCACAGTAAGCCTTAAGTCGGAAACGCGCATCAATACCGACCTCAAGTTGAATCGCAAAGAGAACGCAAGTCCAACGATTCCGGGTTAAGGATGTTGATGCAACCTTTGGTTGGTACGTGATATGTCTCGTCCCGTTCGGCTAATGCGTTCTTGCACGAAATTCGATTGTTGCGGTGGCCGTGACTCGCCAAATTGTCATCTGAGCGCAAAAGGAGCCGGCGTTTTGAACTCGCAGGCAGATTCTCGACTGCAGCCGGGCGTGTTGGGTGACCACGGATAGTCACACAGAGACTGTGCGGAGTGGGCGGCG
>Ga0210386_10000282_pt1 | contig 46050 bp, 38 predicted proteins | sample IncBWH32OmetaG_FD_160091 | JGI IMG/M metagenome (GOLD analysis project Ga0210386, IMG submission 160091) | Forest soil microbial communities from Barre Woods Harvard Forest LTER site, Petersham, Massachusetts, United States - Inc-BW-H-32-O ...
CGGAGAGAATGATGGCAGCGGGACCTTTGGCGAGAGCGGCGAGGCCGAGGAAAAAGCCGAAGAGTATCGAGGTAAATGAGGTAAAGGAAGTTGAGGACCCGGTGGGAGTTGTAGAGGGTTCGCTTGATTGTGAGTGCGGAGTTGGAGTTATGGATGGGGAGAGATCGAGGAGTTGGGTGGCGAAGACCATGGCGATGGTGAGCATGGCGGCGAAGGGCATGTCGGTGGCGGCGGCGTGGGAGAAGCCGATCATGCCAACGGTGGTGGGCAGGAGGACCAGGAGCCAACGGGCGGTTGCTGCGCCATAGAGACGCAAGGCTAACCAGGCCAGCGCGAGAGTCGCGAGGAGCGCCGAAACGGCGCTGGGCAGGCGGGCGGAAGCCTCGCTGACGCCCAAGAACTTAAAGCTGAGCGCGGCGCCCCAATAGTAGAGGGGAGGTTTTTCAAACCAGGGCTTGCCGTAGAGGCGAGGGGTGACGTAATCGCCGGTTTCCTGCATGTCGCGGGCGATCGATGCGTAACGCGGCTCGTCGGGGCCGACAAGGCCGATGGCGCCGAGATTCCGAAAATAGCAGAGATAGAGGGTGGAAAGGATCAGCACGAGCCAAAGGAAGCGCGCCGTAAGCGAGAGTGAGCGGGATTCGGAAAGCTCTTTGCTGTTTCGAGTCACGGAAAGAGAAGTTTAGCATTGTCGGTGTATCTTGGAAGGTCTGAAGTGGAGCGCGTTTGCATTGATTGCTAGTCGCGGAATTTTGTCTTGGGGCCTGGGCCGTAAAAGCGGGAGCGTTGCTCCCGCACTAAAAAGGGGCTTTGCGAGCGGCGAATGATCGAGCGGATTCAGTACGCGGTGGTTTGGGGGTGCGTGAAGATGCTGGGGGTGTTGCCGCGGCCGGTGGCGCGATGGCTGGCCGGGGGAAGCGTGCGGCTGCTGCTGTTGCTGCTTCCAAGGATGCGGAAGACGGCGGAGTTTAATTTGCGGCTGGCGTTTCCGGAGTGGAGCGAGGCGCAACGGTTGGCGGTGCAGAAGGGTATGGCACGAAATCTAGGATGGATGGCGGCGGAGTTTGCGCGGCTGCCGGGCTACACGGCGGAAAATATTGAGAGTGTGGTGGTGCTGGACGGGCACGAAAATTTTCTGGAGGGCAAGAGCCGCGGTAAGGGCGTGATTTACCTGACGGGGCACATCGGGGCGTGGGAACTTTCTTCGTTCGCACACGCTTTGTACGGGTTTCCGCTGCACTATATGGCGAGGCCGTTGGATAACGCGCCGCTGGATGCGATGGTGAATGAATATCGCGGGCGATCGGGGAACAAGCCGATTTACAAGAATGAAGCGGCTCGGATGATGATGAAGGTGTTAAAAGGGGCTGGCACGATCGGAATTCTGGCGGACCAGAATACGATGCCGGGGGAAGGCGTTTTCGTGGATTTTTTCGGGACGCAAGCATGCACGACTACGGGAATCGCGCGGGTGGCGCTGCATACGGACGCGGCGGTGGTGCCGGGATATGCGTATTGGGACGAGAATTTGGGGAAGTATAGGTTGCGATTTGAGCCTCCCGTGGAACTGGTCCGAACCGGGGATGTGGAGCGGGATGTTCGGGAAAATACGCAGCGATTTACTAAGGTGATTGAGGAGATCATCCGGAAGCATCCGGAGCAGTGGGTTTGGATCCATGCGCGGTGGAAGAACCGGCCGGAGGGGGAGCCGCCGCTGTATGAGTTTTAGGGAAGGAAGAAAATCGAAATTAGAGAATCGAAAAGAGAGAAGAGAAAAACTTAACACAGAGAGCACAGAGGATTCACTGAGGGCACTGAGAAGAAGGGATTGGAGGCGGGGATGAAGTGGACGGCGGGGGAGCTTGCGAAGGCGATTGAGGCGCGGCTTGACGGAGATGGGGCGTTGGAGATCACTGGAGTGGCGGCGCCGGAACGTGCGGGAACCAAGGAATTGATTTATGTGGAGTCGGCGAAATATGCGGAGCGGGCAGCGGGATCCGCGGCGAGTTGCGTGGTTGCGCCGGATGGGATTGCCGTGGCTGGGAAAACGGTTTTGCGGAGCGGGAAGAGCAAGGTGGCATTTGCAAAAGCCGCGGCGTTGCTGCTGGAGCGAGTCCCCATCGCGATGGGAATTCATCCGACCGCGATAATTGCGCCGATGGCGCGAATCGGCGCGCACGTAGACATCGGGCCGTACGCGATTATCGGCGACGATACCCACATTGGGGATAACACGCAGATTGGGGCGCACAGCGTAATCAGTGCAGGGTGCTGGATCGGAGAGAGCTGCAGGATTCATCCGCGGGTGACGTTTTATGCGGGGGTGCACGTGGGAAATCGGGTGGAGATTCATGCCGGCGCGGTGCTGGGGGCGGATGGATTTGGATTTGCGTTTGATGGCGAGAGGTATTGGAAATTTCCGCAGGCGGGGCTGGTAGAGATTGGGGACGACGTGGAGATTGGGGCGAACACGACGATTGATCGCGGGTCGCTGGACGACACGCGGATAGCGGAGGGAGTGAAGCTGGATAACCTGGTGCATGTGGGCCACAATGTGCAGATTGGGACCCACACGGTGATTGCGGCGCAGACGGGAATTTCGGGATCGAGCAAATTGGGGCATCACGTGGTGGTGGGCGGGCAGGTGGGGATCGCGGATCATTGCACGCTCGAAGACGGATCGATTGCGGGGGCGCAGGCGGGAATACCGACGGGGAAGATCATTCGGAAAGGGCAGACAGTGTGGGGGACGCCTGCGCGGCCGTTGGAGCAGTTTAAAGAGGCGTATTTCTGGTTTGCACGGTTGCCGGAGTTGGCCGCGCGGGTAAAGAAAATCGAAGAGAAGATTTAACCACAGAGAGCACAGAGGTCACGGAGAAGCATCTAAGAGTTGAGAGAAAGAATGGCGATAGTTCACGCAAAAGAGGGGACGCTGTGGAGGCTCGTGGTGGTGGGCGGGCATACGCGGAGCATTGGGAAGACACAGTTGGTGTGCGACATCATTGCAACGTTTCCGAAGGCGGAATGGATCGCGGGGAAGATTACGCAGTATGGCCACGGGGTTTGCGCGCAGAACGGAGAGAATTGCGATTGTGCGCCAGAAGAACATGTTTGTGCGCTGGATTGGGAAACAAAGGCGGACACGGGAACGGATAGCGCCCGATTCCTGGCGGCGGGGGCGAAGCGGTCGTTCTGGTTGAGGACGAAGCAGGGATATTTGGCGGAGGGATTGCCCTTGTTGAGGGATGCATTGCGGGAGATTTCCTGGAAAGCGGATAGCGGGGAAACCCGGGCGGTTATTCTGGAGAGCAATTCATTGATGCAGTTTGTGAAGCCGTCGCTGTACTTTGCGGTGATTGATCCTTTACGGGATGATTTCAAGGAATCGGCGCAGATTGCACTGGACAGGGCGCACGCGCTGGTGCTGCGAGGCGAAGTGGGAGGGGACGGGCCGCCAGCTTCACTGTGGATGAAGCTGCCAAGGAAATTGCTGCAGGAGAAGCCGTCGGTCCTACAGAGGGAAGGGCAGCCATTGCCTGGGCCGTTGGAGGTTTTGGTGCATCGAATGTTGGACGCACCAAGCGGAGTGCAGATATGACACTTAGTGGCAACGGGCTGTTGGCAGATGAGCATCTTAGGCGTTGACCGAGTTATATTCGACGGCGATAATAAGAAAGTACTGGGGGTACGTGGGTGAGGTCAGCCACGTGACCTTCCGGAAGTACAAGGCATCAGAGAATTTAGGGGTTTTCAGGGTGCTGCTTGGGGTGTATCCCAGGCTGCGTTTCGAGCTGCTCTGGGGGGAGCATAGATGGCGTCATTTGTACGCGTAGGAGAGGAACTTCCCGTAGCGCCAGCGCCGGCACCATGGCGCCAGGAAGGCTGGGCGGAGCAGGTCGAAACCGCCGTGAAGAACGGGGCGGAGTACCTCTTGTCCGTACAGGCCGAAGAAGGCTACTGGCACGGCGAGTTGGAAGCCGACACCACCCTCGAATCCGACTACATTTATTACCTCCATGTTCTTGGCATGGCCGAACCCACGAGGATTGCGAAACTGGCGAATTATGTGCGCCAGAAGCAGTTGCCGGACGGTGGCTGGCCGATTTATCCAAATGGGCCCTCCGAACTGAATGCCACCTGCAAAGCATATTTCGCGCTGAAACTGGCCGGCGATTCTCCGGATTCGGCGCACCTGGCGAAGGCGCGCGAGGCTGTACACCGGCTGGGCGGCCTGGAGCACACGAATTCCTACGTACGGTTTTACCTGGCGCTGGTGGGCGCGGTGGGATGGGAGTTGGTGCCCGCGATTCCGCCGGAGCTGATCCTTCTGCCGAACTGGTTTTACCTGAACATTTACGAAATGTCTTCCTGGACGCGTGGAATCGTGATTCCGATGTCGATTCTTTCGTCGTTACGGCCGGAATTCCGGCTGCCGGAACACGCTCGCGTGGATGAGCTATTCAAGGATCCCACGCAGAAAACGGCGGCATTCAGCTGGAGCAAGCAACTGGTTTCCTGGAAGAATCTGTTTCTTGCCGTGGATCGCGGGCTGAAACTTTATGAACGGCTGCCGTGGAAACCGCTGAGGAACAAGGCGCTGAGGGAAGCGAAGCAGTGGATGCTGGAGCATATGGAGCGGACCGACGGCCTGGCGGCGATCTATCCCTCGATGATGAATTCGATTTTCGCGATGATGGCGATGGGGCACGGGACCGATGATCCGCTGACGTTGCGCGAGATTAAGGAATTTTCGCGGTTTGAGATTGAAGACGACCACACGATCCGCCTGCAACCGTGCGTTTCGCCGGTGTGGGATACGTGCATCGCGATGGTGGCGCTGGAAGAAGCGGGGCTGCCGGCGGACCATCCGGCGCTGGTAAGGGCGGCCGAATGGCTGCTGACGAAACAGATCCTCGGCGGCGGCGACTGGCAGGTGAAGAATAAAGATGCCGAGCCGGGCGGCTGGGCGTTTGAGTACCGCAACGATTTTTACCCCGACGTGGACGACACCGCGTTTGTGTTGATGGCGTTGCAGCGGGTGAAATTTCCGGAAGAGAAGCGGATGGAAGGCGCGTTGCGCCGGGGCATACAGTGGCTGCTGAGCATGCAGAATCGCGACGGAGGCTGGGGCGCATTCGACCGCGACAACGACAAACAGATTTTGTGCAACATCCCGTTCGCGGATCACAATGCGATGATCGATCCCTCGACGGCGGATGTTACGGCGCGCGTGCTGGAATGCCTGGGGCGTTTCGGTTGGCCGGCGGAGCATCCGGCGGTCCGCAAGGCAGTGGATTTCCTGACTAAGGACCAGTCGAAGGATGGAGCGTGGTTCGGGCGCTGGGGCGTGAACTATGTTTATGGAACCAGCGGCGTGCTGCGGGCGCTGGAAACGGTTTCGCTGACGGCACAGGATTATTGCGCGCGGGCGGTGGCGTGGTTGCGGCAAGTGCAGAAGGCCGACGGAAGTTTTGGCGAGTCGCTGCTGAGTTATGAAATGGAGTCCACGAAGGGGCATGGAAACAGCACGCCTTCGCAGACAGCGTGGGGGTTGATTGGACTGCTGGCGGGAGCGGACCGGAACGATCCGGCGGTGGGGCGCGCGGCGGAGTACCTGGTGACGCAGCAGAACGCGAACGGCTCCTGGAGCGAAGACGATTTTACCGGGACGGGATTCCCCGGCGTTTTTTATCTCAAGTACCACCTTTACAAGAATTCATTTCCGGTTTACGCGCTGGCCCGCTATCGCAATCAGGGGAAGCGCACGGAAGAATATTGCGCGTGCAAGTTTTTGCCGGGTGAATTCAGGTTGAGGAGCGGTTTGTACACCAAGCGCGAACGGAGCGCTTCCTAAGCACACGCATGCGGTACCCTCTTGGCTTAGTGCTGGATTCCGCGAGATACCTCGCGTCGCGGAAACTTCGAGGTGGCAAGAAAATACCCCTGGTGCTGACGCTCGATCCCCTGGGCGGATGCTCCAGCGCGCATGGCGCGGAAGCAACGGAGCCCAGCGGCGCGCTGAGCGTGGAGCAATGCCTTGCGGCGATGAAGGAATGCGACACGCCGGTTGTGTACATCCGCGGGAAGGAGCCGCTGGAGTATCCCGAGGTCGGCCGGCTGACGAAAGAGATACTGGAACGCGGGAAACACCTTTTCCTGAGCACGGACGGCACGCTGATTCGAAGGCGGCTGCATATGATACCTCCGTACACGAACTTTTTCTGGAACGTGGGGTTTGACGGCACGGAAGCGGTGCACGATGGGCGAGCGAAGCGGCCGGGGCTCTTCCTGGAAGCGCTGGACGGAGTGAAGGCGGCGAAGAACGCGGGCTTTTTTGTGGTAGTGACGACGACGATTTTTGCGGATTCGGATTTGCGGGATGTGCGGCGGCTGTACGAGCAGATGCACGCGGTGCACGTGGATGGCTACATGCTGTCGCCGCATTATCCGGCGCATGCGATGTGCAGGAACTCGGCGGCGATGTTTCATGAAAAGATGCGTCAGAGATTCCGGGAAGCGAGCGATTTATTGGAGGAGTACAACCTGCTGACTTCGCCAATTTACCTGGAGTATTTGCGCGGCGAGCGCGAGCTGGATTGCTGCTCGTGGGGCAGTCCGGTCTATGGGCCACGGGGCTGGGCGGCGCCGTGCACCCAACTGAATTATGGCTACGAAGAGCAGTACAAAATCCTGGTGGAGAAAACGGTGTGGGAGAATTTCGGGCGCGGGATGAATCCGCGATGCGAACCCTGCGCCAGCCACGCGGGATATGAAACGGCGGCGATCCTGGGGATGAATCCGAAGGCCGGGGATTTCTGGAAAATAATTGCGTGGCAGCTGCAGGGCGGGCTAGGCGAAAAACGCGAACGAGCGCGCAAGGCATGACGACACTGGTGACCGGGGCGGCGGGATTTCTGGGCAGCCACGTGGCGCGGCAACTGGTGGCGCGCGGGGAGCGCGTGCGCGTGCTGATGCGGGCGTCCAGCAGCAACCGGGCGATCAGCGATTTGTCGCTGGAGTATGTGACCGGGGATTTGAGGGATGCGGCTTCGCTGGATCGCGCGATGGCTGGCGTGAATCGCGTTTATCACGTTGCGGCGGATTACCGGTTGTGGGCGAAAAGGTCGCAGGATATTTACGATTCGAACGTCGGCGGGACGAAGAATCTGTTGGCGGCGGCGAAGCGTGCGGGTGTGGAGCAATTGATTTACACCAGCACGGTGGCGACGATCGCGGTGGACCGGCCACAACTGCCGAACGAGTTTACCGACGCGAAGCTGGAAGAGATGGTGGGGCACTACAAGCGCTCGAAATGGATGGCGGAGCGCGAGGCGTTGCAGGCGGCGAAAGAGGGCTTGCCGGTGATCGTTGCGATGCCGACGACGCCGGTGGGGCCGTGGGATTGGAAGCCGACACCGACGGGGAAAATCATTCTGGACTTTCTGAATGGGAAAATGCCGGGATACGTGGAGACGGGATTGAACTTTGTGGGCGTGGAAGAGTGCGCGGCGGGCCATCTGCTTGCGGCGGAGCACGGCAAGATGGGAGAGCGATATTTGCTGGGGGCGGAGAACCTGACCCTGAAGGGGTTGCTGGATTTGCTGGCGCAGATCACGGGTTTGCGGGCGCCCGGGATGAAGATTCCGCATGGGGTAGCGTTGGGTGTAGCTTATTTGGATACCGCGTTTTCGCGGCTGATGGGGAAAGAGCCGCAAATTCCCGTGGAAGGCGTGAAGATCGCGCAGCACAAAATGTTTGTGGATGCTTCGAGGGCGCAGCGGGAATTGGGATTCCAGCCCGGCCCGGTTGCAGCGGCGCTGGAACGAGCGGTGCGGTGGTACCGGGCGAATGGGTATGTGACGGCACGGCGAGCGAAGAGGATAAAGTTGGCAGCTTGAAGAAGGAAGTAAATGAGGTTAATGAGGTAAAGGAAGTAAAGGAACGGAGCGGCCAGGGATTATCCATGAAGGTGCTGGTTACATTTGCGGTGGAGGCGGAGTTTGCGGCCTGGCGGAAGCTGCGGGCGTTTAACCTGATTGATTATCAGGGGCTGAAGCTGCGGAGGACTACGTTGGGTGCGACGGAGATCACCGTCTTGATCACCGGAGTGGGCGCGCAGGCAGCAGCGCAGGCGATGGACCTGATGATGAGGATGGCGGATAAGGACCAATATTTTGACGTATGCGTTTCGAGCGGGCTGGCAGGAGCGCTATGCGACACGCTGGGTGTGGGAGACATCATCGCGCCCAAAGCACTGATTGTTGAGTTGAAGCATGCGGGCTTGCGGACCGAACGCCTTGAGGTGGATACGGAGCTTCGGCAACTTGCGCTTGAGCGAGGCGCGAAGAATGCGAACTGCCTGTTCACGACCGACGAGATTCTGGTGAAGGCGAGCCAGAAGAAATCCTGCGCATCGCGGGCGCAATCGGTGGACATGGAAAGCTTTGAGATTGTAAAGGCGGCTTCGGCATGGGGGGCGCGCAGCGTGGTGATCCGGGCCATCAGCGATGCAGCGACGGAAGATATGCCCATCAATTTTAATTTGACGTTGTCCGAGAAGAAAGAAGTGAGTCTTCCAAAGGTTTTGGTGCAACTGGCAAAGAATCCGCTGGCGCTGCCCTCGTTGATTCGGTTTGGAAAGCAGAGTCAGCAGGCCGGAGTTTTGCTGGCGGCGTTTCTGGAAAATTACCTGCAGGATTTGGCCGGTGGCAAAGGCGCAAAGCGTGCGACCGAGGTGGCGGCGGGATGAACGGGCCGGGGACAGTGGTGGAGCAGGTGCGGACGCTAGGTCCGATTCCCAAGACGATGCGGGCGGGTGTGTACCGCGAGAAGGGAATTGTGAAGGTGGAAGAAGTGCCGGTGCCGGAGGTGGGCGACGGCGAGGTGCTGATCAAGGTGGCGGCCTGCGGCATTTGCGGGACAGACATCAAGAAGATTTTTTACCGGTATGTGGAGCCGCCACAAATCCTGGGGCATGAATTGGCAGGGACCGTGGTGGCGGTTGGCCGCGGGGTAACGAAATGGAAGCTGGGCGACCGGGTGATGAGTTTCCATCACATTCCGTGCGGGGAGTGCTTCTTTTGCGAGCGGCGGATGTTTTCGCAATGCAAGCTGTATAAGACCACGGGATTAACGGCGGGATTCACGCCGAACGGCGGCGGATTTGGCGAGTATGTGAAGGCGATGCCGTGGGTGGCGGAGCGCGGGATCGTGGCACTGCCGGATAACGTGAGCTTTGAAGAGGCCACGTTTATCGAGCCGATTAACACGATTGTTAAGGCAGTGCAGAAGGCGCGGGTCGTGGCTGGGGAGACGGTGCTGGTCATTGGTTGCGGGCCCATCGGGCTGCAACTGCTGATGGTGGCCCAAATCGAGGGGGCACGCATCTATGCGAGCGACCCGGTGGCAAGGCGGCGGGAAAAGAGCTTGAAGCTTGGAGCAATTGAGTCTTTTAACCCTGTAAGTGGTAAGCTAGTGGAAGAAGTGCGAGCTCGGTCGGGGGGTCGTGGGGCGGACGTAGTTCTTGTCGCGGTGGCGCATCCAGCCGTGGTGGTGGAAGCGTTGGCAGCGGCGAGGCCAGGGGGACGGGTACTCCTGTTTGCCGCGAACGATCCAGTCACAAAGATAGAGTTTCCAGCCTCGGCGGTGGGGATCGACGAGAAGGAAATCCTTGGCAGCTATAGTGCGGCGGTGGACATCCAAGAAAGTGCGGCAGCGCTGGTGCTGGGAAAGAAACTGCCGGTAATGGATATCGTCACGCACCGGTTTCCATTGGATAGAATCCAGGAGGGCTTGGATCTGGCGGCGCACCCCACAGAAGATTCCCTGAAGATTCTGATAACACACCAATGAAAACAGCGTCTCCAAAGAAAATCGAGCTTGGACTGGAAGAGGCGCCTCTCCAGGAAAAGCCGGTCGTACCTTCGAAAATGACCGCGGCCGTGCTCTACGGCAGCGAAGACCTTCGAATCGAACAAATTGACGTGCCGGCGCTTGCTGTGGACGAAGTGTTGCTGCGGGTGCGGCTGGCGCTTACGGACGGCACTGACCTGAAGGTGTGGAAGCGCGGGTATCACGCGAAAATGATTCAGCCGCCCGCGGTGTTCGGACACGAGGTGGTGGGAGAAATTGTGGCGATGGGGAAACGCGTGGATCCCCGGTGGCGCCTGGGTACGCGAGTGATTGCGGCGAATTCGGCGCCGTGTTTGCGGTGCTATCACTGCAGGCGCGGGCAGGAAAATCTTTGCGACGACCTGTTGTTCAATAACGGCGCGTACGCGGAGTACATGAGGATTCCGGGGCGCATCGCGCGGGAAAACATGCTGGAAGTTCCGCACGGAGTGGACGACCACAGCGCGGCGTTGGTGGAGCCGCTGGCGTGCGTGCTCCGCGGCATTCACGAGATGGAAGTGCGCACGGGCGACACGACGGTGGTGATCGGGTGCGGGCCGGTCGGATTGATGTTCGTCAGGATGCTGACCCGGCGGGGAGTGCGAGTGATCGCACTGGCGCGCCGCGAGGGACCGCTGGCGGTGGCGCGGAAGCTGGGCGCCGTGGCGGCGATCAATGTTACGGAGACCGCGGATGTAGCCGCGGCGGTGAGGGCTTTAACGGATGAGGGCCGCGGGCCGGATTCCGTTGTGGAAGCGGCGGGGAACCCTGCGACGTGGGAACAGGCGCTGGCAATGGTGCGGCGTGGAGGAGTGGTGAACTTCTTCAGCGGGCTGCCGACCGGAACGCGCGTGGAGATCGAGCCGGCGACGATTCATTACTCGGAAATCAAGATTATTTCACCGTTCCACCACACGCCGAGATTTATTCGCGAGGCGCTGGAAGCGATCCGGCGAGGGGATATTTCAGCGCACGATTTCGTGACCGAAGACATTCGGCTGGAAGACTTGCCGCAAGCATTTGAGCGGATGAAGACGCGGAGCGGGGAAATCAAGCTTGCGGTAAGGCCGTGAGCGGTGGCCAGCGGCCGGCGACCAGTTCCCAGTGAAGAGAAAGCCCACCCATTTTTAAATCTCCAAAAGGATACTGAAGGTTGATGCTGCGCCCGGGCGAATTGAAGATAGCCGCAAAGCTGCCTGCGGATGGTTGTGCGTCGGCCGAGGCGCAGGCTTATACGCGGTGGCTGGCAACCGATCATTACGAAAATTTCAACGTGGCGTCGTGGCTGCTGCCGAAGGAATTGCACCAGCACTTTTATAATTTGTATGCATATTGCCGCTGGGCGGACGACCTGGGCGACGAAATTCCCACAAGAGAGCGGGCGCTGGAGTTGCTGGACTGGTGGGAAAGGGAACTGGAAGCCTGTTACGAGGGGCGGCCTTCGCATCCCGTGTTTGTGGCGCTTCGCGAGACGATTGTGGCGAAGGACGTGCCGAAGCAGCCGTTTGCGGATTTGCTGAAGGCGTTCCGACAGGATCAGGTGGTGAAGCGATATTCGACGTGGGATGGGGTGCTCGATTATTGCGTATATTCAGCGAATCCGGTGGGGCGCCTGGTGCTGTATCTGTGCGGGTATCGGGACGAAGAGCGGCAGAGGCTTTCGGACGCAACGTGCACGGCGCTGCAGTTGGCGAATTTCTGGCAGGACGTATCGCGGGATCTGGAAATCGGGCGGATATACATCCCGCTGGATCGGGCGGCGGCGCACGGATTGAGCGAGAAGGACATCGTCGGACGGAAGTTCGACGCGCGATACGTTTCGTTGATGAAGGAATTGATTGAGTACACGCGTGAGCTATTCGAGAAGGGAATGCCGCTGGCGAAGAGGGTGGAAGGGAAGTTGAGCGTGGATCTGGAGATGTTCAGCCGCGGAGGACTGGCGGTGCTGGGTGCGATTGAAGCGGTGGGCTACGACACGTTGCACCGGCGGGCGGAAGTGAGCAAGGTGAAGCAGGCAGCATTGCTGGGGCGGGCGCTGGTTACACATGTGCTGGGCGGTGCGAATGCGAGCCGCAACGGCGGATTTGCGCGGGAAGGCACGAGCTACGTTGCTGCGAATTCGACGGAAGCCGAGATCAGCGAGTCCTATAGCCACTGCCACCAGATTGCGCGGTCGGCGCGCAGCAACTTTTATCCGGCGTTTTTCCTGCTGCCGAAAGCGAAGCGCGACGGCATTGTGGCGCTGTACGCGTTCATGCGGCTGATTGACGACGTTTCGGACGAAGGTTCGGATGTGGCCGCGAAGCAGCGCGGGTTGGCGAGGTGGAGGGCTGCGCTTGACGAAGCGATTACGGGCCAGTCGCAGGCGTTTGACGGTAATGCGGCGCGAACGCTGCAGTCCGGAGATTTGTATGGCGAGAGGGAGGTTTTACCTGCACTGGTGGACACTATGCAGCGATTCCGGATGCCGGCGCGTTACCTGCACGATCTGATCAGCGGCGCGGAGATGGATCTGACGATCCAGGAATACCCGACATTTGAGCGGCTGAAAGAATATTGCTATCGCGTGGCGGGGACGGTCGGATTAACATGCACCCACATTTTTGGATTCCGGGATTCAAAGGCGCTGGACCTGGCGGAGAAGCTGGGGCTGGCGTTTCAATTGACGAATATCATTCGCGATGTGCGCGAGGATTTTGCCGCTGGAAGAATTTATCTCCCGGAGGAGGATCTTGTTCGCTATGGCGTGGCGGAACAGGATTTGGGGCGCGGCGAGGCGACGCTGGGCGTGCGGGAGTTGTTGAAGTTTGAGGCGGACCGGGCGTGGAAACTGTATGAAGAGGGCGCGCAACTGCTGGGGCTGATCGAGGAAGACAGCCGCGGGACGCTGTGGTTGCTGGTGCAAACTTACAGTGCGCTGCTGGCGCGGATTGAATCGGTGGATTTTGCGGTGTTTGGGGAGCGCGTGCGGCTCTCTACGCCGGAGAAGTTGAAGTTGATGGCCAAGGCGCGATTCGGGCGCCATACGGAAGAGAACATCCTTGCAAAATGTGATCGTGATCGGCGGCGGGCTGGCGGGGCTGTCGGCGGGCGTCGCGCTGGCTGAAGCAGGCTGGCGGGTGCGCTTATTTGAACAGCGTCCATTTCTCGGCGGCCGGGCAACGTCCTACGTGTTGCCTGACGGCGAGCACGTAGATAATTGCCAGCACGTGACGCTGGGGTGCTGCACGAACCTGGAAGATTTTTATCACCGCGTCGGCTCCGCGGGCAAAATCAAATTCTTCGACCGGCTGCTGTTTCAAGATCCGCAGGGCCGTACCGGGGAGATGCAGGCCGGGATGCTGCCGGCGCCATTTCACATGATGGGATCGTTTTCAGGATTTGCGCCCCTGACTCTGGCGGACAAGCGGAGTATCGCGTGGGCGATGCTGGATATTCTGCGCGGCAAGGGGCGCACGGCGGATCTGGACGAGCCGGGCGGCATCTCGATGCTGGAGTGGTTGAAGCGACGAAAACAGACGCCGGGAGCGATCGAGCGGTTTTGGCGCGTGGTGCTGGTGAGCGCACTGGACGAGGAACTGGACCGGACGGATGCGCGATTCGGGGTGGATGTTTTCTGGAAGGGATTTTTGTCCAACCGGACGGGATACCGGATGGGCGTGCCGTCGGTGCCGCTGGCGGAGCTTTATGACGGATGCCAGATGGAGATCGAAAAGCGCGGCGGGGAAGTGAATTTGCGGATGCCGGTTCGGGCGATTCACATGGAGAATGGCGCAGTGACGGGTGTGGAGTTTGACGGCGGGCGTGTAGAGAGCGCGGAGGCGTACGTGTTTGCCCTGCCGCATCCCGCGATGGCGGAGTTGGCGAGCGAGGATATGAAACGATGGGAGCCTCGGCTCGGCGAATTGGGAAATATTGGTGTGGCGCCGATTACGGGAGTACATTTCTGGTTTGACCGCGAAGTGATGAAAGAGCCGTTCGTGACGCTGCTGGAAACGACGACGCAGTGGATTTTCAACAAGACGGCGTTGTACGGCGACAACAACGGAACTGGGAAAGAGAAAGGGCAATACCTGCAACTGGTGATCAGCGCTTCCTATGATCTTTTGCAGAAGCCCCGGCAGGAGATCATTGATCTGTGCCTGAAGGAAGTGCGCCACGCGCTGCCGGCGGCAAGGGATGCGAAATTGCTGAAGGCGACGGTCATAAAAGAGGCGGCGGCCACATTTTCGCCGCAACCTGGAGTGGACCGTTGGCGTCCAACCCAAGAGACGAAGATTCGCGGATTGTTTTTGGCGGGCGATTGGACGGCCACGGGTTGGCCGGCGACGATGGAAGGCGCTGTGCGCAGCGGGTATCTGGCGGCGGAGGCGGTGTTGCGGAGCGCGGGAATGCCGAAGAAGTTTTTGCAGGCGGATTTGCCGGCGGATGGATTGGTTGGGTGGTTTTGTTAGGGTTTCGTGGATTTGCGCTCGATTCCATGAGGTGTAGTTGAATTTGCGGTTGAGGTCCTTCGGCTATCCTTGTCGGATAGCCTCAGGATGACAAGATTTCCCGATCGAAGCTGGAGAGATGGCGTTCAGAAAGGGTGAGCCCCTCAGTGGAGCGATCGACTGCGCCATAGGCTTCGAGATTCGCGGCAACGAACTTGTGGTAGGAACTTTCGGAATCCCAGTAGTCCAGGGTGAAGTAGAAGCGAGGGCGGGAAAGGTCCCGCAGGAGGCGACTCTCCCGGAAGTGCGGATCGCGTTGGAAGATGCGGACCCAGTCGGCGTGGGAGCTATAGGCGGATTGAAAGCTTTCTTCGCAACCGGGCTTGACTTCGTACTCCCAGAGGACTACAAAGATAGTTGTCCCATCTTCTGCTCTCGCGACACGGCAATCCAGAAACACTTCATTGGGGAAGGCTGGCCTGCCGAGCGATTGTAGCAACCCGATTGGATACAAGACTCAAAGTGACCCTCTCTGAAGTTGTGTAAGTATACGTTTAAGTGGCAGTCCGTTGAGGCTGACGGACGGAGGCGTTTGTGGATCGCAAGTACGGTCACCGCGGCTATCGTGACGCGGAAAAGCACGAAAAAAAAGAAAGACCAGATCGCAAGCCGCCGCAGGGCGGTCCGCGTGGAGCTACGGACCACCTGGGTCCGCGGACACCGCGGATGGTTGGAACCGTGACGCGAGCGCGCTGCTCGAATTGCGGGGCGGTGCTGGTTTCAGGATTCGACGCCAACGGGAAATGCCCGAAGTGCGGGTTTGAGCTGCATTGCTGCAAGCAGTGCCGGTTCTTCGATTCCGGCGCGCAGTTTGAATGCACGCAGCCGGTGGCGGCGCGTGTGACGCCGAAAGACGCGAAGAACGAATGCACATTTTATGAATTCAGGATGACGGTGGAGAAAGATACGGCGCCGACGTCATATATGCAGCCAGCACAGGTTCCTGTGGAACCTCCCTCTAACGGGCGGCCTTTGGATGCCCGGCAAGCGTTTGAAAACCTCTTCAAGAAGTAGATCCCTTCGATTTTTTGTTAGCAGGTGAGCCGAGCGGGAAAAGTGTGGGCGCCGCCGGCATTTCGCTGGCGATTTGCTCGAGTTGCGGATAGTGCCGGCGAAGATCGTCGGGCACTTTCAGTTTTGATCCCTTCAAAATGCTGAGGAGTTGCAGGGCGTTGACGACGGCCTTGCCCTGGTAGTGGTTGTTGGTGACCACGAAGACGTCGCGCGTGTGTCGCTGGACTTCCTGAATGCGCGCGGCCCACGGCTGGAGTTCCTCGGGAGAGTAAAGATAGTTGTAGCGTTCGTGAGGGGGGAGCTTGGGATCGTTGCTGAACCAGGTGTCGTAGCGGCGGCCGTGAAAGCGCACGTAGCCGAGAGATGAAGTGTATTGCGCGGTTGGCGTCATGGAGTGGCCGATAACCGGCTGATCGATGTTGCAGAAGCCGGCGTTGTGATCGCGGAGGAGATTCAGCGTGTCCCGAGTCTGCCAGGTAGAGTGACGGAGTTCGACGACAAGGGGGTAGTCGGCGAAGCGTTTTAGGAGGGATGAAAGATAGGCGGAAGTTTCGGTCGAGCGGTGAAAGGAGAAAGGGAATTGGAGGAGCACTGCACCGAGTTTACCTGCTGCGTAAAGAACGTCGAAGCCGGCGCGGACGTTGCGCTCGTCTTCGGCGGTGGCCGTGGGTTCGTGGGTGAAGCGTTGCCAGAGTTTGGCGGTGAAGAGGAACGACGGATTCGCTGAAACGCGTTCGAGCCAGGCGGCGGCTTGGTCTGGGCGTATGGGTTGATAGAAGGAAGTATTGATTTCGATGGTGTCGAAAAACTGGGAGAGGAAGATTGCTTCGTGAAAATCTTTCCCGCGACGTGAAGGATAGACGTAGCCGGACCAGTCGGGGTAGGACCAGCCGGCCGGGCCGATGCGCAGGCGGCCTTGGGAAGCGGAATGGCGGGAGAGGTCTTTTTTAGAGTGCATTGGGTGCCACCGCTAGGCTAGAAAGCCGCGCAGGGTATGTCAATGTGCTGGCGTTGCGCGGGCGGTTGCGGCTTGTTATGCTTGCGTTGTTATGCGGTGCAGAATGCAGCTGCTTCGCGAGCCTTCCGGATTCCTCTCCAAACCCTACAGGTGCAACCATGAACGTATCGATCAGCTATAGGCATGTGGACGCGCAACAACCAGTGGCAGTGGAGGTGATGCGGCGGCTGGATAAATTGAACCGGCTGCTGAAGAGTTATCAGCCGGACATGATCCAATTGAAGGGAGTGTTTTCGAAGAATCAAAGGACTGAGGAGCAATCCTGCGCGCTGACGTTGTCGTTGCCAAATGGGACGCTGCATGCAACGGGGAACGGCAAGAACGTGCTGGCGGGGTGCAAGAAGGCGTTCAGCGAAATTGAAACGCAGGTGAAGAAGCACCAGTCGCGGCTGCGACGTGAACACGAATGGAAACGGAAACGGCCAATCGAGCGGGGTCCTGACGCAAATAGCTTTCGGTGAGCGCAGAGCGTGAATCGGATTTTTCCTGTACAATTAAGGTTTGTGTCCGCAGGGGCGTAGCTCAGTGGTAGAGCAGCGGCCTTTTAAGCCGAAGGTCGTGGGTTCGATCCCCACCGCCCCTACCAAAACCACTCGATTACAACAGCTTACTGCCACATTTGGTTGCCCGGATTCCCAGATTCCCGTTTGTCGGCTGTAAATTCTTGTGCGCTTAATCTTTATCTTTTTTTGGTCTCCCCTCCACAGCCCTTTCAAGTTCGTCTTCAACGGCGGCGGCTTTTTCAACGGCTTCACGGAATGCCTTCCGCCATTCGTCTGGAGAGTAGGCAGGTTCGCTGCGACCACGTCGTCCTACTTCCATCCCAAATGCGACTCCGGCTGAGAAAATTTCGACAATTTCCGGGTCTGCGACAACCCACGCTTCGCTCAGCCGGCCCTCTGCTTTCCAAGCAGCTGTCATTCTTGCCTGTTCCGCTTTCATCCCTGCGAAGCTACTTCTTTGCGTCATTCCCAAGCCCTCCTCGTTGCCATTTGCAGTGTGAAAGGAATCTCCGAGAAGGCCCACCGTCTGAGAGGGGAAGTTTGTTCAATCAGTACCGCGTGCGCAAAAGCTCCGACAATCCGCCTCCCCCGGCGGAAATGTTGGTACTGAGAGCAAGCTGTCGGATTCTTCGAGCTTGCTAACGGCTGAACTGCACCAGTTGGACATCCAGAGCGGATGTCACCAGTATTGGTATTCAGCTACTTTTTGTTGAGGTCGTCGTCCTTGTAGTACTTCGTACCCTGCAGGGTCAACTGGAGGGCAACGCCATTTTTTGTGATTTGGTAGACCCATACACCCGGGGCAACCTCGACCGCGCCGGAGTAAGCTCCGCCAGCTGTTCCCACCTTGGCCGCAGCGTCCGTTTGCGCTGAACCCGACCAGCCGGAGTCGAGGAAATTTGACAGGGCCCCATCGTTCTCGAAGATAAAGATCACTCGATAGTCCTTCACTCCTAGGCCTAGACCGGCGCCGGCCGAGATCATCTTCATAAAGGTTTCCTGCTTGGTCTTAGTGTTGAAGGCAACCCCCGCGCCACGGGCGGTGCTCAGCAAGAAAAGATTCGTCCCCATATTGTTGAAAACGGCATACCCCGCCGACTTCTGGATGGCCTCCGCAGAGGTGGGTTCAAGCTTATGCAATTCCTTAAGAGTCTGCTTTGCCATCTTGTGGGTTTTCTCTCTTTTTTTCTCGTTGTCGTCCTTAGCGACGCATGTGCTTGCGGAGAGAAATGCCACGGCGAGAATCGCAGAGATCATCCTGAATTTCATAAGTGGGTTCTCCAATCGTTGCGAGAAGTTTGCTTCGGGTCCTTACCTGCTTTCCATGAGCAATGCGGCCACTCTATTCTCAGGGCACCGTCAGGAACAACTAGGGTTTTGCCTAGTTTCGCTTCGCCTAATTAGCAAACTAAAATTCAGGTCCTGGTAAGTCGTAAGTCAAGCGCAGGGTAAGTTGCGGTAATATGCGGTGGAATATCCTTCACTGTTGCCGTTTTCGGGAGTGGAATTTTCTCACTGATCTCGGTCACTCTTAGGGGGAAAATTCGATGGATTTTCATTCGTTCTGGCTTACAGTTCTTTTCGCTCCGATCCTGGCCGTGATTGGATTGGCCGCCCTCAGTGATGCTCAGGAAACCCATCCGCCTCACTGGACTTACTCTGGGGCGGAAGATCCGAAACATTGGGGCAAGCTTGATCCAGCCTTTTCCGCCTGTTCGCTGGGCCACACCCAATCGCCTATCGATATCAAGAATGCCAAGTCCGCGGAACTCCCGGCCCTTAAACTGGACTATAGGGCCGTAGCACTGAACATCATCGACAACGGCCATACGATTCAAGTGAATTACGTTCCCGGAAGCACTCTGACCGTCGGCGATAAAACCTTCACTCTAATACAGTTTCACTTTCACCACCCGAGTGAAGAACATGTTGCCAGGAAGGGCTTTCCCCTTGAGGCTCATCTTGTGCATGCGGATGCCAACGGAAACTTGGCTGTCGTTGCTGTCCTTTTTAAGGAGGGAACTGCAAACCCGCTAATCGACACGTTGTGGAAGAACATCCCATCCCAAAAGGAAAAGGGACAAGATATTCCTTCAGTTTCCGTTCAGGTTCAGGATTTACTCCCGAGTGATCGCGGCTACTTCACCTATGCCGGGTCGTTGACCACTCCCCCTTGTACGGAAGGCGTCACCTGGTATGTTCTGAAGGGCCACCCCACGATCTCTCCGGAACAAGTGGCAGCGTTTGCCAAGATTTACCCGACGGATGCACGACCCATCCAGGCAATCAACGGACGCGAGATCCTGCAGTCGAAATAGTGGTTTGACACCCAAAAACAGAGAATTGCCGATCATTGATGACAGCTCAAAAATACGCTTTTCTGGAATTGAGCCTTACATTCTCACTGAGAATAAACGGCTGAGTGCACCGCACAGATGCTCTGGAAAACGTGCTTGGCTTCCTCGCCGTGAAAACTGCTCAAGGCGTACCCGCAGAGGATATCCACCCCCAATGTTTTGCCTACCTCGTCCCAGAGTGGTTCGAGCCGAATCGCGGCGTCCGGCTTACCTTCCGCCATCAAGAGAGGTGAACATTCTCCACAAGCCACAACGCGAGAATGCTTTGCCGCTTTGGCGGCCGCCTCAATGAGACCACTCACAACCTCGAAAAATCGAGCTGCGTCAGGCATGTCATTGACCATGAATGTAGAAAGCGTATTGGCAACATCCAACTGGACGTAAGTCCCCTGTTGGGTGCTGGCCTCAACATCTATGCCTTGTGCCCTCAATCTCGAAACGAGACCGTCCCGGTGTGACTCAGTAATGATAACGATAGCCGCACTCCCGGACTTGAGGGCAGCAGCGATAAAGCGAGCAAATGTGTCCAGAAGAAGTGCGTCATCGGAATAGAATTGAACCTCATGGGGGTGAGCGGCTTTCTGTACTGAGGTGTCGGTGAACTGGTGGTTTCTTAAGCTGCTGCTGACGAATTGCTTACCCTGAAGAACCGCATCGATGGCAGGCAATAGTTCCCTTTTGACATCTGTCTTACGAACGTAACCCAGGGCGCCCGTGCTGAAACCTGCCTGCACCACGTCTGGAGAGTTGTACATACTTACGATCATTATTTTCGAGTTGGGGGAGATCTGCCGTAACCGCCGGGCGGCTTCGATTCCATTCAGTTTTGGGAGGCCAATGTCCAGCAGAATTAAGTCCGGTTTCAGTTCTTCGGCCTTCTGAACGGTTTCTGGTCCATCGGCAGCTTCGGCTATGACTTGCCAATCTGGGCGCGCCTGGAGCAGCGAACGGACTTGGCTCCGCCAGCCTTCATAATCATCAGCGATTAGAATGCGGATTGTCGACAAAAGTCCCAGCCCTGTAATATCCGAACACACCGCGTGCAATTAAGTTGCACAAACCCCAAAGCGCCTATGCCTGTTGGCTCCCACAGGAATCGGTAAGCTGGATCACAGCGAGGAGGGTGCCGCTGTTGATCAATTATTATCTCAATTTACCGTTTCCAGCAACGGGTTTACGGAGGAGGGACTATTAAACGCACGCAATATAAAACAGGCCGCCTTGTGGATTAGGGCGTGAATGGTTCGCGCAACCGCTCAAGAGGAGGAGCGCGTCTCAAGCATTTTCTCGGCGAAGGCTCGCGTCTCGAAGATGAATCCCGGCCAAACCGCGTTTCCACGTAGTCAGGAAGCCTCGACACTTTTCAAGAAACAGGTGATCGCAGCCCTTCAAAACGGTGAAGTCCTGCGTTTCGAGCCCGCGTGGGCTACTACTCTTTTGCATACAGAAGAGCTTTGTCTCGGGAAAGGGCCAGACTACTTCCATGAGAAGCCCGCTTGAAAATAACGAGGGGCAGCGTAGCTGTACATTGATTAAAGAAGCGGTCGAATGCCGAGAATGATTTGTTGGGACCTTACCAGGTGCCGATGCGCACGACCGCTTCAGTGGTGATCTTCAGGCCTTCCTGGGGATGGATCTGGGCGACATCGTTCATCCAGGAATGAGTGTATTCGATATTGAGGACGCGCCAGGCGAATGGCCGCGTAATGACCACATCGAAACCTCCGCCGACCGCAATGCTGGGACCATTCTGAGCATTCTCCACCGAGTAATCGCTGCGCTTCGGGTAGTGAGGGAGGGTTCCGTTGCCGTCATCCCACTCCTTGAGCAATTGTGCGCGCAACTCACCATCCATAATCTCCATGGTGACTTTTCTTCCACCAAACATAAACTGAGTAAAGGGAGAGAATCGCTTGTCTGCCCTGGGAGTCCAACGAAATCCGCCACCGTAAAAGAGCGAGTCGGCGCTGTAGTTGGAGTACGGCATGTTCATGATCAGGCAGCCGCTCACTTCCGTGATGACCTGTAGCTTGGGGTTGACGCGTGCGGCACCCGAACCACCGCCACCGATGCACGAGCCTCCACCAAGAAAGGTCTCGTAATAGGGGAATGCGGTCAGTTCGACGGGGGCCTCCTTGGGGTAGGAATGACTAAACTCCACACCTTCCGGCATCCAGTTATTCTTGACGACATGGAAAGGCTTCTCGCCGGTGCCGTTTTTGTAGTCCTCCAGGAGTTGCGTCCGAAGTTCGTAATTTGCGCCAAAGAGATTCAAGCGCGTATCTCGGACCCACGGAGCCCGAAAGGCCATCATGTTGGCAAAGGTGCGGCCCGGGTTCAGAAAGCTGCGCGCGAGAATAATAGCGGCGCGATTATTCGTGCGGTTCTCCAAGCCCAATATCAGATAGCGATCGGCGGCGTCCTCGGCCAGCATGGTACAAAAGCCAAGGGTGGGAGTATCGACAAGCGTGATGAAGCCAGGCGAAGCATGCAACATGACGTTGGCAATGGAAGCCTCACTGACGGGGCCGATTTTCCATTGAGTGTGCCAGATCGCGCTGAAGGCGAGGGAACGCAGCATGCTGACCCAATATTCCCGGCCGTCGCCCAACTGTACGCGTTGGTACCTTGGATCGTTCTGCCTTTCGATGAATCCAAAGATGGAACCTTCGATAGGATGGCCGACGTACGGAGCCATGAACGTGTCACTGTCACTCCAACCGCGGAGCTCGGAAACGGACTGAGTGTAGTGTGTGAACCAGTGGCCGTTGAGAGCGTCGCGGGTGCCGGGTTGGAAGGCAATGTCAAATGTATGCATGATTCCGGTGTAGAGAAGGGATTCCCCGAACGCTGGCACCCAGCGGAATCGCATATTGTCGTGAGATGTCGTGTCCTGTGGATTGGTCGAGATGGCGGATGAAGTGGAGGATTTGGAGGGCAGGCTATCGGGCAGATCGAGTGGAAAAGCGTTTGCTCCAGGCATATCGGAAGAGTGCTCGGCAAGCGCCCTATGCGGGAAAGGGAACAGCCGGGACTGATCAATGTAAGGAAGAAGATCCGACTGCGAATAGAAGAGATCCAACGGTGCGAGATCGAGTTTTTGCGGGCCCTGAGCATGGAGAGACCTGCAAGGCAACCAGAAGCACAAAAGCAGCAGAGCACAATGGCATCTCGGGCTTACTCTCACAGGACGAAGCGGTCCTTTCAAGGCGTTTGGTAACCACCTAGAAGCTCCGGGCGGGTCGCCTCGGTGGGGTCGTTACTGCTTTAAGTTGTTTCGCAGCTTCATGAAGGAACCTCTATTGGAACCGAAACCGCATCGTTTCCGAAAACCATGCTAGGTTTCGCTCCAGCCCGTCACAACTAGGAAAATCCCTAATGGTGAGTGGAGCATCGGCCCGCGCCCCGGTAATTTGCGTTTCCGGACGTCTCGTTGAAGTACCCATTGCTCTGCTATCTGTTTTTGGCGGACCGGTGACGACCGAAGGTCCCGAAAAAGCTCACTAGGGAATCCCCCAGTTGTTTGGGAACGGGGCCAAGTCTAAAAGGTCAAGCGCTGGTCACTGAGCAGCCTACGGTGCAATCTCGTTGACCTACGAAGGCAGAGAAGGACTCCGGGAGCAACTGGTGAAGTCCTTCAATCAATTGACGGGAGCGGCTAAAACCTGAGTTGCTGCCTCCGAAGGCTTAGGCGCCGGCTCTAGTTGACACTAGATGAACTGTGCGGGCGTTCGATTTCACCCCCTGATGGAGCGATCATGAAGGCAGTGGAGTTCCGTGCCCTAAATTTTCACCAAAGAGTGGAATGGCTGCGGGGCCTGGAACCGAGGGAGATAGACGTAGTTTTAGCCGCGGCGAAATCCCGCCGGTTTCCGGCCAAGTCCGTAATCACGGTTCAAGGTGATCCAGCTGACCAATGTTTCCTGTTGCGAGATGGCCGGGCGCATTATTTCTTCGGGACCCCTAATGGGAAAAAGGTTATTTTGATGTGGATTACCCCTGGCGATATCTTCGGTCCGGCGGCGCTGCTATCGCGACCTTCGAATTATCTCGTCAGTACAGAAGCCGTCAGGGACTGTACTGTGTTCGTTTGGGAGCGCTCGGCGATTCGTTCCCTCACACAACGATTTCCTATACTCCTGGAAAACACACTTCTCACTGCCATGGATTATTTCTCCTGGTATGTCGCCGCACACGGAGCCTTGATATCCCAGACTGCGCAGGAAAGGCTCGCTTACGTCCTATTTGGATTGGCAAATAGCATCGGCGAAAAAGTCGCCGGAGGCGTCGAGATCGATGTGACCAACGAAGAATTAGCCAATTCGGCGAATATCACTCCATACACCACTAGCCGTATGATCAGCGATTGGCAGCGACATGGCGCGGTTCGCAAGAATCGGGGGAAAATTCTCCTCCGCTCTCCGGAAAGGTTCTTTCTGCAGGTCGTCTGATCGTTAATTGCCCTATCCTCCGGGCAAATCGTGGCTCACATGGTCAGAAGCGTGCAAGTTCCTTTCGCTACCCTATTTCGGCACATCTCTCTGTAGCATGCCCTTCCTTTGGTTCGCCGTCTGCAAGGACATTAAGTTTTGCTTCCGGGGTCAGAACTCCCATGCCAGCCTGTCAAGCTGTAGCTGACAAACCGCTGGCCAAGGAGAATGGCCCCGATAGCAGGGATAAGGTCTCTGCCGGCATCCCACTTGAGAACGTAACCGGAACCGCCAGCTTCAAAGGCTGCCCGGATGACTTCGATTTCCTCCACCATGCTCAAGAACAGAATTTTGGAGCCGGGAGAAATTCTGCGAATATGGCGCGTCGCCTCAATACCATTCATCCCAGGCAGAGAGACATCCATCAAGACCACGTCAGGTTGTACTTCGTTGGCCTTCTGAATACCTGCTGATCCATCGGCTGCGAGGGTGATGACTTTGAGTCCTGGCGCTGCTTCAAGATGACTTTGCACGAAGCGCTGCCAAGGCAGGGAATCATCGATTATAAGAATCTGTACAACGGACATTTCTATTTTCCTTTTTTCGGAGGGAGTAACTCCAGGGGAAAAACTACCCTGCGTTTCCAAGCAGTGTTCCTACTGTAGGATTTCATGCCGGACTTGAGCCGTCGTTGCACTGAAGCATTTACGAAATTGCTCTGGAGCAATTTCGTAGGGCGGCCAGTTTTGAAGGACTTGCAGGCCAGCCTTCCAGCCACGATTCGCGAGTCACATGTCGGGACTGGAGTTTCCCCCAGTTGTTCGACAACGAAAGACCGTCTAAAAGAACCTCACTAAACAATGAAGGGCGGCCACCATTCGGACCGGTGGCCGCATCCCTAGCGTGCCATTGCGGGGGAGCGAAATCGATGCGACGCAAGAAGGAGTAAAAATGAACAAGAAGATAAATCCCCGATTTTCGAGGGCAGCTTCTTGCTCTTAGGGGAAAACAAAGTATGTCTTGGAAGATGTGTTTTGGGTTCCTATCAGCAACTGTAGTTCCAGGCATTTTACTCTCACCGCCGGCATTGAAATTCACTTCAAGAAACCCGACATCGGCGAGCTATCAAGCCCGCATGAGTCCGAAACCTGGGCGTCAGGCACCGCTGCTTCGCTTGTTCAACGACCTGCGAATCTGAGCAGGGTTCGCGGAAGATTCGCTCAGACCAGGAACCAGCGCGGTCGCCTGGCGGTCACTGACGGAGAAAAACATTGAAAAATGCGCTTTCTTCGGACTCGGTTGCGGTACTCACATTGCCAGTTAGCCAAATTGGTCCCCACGGATAACTAGGGGTTTTCCTAGTCGACACAGGCAAATAGGAAACATTAGTGTTTCTCCTACGGGCACTCTCCGGCGTCATTTGCATTTTCAACGTTAAGGTAGATTGCGAGCGGATATTGATCTCACGATGTCTGGCAGGCTTAGAAAAGGTGTTCACGATGATGAGCGACAATTCACTTAAGTCCTACTTTCGGAAATTCGGCTACGGCCGGCTGCTACTCCCTGCGCTAATACTGATAGCGGTCACCGCCGCTCTTTCCGCGGATGAAAGAAGTACTGAAACTATTGATGCCACTGCAATGGGGACAAGCACACAGTTGGGTCAAAACGTCAGCGTGAAGGTGACCATCTACGAGTTCTCCACAGATGAGGACAGAAAAATCCTCATTGATGCCTTTAAGAAGGGCCAAAATCAGGGCTTGGTAAATGCGCTCACCAAGATGAAGTCCGTGGGCCGGATTGCCATCACCGGCACGCTTGGCTACGACCTCAGTTATATTCGCCTGGTTCCCACTCCCACCGGCCGAAAGATTCGCTTCGTCACCAATCGGGTTCTCAGATTCGGAGAGGCCTATTACAACACGCAAACCAGGGCATTCAATTTGACTGCAGGCGAGATCGAGATAAATGATTCCGACAAAGATAAGAGCGCTGGCGTTCTCTTTCCAGCGGCGCAACTGGTGATTAACAAAGAGGGACAGCTTGAGTTCCAGCTGAACAAAAATCCCTGGAAGCTAGTCAACATTATCGATTGGAACAAGGCCGGGACTCTGCAGTAGAAATCGCGTCACCGTTCAGATAGGCCAGGATTTAAAAGTGCTCGTCGGCTGCGAAATGCGCTAGCGGAGGCGTGCAGTTTCTTGATGTTTCAGGTTCCAGTAATTCATCTCCACGAAGTGAGGTGCCCAATGAGGGTTTGCCGCTATTTCGCAGTTCTCTGTTGCCTGTTCGTCCTGCCGCTTCTTCTGACCGGTTTCCTGGTTGGCAAGGACACCAAGAAGAAAATTAAGGGCGATGTATGCTCGGCTTCAAATCCCGCCAGTATTTGTACCGAAGCGAACACGTGTGGTTCCGCGTCCGCGCCCTGCTCCATCGACATCAGGCGAAGCGGGGGCTCCTATGCAACCGCGACGCCGAGCATTCCGGACGCCAAATCCAACAAAGCATTCTGCATTAAAGTTGGCACCAGCGTGACCTTCATGACCAGTTCCAAGAACACTGGATTCGTCATCGACTTCGGCAGCAGCGATCCCTTTGACCACTCAGGAGCCATCATTGGCGGCGCCGATCGCCCGATTACCGTCACCGCAAAGCATCCCGGTTGTTACACCTATTCCGTAGGAGCTTGTACTCCCGGGACTGTCTATGGAATGTGCGGCAACGCGGACACCCAGCTAATCATTTCTGCCAACTAATTTCGACTCATTCCCCGACTCCCTCCGCTTGATCTGGATGTTTCAGGCGAATTGCTGCTTGTTCGGGGCAGCCAAACTGAATAACATGCACTAGAAAGGTCAACGGTCTTCCCGGGTTTCACAGATCACCGCCCGATCTCAGACTTCATTGGAACGAAGCAAGTATGGGCCTGCTAGCAAACCTCAAGCTACGTCGAAAACTAGTCGTCGCCATGCTTCCGTTGGCGCTGATGGCGATTTTGGCGGGAGTGTATTCGTCGATCGAAAGCAAGCTAATCGACGCATGGTATAGCAATCTGGTCGACAATTACGTCAAGACATTTCAATCGGTGACCGCGGCGCGCGGGAATACGATGCGGTTCCGTTTGTTGCTCTACCAACTTGTCGCCGAGGACGACCCTGTTCGAATGCAGGAAAACGACCGAGAATTGGACAGGGTGCAAGCCGATTACCAAGCATTGCTCGCCGACACGCTACGGCAGAGCCCCGGTCGCGCGAACGAAATCAAAGCGGCAGTGTCCTTGTTCGATCGAGCTGCATCCAGTGCACGCCCCGTCCGCCTCGCTGCATTAGCAGGCAACCGTGAAAGGGCGATGAACATCATGCGCGGGGGAGTCGACGCGGATTTGCAGCAGGCACGGCAGGCTGTGACCGACCTGGTGGATGAGATGCAAAAGTCAGCAAACCAGGAATCCGAGGATCTGACGAGAAGAACCCATCGCGCCATTCTAATCACATGGTTGGTCATCGGCGTCGGGCTCGCAGGCTCGTTCGCGGCCGCCTACTACATCGTCCAAAGGGAAGTTGTTCAGGAATTGTTGTCTTTACGTGGCAGCATCCGGTTGCTCGCCTCCGGGCAGTTGGATCAGGCCATCCCGTTCCTTAATCGCCCGAACGAAATCGGCGATATCAGCAGGGCCCTCCACACGCTTCAAGGAGGCGCCAAGGATCGCGAGACCCAGTCCTGGGTCAAAGCCGAGGTCGCCGCAACCGGCGTGCGGCTTCAAGCCGCGGAGGATTTCTCCGTTTTCGCAGCGAGCCTGCTCTCCCGCGTCTCTGAATGCATTCCCATCCTATACGGTTGTTACTTTCTGATGGACGAATCACGCTCCCGTCTTCGCCGCATCGGCAGCTTTGCCCTGGAAGGCCCCGCAGATTGCTCTGAATTCGCGCTCGGCGAAGGGTTGGTCGGCCAGGCCGCTCTCGAACGCCGCGTGTTCGACTTGTCTACAGAGAAGAATAATCCGATTCACGTCTCTACGGGCATGGGTACTGTCATTCCCGGCAAACTCCTTTTCATTCCCGTGCTTTCTCATGACCTTCTCCTTGGCGTCATCGAACTCGCGACGGTCTCTGTTCTTTCCGAACGTCAGCAAGCTTTCCTTGATGCGCTTCTTCCCTCGGTCGCCATGAACGCCGAACTTCTCTCCCGAAATCTTGAAACCAAGCGACTCCTGGAACAGACTCGTGCGCAAGCTGAATCCCTGGCCGCTTCTGAACGACAGATCGTTGCCCGTAAAGAGGAACTTGAAGCCAGCAATCAAGCTTTGGAGAGCTCTCAAGTGGAATTACGCCGCGCAAAGGAAGTCGCCGAAGGCGCCACCAAGATCAAATCCGAATTTCTGGCCAATATGAGCCACGAAATTCGCACGCCAATGAACGCCATCATCGGCATGTCTCATCTGGCGTTAAAGACCGACCTCAATCCTCGCCAGCGGGGGTATGTTCGCAAGATTCAACAGTCGGGCCAACACCTGCTGGGTATCATCAATGACATTTTGGATTTCTCGAAGATCGAGGCGGGCAAACTGACAATCGAGAATATCGAGTTCGATCTCGAAAAAGTGCTGGAAAACGTTAGCAATCTGATCTCGGAAAAGGCTTCCACCAAGGGCCTGGAATTGATCTTCGATATTGACCCGGGGGTTTCCACTCATCCGAAGGGTGACCCCTTGCGGTTGGGGCAGATCCTGATCAATTTTTGCAATAACGCCGTCAAGTTCACCGAGCGCGGCGAGATTGTCGTGAAAGCCCGGGTCCAGGAGGAAGACGAAAACGGCCAACTCGTTTGCTTTTCCGTCAGCGACACCGGCATCGGACTCACCGATGAACAGATGGGTCGCCTCTTCCAGGCTTTTGAGCAGGCCGATGCTTCCACCACGCGCGAGCACGGAGGCACTGGTTTGGGTCTCGCCATCTCCAAGAAACTCGCTCAACTCATGGGCGGAGATGTGGGCGTCTCCAGCGAAGTCGGTAAAGGCAGCACTTTCTGGTTTACCTCCTACCTCGCCAAGGGCGAAGGCGGAGCGCGCAGCGCCACTCGGCCCGATCTCCGCGGTCGTCGTGTCTTGATCATCGACGACAATGCCCAGGCCCGGGAGGTCCTTGCCAGTATGCTGACCAGCATGACCTTCGTGGTGCACGAAGCTCCCTCCGGCCGCGAAGGCATCGAATTGGTCCGTCAGGCCGCGGATCGCGGGGAGCCCCACGAAATCGTCTTCATCGATTGGCAAATGCCGGGCCTTGATGGCATCGAGACCGGCAGACTCATCCGGGCCCTTCCGAACCTTTCAGGCCCTCCCCATCTTGTTATGGTCACAGCTTACGGGCGGGAAGAGGTCTTGCGGCAGGCGGAGCAAGCCTCCTTCGAAAATGTTTTGATCAAGCCCGTCACTCCCTCCATGCTGTTCGACTCCATCGTCCAGGTCCTTACCGACGTTCGTGACCTTAAGCGCCAGTCTCATATCGCCTCTCCCGAAATCAATCTTTCTTCTATTCACGGGGCGCACATACTCCTTGTCGAAGACAATGAACTGAACCGCGAGGTCGCTATCGGCCTTCTCGAGGACGCACACCTCTCCATCGATCAAGCGGAGAATGGTGCCGTTGCGGTCCAACAGCTGTCGAAGAAGGATTACGACCTGATCCTCATGGACATGCAAATGCCCGTAATGGATGGCATCAGCGCCACCAAGGCCATCCGTTCAAATCCCCGCTTCGCGTCTCTCCCCATCCTCGCCATGACCGCCAATGCCATGGATCGTGACCGTGAGATGTGTCTCGCCGCGGGGATGAATGACCATCTCGCCAAGCCCATCGATCCCGACAAGCTATATCGCGCGCTTCTCCAGTGGATTCACCCTCGTGCGGCTTTCGCCTCCGATTCAGCCGCAATCACTTCCGTCTCCACTTTCCCCCCTTCCGCCGCTCCCCGAGACCTCGTGATCCCTGGCATCGACACCATGACGGCCCTTAAGCGCACGGGCGGCAATCGCAAGCGTTACGAATCCCTTCTCCAGCGATTTGCCGATTCCCAGTCGCACGCGCTCGATGACATTCGCGCGGCTTTTGCCGCCAAAGATTCCCCAACCGCCCAACGCATCGCTCACTCGCTCAAAGGTGCTTCAGCCAACCTCGGAGCTAATGCCCTCGCCGAAGTTGCCGCCGCTGCCGAAGCCGCCATCGACTCCAATGATTCCGTCGCCACCGCTCTCGACTCCCTCTCTCGCTCCCTCAACCAAACCACCGCCGCCATTCGCGCCGCTCTTCCCGTGGAGTCTGCCTCCACCAGCACCCCCTCTCCAAACGCCGACCCCTCCACGGTCGTCCAACCACTCGCCCATCTGAAAAAACTTCTTGAAGCCGACGACGGCGATGCCTCCGATTTCCTGCTCGAGGCCCGGCCAGAGCTGCGTCAGGTGCTTACCTCAGCCGAAATCGACTCGCTTTTCGCTCATGTCGGCAATTTTGCCTACTCCGACGCGCTCCGTTCGCTTTCCGCAATCGTTACTCGTCTTGACCTGAGATTGGAGTGAATCAATGTCCGCTACGCCACAGCTGGCTCCCTCTGCCCAGAAATTAATCCTCATCGTCGACGATACGCCCCTCAACATCGGAGTCATCTCCGGCGCCCTGAAGGACTCCTACAAAACCAAGGTGGCCACCAACGGCGAAAAAGCGCTTGCCCTCGCCTCCGCCGAAGAGAAGCCCGATCTTATACTTCTCGACATCATGATGCCCGGCATGGACGGCTACGAAGTCTGTTCCCGCCTCAAAGCTGATCCGGCCACAAGCGAAATCCCCGTCATATTTCTCACTGGCCAGACCAGTGCCGAGGATGAAACTCGCGGCTTCGAAGTGGGCGCCGTCGACTACGTGCACAAGCCATTCTCTCCCGCCGTCGTCAAAGCACGCGTACGCAGCCACATTCTTCTTCGCGAGGCCCGCGCTCAACTTGCCGCTCAGCTCCAGGCTCTCAACACGGAACTCGAGATGGCTCGTCAGATTCAACTTTCCATCCTCCCTCACTCGATCCCTAAGCTCGCCGGGCTGGATATCGCCGCGCACTACCTTCCGATGACTTCTGTGGCCGGTGATTTTTACGATTTCATCCAGATTGACGACAAGCATATCGGCATCCTTATCGCGGACGTTTCCGGCCACGGCCTCCCCTCCGCACTTATCGCCTCGATGCTGCAAGTTGCGTTGAGCGGGCAGGCTGGCCACGCCACAGAGCCTGCCAAGGTTCTGTTAGGCCTGAATCGCGCGCTCTGTGGAAAGTTCACTCAGAACTTCGTCACCGCCGCTTACATCTACGTGGACCTTGCAAACAATCTCATGCGTTATGCCGGCGCAGGACATCCGCCCATGCTTCAGTGGCGCATCTCCACCGGCAAAACCGCCCAAATTCTGGAAAATGGATTGTTTCTTGGAATGTTCGGGGAAGCCAGCTACGAAGCAATCGAGTTTCCTCTCGAGCCTGGTGACCGTTACGTACTCTACACCGACGGCATCCTCGAAGCGGCAAACTCTGCTCAAGAGCAGTTTGGCACGGACCGCCTCATGAGTTTCATGAAGAACCACAATCATTTGGAGGCGGAGCCGTTCTCTCAAACCTTGCTCGATGATTTAGCATGTTGGTCCAACCAGACGGTGGATCAGGGGCAACAGGACGACATCACGCTGCTGGTGATTGACTACAAGCACCACTGAAGCTCTGGCCGTTTGGCCCTCTCGAAGTAGCGGGAGATATTTCAGGATAGCGAGACGGTTTGTGAATCCGTGCGGGTGGTCCGCGCAAAGCCCATAGATTGTTAACGCATGTCAAAGGCCGAAAACAGCGGGAAGTCCTCGAATGATTCCCTAGGGATTCCCCTAGTTGATTGAGAACGAAGACAAGTCTAAAAAGTTAAGAATAGTTCACACGGACGAGGCCGGAGCAACCTCCACCGACCTTGAACTCAAGAAGGGCTCGGGGACCTCCATTACCCCAATGGTTCCCCGAGTCCCCACCAACTGCGGCAACACATGCTGGGACTACCCGCGGCTGCAAGGTTTCGGTACACTCTGGATGTTGATTCGTCATGGATTCAAGTCGCGCTCATTCCGTGTCTTTGTTGTTCTCACACTTATCTTGGGAACATGCTGCTCCCCCCGCTGTTCAGGCTATTCCGTTCTGACGCATGAAGCGATTATCGACGCCGCATGGAAGGAGAGCATCGTGCCCGTGCTCCTGAAGCGGTTTCCCGACGCGACGCCGGAACAACTGCTGCAAGCCCACGCGTATGCCTATGGGGGCGCCATTATCCAGGACATGGGCTACTATCCGTTCGGCAACTCGTACTTTAGTGATTTAGCGCACTATGTCCGAAGCGGATATTTCGTTCTTGCTTTGATTGAAGAATCCAGAGATCTAAACGAATACGCGTTCGCCCTGGGTGCGCTTGCACACTATGCTGCCGACGCTTCCGGTCATCCACTGGCGACCAATCGTGCAGTCGCAATGATGTATCCCGACCTGGCAAAGAAGTATGGACCGATCGTTACATACGAGGAAAAACCCTCCGCGCACATGAAGGTGGAGTTTGGCTTCGATGTGGACCAGGTAGCGGAAGGGAACTACGCGCCGAAGGCCTACCACGACTTTATCGGTTTCGAAGTTTCCAAGCCTGTTTTGGAAAGAGCGTTCGCAAAAACATACTCGGTCGACATGTCGAGCATCTTTTTTAGCGTGGATCTAGCCATTGGCAGCTATCGCCACGCTGTATCCACTGTGATTCCGCGTTCGACAAAAGTAGCCTGGCATCTCAAGAGGCGGGAGATTCAGAATGGCCACCCCTCCGAGACCAAAACAAAATTCATCTACAACATTTCCAATTCCGGGTATCGCAAGGAGTGGGGCGACGTTTACGAGCAGCCGGGTTTCTTTGCGCGCTTTAAAGCGTTCCTTTTGCGCTTGGTGCCCAAAATCGGCCCCTTCAGCGCCTTCGCGTTTCATCCACCCCCACCCGCTGTAGAACAGATCTATATGCACAGTTTCAACGAGAGCCTGGACCATTACCGATTGTTGCTCCTCGCAGAGGGAGAAGGCAGACTCCAATTGCCCAACAACAACCTCGACACCGGCGGACTAACCGGGCCGGCTGCCTACAGACTCACGGATGAAACCTATGCGAAATTGCTGGGTTTGGTCGGGGGCAAGCCTATTTCGGAACCTTTACGTGAGGACATTCTGACCTATTACGCGGATCTCGAAAGGGATTTCGCGACCAAGAAAAATCCGAAGGCCTGGCAAAGGGTATTGAGTGATTTGGAGAAGTTGAAAGCGCAGCCGACCGCCAACGAAGATCGAGAACATTTTGGCAGAACCGGAGAAATCGGTGAGTTCACCAGCCCTGGGCTCTAGGGCGAGGCCTTCCGGTTATTGGTTCGCGAGACGTTTTATCTTCGGCAATGATCGCATCAAGGAGGCTCTGACCTCTTCGGCCTGTTTCTAGTTCGGGCGAGATAGAGGAATGCTTTTCGAGAACGCCGTTGTTTTGCAACGCTTTCCTTTACTCAGCCGGTACCACTTTCCAGGAACTATCCGGATTGAACCGCTCCATTTTCGCGAATTCGTTGAGAGTTGCCGGTCCAAAATCCTTCTGGTAGACAACACCGTCGTGGCTGACGATAAAAGTCTTTACTCCCGTTGCCCCGTATTCGGCCGGCGCAGCCACCAGGGCGAAGCCCCCGATCATCAGGCCTTTCACCACGAAGTCCATTTCTCCCAGCGGTGCCGCGGGTCCCTGCCCCGTCAGGATTTTGAAGAAATAGCCGTGGTACGGCTCCGCACTGGGGGAGTAGCCCTGCTCGATCGCACGGGCAATTTTTTCGCCAATCGGTCCGCCCCAACTTCCGTCCGGGTTTTGCCATGCCAGGCCATCCTGCTTGCCCGGAGTGCTGATGATGCGCTGGGCGTACTGGTTCACATCGTAGCCCTCCCGCGTCTGGAATGCGTAATCGTGCTGTGCTTCTACGTAGCCGTGGCAGATATCAATGGCGTCCAATTCATTGCTTCCGATGCGACGGTAGAGGAGTTCCTGCCGTCCGGCTTTGGCGTCGAACACCCACCCGGCTGCCAGCTTCACGATTGGCACAGGGAACGGCCAATCTTCGTCGCCCACAAGCACGAATGCGCGGTTGCCAGTCTTGGGATCCACGGAAACAGTTTTCTTTTCGCGGGCCTCCGCAGCAAAGTCGGTGGCTCGCCGCCGGTCCTGTGGGTATTCGCCGGTGAGGTAGATGTCGCCGCCGGCGGGTCCGAAGAGTTGTTCGAGAGCGTTTTCGTCAAAATTCTCTGCCGCCGCCACCAGCGCATCGGCTCCCTGCTGCGGAGTAGCAAAGCTTTTTGCTGCTGTCGAAGGCGCCGAGGTAGTTGTCGGAGCTTTGTTCGCTGCGGTTTGCTGTGCCACGGAAAGACCCAATCCGCATAGACAGGAACACGCAGCTATGCCGCCGATCAAGAGAAGTCCACGGCGATTCCGATCTACAAATATTGCTTTCATGCTCTGCTCCTATAGTTCGACTTCCGCGAACCTGCCGGTTACCGGCGGCGGCCACCACCGCCACCACGAGCGCTTCCGCCGCCTCCTCCACCCCGAGATCCCATGCTGGAGGAACCGCGGCTGCTACTGGCGCGTGTGCTCGATCCGTTGTATCCCTTGGAGCCTCTGGAGCCGCCTCCAAAGGCGTCCCGGTTTCCACCGCCGCTGCGTGAGACATCCCGGCTTCCGATGCGGTCTGCTCCTCCTCCACCGGGCCGATTGCCTGATCCAGCCCCACCTGCTGCCCGGTTACTGACACCAGCGCCGCCGGCCCGATTGCTTGGCAGATTGCCGCCCTGCCGGCCAACCTGCTGCCTGGCATTCGCTTGACGGTTGGAGAGGGAATCTCCGCGTGCCGTACCACCGAACCTGTCCGCGGTACCTCGATCCCGATACGGTGCGCCACCGCGATGTTGCGGATTGTGTTTCCAATTGGCATTATCGCCGCGGCCGCCGCCACCCCGGCTTGGTTGTTGGGATGGACGGTTACCCCCACCAATATCGTTGCGGTTGCCCCCGCCAATGTTGTTGCGATTGCCGCCGTTAATATTCGAGTTGCGGTTGAAATTATTGTTGTTGTTGATGGTGATGTTGTTGTTGCCGCCCCAGCCGCAGCCCCAGCCCCAACCGCCGCCCCAGAACGCACCCATCATCACACCTACGCCGAAGGAAATCGCAAGTCCCGCCGCATAGTATCCAGCCGGCGGATAGTAAATGGGTGGGTAAGGATAGATCGGCGGGCCGTACACCACGACGGGATTGTAAGTCGGTACATATACGACCTGCGGATTCGCCTGTTCGACCACGATTACAGTTTTGCTCTCGATGACCTTGGTTTCCACCCTCTGTTGTTCGCTCGATTTCAAATTCCCGGTGTCCTGAGCCTTCTTGCGCATGCGCTGCACGGCATCCATCACATCGTTCTGCTGCGCCAGGAATGCGTTGCCCAGATCCGTGGTCCACTGAATGTCGTCTGCCAGGCGCTTCACCACTTCGGGCAGCCCGGCCAAAGCTTGAATGCTTGGGTCCCAGGGCTGTTTGGCGACAGCATCGGCGAGTGCGTTATCCTTCAGTCCGGGATTCTTTGCCAGCCACTGCTGAAGCTGGATGAGTTCGAGTGGATACGTGGAAGCCGCGAGGGTCTGGGCCAGCATCGGATCTGGATAAAGGGCAATGGGCGCAACGAGAGAGTCCAGCTGATCGGGCGGTATCTTTACAACCTGATTCTCCGGTGAGGACGCTTGCGCAGGGCCAAGCGATGGCGCATAGGCCATCGTGTCACCCGGTAGGAGTGCAATCGTACAGACGAACGTCAGCACGCATCGGAGAGTTGCACTTAAATGCTTTCGTTTAGGATTCATAAGTAGCTTTACTCCCGGTCGCCCAATTCAATGGATGTGTGGATCGAGCGCGCATTGGTGCATCCGTTTCCTAGTTTTTCGACGACGTAGGCATCTGTTTTTTCATAGCAGGTGGCCCGCTTCCGCGTGGTGCTTGAAAAGCTATATTTTTAGATTCGTTCTAGCTCCAGCCGAACTATTGATGCCGCAGTCGAGATCAGTTTGTTTCCGGAAAAGGATGCTAGGCTCCGCTCGTAATCCTCACAACTAGGAGAATCCCTAGGAGCGTCCTGGGGGGCCGAAAGAACGAAGACCGCCGTCGCTGAACTGAAATGTGATGACTTCTCTCACTATTTGCCTTTCCATCCGACCAAGGGTACCTACAAGGCTGGGAAGCAACTGACAAAAAGGTCGGTCGAGGCTACGGCAATGAATTGGAACAAGCCGAAGCAATTCAGTTGGGAATGAACGAACTAGGAATTTCCCTAGGTGCATCGCAACTGGATGCAATGCTAGGTTCGAGAACGGCGATCGGGTAACGGGTGGGTGGGAAGTGGGCAATCAGGTGCCATTAAAAAACCATCACCGCAACGTACGATACTCGGCGCGGAAGAACCTTTTGACAGTTTTGAAAGATGATGCAGGCTGCCAGCCACTGAGATCACGAAGGAGCAATGTGTATGAAGAAGCCCATCTTTTTTGCAATCGCTCTTTTGTTGCTAGCCGTCACAGCCGTGGCGCAAGATGTTCGCTACGATTACGACAAGGACAAGGATTTCTCTAAATACAAAACTTACAAATGGGTGTCTGTCAAGGGTGCCGACCAGCCAGATGAGTTGACTGGCAAGCGGATAACGGCTGCCGTTGATGCCGAACTTGCCCTGAAAGGGCTGACGAAAACAGATGGCGAGACCGCCGACATCTTCCTCGCATATCAGACGGCGATCGGCACGGAGAAGCAATTCACGTCATACAACACCGGCTGGGGCTATGGTCCCGGTTGGGGTGGAGGATGGTACGGGTATGGCGGCGGGATGAGCTCCACCACTACGTATGGCTCGACATCGACAGTCTATATTGGCCAGCTGGACCTTAGCGTGTACGACCCTGCCACGAAACAGCTCATTTGGCGCGGGGTTGCGTCCAAGACCCTGGACCCCAAGGCCAAGCCAGAGAAGAAAGAAAAAAACATCGGCAAGGCCGTCAAGAAACTGTTGAAGAACTTTCCGCCCACGCAAAAGTGATTGCAACCCGTGCTGAAATTCCGGCCCGCCCAACAAAAATGACACGGAGCCGCACGCTTCGCAGCATAAAAGTCCGTGTGGGGCTCATCCTGTTGGTGCAGCCAGACTGGCTTACCTCTTATTTGGAGGCGCGAAAATGAATTTCGGGGGCGGTTGGCGCTTGTCCCTCTCTCCGTCCTATTGCGGATCGCTAATGAGATTGAAATGTGTTCCACTGCTTTCACTCATTATCCTTTCGACAATATCTTCCATTCGTATCAGCGCGCAGGTTTCGCCCGATAAACATGTTCTTATCATCAATGAAGTGGGCCTCTCCCATTCGCTTACGGATTTTATCACCCAACAAATCGTCGAAGGGGTGCGGGAGACGCAAACCCTGCATGTCGAATTCCACTCGGAGAATCTTGACCTGATCTCCTCGCCAGATAGACCCTCGCGCGCAGAAATCAGGGACTGGCTGGTCAAGAAATATGGCGGTTACAAGTTGGATGCGGTCGTAGCTGTGGGGCCGGACTCAATCAACTTCCTCGCAAATTACACCCAAACTATGTTTCTGGATGTGCCCATCGTCATTTGTGGTAGTGCTGCCGAATTCGCGGGCAATCCGCGGCTCGACTCGCGCTTCACGGGGACCTGGACGCAATTCGAACCTACAAAAACAATTGAGGCCGCCCTGCGGTTATTCCCGGCAACGCGCCACGTCGTCATCATCGGAGGGACTACCGCCTTCGACACAACGGCGGTGTCTATAACAAAGACAAACATCGCTTCGCTTGCCTCCAAACTCGATTTGGCCTACATGACCGATCTCGAAATGAACCAGTTGCTGGAACGCGCGCGACATCTTCCCGAGCAAACCGTCGTGCTCTATATCTCGTACTTCCGGGATGCGGTGGGGCACAAGTTCATTAATGCGACGAGGGCGCTTCCTATGATTGCGGACGCTGCCAATGCTCCGTTGTTTGGTATGTCCGATACATACCTGGGGCATGGAATCGTCGGCGGAGATATGATGCGATTCCAAGAGCAAGGCAAGGTTACCGCGCGAATTGTTTCGGAGCTACTTGAGGGGATGAAAGCCCAGGATATACCCATCGAGAGTCTTCCGAGTGCCTACGTGTTTGACTGGAAAGCTCTACAACGCTGGCACATTCCGGAGAAGCGGCTTCCCCCGGGAAGTCTTGTGTTGTTTCGCGAAGCAAGTCTTTGGGAGCGTACCAAATGGATTTGGGCCACTTGCATCCTAGTCATCGCGATTCTTTTCTCCATCGCCGGCTATCTCTTGTACAGCCGAAAGCAACTACGCCTGGCCAGGGATAGACAAACACAGCTAAGCGGCATGCTGATTACGGCTGGCGAGAACGAGCGAAGCCGCCTGGCCTCGGAACTCCACGACGACTTTAGCCAGAGACTAGCGGTACTCGCACTGGGACTAGAGAACATGACGGAAACAACGCCTCCATTGCCTCAAGAAACTGACCGGCAACTGCATAAACTCTTGGATTCCGCCGCCGAGCTGGGAGCGGATCTGCATACACTGTCTCACCGCCTGCATTCGGCTACGCTAGAGCGATTGGGACTTGCCACGGGGATAAGTGCTCTTTGCAGGGAGTTTGCTGCCCAGCAGAATGTGCCGATAGATTTTTCTTCAGACACTATCTCGCGTTCCGTCCATCCGGATGTGGCCCTGTGTTTATTCCGGATCGTCCAGGAGGGACTTCGAAATTCGAGGAAACACAGTGGAGCGACCAAGGCACAGGTGATTTTGCGTGAGCAAGGCGATACATTGTACGTCTCTGTACGTGACAAAGGCTGCGGATTTGATGTGAAGGAGTTAGGCAAGAAAAGTGGTCTGGGTATCCGCAGCATGGAAGAGCGTGTGCACTATCTGGGAGGAAAATTTGAGCTCCATTCGGAACCAGGGAAAGGAACAACAGTTGAGGCCTGGGTGTCACACTAACCGAAGGCAGGACCTGTGAAGCACTGGAAGTGTCTCAACTGTTTTGGTCGCGGGGGATGGATAGGGAAGTCGGGCCGAAGCGGCCAACGTGCAACTCTTGAAAATGTCGACCCGATGGGGTAGTGTACGATTTGAAAACCGTTACCCCCGCTCAAGAGTAGTCGCCGATCCTTGTGTGTCGTTTCGCTCCGATAGTCCAGAGAGGCTCACTGTATGCAAGTTATGTCTCCGGACAGGTTCCCTCCACGTGTCCTCATCGCTGATGACCATGCGATATTCGCGCAGGCTCTCCGGGCTTATTTGGAAAAAACGTACACGGTTGTCGGTCTGGCCTCTGATGGCCGTGCGATGGTGAAAGAAGGACTAAGGCTCAGGCCGGATGTAATTGTCGTCGACGTAGGGATGCCCATCCTGAATGGATTGGACGCAGCTCGCAAGATCCGCGAGCAAGATCGGAACATCAAGTTCATCTTCTTGACGATGCAAGACGATCCAAATCTTGCCGCAGCCGCACTCGAACTCGGACCAGTGGCCTTTGTTCTTAAGCACTCCGCCGGCTCGGAACTGCAGATCGCGATTGAGCACGTACTACAAGGCAAGCCGTACATAACGCCCAAGATGCGATCCGAAGACTGGGTGGAGGCAAAAGCCAGGGCGCGCCAGTATTCAAAGGAACTATCCCCCCGGCAGCGAGAAGTTGCCCAGTTGTTCGGGGAGGGACATTCGCTGAAGGAAATTGCGGATCTCCTCAATCTGAGCGAAAAAACCGTGGAGTTCCACAAACACCGTATCATGGAGTCATTTGGGATCAAGAGCAACGCAGATCTCGTGCTACTCGCCCTGAAGCATGGCCTTATCTCATTGAATTCCGAATCGGTGCACGACCCCAAACCGAGACATGGAAAAGGTTAGGGATTTCTTCGCCTTATTCACCTAGGGATTCCCCCAGTAGCGCAACATTCCAGAACTCTCCCAGAATTACTTTCGAGAGTTCACCCTGAACGGCCGGCCCCCCGTCACGCTATAGGTTGGTGCATGTTTGCTGGGATCGGAGGCGAATGTTGATTCGCCCGCGAGTATTCTTGGCCGATGATCATTCTCAACTGCTCGAAGCTGAAACTCATCTTCTTCGCCCACATTTCGATATCGTGGGGACGGCAATGGACGGAGACGAATTAGTGTCTGCGGCGCTGCGGCTCAATCCGGATGTAATTATTGTGGATATTACCATGCCGGTTTTGAACGGAATCGAGGCCGTCCAGAAACTTGTCCTATCCGGCTCAACCTCTAAATTTATATTTCTCACAATCCATTCCAGCCAGGAATTCATTAAGGCCTGCGTCGATGCAGGAGCCCGGGGATTCGTTTCAAAATCCAAAATGAAAGCCGACTTGATTCCTGCAATTTATGCGGTTCTGGCTGACCGGTCTTATATTTCTTCTTCTCACTGAGTGTTGAAATTGGTTCGCGAAGCACCATTCTCAGCTAGGGATTCCCCTAGTTGCCGCCACGATGGAATCGACCTAAACAGGTAAGCAAAGCGAAGTTCACTCCACGAAGCAGGCCCAAGGAATACTGCTGACTGGTTCTGGCGGCTCATCCTATGGTTAGCGACGACACGAAGAGTCTCGGCGGATTCGGGCTTCTGCTGCTCTCCGGCTTATTTCTGGTTTGTGTCTACAGCGCCGTCCGTGTCTACAGTGGGATCTACTCGAGTGGGGCATTACGGGAGTTCTCGCGAAAACAAACGTCCACGACTGCGAACGGACCCCAAAATCCCTCTTCGCGGAATGCCGGAACCCCGGATTTTCGTCTTTGGTCCGAAGAACGCGTCCAGGCCTACCAAAGCAGCCTGCTCGGCAATGTCCCGCCGCCGCTCGGAGTGTTCAAGATTTCGTCGATCGGGCTTGAGGTCCCTTTGCTGGAGGGGAGTGACGACCTGACATTGAATCGCGGTGTCGGACACATTGAAGGCACGGCCGCTCCCGGCGGAACCGGAAATGTCGGGATCGCTGGACATCGCGACGGATTTTTCCGAGGGCTCAAAGACCTTCATCTTGGCGACACGATGGATCTCTATACCGAGAACGGAAACGCTCGTTATGTTGTGGACGAGATTCTCATTGTTCCGCCAGAGAACGTTTCCGTGCTGGCGCCCCGATCAAAGCCCGCTCTCACACTTGTGACCTGCTACCCCTTCTATTTCGTTGGCAGTGCACCCTTGCGCTACGTCGTCCACGCTTCGATCACGGGTTCAAGCCATCTTACGAGATCTGGGCAGTCTAGCTCTTTGGCAGTGGAGGCGGGAGGCCGACACAGAGAGTGAACCTAGCGAACTGAAAAACAGTACCCAAACAATCTTCGGTCAATTCAATTACGGAGGATGAGAAATGAGGTCAGGAAGCCATTGGATAAAGACAAGGGTCGCGCTGGCGACTGCAGTGATCTGTTTTGCTCTCCCAGACGTTTCCCGTGCCCAAGTACAAACGCAAAAGACCACCACTGCCGGACATCCCACAACGGAGGTCACCGTCGAGCACGGGCAAGTTGTGCTCGTGGAGGGCAACGACCTGGTAATCAAAATGGACGATGGAAGCATTCGGCACATTTCCAATGTGCCGGAGAGCGCCAAGATTGATGTCGACGGCAGGCAAGTTGGCGTTCATGAACTGAAGCCGGGCATGCATCTTCACCACACCATCACCACTCTCACGACTCCCCAGGTTGTAACGACCGTCCAGAACGTCACCGGCAAGGTGTGGCACGTTGCGCCGCCAAACTCTGTGATTCTGCATCTGGAAGACGGCACCAACCAGTCATTCAAGATTCCCAAGGGCCAGAAATTCAATATAAACGGCCAGATGGTCGATGCTTTTCATTTAAAGAAGGGAATGATCGTCACCGCAACCAAAATCGTCGAAGAGCCAGAAACCGTGATAACCCAGCAGAAGAATATAACGGGAACGATGCCCGCCCCTCCACCGGCCCCGCCAGCCGATGTGCCGATCCTTGTCGCGACAACAGAAGCACCGACAGCCGCGGCCGAAGAACCCGCCGCTCCCCTTCCCGCAAAACTACCAAAGACCGGGAGCAATCTGCCTTTGGTTGGCCTGATGGGACTTCTGTGCCTCTGTGCTGCCCTCGGAGTCAAGTTGCTCCGCGTGAAGATCGGAGTTTAGACAGTCCCCAAGCGTGGAGGAGCTAAGGCATTCGTAAGATCCTCCTCGCGCTTAACACAACAGGAGGCGGTTAGATGTGAAAACGCTCGGCGCCGCCAAGAGGGATTAAGGGATGCCCGGCCGTGCCGCGAATTCAGGAAAGCTGAGTTCAGAGAGAAGGTTTAGGTATGTCAAAGAAAACAGTTGCATCAAAGCTTTTCTGGAAAATCGGGCAAAACGGCATTGCGGTTCTATGCTCTGTGCTGCTCTTGCAGGGAGATGTAATTTCAGCAGGTTTGACGCAGGAGAAAGGGCAGGCCGCCGAATCGGGCCAAGAGGAGTCGCCGAAAATCCCGCCGGATCAGCTTGATTCGCTGGTTGCGCCCATTGCGCTCTACCCCGACCCTATGCTTGCTCAGGTGCTTGCCGGATCGACTTACCCATTGGAACTTATTCAGCTCCAACAATGGTTGCAGAAGAACAGCAGCCTGAAGGACAAAGCCCTGGCCGACGCGGTGCAGAAACAACCTTGGGATCCCAGCGTACAGGGCTTGGCCGCGATGCCGGACGTGGTTAAGCGTTTGGCGGATGACATTCAATGGACCACGGACCTGGGCAACGCATTCCTCGCGCAGCAGAGCGACCTCATGGATGCCGTGCAGCGCATGCGCAAGAAGGCAGAGGGAACAGGCAACCTGAAGTCCACCGAACAGCAGAAAGTGGAAACAAAAGTGGTGGAATCGAAACAGGTCATCGTAATCGAGCAGGCCAATCCAGAGGTCGTGTATGTCCCCAGCTACAATCCGACCGTCGTGTATGGTCCGCCTGTCTATCCCTATCCTCCCGTTGCCTATCCACCACCCGGATATTACGCGGCGGGCATGGCGATTTCCTTCGGAGTTGGTCTCGCTATGGGAGCTGCCTGGGGCGGCGGCTGGGGTTATGGTTGCGGATGGGGCGGAAACAACGACATCACAATTAACAACAACAATAATTTCAACCGCAACACCAACGTGAACGGCGGAAACCGTGTAAACAACCAACCTACTCGTGGCGGCGGGAGCGGTGGCGGGAACGCAGGCGGCAAGTGGCAACACAACGCGCAGCATCGAGGCGGAACGCCTTACGGCAATAAAGCAACCGCCAACAAATTCGGCGGCACAACTCGAGGGGCTTCTGCGGCCGACCGCCAGGCCGGGGCACGCAAGAATATTTCTCAGCAGGGGAACAGGCCACAAGCTGGTACCCGCGACGCTGGTTCGCGCGGACAACAGTCAGGCGCCGGGAATCGTGCCGGCGGTGGCGCAGATCGTGCCGGCGGTGGCGCAGATCGCGGAGGCGGGGGAGACCGCGGCGGTGGCGGAGGAGACCGCGTGGGCAACCGGAGCGTATCGTCCGGCGCGAGTTCCAAGGGGGGTGCAATGGGTAGCGGCTCGGGCAGGAGCAGCGGCAGTTCGGCGCGGGCCAGCAGTTCGCGGGGCAGCTCCAGCATGGGGTCCCGCGGAGGTGGTGGTGGTGGCGGACGGCGGAGGTAACAATTCATGGAGAAGGAAAAGCCAATGAAATCGCAAAATGTGGACTCGCACGGAGGGAATGCTCGGAATAGATTGTCGCTGATTGGTTTCGCTTGCACGTTCGCGCTAATTTTTGTGTCGCCCGCATTCTCACAATCGAAGGCACCGGCGGTTAGTGCGGCTGCTCAGAAGTCGTTTGCCACCCCTGAGGGGGCCGCTGCGGCCTTTATCGAGGCGACGAAAACGTTTGATGTTCCAGCCCTGAATGAGATTCTGGGACCGGAAGGTGAAGACCTCGTATCTTCCGAGGATCCCGTCAGAGACAAAAATGTTGCGGCCTCTTTTTATGCAAAGGCGCAACAGAAGCACTCTGTGGTGATTGACCCCAAAAATCCGAATCGGGCCACTCTCATCGTCGGAGAGGATAACTTCCCCCTGGCGATTCCCATTTCTAAACGCAATGGCGAATGGCTATTTGATACCAAGGCGGGCCGTCAGGAGATGCTCTACCGGCGAATTGGCAGCAACGAATTGGATGCCATCGAGATTTGCCGAGGTTATGTGGATGCGCAGAAAGAATACGCCCTGGAAAAACACGATGGCGCCGAAGTCAACCAGTACGCACAACGGGTCATCAGTACGCCCGGCAAACACGACGGCCTGGTGTGGCGGAATCCCGATGGCAGTTTGGGCGGGCCGATTGCGGAGGGTATTGCGGACGCCTTGCAGGAAGGCTACACGGACAAAGCTAAGCCGTATCACGGATATTTTTTCAAGATCTTGAAAGGACAGGGCCCCGCTGCTCCTCTTGGCAAGATGGATTTTGTTGTGGAGCGTGCAATGATAGGGGGCTTCGCGCTTGCTGCTGCCCCGGCAGATTATCGTGTCACCGGAGTCCAATCCTTCATCGTCAGTTATGAAGGAATTGTCTATCAGAAGGATCTGGGACCGGATACGTTAAAGATCTTCAGGGAAATGGAACTCTACAACCCAGACAAATCCTGGAAGCCGACAGATGACAATTGGCCGGCCGATAGGTTGGACACAACGGCGTCGGCGGCGAAAGACTGAATCGTTGATTGCCTGATATTCCTACTACCGCCGGTCCATGGTCGAATTTCAAGAGGGGGCACAGGCGGGGCTTGGTGGATTGTAGTCATCATCTGCACAAGCCAGCGCTTGGTGTGCAAAGGTTGAACTCTGCTGTTCGCTGATTCAGAGAGACCGAGGAGCCTCCCCGATGCAATCTATAACTTCAAACTAATCATGCGCTGACAGAATTAACTGGGCGGGGAGTCACCTTAATCGTTTATCTGGGCGTTCGACCTGTTACTTCTGACAATAGCTCCTGCTTGGCTATACAGGCACCATCCGCTCGGAGATCAACCGGCGTGTTCCCCTGGGGATTCTCCTAGGTGTGGCTGCTACCGGTTAGATGCTAGTTTCTGCAGGTTCGGTGAGTCGTTGAGATGCCATTGGAGCCCCACTTTTTGGGCGACCGACTCATGGTGGCAGCTGCAGTCCGGAGGCGAATCGAATGACCACGAAATCTAGTTGCCGCAACCCTTTGCCGGCGAACATTAAAACATCCTCCACAGTCACCGCAGTCTCCTCTAGGGAGCGAGTAGTCGGTAGCTCTTCGCCTCACCCAGTACAGCTGCTCTTTGCTTCTCTGCTCCTTCTCGCCGCGCTTGCCGGATGTTCTTCCAAAGAAGACAAACCGGCTCCCCCGCCTCCCGGGGTGACGGTCACACCAGTGGTGAAAAAAGATGTCGAGATTCGGCAGGAGTGGGTGGGCTCAATGCTCGGCAATGTCGACGCGGACATCCGTCCGAAAGTGGATGGCTTTTTGCTGAAACAGCTCTACGCCGAAGGTTCCTATGTCAATAAGGGGCAACCGCTGTTCGAGCTTGACTCGCGCCAGGCACAAGCAAGCGTGGAGCAAGCGAAAGGGAAGCTGGAGCTCGCACGGGCTTCCTTAGCGCAAGCACAGATTGACGTAAAGAGGTACACGCCGTTGGTGGCGCAGAGGGCGATCAGCCAAGCCGAACTCGATAAGGCCACGAGCATGCAACGGGCAGCAATGGCGGAAGTGGATGCGAATCAGGCAGTCCTCGACAACGCCAATCTGAACCTGGGTTGGACAACCGTAACGTCTCCGATCTCCGGAATTGCCGGTATTTCCAAGGTGGGTGTGGGAGATCTTATGACCCCGATTACGGTCATGACGACGATTTCAAACGTGAACCCCATCAACATTGACTTTAGTATTGCGGAGCAAGACTACTTGCGATTTCGGCGTGAAAAGTCAGGACGGGCCGCAGGGCGATCCTTGCAATTGATTCTCGGTGACGGGACAGTCTATCCCCAGCTTGGCCGCGCTCTCCTCCTCAACCGTGAGGTGGACTCACGCACAGGAACCATTCAGGTGCGTGCAGAGTTTCCGAATCCTGGCAATGTATTGCGGCCCGGGCAATATGCCCGGATTAGGGCGGTAACGGAGGTCC
>Ga0210386_10000283_pt1 | contig 46006 bp, 46 predicted proteins | sample IncBWH32OmetaG_FD_160091 | JGI IMG/M metagenome (GOLD analysis project Ga0210386, IMG submission 160091) | Forest soil microbial communities from Barre Woods Harvard Forest LTER site, Petersham, Massachusetts, United States - Inc-BW-H-32-O ...
CGCGATTGGTCTACCGTATGCTTTGCTACGGGATGAAATACGTCGACCAGGGAGCAAAATTGTACGAGGACCAACACCGCGAGAGACAGATCGGACAACTCAAATGGAAAGCCGCCAAGTTGGGATTTCGCGTTATTGAAGTTGCAGCCTAAAACACCTGACTTTCTTCGAATTGGAGTTGGAGTTTCTGGGGAGACTTGTGAGTATTGATCTGAGGTCGATAGGTGCCTCAGCAATGACGCGGTAGCTAAAATGTTCGGATTAGCCAGCAGCAAAGTAGCACCGACTGACCGTTTTGCGTGCATCACAATCACCTACACATGCGCTAGTCATCAGTAAGTCTCCATACCGCATGCAAGCACCTGGATCGTCGTGCGCATCACCCGTCGCTTGAGATACATTGGTCGCCAGAGGCATTGCTGCCTGCATGAATACCTTGTTGAAAGAATCGATCCCCGATGGCGCTACCAATAAAATCAACAAATTAACTCGACCGTGAAGGGCCAGGTGGATGGCGTTGTACTGGCTGAGCGGAAGCTGCTTGAGAGTTGTCTCCGTCGCGCGGGAGCCGAAGAGGATGGTGCTGGGTTCTGGGAGGTCAGCAGCAATTGTTTCAACCTCGTATCGGCTCTCTGGAAGTGCTAGAGAGAGCCAGGGCCGGCTCGGAATTCGTGACTCAACCACTCAATGACTCAACCACTCAATTAGGGTGCTAATGAAAAATCGTCCATCTCCTCCATCTACAATCGTCTCTACGGGAGAACACCCAACAGTGATCCGCATTCGCTCTGTCAAAGCTCTGTCCACCGCACTGATTGTGAGCGCCGCTTTTATGACCAGCACCGTACTTGCACAGATCAGCCCCGGCTTCCGGCCATCCAGCCCCTTCTACGCGCCCAGCACACTGCCCTTTCATGCGCCGCCCTTCGACAAGATCAAGGACAGCGACTACCAACCCGCCATCGAGGCCGGAATGGCGCAGCAGCTTGAAGAGATCCGCGCTATCGCCGACAACCCCGCTCCTCCTACCTTCGAGAACACCCTCGTCGCGATGGAAAAGACCGGCGCGCTCTTTCGTCGCGCAACCGCCGCCTTCGACGGGGTCACAGGGGCCAACACCAATCCCACGCTGCAGAAGGCCGAAGAAGCCCTGGCCCCGCGCCTTGCTGCGCACAACGACGCCATTTACCTCAACTCCCGGCTCTTCGCGCGCGTCTCCGCCGTCTATGAGCAGCGCGACAACCTCAAGCTCGATCCCGAATCCGCGCGCCTCCTCGAAATCGTCTACCAGCGCTTCATCCATGCTGGAGCCAACCTCTCCGACGACGATAAAGCCAAGCTGAAGAAGCTCAACGAAGAGGAATCCACCCTCTCGAACACCTTCAAGAACAAGCTCCTCGCTGCCACCCGCGCCGCCGCCCTCGTCACCACTGACAAGGCCGCGCTCGCCGGTTTAAGCGATGCCCAGCTCGCCGCCGCCGCGCAGGCTGCCAAGGCGCGAGGCCAGCAGGGCTACATTATCCCGTTGCAGAACACCACGCAGCAGCCATCGCTTACCTCGCTGAGCGACCGCGCTACGCGGCAAACGCTTTTTGAAAATTCATGGACGCGCTCCGAGCGTGGTGGCGCCAACGATACTCGAGCCACCATCGCCCGCCTTGCCCAGCTCCGAACAGAAAAAGCCAAGCTGCTCGGCTTCCCGAACTACGCCGCATGGAAGCTCGAAAACCAGATGGCCAAAACGCCCGAGGCCGCGCTCAAATTCATGGACGATCTCGTACCGCCCGCCACCGCCAACGCGCAGAGCGAAGCGAAAGAGATTCAGGCGGTAATCGATGCGCAGAAAGCTGGCTTTCAGCTCGAGCCCTGGGATTGGAACCTTTACGCCGAGCAGGTACGCAAGGCAAAGTATGACCTTGACGAATCACAGGTCCGGCCCTACTTCGAGCTGAACAACGTCCTCCAGAACGGAGTCTTCCACGCTGCGAATCAGCTCTACGGAATCACCTTCAAAGAACGCCACGACATCCCGGTTTATCAGCCCGACGTGCGCGTCTTTGAAGTCACTGACTTCGACGGTAAGCCGCTTGCGCTCTTCTACTGTGACTACTTCAAACGCGACAACAAAAACGGCGGAGCCTGGATGAGCGAATTCGTGCCTCAATCCAAACTTCTCGGCACGCTGCCCGTCATCTACAACGTCGCCAATCTGCCCAAGCCCGTCGAGGGCCAGCCCGCACTCATCACCTTCACCGACGTCATCACTATGTTCCACGAGTTCGGCCACGCGCTCCACGGCATGTTCTCAAACACCGAATATCCCGGTCTCTCCGGAACTTCGGTCGCACGCGACTTCGTCGAGTTCCCATCGCAGTTCAACGAACACTGGGCGACTTATCCCGCCGTCTTCAACCATTACGCCAAGCACTACATGACCGGGGAACCCATGCCCGCTGAGCTCGCCGCCAAAATCCAGAAGGCGCAGACCTTCAATCAGGGATATGCCCTCACCGAACTCCTCGCCGCCGCCGAGCTGGACATGCAATGGCACACGCTCCCACCGGGCTCGCCCCTCGAAGTGGTGGACGCCTTCGAGAAGCAGGCCCTCGAAAAGAACCACATCGATCTCCACACCATCCCGCCCCGCTACCGTTCCAGCTACTTCTCGCACATCTGGCAGAACGGATACGCCGCCGGTTACTACGCTTATCTCTGGGCCGAGATGCTGGACGACGACGCTTACCAGTGGTTTGTCGATCACGGAGGCATGACTCGCGCCAACGGCGACCGCTTCCGTCAGATGGTGCTCTCGCGCGGCAACACCGAAGACCTCGCCGAGATGTACAAGGCCTGGCTCGGAGCCGAACCCAGCGTTCAGCCCATGCTCAAATACCGCGGATTGGCGCCGCCGGGGAATTCGCAGTAGGATCGAGCCGGTTCGACAGGAGACACAATATGGCAGGCTGCGATGCTCAAACGTTTTCAGGAGTGACTCAGGTACAGTTCACTTGTCTCGCGCAAAAGGCCCAATCATCGTTCGGCATTACGATCTCCACAAACAGTGGAACCCAGTCTAAAGATGGAGTCACGGTCCCCTGGAACTTTGATCCCAACGCTCAGACTCTCATCATTCAATGCAGCGATAAGCCGTTCTTTTTGTCGTGCGATACGATTCAGTCTCAACTTCAGAGCGCCGTCGACAGCTGCGCCGGTTGATGACCTGCCGTAGCTACGCCGCCCTGAATTGCTAAACTTAAAGCTGTGAAGATCGCGCTCGCCCAGATCAACCCCACCATCGGTGACTTTTGCGGCAACGCCCAGAAGATCCTCGATTTTACCCAGCGCGCCGAGCAGGGAAAAGCCGACCTGGTCATCTTTCCCGAGCTCTGCGTCTGCGGCTACCCTCCCGCCGATCTTCTTGAGAAGCCGGCCTTCGTCGCGCGTGCCGGGCAGGTCGTTCAGGAAATCGCAGCGAAAACCGTAAACAGCCCAACCGCCATCATCTGCGGATACGTCACGCCCGCTCATCACGGCGCCGGCAAGCACGTAATGAACTCGGCCGCCCTGCTCCGCCACGGTCACGTCGAATTCGTCCAGTCGAAGATGCTTCTGCCTTTCTACGATGTCTTCGACGAGCAGCGCTACTTCGCTCCCGCGCACAAGCAGCGGCTCTTCCCGCTCGGCGGCGAGCAAGTCGCCCTCACCATCTGCGAAGACGCCTGGAACGACAAAAGCTTCTGGGAGAACCGCCTCTACAGCATAGATCCCATCGACGAGCTCATGCGCGGAGGCGGCTCGCTCGTCCTCAACATTTCCGCATCGCCCTACTGGCGCGGCAAGCGCGAAACCCGCCGTGAAATGCTCGCCGCAATCGCCCGCCGACACGGCAAGGCGGTGCTCATGGTCAACCAGGTCGGCGGCAACGACAGCCTCGTCTTCGACGGCTCCAGCCTCGCCCTCGGCCGCGACGGCCAGGTCTTCGCGCAAGCCGCGTCATTCGAAGAAGACCTCATCTTTGTCGACACCGAATCGCTCACCGGCAATCTGCACCACACTGCCGATCCCGAAGACGAGGCGATTTTCCGCGCTCTCGTTCTCGGCACGCGCGACTACGTCCGCAAGTGCGGTTTCTCCAAAGTCCTCGTCGCCCTCAGCGGAGGCATCGACTCCGCTCTGGTTGCCACCATCGCCGTCGAAGCCCTCGGCAAGGAGAACGTTCTCGGCATCGGCATGCCCAGCCCTTATTCCTCGCAGGGCTCAATCGACGACAGCCGCCAGCTTGCGAAAAATCTCGGCATTCGTTTCGAAATCATCCCGATCAGTCAGCTCTTCGCCGAATACAACCGCTCCCTGGCGCCCATGTTCACCGGCCTTCAGCCCGATATCACCGAGGAGAATATTCAGTCGCGCATCCGCGGCAGTCTACTCATGGCGCTCTCCAACAAGTTCAACTCACTCGTGCTCACCACCGGCAACAAGAGCGAAATGTCCACCGGCTACTGCACCCTTTACGGCGACATGGTGGGCGCCCTCGCCGTCATCGGCGACGTCGTCAAGACCGAGGTCTACGCCCTTTGCCGCCATCTCAACCGCGAGCGCGAAATCATCCCCGCCTCCATCATCGACAAGCCCCCCTCCGCCGAGCTGCGCCCTGATCAAAAGGACACCGACTCGCTCCCGTCCTATCCCATCCTCGATCCCATCCTCGAGGCCTACGTCGAGCGCTACGAAACTCCCGAGCACATCACCGCCGCCCTCAACGTCGATATCGAACTCGTCCGCCGCGTAGTCAAACTCGTTGAGCGCAGCGAATACAAGCGCCAGCAGGCCGCCCTCGTCTTGAAAGTCACCACCAAGGCCTTCGGCATGGGACGCCGCTTTCCCATCGCCGTCAAGGTTCAGGTATAAGTCACAGAAAAGCTCGAAAGGGAATTGATGCAACTTCGTTCTGTCCTTCAGAAAACCCTCGCCGTACTCGTGCTCGCCGCCGCCACCAGCTCCATCCCCGCCTTCGCGCAGGAGCCCGGCAGCAAGCCCGAAATGCCTTCAGCACCCGCCGCGCCCTCGGCGCCATCCGCATCCAGGTTCCCGCCGCCGGACCCGAAAAACTTCACTGCCGCCTCGCCCACCCGCGCCACCGTCGAAGCCTTCCTCAAAGTCTCGTGGGGATACGACACCGACCGCATCTACCAGGTGCAGGCCATCCAGAACACCGCCGCGCCCGGAATCAGCAAGGTCACCGTCTTCGTCGCGCAAAAGAGCAATTCCAACCCGCAGCAGGTCGCCACGCTGGCCTTCTACGTTACGCCCGATGGCAAGCATCTCATATCGAACGATCTCAGCATGCTCGTCTTCGGCGACCATCCTTATGCCGACGCCCGCCGCATCCTCTCTGCGCGCGCCGACGGACCCAGCCGCGGCTCCGCCGACAAGAAATCCGGATTCATCGAGTTCGCCGACTTCCAGTGCCCGCACTGCAAGGCCGTCCAGCCCATCATCGACCGCCTTCTCACCGATTTCCCCCAGGCGCACTTCGTCTTTGAAAATTTCCCGCTCACCGCCCTCCACTCCGAGGCCTACAAGGCGGCCACCTACAGCGTCTGCGTCGCGCAGCAGTCCGGCAATGAGGCCTTCTTCAAGTTCGCTGACGCCGTCTTCGCCGCGCAGGACGGCCTCACGCCGCAGACCTCCGACGCAACTCTCGCCGACGCCGTCACCAAGGTTGGTCTCGACCCCGCCAAGGTTGGCTCCTGCTCCTACACCGCAGCCGCCAAGGGATCCGTCGATGCCTCCATCAAGCTCGGCCAGGATGTCGACGTGAACCAGACTCCCATGTTCTTCGTCAACGGCCGCCAGATCCCCATCGGCGAAGTCGCCAACAACGACATCCCCTACGAAACCCTGAAGCAGATCGTCGCCTATCAGCTCTCGCTCGACCAATAGGAGACTCTATGGACGCCGCCTCAAAGACCACCATCGCCCCCATGCTCTCAGTCCGCAACGGAGCCCGGGCGGTCGACTTCTACAAGGCAGCATTCGGAGCCACCGAGTTGTTCCGCATTGACGCCAAGGATGGAGCTGTCGTCGCCCAGTTGTCCGTCGACGGAGCCGAATTCTGGCTTGCCGACGAGTCGCCGGAGCACTCCAACTTCAGCCCGGAGTCTCTCGGCGGCGGCACCGTGCGCATGGTCATGACCGTCGAAGAACCTGATGCCGCCTTCGATCGTGTTGTCGCAGCAGGAGCCAAGGTCGTGTGGCCCGTCGCCAATCAACATGGCTGGCGCCTCGGACGCATTGTCGACCCCTTCGGACACCATTGGGAAATCGGCAAGCCCCTGCGCGAAGGCTCTTGAGTCGCCGGGAATTAAAATCGGACAAGCCTCCTGATACTCATGGCCGACCCCTACAATCTGCAGCGCTTCCTCGTCGCCCAGGAACCGATTTACGATCAGGTCCGCACCGAGCTGCGCCAGGGTCGCAAGACCACTCACTGGATGTGGTTCATCTTTCCCCAGCTCAAGGGCCTGGGCTTCAGCGAAACCGCTCAAAGATTCGCGATAGCATCGCGCGAAGAAGCCGAAGCCTATCTGGCCCATCCGATGCTCGGGTCGAGACTCAGCGAGTGCACCGAACTCGTGACGCGCATCGAGGGGAGAATCGCGAGCGAAATTTTTGGCTATCCCGACGATCTGAAATTCCGATCCTGCATGACGCTCTTCGCCCACGCGACTTCAGAGAATGAGGTCTTCATGCAGGCGCTCGCGAAATACTTCGGTAGTGAATTCGATCCCGCGACTCTCAACCTTTTTCAGCAATAGAGCAGTCAACGCGGCGGGTTTCTAGCGCGTCAGGTTATAGATCAAACCAAACGGATCCTTGACGTAGCACCTCGGAAACTCCGGCTCATCCTTGACGATCTCGCAGCCGTTCTCTACCAGACGCGCTTTGGCTTCTTCCACGCTGCCGACTGTGACTTCCAGAACCGGCCCCAGCGCCGGACCCCGTTCGACAAACAGGTTGATGTGCTTGCCATGCAGGCTGGTCATCTCCGGCGTCTCGCCGGTAATTGCAAATCCGAGCTGCTTGACGTAGAAAGATGCTGCCTTCGCCGGATCCTCCGCCTGAATTAAAATATCTGTGCCAAAACTGTTAGCCATTTATCCAGCCCTCTTCTTACCCGCAGCTTTCTTTCCGTTCAGCGCCTTCTTTGCCGCGGCCCGCTTCGCCGCGCGCGCCCGGCGCTTCAGTTCCTCCGGCGAATACATGGATTTGCGGCAGTTCTCCGCGCCGCAATTGCACAGGGCCTCATCGTCGTCACCGTCATACAGGTTGTAGTCGTAGGTCAGCTCTTCGCCCGCGGCGATATCGCGCAGCGCCTTCACCCACACTCTGCCTCTCACCTCGCCCGTTTCACAATTCGGATCGCACGAGTGATTGATGAACATCGCGATGCCGTGTCCGTCGATGACCTTCGACCCATCGCCCAGCCCGAACAGGTACGTCGTCGGTGAGTCCCGATACTTCTGGTCCGCTGCTTCCTTTGAGATGTGCGGCCCGGTGTATTCGACAATGCGAGAGCGTTTCTTGATCGGCTCCGTCGTATAGCAGCCGGCAGCATGGATTTGCGAGGAACGAATGATCAATGTCATGGAAGCGAACAAGGAGTTTTCTCGCCGAGTATAACAACTCCCGCGCTGCTCTTTCGTGCTCAAACGGGTCTAAACTAGAGGGAGACCATCATGCGCATTCCAGCCCATATCCTTGCTCTGTTGCTGGTGGCGATTCCTTGCCTTGCGCAACAGTCGCAAAATGGGCAGCAGTCGCAGGATACGCAGCAGTCCTCGCAGAGCTCATCCCAAAGCCAGTCCCAAAGTCAGGATGAAAGTCAGCCGCGAACTTCGTCTTCGGACAAATCCCAGCCCGCGCCCACCGAGCGAAAGCGGCTGCCGCTTGGCCAGCAGCCCTCCGCCGCCGCCGACAATCCTTTCCCTGAAGACATTTCGAAGAAGGCCGCCGCGGCTGCCGATAATCCCTCGCCCGATGCGGCCGCTTCTGCTGATGCGCCGAAGCCCGATGAGCCCCCTATCTCCTCCAGCCGCACCAAGCTACAGAGCATCGACCGGGCGGAGGACGGCGAGAGCCGCATTTCCGACGGCGTCGGCGGCTACATCCACAATCCCAAGCTGGGCGCGCAGGATGTAAAGGTGGGCGGCTTCTATCTGTCGAGTCACGACTACAAGGGAGCCTACGATCGCTTCAAAGAGGCCACCAGGGTGGCTCCTGAGAACCCCGATGCCGTCTTTGGATTGGCCGAGGCTGCGCGTGGGCTGAAACTTACCGCCGAAGCCGCCGACAATTACCGTATCTACCTCGACGCCGTCCCCGACGGCCCAAAAGCCAAGGCTGCCCGCAAGGCGCTCGCCGAACTGGGTCCCGGCCCAAAGAAATAACGGTTCTCAGTAGAACTTTTGCTGCAGCAGCTCCACCAGGTAAATCAGCGCCAGTGGAACCAGCACCAGGTTTCGCAATACCGACACAAAGGCTCTTTGCCAGTCAACTTCGCGCAGCGCGCCCAGCCGCGCCAGCCCTCTCGCCGTCCATACAAGCGCGTAATTCAACAGCAGAAACGCAGCCGCGAACAAGACCAGTTCCCATAACACGACATGCAAATGCTGCCCCAGGTAAGCGCCCAGATGTTGCAACGACTTCTGCATCGCGTCATTGTCGGAAAAACGAGACCAGAACGCTCGCCACCTCTCCGGAGTGAGCACCACCCACACCGCGCCAATGCATAGCAGGACCCGCCACACGGTCAGCACCGCTTCGTGCAGCGTCAGCCTCCAGCGGGGGATCGGATCCGCATGCAGCAGAAGATACGCCCGCTCCGCCGAGGGCACCGCCGAGCAGGCCAGCACCAGCAGCGGATGACGCGCCACCGCCATCCCAGTCTGCGCCCAGAATTCCCCGCTGTTCTGCCACGCCATAGGAAAACCGGTCGGGGCAACATCCCACAGAATCACTCGCAAGCCTCCGTCATTCTCTGCGCGAATCCTCGCAAAGCATCATACCGCCCGATCGCGCTATATTGATCGCGTCTGTGTTTTTCCAGGCTACGGCAATTCAATGCATCCCGTCTTCGAAGAACTCCACGATCGCTACCGCAAGGCTCTCGCCGGCAAAGATTGTGATGCATGCCAGCTTCGTCCCGCCCATTCCTACAAAGAAAAGGGCGCCGCCTGGAGCATGCAGGAGGTCGTCGAGCACCTGGTGCTCACGTATCGCAACACTGGAGCCCTGATGGATCGCTACCTCGAGCGAAATTCTCCCACCCAGCGCCGTCCCAATCTAAAGCACCGAGCCTTGCAACTTCTGGTCATTCGGTGCGGCGGATTCCCTCGCAGCGTGCAGGCTCCCGAGGCTGTATCGCCCGGCAAGACCGACCTGCCGGCAATGTCCGGCGAAGAACTTACCGCCTGGATGGTAACGGAACTGGAAGACCTCGATGCGAAGCTCGAGAAATGCAGCCAGCTATTTGGTAAACAATCCTTCGCTGCGCACTTCATCTTCGGACCTCTGACCGCCGAGCAATGGCGTCGCTTCCATCTCGTCCACGCCAAACATCACCTGGCGCAGATCAAGCGGATCAGAAAGCAGACGACGGCTGCATGAGCTGATCTCCCTGAATCAACGCCGTTCCCGCCACACCGTGTCTGCGAGAACCACCGAAGTTTCAATCTGCCGATCGGGTATCGTCCAATACTTTTTGAGCAGCCGATTCTTCTCCTCCGGATCGACAAGTTGGAAGCCGTATTTTTCGTAGAAGCGGATTGCCCACAGTGCATCGGCCCATGTGCCGATCAAGACCGGGCCACTCGCTAGCGTGCGCAGATGGGTCAGCAGCCGCGCCCCAATCCCGTGTTTCTGGCTGCCGGTGCGAACATACGCGTGGCGGATCAGCGTTACGTCTCCTACCTCTTGAAGGCCCATCACGCCCGCCAGCCCCCCGCTCTCTTCACAGCCCCAGAAGACGACGCCGTCATCCATTTCGTGCTGCAGTTTCTCTCGGGACATGTACGGGTCTGCACAGCGATCCGCGGGAATGATCCCTCGATAAGCCTGAGCACCATCATTGATGATGTCCCAGATCAGCTCAAAATCGCATTCGTCACAACGGCGGATCATCGATCTCTCACCCGAAGAACCCCAAATACCAATCCACGACCGCCTTGCCTTGAAACGCCGCAAAGATCGCCGCCGCGCACAAGAACGACCCCAGTGGAACTCGCGCCTGAGTTCTGCCTTCTCCCTTTCGCAATCCGATCCGGAGAACTCCGTAAAGCGCCGCGCCCACCACCGCCAGAAAAAATACCAGCAGCGCATCCGCTGGACCCAGCCACGCAGCAATCATGGCAAACAGCCTTGCATCCCCGAGACCCATGCCCTCTCGCCGCCGCACCAGCCAGTAGAGGCCGCGAATTGCCAGCATCAGAGCCGCCGCAGCCGTCGCCCAGCCCAGGGAGATACCCGCGCAACGCATCCGCTCCAGCCATCCGCCATCGCATACAGCTCCGCTGCAGACGACGCCCAACGCGATCCCCGGCAGCGTGAACGCATTCGGCAGAAGCAGCGTCTCGGCGTCCATCGCCGCCAGCCCCAGCAGCAGAAAGCAGAAAACCGCCATTCCCACAGCCTGTAGCGACAACCCGAACTCCAGCCAGCACAGCACCCATAGCGCGGCCGTCGCCAGCTCGATCGCGGGATAGCGCCACGAAATCCGCACTCCGCAGTCCCGGCATCGCCTCCGCAGAACCAGAAAGCTAAGCAGCGGCACATTGTCCATAGCCCGAATCGACGCTCCGCAATCCGGACACATTGATCGCGGACTCACCACCGACTCATGCCGTGGCAGGCGCGAGATGCACACATTCAAAAAGCTGCCGAAGGCCAGCCCCAGCAGCCCGCAGAGAATTCTCGCCAGTAGATTCAAGCTCAACACAAGCGGCAGTATACGCGGAGACCATGCCCCTCACGTCGCGATCCGGTAAACTGAATCCGATGCGCCCCAGCCCGGACCCCCACAGCCCGGATATAAACCCCAGCCCGAACCCGGCTACAGGCTTCTCCGAGGCCGTCGCCATCATGGAGCGGCTGCGCTCGCCCGGCGGCTGCCCCTGGGACCGCGAGCAGAGCTTCGACTCTATCCGCAAGTACACACTGGAGGAGACCTACGAGGTCTTCGACGCTATCGAGCGCCGCGATTGGTCCGCCCTTAAAGACGAGCTCGGCGACCTCCTGTTGCAGGTGCTCTTCTACGCGCAAATGGCCTCCGAGGCTGGACACTTCACCATCGACGACGTCACCGCCGCTCTCAGCCGCAAGCTTATCCGCCGTCATCCCCACGTCTTCGGTGAAGGGGCCGCTGCGGCAGCAGGGAACAGCGCGACAGGTCTCGCGACCGACGGCATCGACGCCCGGCAGGTCCTCCACAACTGGGAAGAGATCAAAAAGCTGGAGAAGTCGACCCACCCCGCACTGGAAGGACGTCTCGAATCCATCTCGCGCTCCATGCCCGCACTCTCAGAGGCCGCAAAGATCGGCTCGAAAGCCGCCAAGTCCGGCTTTGACTGGCCCGATGTCTCCGGTCTGATTGACAAGCTGCGCGAAGAGACCGCCGAGCTGGAAGCCGAAATCCGGCATGCCGCTCAATTCAATCGTGCTGCGAAGGAAGAGCTTGGAGATCTATTATTTACAGCCGTCAACCTCGCCCGTCACTTGAAGATTGATCCGGAGCTGGCTTTGCGCGATACCAACGCCAAGTTTCGGTGCCGCTTCCGCTTCATGGAGCAGACCAGCGCCCGCCCGCTCGAAGAGCTCTCCAGCGAAGAACTTGAATCCCTATGGACTCAGGCGAAACAAACGGAGTGCCAACCATGACCACAACCGCCATAATTCCCGTGGTTCCCGCCACCTGCCTCACCCGTGACGGACGCCCCATTCTCATCCGCTCCTGCCGGGGCTTCGACGAACTCGACGCCTGCGTGCAGCTGCAGATCGACACCTGGGGCTATGCCGACGGAGACGCCATCCCCCGCCGCGCCTTCATTGTCTCTCAGCGCATCGGCGGCCAGGTCATCGGAGCCTTCGACGTTACCCACGCGGAAAGGCCTGAGGGCACAGTAGAAAACCTGATCGGATTCGCCATGTCCCTGCCCGGCGTCAAGACCGGCGACCTCCCGGACGAGGCCCCGCTCCCTTATCTGCATTCCCACATGCTGGCCGTCTCCTCTGGATACAGAAATGACGGCATCGGCCGCCAACTCAAGCTTTTTCAGCGTATCGAGGCCCTCAGCCGCGGTATCGACCTCATGGAATGGACCTTCGATCCGCTGGAGATCAAAAATTCTTTCCTAAATATCCACAAGCTGGGGGCAATAGTTCGCACTTATACATCAAACTTTTATGGTGTATCCTCATCTCGTCTGCAGGGTGGACTGCCCAGCGACCGTCTCCACGCGGAGTGGTATCTCCGTTCGGCGCGGGTCAGGGCAGTTCTCGCCGGTGCTCCGCTCAGCCCTCCGAATATCGAAGCAACCATCCTCGTCCCGCACCAGGTCGGCGAATGGAAGTCTTCGGAGACTGACGCAGGCCGGGCCTGGGCTGTGCAGACAGAGAATCGCCAGCATTTTCAGGCAGCATTTCATCGCGGGCTGGCCGTCGTCGGTTTTCACAGGGACACGCAGAATAACGGTATCTTTGAACTAGCGCCATTCGAACACCTGAGAAGCGATCATCTATGAGAATCGACGCAATCTTCCTTCGCGAAATTCGCATTCCCCTCGTCAAGCCCTTTGAAACAAGTTTTGGAGTCACCACTGATCGACGCATCCTCCTTGTCGAGCTGAAGGCCGAAGGCCTGACCGGCTGGGGCGAATGCGTGGCCGGCGAGCACCCTTACTATTCCTACGAGACCATCGATACCGCCTGGCTCATCCTTGCCCAGGAGCTCGCTCCCGCTCTTGCCAAATCTGAGCCCGAGCACTCCGGCCAGATTCCCGGCATCCTCAAGCAGGTCCGCGGTCACCGCATGGCCAAGGCCGCTCTAGAAAATTCCGTCTGGGACCTGGAAGCGCAGATGCGCGGCGTTTCGCTGTCCGAGCTGCTCGGCGGCGTCCGCGAAACCATCCCCTGCGGAGTCTCCATCGGCATCCAGCCTTCGATTGAGAAGCTCCTCGACGAGATCGAAACCGAGCTGGCTGCCGGCTACCAGCGCATCAAGCTCAAGTGCAAGCCCGGCTGGGACACCAAGGTTTTCGAAGCTGTCCGCAACCGCTGGCCCGGCATCAGCCTCAGCTGCGACGCCAACTCCGCCTACCGCCTCAAGGACGCCGACTGCATCGTCGGCTGGGACGCCTTCGATCTGCTCATGATCGAGCAGCCGCTATGGGCCGACGATTTCTACTACCACTCCATGCTGCAAAGGCAGCTTAAGACCCCCATCTGCCTCGACGAGTCCATTCACAATCGCCGTGACACCCTCGCCGCCATCGAGATGGAGTCCTGCCGCATCGTCAATATCAAGGCCGGGCGTGTCGGAGGCCTCGGCGAAGCCGTTGCCGTTCACAACGCCGCCTATGAGCGCGGCATCCCAGTCTGGTGCGGAGGCATGCTCGAAACCGGCATCGGCCGCTCGCACAACATCGCGCTCTCCTCCCTCGAAAACTTCAGCCTCCCCGGCGACGTCTCGGCTTCGAAGCGCTATTACAAGGAAGACATCATCGAGCCCGCAGTCGAAGTCTCGTCAAAGGGAGAGATCACCGTTCCCACCACTCCGGGCCGCGGCTACGAAGTCCGCGAAGACCTCATCGAACGGCTCACCGTCCGCAAGGAAGAGATTCGCGCCTTAGCCTTCGCGTAGGCCTGGTTAAGAATTCGGATGCCCGACGTCCGGATTTTTGGACGTGAGAACCTTCGCGCGGGTGCCCCATCCTTCGCGAAGCGAAGGGTGGGAAGCAAAAACCCGACCCGATGTCATCCTGAGCGAAGGCTGGCGCGATTTTTCGCCAGCCGTAGTCGAAGGATCTCCTTTTCCCACGCGGCGGTAGAATACGGCCATGAACACGCTCGAAATCCCGAAACTGCCTAGCCGGCTGATCCTGGAGCCTCCTCTCACGGACGAAGAGTTCGAGCAGATGACCATGGCAAACGAGCTTGTGAAACTGGAGCGCACGAAGGAAGGCAAGATCGTAGTAAATCCGCCCACGGGATTGGACAGCAGCAGCGGCAACACGGAAATCACTCGTCAGCTCAGTAACTGGCGGCGACAGCACCGGAAGGGGAAGGTCTTCGATTCGAACGCCGGTTTCTTCCTTTCTGATGGCTCTTCTCTCAGCCCGGATGGAGCCTAAGCGACGGCTGAACAGGTTCAGGCCTATCCAGCAAAGACCGCCGCCACTTCGGACGCTTCGCGCCGGCTTTCGTGATCGAATTTCTGTCCGCCAGCGACAGCCTTTCTGAGGCCAGACAGAAGATGGAAGCGTAGCTCGCGAACGGTGTACAGCTTGGCTGGCTCATCGACCCCTACAGGCGGACTGTCTGGATTTACGAAGCAGGGAAATTACCTCGAATCGAAACCGGAGACTCCATTGCGGGCACGGGTCCGATCGCAGGCGTTGTACTTGAGCTTAACGACGTCTGGAGTGAGTTCGCGGACTGAATTCGGGCCGGACAATCGCCCACTGCCGCCTTCGGCATCCATTCTTTGCCTTGCAGCCAGTGCAACGAGATACCAAAGAACAGCAGTAAGCAATCCATTAGCTGAAAGAATCAGCCAGAGAAGCTTCTGCCGAAGCAGGCAAGTCCCGTCGTCAATAGACCGAGACCAAGCATTGAAAACACTGGATAAATTCTGTCGAGATCATCCGGCGTCGTCCCTTTCGAGACCACGTAAGCATGAATGGTAAAGCTCACTATGACCGCAGCGCTGACCGCATTGGCGACGATCCCTGTTAGAAAACAGCCTCTTCGCTAGCCGGCAAGGGCGTCCAGTTCTCTTCGATAGAACCACCAAGTCAACGACACGAGCATCAGCGGAAAAAAGTGAAGATCCTTAGCAGCATAGAGCACCGAACTTTACGCACACCACATGTCCTGGGCCCGTTCCGCTATCGACGTGGAAATTTGGAAACCGACGTACCCGCTTCTGGCCGAGCGGCTCCATCATTCGCCTGGCAAAGACTGAGATCTGAGCGCTGTGCCCCCGAGCTCTGTGCGCTCAATCGATCGTCACCGACTGCGGCAGCAGCATCGTGAACTGGCATTGGCTCCCTGCATCTGAACAATAGAGCGTTCCCCGCCGCACCATCTTCGCCGACGAGCCCTTCGGAATCTGCCCCGAAACGTCTATCTTCAGTAGCTCCGGAGAAGCCGCCTTCAGACCCTCATCGCCGCCGATGAACTGCGCGTCTTCCACCTTGTCGGCAGAAACCAGCAGGAAGAAATCTGCTGTGCCGGTCGCCGTCTTCGGCACCGGAATCGTGCGCAGCTTCGCAAGATCCTGGTTCGGGTCTCCTTCACTCGGAGAATGGCCTTTCGGCTTTAGCCGGTCAAGACTTGCCTGAATTGCATCCGTCCCCGAAGGATCGGGGCTGAGCGTCTCGGCCGCAAGCGAGAGTTTGTACACATTCGCCGCATCCGCCAGTTTGCCCTGCTTCTCGTAAATCTGCCCCAGGTGGTCGCCCACTTCGCTGTGCTGGGTTACCTTCCATGCCGCGCCGACATAATTTTCCGCCTGCGGCAGGTTGTTCTCGCGGAAGTAGACCCAGCCCATCGTGTCCCACACCGCGGTCAGCAGATTGACGTGCTGCAGGTCCTCTTTGATCAGATTGCCGAGCGTGATCTGCGATGTCTGCTTCTCCAGCGTCTCCATCGCCTTCTTGCTGTTCGCTTCTGCCGTTGGCAGATCGGCGTTGAAGTCGGCCAGCTCGTATGCCGCATTGTTCAGCGTGTCCGGATCGTCGCTGCCTTTCATGCTGTCGCGCAGAGTTGCCGTTCCGGCATCGCGCTTGCCAGCCAGAAACTCCGCGCGCCCTGCTTGCGCGGCCAGATTTTTGTTATCGGGAGCCTGCTTCATTGCCGCTTCCAGCAGCGTGCAGGCCGCCTCATATTTCTTCTGCAGAATGAGCAGCGACCCGAGCTGGATCTCCGCATTCGTATTGTCGGGAACAAACTTCAGCAGGTCGCGTAGCGTCTGAACGGCGTCGTCAATGCGCTTCATCCGCACCTGCAGTCCGGCCAGCGCCTGATAAGCCCCGGCGTTTTCCGGATGGTACTGGATCTCCTTGCGAAAGTCGGTCACGGAGTCATCCATCCGGTTCTCCAGCATGTCGAGATACCCGGATTCAGCCCACAGGCCGCGCTCTTTTGGATTGAGCTGTTCGGCGCTGTGCAGATCGCTGTGCGCCGCCTTGAAATCGTGCCGCGTGATGTCGACATACGCCGCCTGCAAATATTGCGCTGCCTCCGGGTTGCCCGCTGAAGTGTCGATGCTCACACTCCCAGGAGCCTCCAGCTGGATAAACTGACCCTCGTCATCCGTGACGTTCTTCGTGAACTTCCGGTATTCGCCTGCCTTCTCGATCGGCAGCTCGCGCTCCACGATCTCCAGCTTGCGTTCGGTGATCAGCTTGTTGCCGTCGAGCTTGTAGTCGGCCTGGTAGATCGCGAACGGCGTCGTATATTTCACCGAGCGCGGCAGCACGGCCGTATAAGTCGACGGCAGCTCGATCACCGAGTGGTGCGTCTCCACCCGCGGCGAACCCAGCTGGATCGCTTCAGTCGGTACCTCGTCTTCCGGTATCAACGACAGCGAAACCGGCATCGTTAGCGGCAGAATGCGCCGGTTCGACCAGTCGGCATACTCCTTGCGGTTGTAGTCGTAGGCGTAATGGAACGGCTTGTCTGTTTGCTCCGGCAAGCTCACGTCAAGATTCGTGACAGTCCCGAGGAAGCCCATTCTCTGCGAGATATTCTGGGCCATCTCCGGCCACTGCGAGCGCGACGTGCCATGGAAGACCTCGCGAAACGTAGTCTCCGTATCGCCGCGCAATTCCATGTCGATATGTCCGTCGATCGTGCCCTGGCTGTCCAGCTTGGCCGTGGCCGTCGTGCTGTCGATGAAAGGAAATGGTCCGTCAGCCGGAGTGCGCATCAGCTTCGGCGTTCCTCCCGTGGGAATAACCAGCGCCTCCTTGTCCCGTATCTGCGCCATCAGCAGGCGGTACGGAGTCACCTCCGGCGTGCTGTCCAGCCAGATCTCGCGCTTGCCCAGCGAGACCACCGTGATCACGTGATCGAACTGCGCCGGTGACGGCAGCTCCGGGTGCAGCTTCAGCGAGCTCCCGATCAGCGCCGGCCACGCATCGTATCCCGCTGCCTTGAGTAGAGCGGCCAGCAATGTGTGCTTGTCCTTACAATCGCCGTACTGGTTGTCGAGCACCGTCTCCGCAGAATGCGGCTGGTAGCGCCCGATGCCAAAGGCCACGCCGATGTACCGCACCTGCGTCGAGACATAGTGATAGATGGCCTCGATCTTCTCATCGTCGGTCGTCTTGCCCTGTGTCAGCTCCTTGGCCTTGGCCTCGATCTCCGGACTCACCCCCGTTCGGTCTTTCGCTAAGCTGCCGTACCATTCGCCGACCTCCTGCCAGCTGTGGAAAGTCGTATAGCTCACCGAAGGCAGCTCGTCGGGATCGTACTTGTCCTTTTTCTTGTCGCCGCTCACCGTCGGCTCCAGCTGAGAAATCTTCCACCCGTACACCCGCAGCCCGTTTTCTTCGGCGATCACCGGCTTGTCCTTCGGGCTCAGCACCAGCACGTATTTGTCTTTCGGAAACGACAGCTCGACAGTCTCCTCCAGCACCACGTTGTGGCGCGCGAAGTTCAGAGCCCCCCAGAACTGCCCCGCAGCCGTCGACTTCTGCCGCACAAACCGTATTTGATATTCCAGCTTGTCTCCCGGGCTGAGCGACTTGACCGGGATCTGAATCTCGCGCAGATCGCTGTAGAACGGAGCCTCCCGCGTCACCTCCGTCGGCATATCCTGCGCATCGGCTGCAGGAGTGTTTACAACGGTCCCATCCGGCTTGCGCACCCGCACATACACCGGCTCGACTTTCTCCTCGCCCGAAGCGTAGGAAAAAGTCAGCAGGCCGGCCTCGTGGACAGCGCCTTCCGATTGAACGCGCGCCACAACCGTGAGCGTCTTCTCGCCGAGCCCAGCGGCATCGTAGTTGATCACCGTCGCGATCTTCTCGTAGACCACGCCTTCCTTTGCGAACTGAGCCTCAGAAGGCAGAAGTTTCGGCAAATTGGTTACAGGAATAATGGTGGGAGCTTCGGGTTGGTCCTGCGGCCGGCAAATAGGCGCGAAGAAGGCAGCCAGAGTGGCAAGAACAGCGGCACGAGCAAACTGAGACGACATCGTTCTCCATTATTGCCGGAAAAACCATCTCCCGCGCCACTGAAAAGCGCGGCCACTGGAAGTCGTGCTGGGGAAGGGTGGATTCGGGTGCTCCACAACTTCGCTACCGGGGCCACGGCGCGTAAAAAGCGCAGGGGGAGGGGTGGGCGGAAGCCCTCCGGTCACGTTACTGCGGTGGCTGTTGCTGCTGCTGCTGTTGTTGCTGCTGCTGTTGTTGCTGCTGCTGTTGCTGCCGCATCTGCTGCAGCTCCTGCAACATCTGCTGCGGACTTCGCACTCCGCCCGGAGGATCCTGCGGAGGAGTTGGGGGCTGTGGCTGCTCAAGAACCGGTTGCGCCTGCTGCACGTCATCGTCGTTATCTTCATCCTGCCTTGGCTGCTGTGGCCGGCCCGGACCGCTCGACGCCCTCGCGCCGCGCGGACTCAGCGTGAGTTGCTTGGGAGTGCCCGTTGCCGTCTCGCCCACCATCACGACGTTGTACCCCAAGCCGTGCAGAAGCGCCAGGAGCACATCCGGCGGATTGCCTGGCCCGTAGTTGCCGAAAATGCGCTGATCCTGCCCCAGACCTTCGACCGTCATTCCGCTGGCCGTCGCCACCTGGTGCAGAATGCCCGTCAGGCTGGAATTATCGGCCTGGATCGCCAGACGCCCGGCCGCGAGGTCGATCTTCGCGGGTTCTGCCGGCTTATCCAGCAACGAAGGCGCGGAGGTTGGGACAGGTGCAGGAACCGGAGCCGCAACAGGAGCGGGTACAGGCTGACTCGCCGCCGGAACCTGAGCTGCCTGCTGGTGGTGGTTCCCATGCATCCGCGGGAATGTGCCCTCCGGCTCCTCCACCTGCCCGAACCCGGCCGTACCCAGCGCGAGGCAGGCGCAACCCACCCACCCCATGACCCAGATTCCGTAATGATTCTTCAACTTCATTTTGAATCGCGCTTCGCCCGGCTTCCGCCGCGAATCTCTCTGTGTACTAGACTAGCAGTGGTTTCGGTTTGCTCACGACTTTTTGACTGAATCTCAATCCTATGCGCCTCGACCCACACCGTCTCGCATCTCTGCTCGTCCTATCGGCCTCGATTGGCGCTTGTCCCAGCGCACAAGCCATTTCCTGCACCACCGGCAGCCAGATGACGCCCGCAGACCGCGATCACTACGTCCAGATTGTGCGGACGCTTGGGGCCCGGATCCAGGCCGCCGACATCGCCGCTGTACGCCAGGAGACCATCGCTCCGGTGGCCGCGGCGTTTGACCCCGTAGCTGCCAGCATCTCGGCAGTCGCCCCTCAGATTCAGGCCGCCGCCCTGACCGTAAATGCCCTCTACTCCCTCAAAGCCGCCGATCTCAAAGCCGCCCAGGACGAAACCCAGTTCTTCTGCTCCGTGCCCGGCTCCGGTCTGGTGATCTCCGTAACCATCCCTCAGCTTCCGCCTGGCGACTACCTGCTCGCCCTTCTGCACGCCATCGGCGTCGAACATTCCCAGCAGCTCTCGCTCCTCCTGCAGAATGACCCTCCCGGCACCCCCCAATGGAAGCTCGCGGGCTTCTTCGTCCGCCCTCTCACCGCAGCCGGCCACGATGGGGTCTGGTACTGGACTGCGGCCCGCAACTATGCACAGAAGAAGCAGGACTGGAACGCCTACTTCTACTACCAGACTGCGGCTTTCCTTCTCAATCCGGTCGATTTTCTATCCAGCCCCAATCTTGAAAAGCTGGAGAAAGAGGCGCAGGCTGTCCGGCCTATCGAACTTCCAGGCGCCGACCCCTTCGTTCTGAAAGCAGGCGGCCAAGGCTTCGACATCACCAGCCTTCGAACTGAAAGCTTCCCCGGCGGTCTCGATCTGGTGATCAACTATCGGACAAATGACGTGTCCGATCCGGTCGCAACTCATAGCCAGATCGTCGAGTTGATGAAGGCCATGCTCACCCAGTATCCGGAACTGCGACAGGCGTTTCACGGACTTTGGGTGTACGCGAATGCCGATAAGCAAAGCCCTTACGCGATCGAACTCCCGATGAATAAAATCCCTTGACGCTGTTAAGGCCAAATGCCGTCGAGAAGTGTCAGAAGGCCCGAACCGCACCAATTTTGAAAAGGAAATGCTGCCCGCATGGCGAACTCGATGGAAAAGACACTGACCCAGGCAATCGCGCAACGTCGTGCCAGTCCCAGCTTCGACGGGGCAAGCATACCCAACGAAGACCTGAAGAAAATTCTCGATGCCGGACTCCACGCCCCCAGCGGATACAACATGCAGCCATGGCGATTTATCGTCGTGCGCACTCCTGAGCAGCGCCGGCGCCTGCGGTCGGCCAGCTTCAATCAGGCTAAGGTGGAAGAGGCGTCAGCGGTGATCGTCGCCTGTGGAGACGCTGATGGCTGGCGCACCGGCGATCTCGAAGAAATGCTGCGCATGGGATGCGAAGGTGGAATGCCGGAAAACTATGCCGAGCAGGCACGCCAGAACATTCCCAACTATTTGTCGAACCATCCGAATCTGACCGCGTGGCTTAACAAGCAGGTAATGCTCGCCTTTACCACCATGATGTTAATGGCCGAAGTTCTCGGATACGACACCGCCCCAATGGAAGGTTTCGAGCAGGAAAAGGTGCGCGAGGTGCTCAAGCTGCCCCTCAGCTATCACGTGGTCGCTTTGCTCGCCCTCGGACATTTGAGCGGCGAGGACAAGTTTCACGGCGGGCGCTTCAGCATGTCCAGCACCGTCTTCGACGGCGAATATGGCAAGCCAATTAAGCTCTGATGTCCCGCGAATATCCTGATCGGCCCATTGTCGGCGTTGGAGCGGTGATTCTCGACCAGGACCGCGTCCTGCTCATCGAGCGCGGACAGGCTCCGCTCAAAGGCGAATGGTCCTTGCCTGGAGGCGCGCTCGAACTCGGCGAAACGCTCGAAGAAGGCATTCGTCGCGAGGTACTCGAAGAGACCGGACTCATCGTCGATCCTCTCGCCATAGTCGAAGTCTTCGACCGTATCTCTCGCGATGCCGACGGTCGCATCCAGTACCACTACGTCTTGGTCGACTATCTCTGTCGCGTCATCGGTGGACAGCTTGCCTGCGCGACGGACGCCCCCGATGCGCGCTGGGCTGCCCGCGACGATCTGGATTTAGTCGCACCATTCACCGTCCAGGTCATCCGAAAAGCCTGTGAAATAGCTGCGGCCCTGCCATTGGACCAAATCTGATCCGGGATACAATACAGGTCATCCTGACTCTCCTGGCAAGTCAATCTGTTCGGCGGACGAAACTGTGAACAATCCTGACGACGTGATCACTATGCCCCCGCCGCGCCCCGACCGGAAACCACCCGGCGCCACTTGGCCCGTCCTGAAGAGAGTACTGCTGGTCTTCATCTCGCTTGCGATCGGTTTTGGCCTTTATGCCTGCCTGCGCCCTCTTGAACTGCTGTTTACTGTGGTGCAGCTAAAACTCAGGTTCGACGGGATAACGAGCGAATTTGTCAGCGTCGACGGTCATCGCATCCACTACTACACCGGTGGCTCCGGTCCGTCCATCGTCCTTGTGCACGGCCTGGGCGGCAGGGCAGAGGACTGGGCCAACCTCATGCCGCAGCTTGTCCACGGCGGCCATCGCGTTTTCGCGCTTGATCTGCTCGGCTTCGGACGTTCCGCCCGTCCCCGCGACGCGGCCTATTCCATTCCGGAGGAAGCTGGCATCGTAGAAAAGTTCATCGCTGGCCAGAACCTCGATCGAATCGACCTCGCTGGCTGGTCCATGGGCGGATGGATCGCCATGCGCATTGCTCTCGACGAGCCTGAGCACATCCGTCGCCTTGCGGTCTATGACAGCGCCGGCTTGCGCTACGACGTGCCCTTTGACACGTCTGTCTTCTGGCCAGGCAACCCGACAAAACTTGCCACTCTGAGAGACCTCCTGTCTCCGGGCGTTGCTCCACCCGTACCTGCGTTCATCCAGCGGGATGTCTTCCGCCTTACCGTACGCGACGGCTGGCTAATCCAACGCAGCATGCAATCCATGCTTACTGGAGCCGACCTGCTTGACGGCAAGCTTGAGGCCCTCAAAATGCCGGTTTTGATCGCTTGGGGTAGGCAGGACAAGATCACGCCTGTCGCCGTCGCGTATACAATTCACGCCCAGGTGCCGCAGTCGGTGCTTGAGATTTACGACGGCTGCGGCCATCTCGCCGCCCGCGAATGCAGCGACCGCATTGGACCAAACACGCTTGCTTTTTTGAGTGCCGACCCGCCGCTCATCCCGCAGATAAAAGAAATTCCAGCAGGGAAGTGACCCAGCTACTCGCCGCCCTTCCACACGTACGCGTCGCTCTGCGGCAAACCAACATGGGCCAGCACTCGGCAGACAAACTGCCGTGCCATCTCCACCGAATCGACTGGCTTGTTATAAAACGCCGGAATCACCGGGAAGATCGTGGCGCCCGCATCCGCGGCCAGCGTCATATTTCGCAGGTGAATCTTATTAAAGGGCGTCTCACGCACACATACCACCAGAGGCCTCCGCTCCTTCAGGCAAACATCGGCTGCGCGCTCGATCAGATTCTCCGCAAGGCCATTCGCAATCCCCGCCAGCGTGCCCACGCTGCATGGCAGAATGATCATGCCGTCTGACGGATAGCTGCCACTCGCAACCGGTGCTCCAATGTCGCTCTCTGCGAGCTGCTGTGTCTTCAACGGAACGCCGCCCAGGAGTTTCTCGATCAGCCCATAGCGGCCGCTCAGCTGCATTTCCTCAGCCAGCACCCGCAGCGAGTTCTCTGACGGAATGAAGTGGACGCGCTCCACCCTCGCATCGGCCTCCAGTGCTTGCAGCAGCATCTGGCCAAAGATGGCTCCGCTCGCGCCGGTCATCGCAACGGTAAAATGCATGTGGTCATTGGCCTTTCCGTAACTGCCATCGCAAAGACAATCTTCTCACTTCGATATCAGAATCGGTCACTGCACCGGCGCATTCGTCGTGACATCCGGGCTTCTCGTCCACCCTCTGCGCAGAGTTCGCACAATCCATCGAGCCGCGAGAACGGCGCAGAGAATAAAGGTCATCGCGATAGTAGCCGCGACCCACGGGTGCCGCGAGGTGAGCCAGGTGAGACCAACAGCGAGGACATCCTCACCTGTGCTGAGAGCGATGTTGGAGAGCGGTTCAGGGCTCGCCGTCACCGCCGCGCGGACAGCCGTCTTCGATCCGTGGGAGAGCATCGCGATGGCCCCGCCCGCCACGGCAGCGATCAGTTTCATCTGAAGGGAGAGTTGCGCACTCGCCTGGTAGGCGATCAGGGCAGCGACTGGGATGCGGATGAAGGTGTGCAGCGCATTCCAGATCATGTCGAAGACGGGAATCTTGTCCGCGACAAATTCAAGCGCGAACATGGCTCCGCTGACCCCGATCACCCACCAATCGCCGAGGATTTCGAGGCCCGGCGGCAGAACCACCCAATGCACGTGGGCCAATAGTCCCAGCGTCATCACCGTGGCATAGACATTGAGGCCAGCGGCAAAGCTGGCGGCAATAACCAGTGCCGCAATGTTGCTCGGGGTAAAGGTGGTCATGCGGGTTGCTCCTGTCCGGAGAGGCTGACCTTAGTTGCTGCAACTCATCCCCATGTTCGGCGCGGTGAGGTTGCTCGTAGCAATTACACCCTTTTCAAAACACGATCAAAGATAGCATCGACATTGCCGAGCTGCCGATTCAAATCGAACGTCCGTGTCAGCTTATCCGCGCTCAATCTGCTGGATATCTCTGGGTCTTGCGTCACCAGGTCGTGAAAGATCAGGTCGTTCTGCCACGCATGCATCGCGTGCTTCTGCACCAGCCGATACGCGTCCTCGCGCAGCATTCCAGCTTCGGTCATATCCAGCAGCAATTGCCCGCTGAAGATCAGCCCGCCCGTACTCAGAAGGTTCTTGAGCATTCTTTGCGGATACACCATCAACTTCTCGATCAGGTTCGCCATTTTCGCCAGCAGATAGTCCGTCAGGATCGTCGAATCAGGTAAAATCACGCGCTCTGCCGATGAATGCGAGATGTCCCGCTCGTGCCACAGAGGGACATTTTCATAGGCGATCTGCGCATTCGCCCGCACCACCCGCGCCAGCCCGCTGATCTGCTCGCAGGTAATGGGATTCCGCTTGTGCGGCATCGCCGACGATCCTTTCTGTTGTTCGGAAAAGTACTCCTCGGCCTCGCGCACCTCGGTCCGCTGCAGATGCCGGATCTCCGTCGCAATCTTATCCAGCGTCGCGGTGATAATCGCCAGCGTCGAAACATAATGCGCATGCCGGTCGCGCTGCACCACCTGCGTCGCCACTGGAGCCGGCTCAAGCCCCAGCTTCGCGCAGATGCGCTCTTCATGCTCCGGCTTCAAATGTCCGAATGTCCCCACCGCGCCCGAAAGCTTGCCGACCCGAATCTGTTCCGCTGCCGCGTCCATACGCGTCAGATTCCGCCGCATTTCCGCGTACCAGTTCAGCAGTTTCAGCCCAAATGTTGTCGGCTCGGCGTGAACTCCATGTGTCCGCCCGATCGTTGGAGTGTGCTTGAACTCGAGCGCACGCTTCTTCAGCACTTCGATCAACTGCAGCAGGTCATCCCGCAAAATCGCCGAGGCCGCCTTGAGCTGCAGCGCTTGCGCCGTATCTACGACATCTGTCGAAGTCAGTCCGTAGTGTAGCCACCGCGACTCCGGCCCGACGTGTTCCGCGACCGCAGTAGTAAAGGCGATCACATCGTGTCTTACTTCGGCCTCGATCTCGTTGATGCGCGCAACGTCGATCCTGCCGCGCTCCCGGATGGCCTTAGCCGCCTCTACCGGAACAATTCCGTCCTCGGCCAGCGTCTCGCTCGCAGCGGCCTCGACTTCTAGCCACATGCGATATTTGTTTTCATCGTTCCAGATTTGGCCCATCTGCGGCCGTGTATAACGTGCGATCAATGCAGAATCCCCCGAAGTTGTTCAAACCCACCATTCTATCGTTTGCGCATCTTAGAATTGTGATCAAGCAAAGAAAGGAACCAATGTCAGACGTCATCACCATCGCAAACTTTACTGAACCACTTGAGGCCGAAATGGCCCGCCTTCGCCTGCAATCCGCTGGCATCGAGACATTTCTCTCCGGCGAAAACGCCCGCATCCTCGAGCCCGGCCTTGGCCCTTTGCAACTCCAAGTAAGCTCCGAAGACGAAGCCGACGCCCGGGCCATCCTCGCCGATCGCGGGACGCATGCCGGACCACGCTCACAAACAGAATAGAGAGACCTGCGAAAATTCCTTATTCATCGTAATACGATATATCGTGTTACGATGAACATATGGCTCCTATCACGGAACAGCCGCTAACCGCATCGGATCGCCCCTCGCGAAGCGCGCGCGAACGTGGAACAGCGTTGACCCGCGCCGAGTTCCAGCAGCTTGCTGAATTCCGTTTTCAGCTCCGCCGCTTTCTTCATTTCAGCAGTATCGCTGCTGAGAAGACTGGCCTTCGATCGCAGCAATATCAGCTTCTCCAGTGCGTCTACGGTATGCCTGATGCGCTGGAGCCCACCATTGCCAATGTGGCGGCGCGTATGCTGCTCAAGCACAACAGCGCTGTGGAACTTGTGGATCGAACCATCGGGCAGGGATTGCTGCGGCGCGCCTCCGATCCAACCGATCACCGCTGCATCCTTTTACGCGTCACGCCGCAGGGCGAGCGTATTCTGATTTCGCTCGCTGCCAATCATCTCGAAGAACTCGACCAGGCCGGACCTGAGCTGATCCGCGCGTTGCGCCGTGTCCTTGCCAAAAAGACTAGGTCATCGGTGCGCAGCGCCGCAAGGGCTTCATGACGACACGCCACCGATCCGGTTCTGCTCTCCCCCTGCGCGACTTCAATGCCGATCCGAGGATGCTCATCCTCAGCGCCCTGGCCCTTTTTCTGGGACTGGTTGGCGCCATTCTTGCTTATTTCCTTCTGCACCTCATCTACCTTGCAACTAACCTCTTTTACTTTCACCGGTTTGGCTGGCAGTTCATCTCGCCTGCCTCGAATCAACTCCATTGGCTTGCGATTTTTGTGCCAGTCGTCGGCGGTCTTCTTATCGGCTTCATGGCGCGCTACGGCTCGGACAAGATCCGTGGTCACGGCATGCCCGAAGCTATCGAGGCCATCCTGATTCATGGCGCAAAGGTCGATGCCCGCGTAGCCTTCTTCAAGCCCCTGTCGGCAGCCGTCGCCATCGGCTCAGGAGGACCCTTCGGCGCCGAAGGCCCCATCATCATGACTGCCGGTTCGGTCGGTTCGCTCTTCGCGCAGATGTTTCACCTGAGCGATGCCGAGCGCTCCACGCTGCTGGTCGCCGGAGCCGCCGCGGGCATGGTCGGAGTCTTTTCCACGCCACTTGCCGCCGTCCTGCTGGCCGTGGAGTTATTACTCTTCGAATGGCGTCCGCGCTCACTCGTTCCCGTTGCTGTGGCCGCGACTACTGCGGGAACATTGCGCCGATTCTTTCTCGGAGCTGGTCCGCTCTTTCCCATGCCTGCAATCACAATGAACGTTTCGCCGCGTGCGGTTCTGGCCGCCTTGGCCGTTGGAGTTCTTGGGGGCGCACTCGCCCTCTTGCTCAGTCGCGCCGTCTACGCCAGCGAAGACCTCTTCGAGAATCACCTGCCTGTTCACTGGATGTGGTGGCCAGCCATCGGCGGCTTGGTTATCGGTGCCGGAGGGCTCATCTTCCCCCGCGCTCTTGGCACCGGTTACGACGTCATCGCGTCGTTGATTAGCGGTGACACCGCCTGGCATCTGATCCTCGGAGTGCTCATCGTCAAGGGCATCATCTGGTCTTTCTCGCTCGGCTCTGGAACCTCGGGGGGAATCCTCGCGCCGTTGCTCATGATCGGAGGCGGACTAGGCGCCCTGCTTACTCCAGGATTGCCGCCGCTCGAAACGGGAGCCTGGGCTCTGGTCGGGATGGTTGCCGTGCTCTCCGGGGCGATCGGTTGCCCACTGACAGCGGCGGTCCTGGCTATGGAATTGACCCACAACTACGGTCTGATGTTGCCCCTGCTCGCGGCATCCGTCTCCGCCCATACGTTTACGGTGCTCTTCCAACGGCGGTCCATTCTCACGGAGCGATTGAGCCGGCGCGGCTATCACCTCAGCCGCGAATACTCTGTCGATCCGCTCGAAGGAGTGACGGTATCGCAGGTAATGCGGGCAAGCACTCCTGAAGCGGAGCTGCTCCTGAACGAAGCCCAATTGACTGCATCACAGGTCGCTTATCCACAGGAGACGCTTCGATCGGTTGCGGAGCGAATGGCTACCGCGCAGATGTTCGAGGCCACCGTAGTGGAGCCGGGAACCGGCAGAACCCTGGGAAGTATCAGGCTCGAGGATATGCTCCATGCCCGCACGCGTTCCTGGCAGCGCGAAACTGTCCGGCAGCGTCTGCGCCGCCTGCCCTTTTCAGGCTCGCTCCAGCGTCAGCCGCAAAATCCGCCCGAGCACGCGCTCTAACCTGGTTGTTGGCGCATAGGAGTTACCGGGCCACACCTAGTCGCTCGGTCATCTCTTCATACAGGAATCCTCGGCCCGGCCTGTACGGCTGCACCCACTCGCCGTCGATCACGAATTGAGGAATCGCGCGCTTGCCGACATTCCTTATCAATTCGGCCGCCGCACCCGGAGTCGACTCAATGTCAATCTCTCGGTACGCAATGTTGTGCGTTTCGAGAAAGCGCTTGGCTTCCCGGCAATCGCGGCACCATGCCGCGGAATAGAGGAGCAACTCCATCCCGGCATTCTAAATTGTTACGTCGTGACAGGAAATATCGGCTCGCCACTTTTGGGCGTTTTGTTGGCGAAGAGTGGGATTTCGTCTACTCGCTCAACTTAAAGACGACGTTGATCGTCGTCTCCAGCTCAATTGGCTCGTCGTGCTGGCAACTCAGCCCTCATCGGCGGCGGCGGAGGAACTAGCAGCCTTTTATTGCGCGTACGAATGCGTCCGTGGACTCAACCAGACTGGCTTCGAACATGACCTCTCCCAACCAGAAAGTTGAGAGAGCGAGACACCTGCCTGATTAGACAGCGCCTCGTGGCCGCAGTTCCCAGTGACGGCAGATGTCCGCCTTCACGAAGCAAAATCGGAGGCGGAGTACTAATGGCTAATCCCTAATCCCTAATCCCTAATCCCTGATTCTAATGGCTGCTCCGCTATCATGCCATCATGACTGCCGACGAGATCAAGAAGCTCCTCAACCTCGGACCGCACCCTTGCGAAGGTGGCTGGTTTATTCATACCTGGCGCTCCGACGAAATGATCCCGCACGCCACGCTCCCCGTGCGCTATCCTGGGCACCGCCATGCTGGAACCTGTATCTATTACCTGCTCGAACCGGGCACATTCTCGGAAATGCATCGCCTCGCATCCGACGAAATCTTCCACTTCTACTATGGAGATCCCGTCGAAATGCTCCAGCTTTTACCCGACGGCTCCGCACACACCGTCATTCTCGGCAACGACCTCAGGCATGGCCAGCGCCCGCAACTCATTGTTCGGAAATATGTATGGCAGGGTTCACACCTGCTCCCCGGAGGCCAAGTCGCTCTCTTAGGCTGCACCGTGAGCCCCGGCTTCGACTTCGCCGATTACGAAACTGGTCGCCGCGACCCGCTCCTGCGCGAGTACCCGCAATATTCCGATCTCATTCAGACGCTGACCCGGAGCTAAGTCCGCCGCTGCCGAAAGAACTCCCGCAGCAACTCTCCGCATTCCACCTCCAGAACTCCGCTTGTGACAAGCATCTGGTGATTCAGCCAGGGATGGTTCACCACTTCAAGCACCGACCCCGCCGCACCAGCCTTAGGGTCACACGCTCCGTAGATCAGCCGTTTCAGCCGCGCGTGAATCATCGCTCCGGCGCACATCGCGCAGGGCTCTAGCGTGACGAACAGCTCGCATTCCACCAGCCTATAGTTACCTATCGCGTGCGCCGCAGCCCGCATCGCAACCATCTCCGCGTGCGCTGTCGGATCAACATCGCGCAACACGCGATTTTGCCCGCGCCCCGCGATTTCGCCGCCGATCACAGCCACGGCCCCAATCGGAACCTCGCCCGCCTCGGCTGATGCGCGCGCTTCCGCCAGCGCCTCGCGCATGAACTCTGTTTCTGTGGTTCCCATCGCGCTACGAGTCGATCTGCCGCCCAGTCTCTACCCAGCGCCGGAAGACCCCGATGATCTGCTCGAGTTTGCGCGGATCGCCCGATCCCTCGAAGCACTCCGCCGCAATCGAGCACGCGAGCCATCCGCCGCTCCGCGTGTCCAGGCGTAACTGCTGAGGACGCGTGTTCACCGCCGACGTTCCCGCGAGCCTGATGGTCAAATGCCAGCCCGGATTATCCAGCGATTTCAGGCTCACACCCTGCCTGTGCTCCCACTCTCCATTGCATTGCCGCTGGTACCAGTCGTCCAGCCACTCCAGATCATTCCTCGGCATCGAAGCACTCCGTGCTACAACGGTTGCTGTTGCGTCATGCAGTGCAGCGCGCCCAGCCCCCAGATAAAGTCGCCGCAATGCACACCCGCCACTTCGCGATCGGGAAAAACTTCCGCCAGCGTATTCAGTGCCTTGCGATCGTTAGGATCGTTGAAGGTTGGCACAAGAACCAGTCGGTTGGCAATATAAAAGTTGCCGTAGCTCGCCGGAAGCCGCTGTCCCTCAAAAACCACTGGTGCCGGCATCGGAAGTTCCACAATTTCAAATGTCCCACCCTTAAGATTGCGCGCTGATTTCAACCGCTCGAGATTCTCCGCCAGAGGCAAATAATTGTCGTCCTGCCGATTCGCCTCCGTCACAGTTACAATTCTGTTTTCCGACACAAACCGGGTGATGTCGTCCACATGCCCGTGCGTATCATCGCCGGCCACTCCCCGATTCAGCCAGATCACCTGGTCGATCCCCAGATAATCGTGGAACACCCGTTCGAGGTCCGCACGGCTCAACCCTGGATTCCGCTGCTGCACCTCGCTCAGCAGGCATTCCTCCGTAGCCAGCAGCACGCCCGCGCCATTCGTATCGATCGATCCGCCTTCGAGCACCACGCGATGCTCGCCAACCCTTGGCCTCCACTCCGGAAGCTCCAGGAGTTCCGCCGCGCGTCCCGGAATCTGATCGTCCAGCTGCCAGTTGTCGTACTTCGCCCAGGCGTTGAACCTCCAGTTCGTCACTGCTGTCTCGCCCTGCGGATTCTTCACGAAGATAGGACCCGAATCCCGTGTCCACACGCGATTCGTCGGCCACTGACGGAAATGCACTCGCGCCAGATTGGCGCCCGTGCGCTTCAGAACGCTCCGCGCGCGTTTCTCCTCCGCCGCATCGTTCACCAGGATCTGAACATCCTCGACCCGCGACAGATATCGCACGATGTCCGCATACACCCACGGAATCGCCTGAAATTTTCCTGGCCAGTCGTCGGCATTGTGAGGCCACGCGATCCATGTCGCCGCGTGCTTAGCCCACTCCGCCGGCATGCGAAGCCCATGCTCCCTGGGCGTTCCAGTAAGCTCTGTCATTTCTTCTCGCCTACGGGTTCATCCAGAAACCTGTGAACGATCGGCTGGTAAGCATCGATGCGCCGGTCGCGCAGGAACGGCCAGTTCCGCCGTGTGTCTTCGAGCAGATGCAAATCGATCTCGCCGACCAGAATCTCTTCCTTGTCGTGCGCCGCCTTCGCAATTACTCGTCCAAATGGATCGGCCAGAAACGACCCGCCCCAAAACTCCAGGCCCGGTCCATCCACGCGGTTGCCGCGCACATCCCCGTGCTCCATGCCCACGCGATTCACTGCAGCCACGTATAGCCCGTTGGCGATGGCGTGCGATCGCTGAATCGTCTGCCACGCGTCGTACTGCGCCTCTCCGTACTCTTCTTTCTCTGCCGGATGCCATCCAATCGCCGTGGGATAGAAAAGCAGGTTCGCACCCTGCAGCGCCGTAAGGCGCGCTCCCTCGGGATACCACTGATCCCAGCACACCAGCGTGCCGATCTTCCCCACCGCCGTGTCGAACGCCTTGAATCCCAGGTCGCCCGGCGTGAAATAGAACTTCTCGTAATACAGGGGATCATCCGGAATATGCATTTTCCGGTACAGGCCGGCCAGCGACCCGTCTTTATGCAACACCGCCGCAGTATTGTGATACAGCCCAGCCGCGCGCCGCTCGAAAAGGGAAGCGACCACCACCACCTTTTCTTCGCGAGCAACCGCGCTCAGCCGTTCTGTGCTGGGCCCGGGAATCGGCTCCGCCAGGTCAAACAAGGCAATATCTTCACGCTGGCAAAAATACTGTGCGCGGAACAACTCCGGCAGGCAGACTACCTGGGCGCCTTCGCGCGCCGCCTCGCGAACGCGGTCGGCTGCCTTGTCCAGGTTTGCATCCGGATCAGGGCAGCAGCTCATCTGCACCAGGCCCACTCGATAATTCAGTTTCGTTGGCATAATGTTCTCTCAATCATCACCGGTTATCAGTTTTCAGAAGACAGACAAAAGGCGCGAAGCCCTTGCGGCCCGCGCCTCTGCTTAAGTTACTTTCGGCGAACGCCGTTTACTCAAAGATCAAAATCGCCGCCGCAATCGTTGTTGTCCAGAACCCCCGCTTGTCGCCAATCGCAGACTGCGTCACATTGGCGGTTCGCACAATCTTGTTCGAGATCCGGTAAATCTCTTTCTTCTCATCCCAGCTCGTATCCGGGTCGAAATCCACATCCAGCGTAGTGGCGAGCATCTCGGCCGCCAGCTCTTCGGCGTACTCGCCCGCCTGCTCTTCCGTCTCGCCAAAGCTGTGGTGTTCGCTCAGGTAACCGTAAGTGTCACGATCTGTCGGAATCGCCACGCCAATGCTCGAAGCGACCAATCGGTGAGGTTCCCGTGTTGAGTTCTCCGCAACCACGGCGAATACAACTTCTCCCGGTGACAGATACTTCAACCCTTCCTTGCGGGTGATCAGCTTTGCCTGCGGCGGAAAGATCGACGAGACTCGCACCAGGTTCTGGGCTGCAATGCCAGCATCGCGAAGCGCTAATTCGAACGACGTCAAACGTTCTTTATGTTTCCCGACGCCTTTGGTAAGAAACAGCCGCTTCGGAACCATGCTTCTTGCCAATTCCTGACCCTCCCCCTGCGGCTGCCGGCACGCAACCCATCGCACTCAGCTCAGTGATAAGTATCACATTTGTAGATGTGGCAGACGATGAAAAGTCGCCGAATTCATTGCGCGTGAAGGGGTCGGCCCTAATGCGCCATGGCCTCTTTTTGAACGCCCTCTGACTTCGGCGGCTTGCGCATGATGAATGGGAGCGGAATCAGGCACGCGATAATTACGCTCAACACCCAGAAGGCGTTCTGGTAGCTCAGCATCGAGGCCTGTCGGAGCATGATCTGATAGGCCTGTCCACTCGCCATTTGCGATGCGGCCCCGGCGCTGTGTCCCAACTTCATTAACGCAGTCCTCGTCGCATCGATAAAGCCCGAGTACGCGACGCTGCCCGGAATCACATGCGCCGCCAGCGTTTGCTGATGCGTCTGCTGGGTTCTCTGCAGGAATGTCGTCAGCATCGCCGTGCCTACAGAACCGCCCAGGTTTCGTGCGAAGTTCGAGAAGCTCGAGATCTGGTTGTTCTTATCTCGTGGCACGCCGACGTAATTCAACGTACTGATCGGAATAAACACAAACGACAGCCCCATCACCTGCAGCGAGCGCCACAGCACAATGGTTCCAAAATTCACATCCAGGTCCAGCCGCGTCAGGTTGTACAGTCCCGCCGCCGTTACGAAATAGCCGATGGAAACGAGCAGGCGTGGATCCATTTTGTTCACAATGCGCCCGGCAATCGGCATCATCACGATCAGGACCAGAGCACCCGGAGAAAGCGCCATGCCCGCTCGTTCCGCCGTATACCCCATCAGCACCTGCAAAAACTGCGGAATCAGGACTGTCGATCCGAACAACACCATGCCCAGCACAAACTGCAGAAAAACCGCCGTCCCGAAATTGCGATTCTTCAACAGCTTCAAATCCACAATAGGATCGGGATGTCGCCACTCCCACCACACAAACAACGCCAGCGTGAACGCGGCCACGATTGCGAACGCCGTAATCTTCGTATCTCCGAACCAATCTTTTTCCTGCCCCTTGTCGAGCACAAACTCCAGGCAGCCCACACCCACCGCCACCAGGCCCAACCCCATCGTGTCGATCCTCCCGATCGTTTCCTTCTTCGCCTTCAGATACGGCGGGTCCTCGACCATCCTATTGCTCAGGTACAGCGAGATCAGTCCTACGGGCAGATTGATGAAGAAGATCCAGTGCCAGTTGAAGTTGTCCGTGATCCATCCGCCCAGCGTTGGACCAATCGCCGGCGCGCACACCACCGCCATTCCGTAAACCGCGAAGGCTTGCCCGCGCTTGGCTACCGGGAAAGAATCGGCCAGGATTGCTTGCTCGCTTGGAGCCAGCCCGCCTCCGCCCAGGCCTTGCAAAATGCGCGCAAAAATCAAGATGGGAAGGGTCGGGGCGATTCCGCACAGCAGGGAACACACCGTGAACATCGTCACGCACGCCATGTAGAAGCGTTTGCGCCCAAAGCGCGCCATCAGCCATCCGGAGATCGGCAGAATGACCGCGCTCGACACCAGGTAGCTCGTCAGCACCCACGTCGATTCTTCCTGGCTTGCGCCCAGCGATCCCGCCATGTGCGGCAGCGCCACATTGGCGATAGAAGTGTCCAGCACCTCCATGAACGTGGCCAGCGTGACCGTCAGCGCCACGGCCCAGGGATTATGGCTGGGCTTCCAGTCATGGATGTCTACTGGCTGCTTTTGGGGTTGCTCAGGCAAAAGGATCGATCCGCCTTCTGTCTAGCTGAAGGCCGTTACTGGAATTTTCTGTTCGCTGGTGCGGTCGCTTTCTAGGATAACAGCGCGAGGCGCGAAGGATGCATACTGCGCCGGCTGGCTCACGATCCATCGTAATATTGAATTAGCATCCTCCACTCTTGCTCCAACGGGAAATCGATGACGAATGAAATCGCGTTGCCACCGCCCGCGGAGTCTCCGGTCGAGCCTGCTTCGCGGCCAAAATCGGGGTTGATCTCTTTTTCGTTTTGTCAGGGTTTCTGATTACCCGAATCCTCGTCTCGACTCGAAACGATAGCCGCTATTTTTCCCGCATTTATATCTGCCGCGGCCTGCGCATCTGGCCGCTTTATTTTCACCTACGTGCTCTTCTTCTACTTCGGGCTTCATTTCGTATCGCAGATCGGCGCCGTGCAGCGGTTTGCGCGACCTCGGAGTATCTGAGAGAGTTTCCGCTGCGGCTCAGCCGTCCGCTGATTTTCTATCTGTTGTTCATCCAGAATCTGTGTGGGTTTCGCGGATCTGCTGGGAATCACCTGGTCCCTGTGTATCCAAGAGCATTTCTATCTCATCTGGCCGATGCTGGTGAGAAAGTTTTCACTCCGGGCGCTTAGGAAGATTCTCTGGGTCGCGTTCTCGCTTTCGCCGGCTGTGCGCATCGCATTCTTCTTCATTTCGAAGTATCGAGGCGTTTCGTTCAAGTTGACCACCAACATCATGTATCACTCCACCCCCTTTCACCTCGATCCGATCATTGCGGGCTGCCTGCTGGGTCTGTATTGGCTCGAATGGAAGCAGCCTGAGCGATTCCGGAGGCTCTTTTTTCAGATGCTTGCGGCGGGAATCGTCCTGTTCCCGGTGGTGTGGCTGTTAACGCAAAGGGAGAGCTTCATGTGCTGCTTTGTCTACACGGTCCTGTCGACTATGTTTGCCGGCCTGGTGGCCTGGCTCTCCTGGGATAGAACCGGAGGTTCTTTCTAAATCCCGCGCTCCGATATTTCGGCAAGATCAGCTTCGGATTCTATTTGCTTCACGGACCCATCATCAACGTATTCCAGTGTCATCCCATTCTCCGCAAGCTCTTCCCGTTCCATAACGTATTCCTGATGGAGGTTACCGGCGCAATATGCGCCACGGTATTGAGCTTTACGGTGGCGATCCTCTCCTGGAATTTCTTCGAAAAGCCGATCCTTAGTCTGAAGGACAGGCTCGCGCCTTGAGCCGAAGCAGCATCAGGCGGCTGCGATTTTCGGCTTTTTACCGAGCAGATACAGAATCCCGACCAGTGCTATTACCGACCCCATCGCCGCAATACTCATCACGCGCAGCACCGCGACGGTATACCGTCCCTGGCTCGGAGAATAGTTGCAGCAATATAGCAGCACCATGTCGCTCAACGAGCCGATCTTTTTGTCGCTTGCTTGAATCAGGGCCAGCCTCACATCGCGCGGCTGATACTCAATCCCGGAAAGATACTTCGACATCCGCCCGTCCGGCGTGGCAATCATAATCACGCTGGAGTGCGCGAACTGATCCATCTTCCCATCCGGCCCCGGCACCCGGACATAGTGAAAACCGGTCGCCTCCGCCAGGCCGGTGATCGACTGCTGCTGCCCGGTCAGGAAATGAACATGCGCCGCCGCGTCCGCTCCCAGCATGCCGACGAAATGCTGCTTCGCCTCGACAGCATCCGTGGGCGTATCCGTCGGATCGATACTCGCCACCACGACATCATACTGATTCCCCGCATGGAAACCGGTCTGCGGAAGAACCTGCGCCAATCCATGCAGCACCTGCGGACACAGCATCCCGCACTTGAAGTACACCAGAGCCATCACCACTGGACGCGAGCCGAAGTATTTCCCCAGCGTCACATCCTGCCCTGCCTCATCGCGAAAATGATCGCCCAGCGGCATCGCCGAATTCAGCCGCTGATCAATCCCGGCATTCTTCAAATATGCGGGAGTCTTCTGCGCCGCCGCGCCCAACGGTTTCTCAGCGGAATATTGCTGGGCGGATGCCAGAGCGACAAAATAGGTCGCGGCAACAACGGCGAGCACAAATAAACGAAATAAGCGCATCTCTTTTAGGATACGCCTCACTGCGGCAACGGCTTCACTTCCACCGTCTTGCCCGTATGCGCCGACTCCCTCGCCGCATCCAGAATCTGCATCACGACCACATTCGTGTCTAGCGCCGTCAGATCTCCCTGCGGCTTCAACTCACCTCGCAGCACCGCAGCCAAATAGTGGAGCGAAGTATCCTCTGGAGGCGCCAACGCCGCCGCCGTCGTCGTCTCCTCCGGCGCCTTCTCACTGAATCTGGTCCGCACTTGCGTCGGATTCACCGCAATCGCGTAGCCCAGTGTGCCGTAGACTTCCGTATCCTTGCGCGCGAAGGTCCAGTTCCATGAAGGCATCAGCACCGCCTGCGTGCGGGGATAGCGCAAGATGATGGTGGCGTCGTCATCCACATGTGGATACTTCTCCGGTTTGTCAGTCTGCGCAACCGCCGTCACGCTCAGAGGAGCCTCGCCGTGCATCAGCCAGGTCATCAGGTCGGCTCCGTAGCAGCCGAAGTCGTACAGCGCACCCGCGCCATTCTGTACTGGATCAGTCAGCCATTCCAGAAACTCCGGCTGCACGCCAATCTCCTGTGGCCCCTGATGCCCGTCGTGAACGACGACCTTGCGCAGATCACCCAGCCGGCCCTGCTGCACCATCTCGTATATGGCGCGATTGCTCGCGTACCACGTCGTCTCGTAGTTCACCAGCACTTGAATGTGGTGTTCGCGCGCCGCCTTCCGGATTGCCAGCGCGTCATCGAGTGAAAGGGTGAGCGGCTTCTCGACCATCACGTCGAGGCCTTTTGCGGCTGCGGCCTCGATCACCCACCGGTGCTCGCCGATCGGCGTGTAGACGAGGAGCGCCTGTGGATGTGCGATCGCGATAGCCTCGTCCAGCTTCGAGAAAAACAGCGCGTGGTCGAGATGGAACTCCTGCTCGTACTTCTCACGCAGCGCCGCATCCGCGTCCACGATTCCAACCAGTTCGACATCATGTTCCTTCGGAAACTGTGGCAGAAACCCGGCCACGTGCCCGTGCTCAAGCCCGACAATCACTACTCGCACCGGCTGCTGTGTTTGCGCAAATCCCATAGAGCACCACGCCCCTAACACCAAAGCCAACAACGTCACGACGCGATCACTCAGACGAGAGAACATACCCTTATCATAAGCTGCAGGTCTTGCGAGGAAATTGGGCGCGAATCGCCGTGTGCCTGGACGGCGAGTCCATGATAAGTTGGGATGTTGCTCTAATTCCGCATTCATCGAAGGACATCCTATACATGCAGACGAGCTATAACGGACTTTCGCTGCCCACAGGCGGCGAGCCGATCCAGTATGCAGACGGAAAGTTCGCCATTCCCGACCATCCCATCATCCCCTTCATCGAAGGCGACGGCACCGGACGCGACATCTGGCGCGCTTCCCAGCGAGTCTTCGACGCAGCTGTCGAAAAGGCTTACGGCGGCAAGCGTTCCGTAAAGTGGTTCGAAATCTACGCCGGCGAAAAGGCCTTCCGCCAATTCAAAACCTGGCTTCCCGATGACAGCGTCAGCGCCGCCCGCGATCTCCGCGTCTCCATCAAAGGCCCGCTCACCACGCCCGTCGGCGGAGGCATCCGCTCGCTTAACGTCGCCCTGCGCCAGATCCTCGACCTCTACTCCTGCGTCCGTCCCGTCAAGTACTACGCCGGAGTGCCCAGCCCGGTGAAGCATCCCGAGAAGCTCGACGTCGTCATCTTTCGCGAGAATACCGAAGACGTCTACGCTGGCATCGAGTTCCGCCAGGGAACCCCCGAAGCCGAAAAGCTCATCAAGTTTCTGAACGACGACATGCTCAAGGGCGGCAAGAAAAAGGTCCGCACTGATTCCGGCGTCGGCATCAAGCCCATCTCCATCACCGGAACCAAGCGCCTCGTGCGCCGCGCCATTGAGTACGCGCTCGAATACGGCCGCAAGTCCGTGACCCTCGTGCACAAGGGCAACATTCAGAAGTTTACAGAGGGCGCCTTCCGCGAGTGGGGATACGAGGTCGCCGTCGAAGAATTCCGCGACCACGTCGTCACCGAGCGCGAAAGCTGGATCCTCGGCAACGTCGAAGCCAACCCCAAGCTCACCGTCGAAGAGAACGCCGCGCTCATCGAGCCGGGTCTTGAATTCGGCAATGACGACTTCCGCAAGGAGCTCTACGCCGAAGTCCGCCAGGTCCTCGACTCCATAGGCAAATCGCACGGCAACGGACAGTGGGAGAAGAAGGTCCTCATCAACGACCGCATCGCCGACTCCATCTTCCAGCAGGTCATCATCCGCCCCGAGGAGTACTCGATCCTCGCCTGCCCCAACCTCAATGGCGACTACATCTCCGACGCCTGCGCAGCGCAGGTCGGAGGCCTCGGCATCGCGCCGGGCGCCAACATCGGCGACGGATACGCTGTCTTCGAAGCCACGCACGGCACTGCGCCCAAGTACGCCGACAAAGACGTCATCAATCCCGGATCGATCATCCTCTCCGGCGTCATGCTCTTCGAATTCCTCGGCTGGAAAGAAGCATCGAAGCTCATCGAATCATCTATGGAGAAGACCATCCAGCAGAAATTCGTCACCTATGATTTCGAGCGCCAGATGCAGGGCGCAACCAAGGTCAAGACCAGCGAGTTCGCCACCCGCATGATCGAAAACATGTAATAAGCAGGGTCATGATTCTACGAGTTGTCATCCTGAGCAAACCCTGAGCGTAGCGAAGGGGAAGGCGAAGGATCTGCTTTTTGCTTCATAGAGCGCGATAGATTCATAAGAAAACAAGGAGCACCAATGCGCAAAAAAGTCACCATCGTCGGAGCCGGCAACGTAGGAGCCACCGCCGCCCACTGGATCGCCGCCAAGGAGCTCGCCGACGTCGTCCTCATCGATGTCGTCGAAGGCATCCCCCAGGGCAAAGGACTCGACCTGCTCGAGGCCATGCCCATTGAGAAGCGCGACTCGCACATCATCGGCACCAACGACTATGCCGACACCGCCAACTCCGACATCGTCGTCATCACCGCTGGCATCCCGCGCAAGCCTGGCATGAGCCGCGACGACCTCCTGCAGACCAACTACAAGATCATGTCCGACGTCGTCGGCAAAGTCACCGCCAACTCGCCTGACACCATCCTCATCATCGTGTCGAACCCGCTCGACGCGATGGCCCAGGCCGCCTACCGACAGTCGAAGTTCAACCGCGAGCGCGTCATCGGCATGGCCGGCATCCTCGACTCGGCCCGCTTCCGCACCTTCATCGCCGAGGAGCTCAACGTCTCCGTCGAAAACGTCACCGCCTTCGTCCTCGGCGGCCACGGAGACACCATGGTCCCCCTCCCGCGCTACTCCACCGTTGCCGGCATCCCCATCACCGAGCTCATCGAGAAGTCGCGCCTCGAAGCCATCGTACAGCGCACCCGCGACGGCGGCGCCGAGATCGTCAAGCACCTCAAGACCGGCAGCGCCTACTACGCGCCATCGGCCGCAGCGGTCGAGATGGTCGAAGCCATCCTGAAAGACAAGAAGAAGATCGTGCCTTGCGCCGCTTATCTCGAAGGCGAGTATGGCATCACCGGCTACTACATTGGAGTGCCCTGCAAGCTCGGCTCCCGCGGACTCGAGCAGATCATCGAGATCAAGCTCACTCTCGAAGAAGACGCCGCCCTGAAGAAGAGCGCCGAGGCCGTCAAGGAACTCTGCGCCGTCATTGGCGTCTAGGGACCAGCCAATCGTCCCGGGTGCCCCATCCTTCGCGTAGCGAAGGGTGGGAGACCACGAACCGTTAGCAGGTTGTGCCTGTCTCAGGTTGAATTGCGCTCAATGTATCATGTTCGAGCAAATCGCTTCATATTGCCCTATCTAATGAATACGGCTGGAGATGATCGCTGCCGTCCTAGCGCCGATCACTCCCCTGCATGCGGCGAACTTTTTCCGCAATCTCATCCACCGAGTACCGGTCGGTCCACGATGCTGTCTCGTTGCCATCTGCGTTAGTGTTTATGATGAGGTTGTCGACCAATCGTGCGAATAGCCAAGGATTATGACCACAAATGATTTGGCCGGTACATCTCATACCTTCAATGATTAGAAACTCAGCCGGGTGAGTCTGCGCCTGCTTAAGTAAGCGCCAAGCCACTGTCTCCGTGAGGGATGATTCTCTGTGATACAGCAGCTCAACAATCTCCCGTACGCGCTGAGGAGCCGTGCGCGGGCTAAGGATCTCCACTATCTTCTTCTGTGTTCCGCATGATCCCCTAACCATTCCCAAGTAACTAGCCACGCACTCAGTCCTTTCCGCCGTTTCATTCGCTGATTCTAGGGAACCTCTGAAGAACTTCCGCGTCCACAGCCTGTGTGAATAAGGTTGAAGTTGGAAGGGGAGGGCGCGTGCGACAGCAGACATTCGCAACCCAGTCGGGCTTTGAGAAGTACGCCAGGAAGTCACGGCGGGGAGTTATTTCTGGGGGAAATGGAGCAGGTGGTGCCGTGATCGAAACTGGAGGGGCCGAAGGCGAAACGTCCTTTGTCGCGACGAGCCGCAGGCGAAGCAACCCTCTCTCGCAATGGAATACAGTCGAAAATCTTACCGTTTCTTTATATGTTTGGGAATCTACTAAAGAGAACTGAGGTCTTGGTCCAGCTTAGTTAGAGTGGGAACAAGTGATTCAATCCGCTGGGAGCCCGTTTCGAACCGCGGCCCCAACACAGCTGAAAGTGGCACAACCGCCCTGCTGGACCCTGATCCTCATGAGCCGAAGTGCCTGGTTCGAGCCTCAACTCCAGCAGATATGGCTGACGTTACTGCCATCTATGCCCAGTTCGTCGAAACAAGCACGGCGACATTCGAGATCGTAGCCCCTGATCAATCCGAGATGTTGCGAAGGCGGCGAGCCGTTCTGGATCATGGTTTGCCCTACCTGGTGGCAGAGCTCGAAGGCTATATCGTGGGCTTCTGTTACGCTTCGCAATTCCGCCCCCGCGAAGGCTATCGTTTCACCGTCGAGGACTCAATTTACGTGCGCCCCGATTGCATCGGCCACGGAGTCGGAAAGATGCTCCTGACGGAACTGATCTGGGAATGTGAGGCGAAAGGCTGTCACTCGATGGTTGCCTGCATTTGTGGAGTAAACGTCCCTTCTGTCGCTCTCCACAAGTCGCTCGGGTTTCAGCAGGTCGGTTTACTCCCTGAAGCAGGCAACAAATTTGGAGAATGGTTGCGCCTATTGATCATGCAACGTCCCTTGCAGGGAAACTCTGCAGGTCACGGTGGCCCTCGATAAGGACGAAGGCGCTGTCAAGACATACCTCACCTTGCCGGTGCGTGAGAGCCCCTTGTTTTGCCAGAGAGGTTGAGGACCAGAGAGCTCTGGTAAATTCATTTGCATCAACACGCGGTGGATCGCTCCACCAACCATTGACACGGCCTGTTGCGGCCCATGATGCTTCTATGCGGACACCCAGCCTGTCGCTGGATGCGAGAGCGCCCAATCAACTCATCGATCTGGCTTGTCTTCACCCCAGCGACGAAGACCTGTCGCTGAGGGCCGCATTCGCCGACCAGCGCCACCGCCGGGCTGCCGGCGCACAAAGCTGGCCCGGATCTGCGTCGCATCTTCGATCCATACTTCATGGCCCAGCCGCTGTAACAGGTCGATAAACCACTGGCTGTTCCCGCACGCCCTGCCGCTCGCTCCCGTTTCCTTCTCATTGCTGATTGCGTGGCCGGCATCCATGCAACGCAGGGAAGCATCCGATTGATTGACGTACTAGGGAGCCAGGGAAACCGATCTCATCTCATCGCATCGACGACGTCTCCGGATAATGGACCAAGGGGTAGACATGAAGCACCTAATGACAGCAGTTTTGACTCTGGCATTCGCAACATCGATTGCTTCCGCGCAGGACTGGTACCACGATCGAGATGCACGCTACCAGGGCGACCAGTGGCGGGGCCAGGTATTCGCTCAGGTCAGATCAGATCTTGACCATATCTGGAGTGCTCGAGGCGCGAGCGAAAAAGAAAACACGCGTCTTGACAGGACCAGGGAGGAGCTCACCAAAATGCAGGCCGACCTCGATCAAGGCCGTTTCGACAACGGCCTTCTGAACGACGTCATTGATTCGATCAAAAAATCGTCTGACGACCAGCGACTTTCGCCTCGCGATCGAGATGTGTTGAACGACGATCTCAACCGGCTCCACGACTACCAGCTCAATCACAAGAACTGGAACAGCTAGTCGCGAATTTAGGCCTCGCACAAGCCTGAAGATTGGGCGCCCCATATCTGGCGGTTTTATCGCCGGATGTGGGCTGTGCCGCCCCGCGATTTAGATGTGGGGCCACCCAGCCACATCGAGCTCGTAGTATCGCTTCTGCCAGAAATGTTCTGCCTGAAACTTGGGAGCCCCATCCTTAGCGCGTTCCGGGGTCCCCGGCGAGCGCGTTTTCGCTCGCTGGGGTGGTTAAGCGAAGGGTGGGACGCAGTGACCTTCGTCACGAGCTTCCGATTCATGCAACGACCGGCGATGATAAAAGCCGAATGTGATAGAGTGCGTCTGTCTGGATTGCTGAAAGCGATCGAGACCCCAGGGCACGCAAGCTTAGCTCAAACCCGCGCCACGCAAGCAAAAGCTTGCGTGGAACACCCGCCAATGCGGCAATCACAACTGAACGGAGGCTACTCAATGAAAGGCCGGCTTGTTCTCGTTGCGGTCACAATGCTCCTTGTGACCAGTATCTCGCTATTTGCAAAAGGTCCTTCAGGAGCATCCGCCGATGCTGCCTATTGGGTTGCTTACTGGGCAAAACCAAGAGTGGTTCTCTACGGTCCGGAGGAGCAAGCCTTCAACGAAAACATGCACGAAATCACCTTTGCCCATGATCGCTTTGACCATGCTTTGGACGAGAGTACGCTGAATGCCGATGTCCAATGGTTGAAGGCCCATCCAGATGATCGCTTTTTCATCGAAGGTTACGCCTCCGCGACGGGCACCGAGGCTTACAATCTGAACCTCTCGGGACAACGAGCCTGGTGGGTCAGGGAACTTCTGATCCGCAAGGGCATTGCGGCGGGTCGGATCCTGCTGGCTGTGCCTTGGGGGATGCGGTATCCAGCCTGTCTCGAAGACACCGAAGAGTGCCATGCCAAGAACCGGGTCGTCCGCTTTGCTTACTATCCAAATTTGAGCAATACAGCCGAGTGACCGGTGGCCTGAAGACCTGGGTGCCCCATATCTGGCGGCTTTATCGCCAGATGTGGGCTGTGGTCGTAAACGTGGGAAATGATATACCCTGTTTCCTGATCCCCTGCTTTCTGTCAACCCCTTCCCAACGTAACGTGGCTTCCAATCAACACAAAACACGCTAGTTAGCGCCGCGAGAATCCTGGCCGAATATTACCCCCATCCTCATAAACTTAAGATAGTACGGATTTACTGAAGGCGTGGCCCACCAGCCGCGCCTTTTGCTGTTTGTCGGGGCTGGCTGTTTGCTCCCTGGCCGCTCTACGCTAACTCGCTTCTTCTCAGTTATATGCCTGTAACTCACTGATTCCGGAATACATATTGCAACCTATTAGTTAAATAGCACGAAATCTGATACATAGGTCCCCGAGGGGGAGGGGTATACCTATGCTGCCGTTCTGCCGACATATCAAGACCTCGGGCCACCGATGCGCCGGAATCGCCCGTAGAGGCAACAGATTCTGCTATCACCACGACCACATGCACATCGAGCGCGCCGCGGCTCAGGCCTCCGCAGCCAGGTCAGGACCCAGCTCCCGACGTAGATCGATCGACCCACCGCCAACTCCGTGACCTACGGCATGCAGGTTTGCCTCACTGCCCTCGGCGGTAAGTCTCCCTTCGAACCGGCGCCGCAAGCTCGATCACAGTCCCGCTCCCGCAACCACTCTGGCGACGACTCGGAGACCACTTACTCCGATCCATCCACCCCCACCTCGGGCTCTCACGTCCTGCCCACCGCGTCATCCTCACCCCCTGACGGGGACGAGATCGTCCCACCCGCCGAAATCCTCGAAAGAAAACGAGGCCGAGCCCATCCACCACCGCCTCTGCCCCTGCCTCCTCTGCGCCGAGAAATACCGCAACCAGCCCCCGAGGAACACCACCTCGCCTGCCAGTGCGGCCTCTGCGAAGAACAGAGCACAGAACTCAGCACTCAGAGCGCATCATCACTCATGAATTGTCATCTCTGAACGGTGAGAACGATTTTTTAGATTGCTCATTCGATTTCCTATAAATGGCCAATCTAGGCTGTGTAGGAACTGTGCAGGATTATTGTAAAGAATTGCTGTGAAACTACCGGAAGAGGGTCGGGAGGACCCGCAGAGTTCTCCCGCGCCGCTGAAAAATGGCAGACGGGAGCATTCGCTTCCCGTCTGTCCGGTTTTCCTATGTCGTAGCGATTGTTACATGATCGTGGATACGATTCTCATGCCGCAACTTCTTCGAGCTCCTCGGTGGTTACGTCGTCCGCTATCGACGGTTCCGGTGCGGCAAGGATCACGCTGGCGGTCTGCTGAATCATTTCCAAGCTCTCGGCCAACAGTGAAGCGTTGCCATGGTAGAGCTGGATTGTAGTCGGCTGATGCGGAGCCCGTCACCAGCCCAACAGCTTTCCCGACCACAAAAGCCACTACCTCGGCTTCTGTCTCACGCACTGTCTTGGTGGTTGCCGTGCGGCGTTCTGCCTTGTGCAGCAGTTCGTGCGCTGTCTCATGGACCAGCGTCGAGAACTCCTCGGCCTTCGATTGCCCCGGCAGGAGCGCGATGCATCCGCCATAGCTGATGCCGAGAGTGGGCTCGATATTTTTCTTATAGCCAAGCTCGATGCCACGTCCACGCAAAAACGCGGCCAGCCGCTCCAAGTTCTCGCCGGGGTCACCGGACATCTGGTGCATCTCCGGCAGGTCTACGCCGTCCGTTTACGCGCTCTTCAAGAACCTTCACTTTTTGTACTCGCGGCGAATAGGGAAGCAGAAGCATATCGTTTCCTTTGGCTCCGCAGTTTTCACCATCCCATAGCCGTCAGAGTGGATCTGCAAGCCGACGGCTCTTGGGTTTTGGTCACAAAGGTTGCGAGCGGCGCGGGTGGGTACAGTCCCGGCACACTTACGACCAATATTTCTCGGCAACTAACGACACAGGAAGCCCAGAGCTTTCGATCCGAGGTTGAAGGTGGCGGGTTTTGGAATGCGCCCAACCCGGTCAACGACCAAACAGGCACGGATGGATCGGATTGGATCATCGAGGGAGTAAAAGCCGGTCGCTACCATGTGATCGATCGCTGGTCGCCTACGAATGGGCCTGCCCACGACTTGGGATTGTTTCTCGCCTTTAACTTGGCAAGGTTGAGCATTCCGAAAAGCGAAATCTACTGATCTTGGCGTACCACCGCTAGCCAAGATCGGAAGCGCCCGCGCGAGATGCATGAGAATGGCGCGAGTTTGTATTTGAGGCGCTTTCGATTTGGGGGTGAGAAGGGAGCCGCAGGCGTTTGCCGCGGATGCGGTGAGCCTA
>Ga0210386_10000285_pt1 | contig 45976 bp, 53 predicted proteins | sample IncBWH32OmetaG_FD_160091 | JGI IMG/M metagenome (GOLD analysis project Ga0210386, IMG submission 160091) | Forest soil microbial communities from Barre Woods Harvard Forest LTER site, Petersham, Massachusetts, United States - Inc-BW-H-32-O ...
GGAGTGGACGGAAAAGTTGATGAGATGAAGAAGATCAGAAGAAGTAGACATTTTCTGAAGATACACTTCTCCGGCACGCTGAAACAGAACATCGTCAGCACATGCAGTGGTATCTCTGTAAAAGAACATATTTTCTTGGCACCATTCCCCGTTTGACGGTTCGGAAAGTTCAAACAGGATGACACCGGTATCGACTTTTGCAGAAGAAGAAGAAGAAGAAGAAGAAGAAGAAGAAGAAGAAATGGATAAAACATCCGACATTTCCTGCAACAAAAGACAGAAAGAAAATGAGGGATGGGGAAAGGAAAACAAGTGTGTGGAGAAGAGAACAGAAGAGAAAAGAGTAGAAAGGAGAGATGAGAGAAGACGGAGGAAGAAAGAAGAAGAAGAGAACAATATTCACAAGAGAGAGGAACGAGAACAAGAGACACCGAACAGAGGGAAAAAGTCAAAGAGAAAGAAAGTACAGTGTGTGTGTTTAGTGTGATTACCTTCCCCAAGAAAACACGAAAAAAGTCGTTTTTGGTCGAAAACTGTCCCGGTTGAAATTTTTTCCAAAAAATGTCCCGTTCTTTTTCAAAACAATTTTTATTTTTTTGAAACGATCGTAGGGCCTTTTCTAGCTCCTCGCATCTCGACCGTTCATTTTGCCCCATTCAAACGCACGATCGCTGTCCTTTTGCTCTCGTTCCCTTTTCCTCTCCTCGAGAGCCAGTTTTGGGTACTCCGTGGAAAAACGGACCTTTTGGGTTTCAGGGAATGTTGGATATTCCTCTTTCATGATATTACACCAGACCTCCGGCCCTATGGCTGCAATTGCCTTGTCCATGTGCAACCATGCCTTCTTCCTTGCTTCCTCATCGGTCAATGGCAGGTTCTTATAATTCTTCCCAAGGTTCCTTCGTATACCCGTTTTTATCGCGTCGAGGACCACTGGGAAGAGGTCCGTTTGGTACTTCTCTTCTTTCAGAATGCGTCGCACCACAGAGGCGCGCCATCGGGGGCTCTGAGAGTAGGCTTCGAACACGTCATCCACAGACAGAGAGGAGCCGAAACGAAGCGAGAACTGCTGCAGAAGCTGTGTATCGTTCAGAGGAGAGACGAGGACGTGCGATGAGGACGAAGAAGATTCGGAAGAAGAAGAAGTTGGAAGCATGGCGGGGGAACTACTGTTTTGCGTTCCTTATTCCTTTTATAGATACACGACCTTCTATTTGGGCGCGACAAAAAAGGCAAAATTTTGTTTACAGTAATATCACCACCCAAAGACATTAGAAAGACCCAAAGCGTCTGCGAGGACCAGTGTGAGAAGGACGAAGAAAAGGCTGAAGAAGATCTCCCGCTTCTCCGCATCCCAGTCTGTTTTGGTGACAAAAATGGCGTGTTCGACCCGAGACACACGGCCTTTCACTTCCTCGGATTCTTCGAGTCGGGCAATGCGTTCTTCCATTCGATCGACTCGTTGTTGCAGTTCCACGATCTCCTTCTCCGTGCGATGGTGACGAGCCTCGAACTCAGCGATAGAAGCAGTTTGTAATTCCATTATGGATGTGCGGATTTGATCTGGAAAGGGAAAGGAAAGTTTTTTTACTTGGTTTCAGAAAAAAAAACGGGACGCACCGCCTTCAGCTATAGCTTCGGTTCATTCGATTGTTGCAACTCCCGTTGTGAAGTTCACATATTGTTCTGTGCAGTCCTTTCAATCCCTCTTGCACCTTCGCGATGCGAGCTTTCATGTCATCCGATTCGTTCTGAAGCTGCTGGATCTGTGCTTTCATGTCTTTGAAGCTTTCCTCGGCAGTTTTCGGTTTTGGTCGTTCCTCTTCCTCCTCTGTTTTAGGAACTTCCTCGTAGAAACTGCTTAAACAATCAGCACACAAACCGTTTGCTTTGGAGACATCCCAAACTTTCACATGTGCTGCATCACAGAAACTGCACAGCATGCTGTAGGAGGATGATGATGATGAAGAAGAAGAAGATTCGGATTCCGATGACATTTTTATTGTTGTGGTATAAGAAACACATACATGCATGTATCTCTCTCTTTCACTCATAAAAAGTTGGGTCATGCCAGATTAGTTCCACCCCTTCCTTCCTTTTTTTTTCTTTTGGTTTTTTTTTGTTCAGTTTTGACGTGATGTGGGACTACGATGATGATGATTTCAATCCAGATGTGCATTTTCATGATTATAAGGTGTTGACAATCGATGATGCATTGTCTGCCGAAGAACGGTTTCGGCTGATACGACGTCGCCTGACCGACATGAATCCGACCTATACCGAATTTCTGAACTTCTTTCGCTCCTCGTGTCACAGAGCCGATGCGCGGTTGATCCTCGAAGCGGTTCGAATGGATCTTGACACAGGAAACCATCGACAGTCTCAGATGTACACCATTTACGACGAACTTGTGGCAATTTACAACGAGGAAGGTCCCGCAATGGCGGACAGTTGAAAAACGATTCCATTTAGAACGCACCAGATTTATTTATTTATTTCAATCCTTCCTTTTTTTCTTTTGGTTTTTTTTCTTTCTCTGCCACCGAACAAAATGTCAGATTCTTCTTCTCCTCCTTCTTTGATTCAGAAGCTCCGTGATCCCATCCCGGATCTCCCTGTTCACACCTCCGCGGTCGGGATTCCGGATCTGAATCAGCCAACTGATGCCATTGCAAAGCGACTGACTGCCTTGATCTTCCTTCAATCCTTGAAACTCGTCCAACCCGAACATCGCATCCACGTCGGATCCCACAGCGTCATGAAAGAACTACGACAGCGTGCCGGTGCGTTCCTGCAGAAGCATGGGAGAAAGGGTTCATTTGTTCTTGTTTGTTCCAAAGCAAAAGAAGACCGCATCGCTTTGAAGCTGAGAGATCAGACATTGAAGTCTCTGGTGCACGATATGTTTCTCTCGGCTTCCATGGAAGAGGAGGACGGGAACGATATCATCTTCCATGAAACTGGGGACTACTGTTTGACCATTCTGGAAAAGGCAGTGATTCCATGGGACCCCCTTCTGACGGAAGAGCAACGAGCGGAATTTGACGCAACGATGCGTTGGCGATGGCAGTTCTCAGCTCTAGAGGAAAAAGCGACTTTACAATGAAACCATCAAAAATATCATTTCATTTCCAACAACAGGACACCTTGTGCTTGCTGCGTTGCTAGCGAGACGTCTCGCTTGTAAATTTCCACTCCTTCCTGAACGGTAGCAACTCCAGGTAGAACGTCCTGCAACGGCAGCACGGTCAATGCTTGTTCGAAAGTGTCGAATTTGTGAATGGCTTGAATGGCGAGGCGAAAGGAGGGCCGGGCCTTGTCTGTATGATGCGACACGGCAAGCATATCACCCACTTGGTACTGTGCCGCTTGCTTCCAATTGCAGCGCCCCTCGTATTTTTTCGTGCCTTGCTTCATGGCATCGAACCAAGGGTCGTTCAATGTGATGGGCCAAACTGTGGTCATTTTTACTTTTCGTCCTTTTGGTTTTTTGAATTTGCGGTTGTTTCAGGAAAAACATAAATAAATGAAAAAATTCATCTCTTTCATTCACATACGCCTTCAACATCTTCGTCGATTTGCACATCCAGGATCGCTTTCACGGTGTCTTGCTCCATTCGCTTCCACGTGGTGTCTTCATAGCTAGCGTACCTGAGGCTTTCCACGAAGACCAATAAATGATTTTGTAACAAACAGCGTTCTTCAAGAACCGCCTTCTTGTCACATGCCTTCGAATTCCGTTCCGCTCGGATGCTTTTGATCATCCGATTCCAATTTTGATTTTGCAAAGCAACGGAAATGGCATACAACCCACCCCTTTCCACACGCTGAGCAATGAATAGCAATTCGACCACAGCAATCCTCGCGTAACGTAGATCTGTCGTCGCTGCGCCCGAATGAATAGCGAACCGAATGCGACAATGGTGGTCGATGATGGTCTTGCATGCGACCAAAGGCTCGGCAAAGATAGACCCCAGCTTCGTGGAGGAAGAGGATTCGGAACTCATGGATGGATGGATGAAACTGTTACTCATTTTGGAACAATACCTCAGACATAGCATTTTCAAAAGATGCAGTCGGTATGTACCAGTTTCATGTCATTCGTGATGCACCATTTTTTGCTCCCTTATCTTCTTTTTTTTGCTGCTTCTTGCCTCCCAAACACCAATCAATATCATGACGGTCCCGATTCATTTTGCGTCTGTCATTCAACACGCCTGGAAACAACAGGATCGAATCAGCATCGCTGCGGCTCGGCGATCTGGAAAAACACAGGGGCTTTTGGGAATCATGAAGGACCTAGCTTACAAACACTTAACAACAACAAAAACCGGTACGGGAAAGGCGGCAACCTTTTTGTTTTTAACACATGGATTTCGAATCGCATGCGATCTCAGTCAAGTCTTCTGTGATATGTTAAACAGAGACAATCGCTTCGCTGCTGTCACAAAGTATTTCCTCGAAAACCGGCAATGGCTTGTTCTTGACACCCCGTTTTCCGAAAGACATGTCAATATTTGCTTCTACAGGGATCTGCCCAGGCTTCGCAACTACGATTCATGGAATGCTTCATCGGAAAAGTATTGGTATGGCGATCCTCAATTTACAATTGATGGTGCGACCATCCAAGCTGTGTTTGTGGATGAACCAGGATTGATGGATCCGAAAGCCATCGAACGATTGACATCGGAAGAGACGACGTGGAAGCTTTTGTTCGCTGGAACACCTGGCGACAACGAGGAACATGAAGCACGCTGGAAGCTGCCACAACACTTCGAATTTTCCATGGTGCAGTACACAAGCACCAAGCAGGTGGAAGCCATCTTCACGCCGCCTCCGCCATCGGAATCGTCTTCCTCCTCCTCGTCCTGCACAGAACATGAGCAATGAATGAATCCCCCTTTTCACTGTAAAAAAAGATCTTTCCTCCAACAAAAAAGCCCCAAAATACATTTTGTCCCTGGGACACAGACCACTGTGAGTTCCAGTCTATTTCCCTCATATTTTCATTATTCATTATTCATTCATTCATTCATTCACCCTTCTTTCTTTCTTTCTTCCAACTTGGAACTGATTTTGATTCTGTGTGTTACTGTAGGGTCTGCAAAAAAATGTCTACTACTGCTTCCTCCTCCTCGCTTCCTCCGTCAAATGTTTTCATCGTCATTTTCCACGTGGATCAATGGCAGCAGAATCTCGCTGTCTTTAACACCTTTTCATTGGCACAGAGTTTTGCACAAGCACATCCAGTCGCAACGAAGGCGGAAGAGTTGAACTCGGGGAAGATTATGGGACACGACAGTCATCTTTCGATTGAGCAGCATATTCTAATCTCACAGCCAGTGGAAAAAGGCTGCGAACATATCACGAACACGAAGACCACGATTTGGACTTCAAAGCAATGAAAGTTTTTTGTTTATTTTTTATTTTTTTGCAATTTTCATGTAAAAAATAAGATTCCTTTAAAAATGAAATTCTCAGGTTCCTTCATTGGAACAAACTGAGTTGCTTGCGCTGCAGTTTGGCGTGGCAGCGAGCGAAGAAGCGTTTCAGCACGTACGTTTGCTTCATGGATAGCCCATCGATTCCTTGGCTTCTGTGGTATCGATGGTTGTGGTAGGAAAAGGAGGGTTGGAGTGGGAATCCACTCCAGGTCATTTGGAAACGATGGTTTTGTTCTTGTTGCATCATCTCTATGAACTCCACAAACGCCATATATTTACAGTGTGCACAGGAATGAATATGTTCGCATGTGATATCATTCTCTTTGCTGTTGTTATTATGATGATGCTGCTGATGATGATTCAGCATCTCTTCTGCGACACGCTGCATGTCTGACATTGTAAAATAACTCATTTCGTACGGACGATACAGGGGCAAATTATGATCGATCAACGGTTCGAAGAAGAGAGGGTTCTCAGAAAAGTCGAAGAAGAGAGGGTTCTCAGAAAAGTCGGTGCGTCCCAGTTTCAGATCCGAGTTGTGGGCTTTTTTTCTCCCCTCATCACTCTGTTTTGGTTCCATGGAGGAGGAACTTGTTTACCAGTTCGAGCGAATAGCGCGGCTCCTGAAATTTTTTCCACCAGTCGATCGTGACGACAGCAAATGCATGCGCTGGGCGTCATTGTATCGATATCGATCAGCAACCTTCACCATCCTTCAGGAATCCAATATAGCAGATGAAAGTTTTAAGGTCTGGTTGCAGCAATTACATGTCCATATTGACGCTTTCGCTTCCTCTTATGATTTGGTACACCGACCGAAACAGACTTTACAGGACACACTCACGGAGCATATTGACGAAAGGCGAAGTCTGTTGCGGAAGCTTCGCAGAAGTGAAGCAGAGCGCTGTCTGTTGCCCGAACTGCTCGTCAAGGATGTGTTTCATGTGTTCGAAGCGTATTTGTAAAAAACAAGTTCTAATATTTTTACTTGATATGCTATCCGATGCAGCTCTCAGAAAAGTCGGTATGTGCCAATTGCGTTTGAAAAATCCCTTCGATCCGAACTGTCGCTCTTTTTTCCATCAATCGATGGGTCTCTCTCAGTTCGCGGGGTTCTCTATGGAGGAGGAACTGACGATACAATTCATGCGGGTCGAGGATCACCTTGGCCACAAATGCCACAGCTACTGGAAGGCATGGTATCGATATCGATCAGCAGCCATAACCATCGTCCAGGAATCCACTGCTGCAGACGCAAGTTTCAAGCACTGGTTGCAGCAATTACACGACAAGCTTAACCATTTCGCTATTGATTTGAGAGAGGGGGGCAATTGGTATTTTCGACAAGGGAAAAAACAAGACAAACTCTTTGAACACATCGGCGCCCGACGATGTCTGCTGCGGAAGCTTCGCAAAAGTGAAGCACAGCGCTCTCTGTTGCCTGATCTGCTGATCAAGGACGTCTTTCATGTGTTCGAAGCGTATTTGTAAAGTTCTAATATTTTACTTGATATGCTGCAGGTTTCCTGCCAGACTTGACAGCGTCCGCATCCCACTCCTCCTCCAGAGCCTTGCGTCTGGCTCGCCACTCCTCTACAGTTTCTCCTGCAGCATGGGGTATGATTTCCGGATCCGATGCATCCTTGGAATTCTCGGGTGAACTAGAGCTGGAGCTGGAGCTGGAGCTGGAGCTGCTGCAGGATTCAGAAACATCTCCGGGTTCAGCTTGAAGCGTCTTTTTGACGGTTTCCCACATGAACTTGTACTTCATGGAATCGGATTCCAGTGAATCGACAACATGGAGCACGTGCAGATGTTCGTAATGGTTTTTGCTGACGTTCCAACCAAACTCGTTGAAGAAGGCCTTGATCTTCTCCAGACCGTCGATCACTTGCAGGACGTGACGACAGAGAGGTGCGGCAGGAATGGACATTTTTTTTGGGGTGGGTGAAACAAAAAAAAGAAGGGCTTTTTTTACGGGTATGACGAAGAAGAAAAAATCCGGTGCATGCCAAAGGTCCCCGCTACTGCACGGGGTACTTCTCCTCGAATTCGTGAATGGCGTTGATGGTTGCAAGGAGTGTCTTATACTTGACAAAGTCGTTGTTCACCATATTGCCGTAATTGACCATCACTTTCTCATCGCGCTGCCCTGTGACGATGCAGTTTTTTAACGCTTCCAAACTGACAAGCAATTCCTCGAAACAGACCTGGAGCTGCGGCGTGAAAACTGGAACAGCAGACATTTAGTTCGAAGGTAGAAGCAAGGAAAGCTCCTACGTCCAACATCTGCCTTCCACCTGGAACGAATTATCCGGCACGTCCCGTCTGCAGCCAAGTTGGCACGTGGTGGTTTCTTCGGAAAGAAGCAAAGGGCTCAAATTTGGAATCACTTTGGTAGCCTTTTGGAACCAAAAAAAATGTCATTACTCTGGTTGGAAGAAAACATACTGGGTTACAGCCACTTCTTTGACGATACTGAGGACGGCTTGCAAGAAGCCAAGCATGTGATGCGGGAACGAGCCAAGGCAATAAGACAGGCTGGGGTAGCAGCCCATCTGCCTACATTAAGGATTGTGCGCATTCAAGCAGGGACCTTTAGAAGAGATGGTCACTTTGACAGCAGCGAGACTGTTTATCGATATTTGGAAGACGATGAGGACGAAGAGGAGGAGGAGGAGAAGGAAGAGGACGATACGAATGCAAATCAAAATCAATAACATACCAGCTGAAACCAAAGTTGGGACGTGCCAGTTTTCTTCGGAAGACCAAAGGTCCTAAGTGGCTGTTCTTGGAAATCGCATCAACATCTTTCTTCTCAGAACATATGACTCGAATCGGAACAAGCGATCCTCTCACCACCAACATCATCTACAAATGGAATAAACAAGGATCCTTTGTGAGGTTCGTGAATAAGAATACGTTAGACTTGAGAGATGGAAACTTGCAAGTTGTGTCGCTCCAAGAAGCCATGGAACACATCGATGACTGGAAAGTGGATTGGGATGCCGAACTTACTTCTGCCGAAATTGCGCTGGTACGAACTGCGAAGTGGAGAGAAGGGTTGACATTCCCTGTGAAAAAATCAACGTAAAAAGTACCTTTTTGAATGTTCGGAACGCACCAACTTTTTTTATGTTTCGCTCGCTGCTGCCAGCCAAGCCAGGTCCTTTGCTTCCATCTCAAATGTCTTCCGAGGACCTCGACGCGCTGTTCTTCCGCGAACCAAACCGGGACGAGCTCGACGCCATTGAAAGGAAGCTGACAGGATACTTTTACTTCGGCTTCAACCCGCCGCTTCTGAACTACAAACTGTTAATTCGCATTGCCAGAATCATCGCCCTGCTGCAGCAGGAACGGAGCGTGGAATACCTCCGAGACGACATGGACAACGACAAAGAGTTCGAGTGGTGCTTGCGGTTCATCATATCCATCGAGCAAAGCAAGGTCCTGGAGGGGCAGTTCCGCATCCAGGAAGTGGCGCAACGGGCCAAGGCCGTTCTGGGACTCGAGTCTGAGTAACGAACTGGGGGCTTTAATTGGTTGTAATAAAAGTGAATGTTTTTGCGGTCCCTGTAAAAGAATTTGACACACCCCAGATTAAAAATGGATTTACTTTTCAAATTCTCATGCCCCTCGCATGGCACATGTCTCGGAATGCCGGCTCCATGCGTTTTTTGCCTCCAAGATGCAAACACATCATGGTGCAGATTGCAAGATCATCGCGCGACACTCCACCTGCCTTGCCAGTTGTCTTTTTCTTGGTGATTCCTGTTGTCTGGTCAGTGGGAGCAAGCAACACTTCGCGGAATCTTCGACATTGTTGCAAGAACTCGTGGATCGCCCCTTTGATCTTGTTTTTGTGGACGGAGGGACGGTGGCAGATGAAATCCGATTCCTTGGCGAATGAAATTAAGTCCAATTGCAGCGCTCTTTGAAAGTCAGCGACCATTGCTTGTTTGAGCTCATCCGTCATGAAGAAGCCCGGCTTGTTTGATTTTGTGGTGTCGTAATGTACCACATCCACTGGTGCGAACTCTGTTTGCTGACACACATTCGAGATAACGTCAGAAAGGGCCACACCTCCGTAGTTGCGCTCTATAAAAATCACGCACATCGAGTCACGATAGCGATCATGGTTTCGGATGGCACGGAGATGCTTTTCGATCAATTCCTTGAAGACCTTTTCATGGCAATCATTGGTTCCTTCAAGACCTAATAACTGTATGTGTGTTTTTTTGTTAGAGACATGTCACAACAACAACAAAGCAACAACATGAGTTTGCGGGGTTGTCTGTTGTTGTCTCCTTCTCGTTGTTTGCCGAATTGTCTTGCTTTTCTCCATCACTGCCTTCGTCATCATCACGCCCATGCTCACCCTTCTGTGCTGCAACTGACAAAGGACATGCTGCAACCTTCATCTGCTCGGTATACATTGTTGCAGTTCTTGGTGCTAATTTGGAGTTTGTGCGTGCCCGAGGTTCAAGAACTGGCCTTCCGCGATGAACCTGTGTCTGTGCGTGATGTGATTCTAAGGGCTGTGAAAGGCCAACTACTTTTCAGTTTGCATGGATTGAGACCCAATGGGGAGCTCTTCGAAAAAGACGGGAGACATCTGCAGATCTTTCGGCCGATCGAATTCGTGGTCATGCATCTACAATCCGTGTTCATGCATTTGTGATTTTTTTTCCGTACCACGTTATTGGGCCCTTCGCAAGCCATTGAAGCAATTGCGAAATCACTTAAATTTCCACCTCCAGCAGGATCGATAGAGATGTAGATGACGCTAGGGTTGTATTTCCAAGAATAGCAGGGTCGTTTTGCGAGACGATCCAAGTCTGTGCCGTAGAAACACATTCTTTGATTCCGTAAAATAACACCACGAGCTTCGCGATTCGCCAATTGAGGATTCCCGGCAAGGATCGTGCTCACCAGATGTTGTCGCTCCACCGTCTTCCAATGTGGAAGGGAATTTTCCCGATGTCGACATTGCAACCCAGCCTTCAAACACTCATCGCATGCTAGACCAATGGAGATCAGATAGAAGAGCTTCTCGTTAGTTAATTCGTTTTTTAACTCGAACAGCTCTACAAACCATCACAGAAAAAATGAGCGGATGGAAACGTAGATGTTTAAGCGGGTGGGTTCTATCTGTTACCCGAGTAAAAGTTATATTCTGTTCCAAATTCACACAAAACCAAACATTTAATTTAAATGAAAACAACAACAACAAAAAATCACGACAGGGTGATGTAGGTCATTACCATCGTCGGGTGTACTGATGCCCAACAACGCTACATGAAACAACAACAATCACCACAAAATGGTCCGCGTACGTACATTTAGCCATGAGAGTATGTCTGTACCTGTGTGATTGACACCGAGCAATGGAACACAGACTATCAACAGCATTTTTGAAACATTTTGCAAACAACAACAACATTTTCAGTTTCACGCCACAGAAGATGAATGTGACTCTTCAAAACGCACCTACATTGAAAACTTCCTATAACACACCAACACAAAAAAAGCAAATGCTCCAGTAACAAATACACATAAACACAAAATCGACTAAGTGGACCTGGTCCATAAATGCCGCTTCTTCCAAGATCATAATATCGCAGCTACATTGAAAAGAACGACATCAATAGTGTGGGTGGGGAAATGGGATGTAGGGAAATTGTTGGTTCGTACCTGGCCCCCCTTAACCCTGTCACGAACAACAACAAAGAAACAAAGAAAGCACCAAAACCGTTTCATCGGAGGAATGGCGGGTAAACGGATGTTTTTTCGTTATTGGTCTGAAAGTTGTGGATCCGTTCCAGAGGGACAACAGAAGGCTCACACTCGTTCCTTATACCACTGTGGTTTTGCTTCGAACCAGAAAAGGAATCTTAGTTACTTCCATTCTCATGTCCTCCTCTGACACTTTCCGCCTGGACTTTCAGATCAAGCTCCGTCCCGTTTCCTCCTCCTCCTCCTCCTCCTCCTCGAAGTTCCAAGCTGCAGCTGCTGCGTTCGTGAAGAGCCCCAAGTGTGAAGCGTTGTTTGAAAACGGAGACTTCACAGTGGTTCTCTGTTCCTCCATCTGGGACGACAGTGAACCATACTACACCTCCAGTCGCGATCTGTGTTTCTACGGTGCCTGTGCCGATCGTTCCTCTCTGATGTATCGATTGAGGCTTGGGAACCTGGATGGGGTGATGCAGAAGTGCTTGGATGTGGTCTTTGGTGACACTATGGCCTTTGTCTGGCAGGGAACCTTCACGTTGAATCCAGAGGAGGAGGAACCGTTGCCAGAGGGGAGCATCAGACTATTCCCCGTTAGGCCTGCAGCAGGTCAAGTACAACCCACGATGGAGGAAGAACAAAAGAAACCAATGGATCTGTCCTGTGTCATTTGCTTAGAGCGTCCAAGAGACCGCATTTTGTTGCCTTGCAACCATTTTGTGCTCTGCCAGATCTGTTCTTCCCAGATCCAGGGCGTTTGTCCAGTCTGTAATGCCAAAGCTCGCGTCGAGCCTGTTTTCATGTAAAAAAAATGGTTTTTTATTGATTTTTATAATTCAAATGGCGGAATGACCTCGTTTGGACGTAACCATTTTTGGGCTTCCCGAAGTGTGTGAAGGGCGCATATCACTAAGGTGAGGTTGTCTGTCTTCTCAGCCAGTATCACCAGAGCTTGTGCCTTTCGCCAGTATATTCTTCCTAAACGTCGAGTGGCATATTTTACGCCTTCCGCGTGCATCTGCAGCTTGACTTGTATGGATTTATCACTCTTTGCGATAACCTTCCATAACGCCTTAATAATGAATGATGCTTCAGTCATGGGTTCGTTTTTGTTTTTGTTTACAGGCTTTGGCATAATAAAAATAGAACCACTGGACCTATGAAGTTACCACATCCCAACTTCTTTTTCCTCGTTTGTTCTGTTACTTTTTTGTCACTTCCCCTAGAACCAATGTCAACCCGAAGAAAATGCAAAGCTTGTATTCGTCAGGAACGTGCTATAGAAAAAAGCGGGCGTGACGTTTCATGGTATGACATCGAATGTCTCTGTAACACACATCAAATGCTTGTCCTAACTTGTAGACAGTGCGGGAAACGCAAATCCAATCAATCCGGCGATCGTTGTTGTTTCACCTGCTTTGAATATGGACAAAAACGAATGCTTTGTCTGGATTGTTGCGAGTCGAGACAACAGCAGCACACTTTCGCATTGGAATCGACACTTCAAGAGTATAGTGCTTCCTTTCCAAAGGATGTGGCGCAGCTCGTGGACGACTACTTTTCGTTTCAGCACGACAGAAAGCTGTGGTGTACTCCGAAGGTAGCAGAATGTATAATCGGAAATTATCGATCCAATCCAAATTTTGAGGATGAACCACCACCGGAACTCAAGCCGCGACCGAAGCGCCAACGGCCACTGTGAAGTTACTACATCCCAGATTTTTTCCCCTTTCTTCTTCCAATACAATTTCTTTTAAACCTTTTTTTTCACAATACCATGAGTGACGTTTTGAGTCGTTTCGAAGCCGTGTTCCGAAAATTGCAAGATATGGGGCCGGAAGCGATTCAAAAGGTTCTTACCAAAGCGCAGTTTCAAATTTTAACTGAAGATATTCAAGATTTGATCGAATGCTGTTCTTGCCGAGGCTCTTCCACTTATGAGAGCTATCGAAATCTCAGGTTCATCGCCTTTGACGATGGAAAGAATCAGTTACTCTGTCAGGGATGTATGAAGAAATGCCACGTCTGCGACGTTTTTTATCATGAAGAAGCAACGAAGTCAACGGGTGATCATTCCGAATGCGAACAACTGAGTGAGAGTGAACTGCAAGAGGAGATTGTCAATACAAGGGAGTTGTTAAAGGGTCTGAAGGAAAAGCGTCAGAGAGTCAAACAAAGGAAACGAAAAAAAAGTGAAATCAAAAACTAAACTAAACTAAACCATGCTGGGTGTAAACTGTAAATTCTTTTCTTCTTCTTCTTCTTCATATTGATGTCCCTGGTCTTCGCAAAGAAGGAAAACTGCTTCCTGCTTCTGGCAGAGCAAAGGTCCGACATATGGCATCAACTTCGTTCGTATCGAATATCCACAACGGGCGTGTCCAAGATCATTGGAATCGGTCCAAAAGGCAACGCAGAAGACTATCGAGATGAGCTTCTTGGCGATAAGAAAGTCGAAGAAACCGAGGCCATGCGTTCGGGGACCGCAGCAGAGCCCAATGTTCGTGCATTCTACAAGCAGCAGTTCCCACAGGTGCAGCTCTGGTCCGTGGGCCTCTGCATTCCCAAGGATCGACCGTATGTCTGTGGGTCTCCAGATGACTTCGCATACGATCCCAGGGAACCAGAAGGACAACGAGAAGGCATCATAGAGTACAAAACGACAAGGAAGGAGAAGCTGTATGATGTTCCGTTCACGTCCTGGCTCTGTCAGACCACGTGTATGCTTGGCATGTCCAAAAGGCATTGGGTGGATCTGGTGCATGCACGGGTCGATGAGAAGAACCAGGTCCTTGAAGCATGGGTCAAACGCTTTTACTTCGTTCCTAAGGAATGGGACGACATTCTGGCGAAGGAATGCGATAGCTTTTACAACGAAACACTGCTTCCTTTGTACAAAGAAAGAGGCTTGGAAATGGCAGAGGTGAAAGCGGATCGCGAAGTGGAATCGTGCGACGAATGCAAATTCTAAAGTCCCGTTTTTTTATTGTTTTGCTGTCAACTTCAACGTTACGATATAGTTACTTAGCGTCGCAATGCAATCTTCGCTTGGGAAGATGTAATCCGGGTGGTCTGTGAACGGTTTCAGAAACGCTTGGCATTTTTCATTCTCTCTGCAAATAGCCACATACAAATCTTGTGTGATAGGAATGGGTCGTAACCAATTTTTTGGCCATATGAAGAGTTCCAAATGACCGTCTTCCAGTGACTGAAAAACTGAAAAGTGATCCGGTGTGAGACGTTGAAGAGAGATAACTCTGTTGGTTTTTTCTCTGTCAAGATCATCATCTGGCATCTTATTCAAATACACACATTCAAACAGTTCGTTACCGAAGGGGCAGATGGAGTCGATAACTCGGAGTTTCATAGCTGGCAGTTTCCAGTATATTTCCGATTCGACAGCCTTAACCATAGAAGCCAAAGGACCGTCGTCGTAAGCCCGGGGAAGGCCGAGAAGTGGTGCATATTTCTTCATCAACTCCTTGGTTATCTGACGACTCTGTGGTTTGCTCTCTGTTTTGACTTCCTCTTTCGAAGCAGAAGAAGAAGAAGAAGAAGAAGAAGAAGAATCGTCTATCATCATCATCACCGAACCACAGAAGGAAAGAAAGAAACAAAAATGTGACACCTCTTTATTTCTTTTTTTTTCAAGTTATGATCGCAATGAAGTCGGAACGCTCCAGATTCAGTTTCGCCCAAATTCCAATTTTTTAAAAAAGTGTTTTTTTACTTTTCGCGTGCTTGCCCAGGTCCATATGGAATCATCCGCTTCCTTGTTCCAGTAGCTCATAGTCTTCTTCCTCCTCCTCAGAACTTTCCTCCTCGGAACTGTTCTCCCCATCCTCTTGAAACCGACACCAGTACCAACGCTCTTCGTCCATCGCTCCTTTCAGCTTGAAAATGTCCGGAGCAAAGATCACATGTCCGTCCACCGTGCTGTGATCCGCATGCACTCGAAACTGCACCTGCATGTAGAATAAATCCAAGTTCTGCATCAATCCGAAGATGCAGTATCGACCATCTGTATGTTCATAACGAATGACATGCGATACCGTGTCCTTGTTGATCTCCCTCTCACCAGCGCGATATTCTGTTCCATCCCCCATGTCACAGCCGCCCACCACGAAGCTCGAGTACGGTGCCTGTTTGCGATACTCCTCAACGGCAGGGGATGCCAGCGCGTATTCCGTCAGATCTTCCAAAGTCAAAGTCATTCGCTCAAAGGAAATTATCAGAAAAAGCAACAGTACAGTAAATCTCTTTCATTTTGTCATTCATCCACCTAGGGTCTAAAAGAAATCCGGTACGCTCCAGTTTTTGTTTTCATGCATCCAATTCAAATCCTCCCTCCCTCCCTCGAATGTCCAACATTCTAAAATGCCCTACTTCCCATGGGAGGAGCCGGAGTACATCCGGGTACACAGCCATATTCTGCATTCGGGAAGTGATTTGTTGGCGACAATGACACGTTACGAATGTGAGGTTGTTGAGAAATCAAAGCGATACACCCGCACGCCTTTCACATGGGGAAAATGTGAAACATGCAAGAGGTGTTTCCGTAGCATCGACAAGAAGACTTTTGAAATGGAACAACTCCAAACCATACCAACTACGCTGCCAGTGTATTGTGCCTTGTGCAGTATACGGATGGAGCACAGAAAGGAAGTCATGCTTGCCGAGCGAAAACGAAGTCGGGACGCACTGGATGAATTACATGTCATCGCTGTCTTGGCAGAGATCACTCTGGCCTATCTCCCAGTCATCGAAACTCTCTAACAGAGAAAAAAAAACAAATGTCGCTGCAGGACAAGGAGGTCACCATGGTGACGGTGACGCATTACCCAACTGGGTTCGGTGATACGCGTCCACGGAGGTATATACTTGGAGCATTCCTAAAGGAAGAGGTCGCTATCCGAGAGACGGTGGAATTCATGCACAGCAATTTCAAAGACATGCGTGGTGCAAACAAAGGCGAACCATTGAACGTTGAAACTTGGGAAGACTTGGAGAAACTGGCATGTAACTGGATTGATGGATTTTGGAAAACGACTTTGCATGGCTGTTTGAGAGTAAGTCATAAAAAATACAACATAACTTAAAAAAACTTTGAACTCTTTTTTTTACTTCCGGCGCAAAATGTTCTTCGTTTGTCTTGCAAGCTGCCTGGCCTGATAGTCTGCTTTGGACTTGCGATGCACGTCGGCCAGTTTCTTTGCTCGTTCCTCCTTCGTGGCGTTCTGGTCCATGTCGCGAATGGCGTCCAGTCCATGGGTGCGATACTTGACCACTCGGTGGTGTTTCGAACAGAGGTACAGGTCCGGGCCGTAGTAGAACGTGTACACGGGGTTCGTCAAGTCACAGCCGCAGTAGTGGCATTTCTTGTTCACTTTCGGCACTTCCACCGTCGTCTCAGAAACCACCACAGCGACCTGTTGTTGTTTGGACTGTTGCAGCACGCACTTGGAGCAGACGGGTCCATCCCCGTTCGAGGGAAATGCCACCTTCAACGTATCCAAGCGCATCGGCGCAGCGCATTGGGTGCAGAGCATGATGTGGTTATCGCCATGCTGCAGCAGCAGACCGAACATCGGGAATCGCAGCAAGGGTTCCTCGCCACATTTCCCCAGTACATTCCGCTTGTCGTTTCTGCAGTAGATGATGTCGGTGTCGTAATCCACCACGATGTTTCGAAGCCCATACTGGTAGATCTTCTTCTTGCTGCCACCCGCACCGACAGCAGTAGTAGCAATGGTTTGCTCCCCGCGGATCATGCTGCACACCTGGTCGCAGATGGGACACCATACGAACTCGGCAGTGTCATACAGGACGCATTGGGAGTCTCCCGTGGTGCCTCGGATGCAGGCATGCAGTTGTGCTTGGACGATATGCTGTGGCAACGTGCGCACCAGTGTGAGTCGAGTGCAAATTTTGAACAAGTCCACGGTGACCTGCAGCAAGGTATAGGTCAATGCATCGGTGTGTTGCACGGCTTTCAATGATGCGGGGAAGTGATCGCGATCCAAGCAGCCGATCGTGAATTCGTGGATGCAGTTCAGCAGCTGTTTCGTTGCGGCCCGGGAAGCACCAAGCAAAGGGAAGAGCGAGAGGATGTAAGGGAGAGCATCACGGCGCGACGGAGCACCACATCGGACCCAGGTTTCCAGTCTTCGAAGACGGGTGGGACCCAGATGCATCTCAGCAGAAGCATAGGCATCAAAGGCTTCAGTAGCAGCAGCATCCTTGGCCTTGCGAGGCTTCTTCTTCTTTTTGTTCTTCTTCTTCTTGTCGTTCTGTTCTTCTTCTTCTTCCTCTTCATCAATGATCTCTTCTTGTTCTTCTTCTTCATCGTCATCATCGACCTTAGAGGAAGGGATATCCATGAGTTTCTCCATCATCGCATTCAATTCTTCTTCTTCATCATCCTTATCATCATCGGTTTCCCGAGCTGCTTCAGCTTCTTGGAACTTCTGCAGCGGCAGTTCAAATTCCCTTACGGAAGTCAATGCGGACAACACATCGTGAAGCGGTAAAGGGATGCGGTAGCAGAGGCCGGATAGTGCCTTATGATAGGGTTCCAGCGCCTGGGAGAGGTCCTGACAGAGTGTCATCGGTGACGATCGCAGTTTCAGATGCAAGGACACGCGCCGACGAGCCATGTTCATGCTTTTCACCACGATGGTTTGAAACAGTTCCACGGACAAGAAGAGTTGCAGGTGTTTCCTGATTCCCAAGGTATCGTGCATGTGATACACCATGAACTCTCTTGCTGCGAACTCAATGAGATAGGGACAGTGTTCGACAAGAGTCAGAAACCAGTCGTTGGATTCAGAAGAAAGGTTCTGGTAGAGGAAGATGCGTTCCGGGACGTCGGGTCGACTGGAAGGCTGGATGAAAGTGTAGTTGCCGAGCAGCGAAAGTAGCAGTATCTTTTGGAACAGGATGCTGGTCGAGTTGGAATCCTTGAAGATGCGCAGACTCACGGTATTGAACTTCCTGGTCATGCAGCGCTGAACGACCATTTTGCTCATGAGGTAGAGAAACTTGTTCTTCTGTTCCATTTCACCACACCAAGCAATGCGGAACATATCGTTGTCGAGGAACGAAGGGAAATGCATGGGGCTCATGATGTCCTTCCAGACGGACACGAGGCGAGAGTAAGGGAACGATGACGCTCCAGGAGGCAGATGGATACTGGCATCCAGAAGCAGTGTTGCAGCATAGCTGTGATCCGACGAAACTGCATTTTCGTTGTAGACCAAGAGCAGTTGCTTTTGGTCCAGTCCCGCTTCCGTGTCTGGGAGCAAGCAGAAGCTGCGTTCCGGGAAGGAGGTTTTGAGGATGGTCATGCGGAGCAGAGGTAGAGAAGGCTGTGATTCCTGCAGGAACAATGGAATCAGTGAAGCCTTCGTTTGTGCTTTATTATTATTATCCCCAGCTACAACTCTGCTCCGCATTGAAAATTTGCCAGAGATTCACCCACTTCGATGGTCGGAGGTGGTTTCGGTTTCCACAGCAAGGCAGAAATGTCCAGCTTCGCACGCGTATGAGCACCAACGACGAACTTCACGGCACAGCGATTCAGACGCAAGAGGGGATCAATGAAGACATCGTCGGCATCCGGGTCACAGAGACAGGCATCCCGATAGAACCCGTTTTCGCTATCGATGGGGTTCTGGAACAGCTGCAAGATGCGATGCATGGTTGCTTCACGGCCGTAGATCGTAGCACAGCGTTGGGTGAAAGTCGCTGTGGAATCTTCGGAACACGATGATGATGAGGAAGAAGAGGATTCCGAGATCGGACTGGGAGCTGCTGCTGCATAATGGTCCGCATTCATCCTCAACGCCCTGTCCGTCAAAATGAATTCCGTTAGCGCCTGGATCATGCACACGACACATTCACGTGGTGGAGGGAGTCGAGAATACTTGATCAGAGCATCGTATTCGGAAACGAACATCATCTGTGTGAACACCACTCCCTTTTTCGCACGAGGATCCTGCCAGGAGTAGAAGTCCAAGCAACCGACGCAGTTTTCACCTCGAATGCAAGGCGGGAATTGACGCTTCTCTCCCGGCTTCAATTTCGGGTGCGGGAAGGTGCCACTGTCTTGAAGCAGTTCCTGCATCATGTAGGCGTTCAGGACAGGGATGCTGTACTCTCGTCGACGCAGCAACTGTGTCAGCTCCTCTTGGTTCAACTGATTGCCCACGTTGCCATGGATGTAAAACTTCGGTTTCGTCAGAACTTCTTCTTTCTTTCGAAGATACTCGGTCGTCCAGACGGATGTGAGCTCCGTGCAGCAGCAGGAAGAAGAAGAAGAAGACGATTCGGTGGAAGCCTTAGAACCTTTGTGGCAGATTTGTTTCAGAGGTTCCAGATGCGGATGGATTTGCAGACACCGTTCCAAGCTCACGAATACAGGAACGTTGACATCCTGGATCTCAGGCGGTGAGGAGGAGGGAGCAGGGACCGCATGTCGAATCGCATCGGTCTTGGGCATGCCGTTCTGCCAGTTGCGCCTGCGAATAATGGTGCGCTTCATCTTCTCCTCCGTGGCAGAACTGAGATCCGCCGCAGCAGCATCTTCGTCCTCCTCGACGACGCCATTCAAATCTTCCACTTGCATGTCCAAAGCCTTCAACTCCTCTTTGGAGGGAAATATGTTCACTGCGAAGTACATTTTTGGTGGTGGTTGATGTTGTTGTTGTGTCTTGTTGTGTTTTTTTCCCTTTTGCATCGATCCCAGAAATAAAGTTGGTGTAGACCGGCTTTGATATAACTCATCACCCCCGTAGCAGCAGCTGCTCCACTGTCATATCTCAACATGGAGGATTCGGTGACAGTGTTGCGAAATGGCATCATGGTTGAGAAGGTTGTTGTCCCAGCATCTGCTATGGGGGAACAATCGCTTCACTTCATCAAATTCGGACGCATCATGACATCTAACGGATATATTGTCGTTAGTCGAAGCGTTTACAAGATGCCTTCACAGCAGATGCTGCAACAACCACGTTGGTTTTTGTTGAGAGATGTTAGCGTGCCCTCATTGGAGGCATTTGCTCGATTGAAGCTCTGCTTTCAGCATTTCCAACATCGATGGCGAAGGTACATCAGTGAAAGGAAACGGTTGCTCCTGCAGACATTGCGTGATGACTTCAAATGGCCACAGTCACTGCTGCAGTACATTCTTATCAAGAAATTTTACAAAACAAAATAAACTGACCAATTCGGTGCAGACTGGTTTTTTGCACAACGAAAGGAAATTTGAAATTGAAAAAAAAAAGAACTATAGCGTGTCCATCCATCCATCATGAACATTACAAACAAGACGCTGCGAAATCGTTTCAGCATGCTGAAGTATATTTTCACCGGCCCAATGTTCCATATCCAGGAACAGGGATTGAGTATCGAGCTGCATCATGTGGACAAGATGGAAGCATACCTATTTGCTCCACATTCTGCCGTAGAGTTCAAACGCATATCCATACTGTACGAGACTGCAGAACACATCCCTTCGGATGGCCAAAGACCAAGACGAGTCCGCATCACGACGGTATGCGTTCCTTCCCCAGAGGCTTTTTCGAGGTTCAACGACAGCTTGAAGCATTTCCAACGCCGGTGTCGCAGGTATGCAAGTGAAAAGAAGCAGTTGCTGGTGCAGATATTGCATAGTCACTTCAACTGGCCACAGTCGCTGCTGCAGTATAGTCCATTCTTATAAAAAGAAAATTTTAAACACGTTCACCGATGATGACGCCTTGGAAGCCTCTGCCATCGCTCTGCCGCTCGCTTCAGTGTCTGTGCCGCATGCACGGTCTTGGCCACATGCTGATTCCGTTCCTTCACGGAAAGCTTCTGCATCTGTGGCGCGTTTCGTAGTTTGTGGTACGTGTGTGCAAAGCTCGTTGCCAAATGTCGGATGTGGTGTGGGACGTGGGATGCAGGGACGCGGGCTCGGCCAGAAACAACCGGAGGGCTCAGTTCCTTTTTGACCTTGTCCAGCAGTTCCTTTGGCATGAGGTATCCCAGGCAGTTGTAATTGACCATTGGAGCAACAGAAGAAGAAGGATCCATCTTTTCGATGAGTTCCAGGATGCGCCCTGGAGGTTCATCACGATGCTCTTGGAATGCAGACAGTTCCGGTAACGCGGAAAGCTGAAACAGATCGAAATACTTCTGAGTCGCCAATGCCTTTGCAAGTCTGTCGGGAATCGAATTCGATACAGAGTACGGCTTCATTCCAAGTGGCAGGTCGTATGGAAGGATGATGTTGCGTGGATCCCGACGGATGGAGTGGTTCTGCAATCCCGTATGAGAGAGAAACACGATTCGGAAAGAGGCAGCGTTGTTTTGAGAGAGGTTCGTGGCTTGATCGTATTCGACCGCCCGTTTCTTGCTGTTTTCTTTTAATAGCTTCAAGATGTCTGTATCCGATATCTTGTTCTTGTTCTTGTTCTTGTTGGGGATTTGTTTCTTGATGAGAGCAATTTCTTCCCATGCGCCTCGAAACTGGAATGTATATTGAGGAATGGGGGTTGTCCATGCTGGTGGGAGGTAAGAGGAGGAGTTTGGTGTGAAACTCCATTTCGAGGTGCGATGAAACCATTCTCGTAGGAAATGGTCCATGTTGAGCATGTTCGTTCTCTGAAGCAACGAGACCGGGTCTGGTCCAGAGGAAATATAGTCCGCCACCACCGGAGATTTCTGTTTCTGATTGCTATTATTATTCATGACATTCACTCTGGAAAGCATGCATCGAAGTCGGATATGGGCGTCAATGAGATCGCTCCAGTACTGGAGTGTTACTCCTATGTTATAGGTCTGGGGAATCTGTCCTATAGGAAGGAGACTGAGCCATGGATTGCCTTTTGGATTCATCTCTTCGAGAAACAAGACCAACGGAGCAAACATCACATTCGATAACACTCTGTAGAATGCAGCTTCCTCTCCTTTTTTGCAGATGCAGTAAAATATGGGAATGGTTTTTCGTATCATGCATTGAATGAGACATGCGTGTATCTCCGATTCGACGAAGGGTTGATCGAGCGTAGTATAGTTAATTTTATGCGAAAGCTCGACTGGTACCGGTACCAAGGGGCCACCAGAAACAGTGACCAGTATAACTGAGACGGCTCTTCGTAAACCGGGTGGAATATTTACCTGTGTCAAAGGTGTGTCAGCCATACCGACGAAGGAACAAGAAGAAGAAGAAGTATGCTACAACCCAATAACGTTTTGCTTGATGGTGTGTATGTCGTCTTGATCGTTGCGGGCATTATATTGTTGATTGTTTCATTACGGTTTTTCTGGAATGCCTTGGTGTATCTGGGGCATATTGTCATGCAAGGTCTCGTTGTCGTTCTGTTGTTCGTCTACATCGTTCCTGGTCTTTCCTGTCCTTCGTCGTCCTCAGAACCACGACAAACATTCGCTTCACCGCCGCCATTCCCACTTCCGTCCACGCCACCGTATCTATCAACGTCGGGATACGTGAAAGAGCTTCTCCATGATTCGCTCCTTATGTTCTTCGATCAACCCAGGTCTCTATTCGATGTCATCTTCCATGAAGGGGCTCGAAGTAATGCCAAATACGCACAGCAGCAGCAACAACAACAACATGCAGATCGAACAGGAGCAGGAGATGGTGCGACACTTAAGGACGAACTCTAAGCCGAACAAGAACCTTTGGCTGGATCGTCTTCGTGGCATGTGCAGGAAACTGACGAAGCAGCTGGCAATCGACGAGCGACGGTTGCACATTGGAACACGAGTCGAGCGCACCTTGGGCCAGTCCGGTGCTACGGACCTCTGTGCAGGAGACATGCGTTTGCGCAACATCCGACACACCTTGAACAACATGGGCTATGTGCGCTCCGCCGATCAAATTCGCTTCCACGAAGCCTTTCTGCAAGCCTGCCTGCCGAAGATTTACGGGTCAGACTGGGATTTACATTCACAACGCGTCATGCGAGAATTCAACATTAAACAAATCCAGTATGGTTCAAAAAGATCCACCCAGGCTTCGTTTGTGTCTTGTGCTAACTTAAGTTCTATGTTTTGTTGTTGTTGTCTTTTGTTTCTGTTTCAAGCTATGAGGTCCTGGCCATGACTCCTCGTCGTTGGGGAAAAACCTGGGCCGTGGCCATGTTCACATTGGCTCTGTTGATCAACGTGCCCGGAATCAAGATGTGCATCTTCAGGTACTAACAACTGCTGCCACAAGTCCTCGATGGTGTATTTGATATGCAATATTGCCTCATTCATGCCTGCACAAGCACACTCCAGTTCCGAGACCGATGGATCTTCCGCTTTCCAAGTCTTCCAGATATCGTGTACGACAAGACGGAAGCGATGCGCTGGATACAGGAAGCAGGGTTCTGTTTCGGAGCTGCGATGGGGATGAGCAACCAGTAGGATGCCACGACACGCCGCGGGTGACAACGCTCCCCAGACGGCATCGTGGTAGCAACGAGAGCCCAGGAAAATCACATCGTGTTCCTTCAGTTGTTGAAGGGAGTCTGTGAAAGAACACAAATCTTTTTGCAGTTGATATCCAGCGTCAGCAAGGACGCGCAGCAGATGACGATATACGATCTCCTGAAGCCTGTCGTATGCGTCTCCTTCGTCGTTCAGGTTGTAGCGATGATTGACTTGCACCATATCCACATGAGCATAGCTCACCGTTTCCGCATGGAAAGCGACATCTCGAGTGACTGCGAGGTAGTGAGGGAAGTCCACAAAGGGCAAATAGGAAGTAGGAGTCATGGGGGTTTTTTGGAATGTGAGAGGAAGAGAAAAATGGTCGAAATCTCAGAGACGAAAAACTGGCACATACCATTCTCTGTTTTTGGCCACTGTGTTTCAGCACCGGAAAGCGCGCGTCGGGTTCCATGCTGCAGATCATCCTGGATTTCATGCAGAAGCTGCCAGGATGCATGCAACGGATCGTGAAACAGAACGAAGAACAGCTGTTCATCTCCACGACGGCAAATGCTGCAGGTAAGGCACGATCACGATCTTCTGCGGTACAGGTGGCGCAGGAAGGGGATCACATTTCCAAACTCTATAGCTACCCATCATCGGTCACAGGTAAAAAAAAAGACACACAGATGGCATAACATTTCATTTCATTTCCGTTCCATGGATCTTGAAGTCCCAGGTAAAGTAAATAGGTAGGTTATAAAGAAGCTCGTAACAAATTTATACTCAAAAAAAGATGCAAGTGGAATTGTGCTTCATCTTTCTATCGCTTTTAAGATTCATCCAGGCACAACCCACTGCATTTACCGCCGTACCGTTGCAATGGACCACCGAAGGCATTGGCATGAATATCTCTCCAGATAATACGTCACTCTCTTACACGGTCACGACTGTATCAACCACCAACGCTAATGCCAACATGTGTCACAGCGCCACGATCAATTATTACACTTGCGTGACATGTTTCTTCAAGTTTCGACTGTCTGGCGGTTCGAATTGGGTGGTGTCCATGGGAAGAAACTGGTTCGCGGATTGCTACTACAACTCCAATTTCGGGTATGGATGGTACCAAATCAACGCCTACCAGTTTGTTCCTCTGTATCTGGATAACGGTGGCACCAGTCACGCAGACACTGCTTACATCGTCACCATAGACTCCACGTACGATGTCGAGTTCCTGATCACACGTGCGAATGGCCTCGTCAAATATTACCATCGCTATCTGAACCAAACCTCTTACACTTTTGCGACTCCGTTTTACACTGCAACCGACTACACTGTCAGCTCATCTTTCTATCTCCAGGCACAAAACGCGCTGGGTGGTCCATCTTCTAACATCACCCACATAGAATTTGGCAGCTTCAACAGCACCGGTGACGTCAACACGGAAACCTATCTCACATACTTTCCTCCTGCAACTCCTATTGTGCTCAGCCCTGAAAACACACCTCCCGGTGTGACTCCTCCACAGGGCAATTATGACATCTTCCTGTGCATTGGACAATCCAACATGGTTGGCAACAACGACGATGGCATTGACCCTGTTGTAGATGCACCTGATCCACGTGTGTTCCAGTTTTATTATGATCCATATACAACCAACCCGTTTCTATACGCCCAAGCCATTCTCCCGCTGCAAGGCACTTGGGATGGGCCTCTTGGAAGCACTCCGAACAGTATGTCTTTATGGGGTGGTGGCAATTCCATGTTCCAATATTCACAGTTTGCATCCTCTGCCTCACTGGCTTTCACATTCGCGAAAACTTACGCCAATCGTTCACTTGCTCCAGGACGCTATGTCTTGCTCATACCCTCGGCGTTTGGAGGTACTGGATTGTATCAGGGCCCGTGGAGCGTGGGAGGCGATACCTACAACAACGCCATCAAGTATGCAAATCACGCCATCTTGCAGAACTCTACCAACGCGTTCAAAGGGATTCTGTGGCTGCAAGGTGAAGCTGATATCTTTGGAACCGGTGTGGGATCGACACCGAACAGTGTGAATGCCACCTTGTACCAGCAAGCCTTAGACGCCATGATAGCTGGAATGCGTCAATCGATTGTAGGTGCATCTGGTGCGCCTTTCATTTTGGGTGAACCTGGTCCCCATTACAGTTTGGAAGAAACGACTCCTATTTTCCCAAACATCGTCAATACCCCGTTTCGAGTCTTCAATACTTGCGTCGCATGCTCGGCGGATATGGGCGACTTCGGTGGTCATTTCAACAAAACCAGTCTACACACGCTTGGGGTGAGATTCTATAATTGTTACAACCAAATCCTCGCTCCGTCGCAGCAGCAACCGTATGTTGCTTGTGCGGTCACAACGCAAACTACCAATCCAACAACAACCGCTGGACCATCCCAATTTCAAACATCAGGTAACAACAACGCAGTACACACAGACAAAAAATCAAATCCCATTGTATATATTTGCAGTACGAATTGTGACGGATTGATCTCTCAGCGCCTCTATGTACAAAAGCATGGTGGTTGTGTTTTTTCTTGTTGTTTGTTTTCTATCTTGTTTGTATGCTGCAAATGGACAAGCTGCATTCCAACCACATCCAATTATTTGGCATAACATCGGCGCATCGATTAATACCTCCCCAACTAACACATCTTTAGCTTTCACGGATACTACATCAGGTCATTTTTGCAGCGCTCTCACCGTCGACTCATTTGCATGTCTCAATTGCTATTTTCGATTGCGTTTTACAAGCGGATACAACTGGGTTGTGAGTATGCAGTCCTCCACTTCTGGAAGTTGTACGGATTTTGGTTATGGCTTCATACAAGTCTCATCGACGTCATTTTGTGCCATGTACGACGACTCGGGTGGAAGCCATAACTCGTGTGGCACCTTTCAACCAACCATATCCCCTGCTTATGATCAGGAAATGCTCGTCACCCGTGCCAACGGTGTCGTGAATTACTATTACAGGAACTTGGAAACTGGGTTCGACTTTACTTCCCCGGCATTCTCCAAAGCGGACTTTACCCCGTCGACGGTCTATTACTTCCAAGCAACAAACAGTCAAGGTGCGGCCAACATTACGAACATCGAGTACGGTGTATTCAACGCCACTGGTATTTTGGGGCAGGAAGATTGTTCTTTCCTGGGAACCACATGCGGACCATTTCCGACATATATCCCGACCACGACCTATACTCCTACAACGACCTACACAGCAACCACGACATACGTTGGCACGACGACCTACACGGGAACTACAACAGCAGCACCGACGTCGTTACCACCGACCTCTCAATATGTTAATACAACCGTTCCATTTTCACCAAACCCTGTACTAAGCTGCTCCACAAATGTTTCATCTGTAGCAAGCTTAAGTTACAATACTGTCGCTGGATTCACAACAACATCGAATTCCATTTCCTATACCCTATCCAGTGCTAATGGGGCAACTTTGTCCACGTCATCTCCACCCTGCACATCTTTACCATGTTTTCTCGCTTTTCAGGTATCGATGACGACGACGGGGACCAGTGCTTCGATAGGGTTTACGTCTGGCGCTCTTATTCAATTCAATATCACCTTTACATCTACATCAACGTCAGCGTGCACGGTTTATGCTCAAGCGCCTGGCATGTCTCTTGGATCGGTATCTGGTGTACCGTTTAACACTTATTTCTACATTCTCATGGATTCGGTCACAGTCATCGGATACGGCGGATTGACAATCGGCACAGGAACGAATTTCTTATCTTTCCCGTTATCTTATACACAAGCTATTGCTGTGTACAACCTTGAGGTTGGTTCCGTAACCGGAGTGACGACCTTCTCTAATGTAACAGTTGGTCCCTATTCATGCACCTTTTCAAATTTCACATTCCAAGGACAGACTTGTGCTATGTTACAACCAACGCTTGGTACTGGTGGTAACAGCTTATCCGGAGTGACGCAGATCACATCTGCCGCGAACTTCTTCGCATGGACGTCGAACACTGGCGATGGACATGCATCTATAACTACGGGTGCAACTGAGAGTTTTAATAGCCATTATGGATACTATGCAAATCAAAACAGTGGTATGATGGCGGGGTTCTTTTTCGACACTCCTGTTGGTGGCAGCCTGGAAATCGGATTTTTGCACAACCAGCAGAACGTTATAGAATTTATTCTTGTTACAAATTCCGCAACAACTATCTCTGCCACCGTGTACTACTATGCTCAAAGTGGCAATTCTCCCAATCCTCTTGTGTACGGACCGGCATCCGTTCCAGTTGGCTCTTACTTCTGGATCATCACGACTGCCAACACCATGACGGCTGGGTATGGAGCTATAGGATCTGGAACTGTGATTGCATATGATCCTAATTTCGGAACCGCTTCGCTTGGCGGGTCCACCAATTATGGATTCGTCGCGAACCAGTTCACTGGTCTCACTTATGTATCCTATACAGCTCCTTCATCAATCGCATGCACTGCACTGCCAGCCACTACATTTACGTCGACGACTACCTACACAGGAACTACTACATACACTCCAACAACCACCTATACAGGAACCACCACCTACACTGCCACGACGACTTCCCCTGCAACGACCACGCCTCTGTTCATCCCCACTCCGAGCTCCTGGCCCTTGTTTGGCTACAACTGTAGCATCACCAGCAATGCCGGACTCGGTGGGAACGGGAACGGATCTCCGCCTGCCAATCTGGTGGTAACTTCCAACTCCGTCGGATGGAATTCGGCCACTCCCTCTGTTGCTCCATGGGATCCTACGCCTTCCAATATGATCTTTTACAGCGTCAATACCTACGGCATCTACCAGGGCTTGTTTGGATTCGCGCTGCAATTCCAATTTACGGCCTCTGCCATTGGTACTTCGGCACAACTGGGGATTTGGTCCAGCTACAGCCAGCCTGGATCCGAGACGACATACTTTGTTTCTACGTTGACCTATGTGAATTCCTCTTGTGTGATGTTCAATTTCACGACGCAGTTTTCAGTTTCCAACTCGTTCGTTCCAACACCGGTTGCACCGGTATGTACTGCAGTGGGTTCGTATTATTCCGTCTTCATCAACCAGGAAGGCGTCACAGCCTTTTATTCCGACCCTGCCACGGGCATTGCTGGATCTCTGCCGTGGCTATCCAGCGCATATGTTTCTTTCGATGACGACTCCGTCCTTGTGTATGCGAATGCCTTCACTGGAATCGCTTCATTCACCAACATCGTACTGGGTCCATCCAAATGCACGGCCTTGCCGTTCTCCACGTCATCCGAAAGCTGCACGGCGGAGAATATTGGGTTATATCGTGGACAATCCGGTGGATGGGAAAGCGAACTGAGCAGCTTCGGCTGGCAGTATGTGGGACAAGCATCTCCTGGCGGGGCTATTGACACGAACAGCAACCTATTCACCCTCTCAGCAAACAGCTTCAACCCTCAAACCGGTAGCGGTTCCGGGTCAGGATTCCTGTTGACGTTTTACTATTCGACGATGTTCAATGAAGCAATATCTGCCGAGATAGGCGTGTACCATAGTACCACCACTTTATCTTATATGTATGCCAGTGTCACGGAAACGTCTTCCACTGTGCTATCCGTATTCTTAGCCACTCAATTCACTGGTTTCGCGACCAGCTCCACAGTATCGGTTCCAGCATCAAGCATGATGTGGATGCTATTTGACAGCTCTTCTGGATCTCCTACTGTCACATTGGGGTACGGACCAGTTGGATCTGGTGGAACGGTCATTGCCACTTCCAGCATCCCTTCTGCGTACTGGTCGACGACCTACGTTCCATTCGGGTGGGCGTTCTCTAACGAAGCAGCCTTCTACGGAGTGACATATGGCCAGACGCATTGTACCTTTACGTCAACCACAACTTACACGGCAACCACCACTTATACTCCCACAACGACCTACACTGGCACGACTACCTACACGGGAACCACAACGTACACCCCGACAACGACCTACACCGGAACCACGACATACACTCCAACCACTCCAGTTGCGACAACCACGGCTTCTCCTACCACGAGTCTTGGTTACGACCCTTTCACGAATCCATCACAATGGCCTGTGAGTTACAATGCTGGCAATGGACAATACACCTTCGGGCCTTCCGTCAGCTCAACCGATGCCATTTCTCATTCGACCTACTACTGCTCCGGAACAGCTGGATGTGGAATGTCTTGCACGTTGCCGGATCCCCAAGATGTGAACAACGTAGCATTTGGATTCCTCTCAGCGGCGACACTGACACCCACCACAACGTACAACTGGGACTGGTGGTTCTTGGGATCGAATTCGTATTACATGACGGGAAATACCGGAACCACTCACAACGTGAACCAAGGCACCCCCACGCCTTCCACGGTCTACTCCTTAAACTACAGTCCCGTATCTGGAAACATCACATACCTAATTAATGGCGTGGTCATGGTTTCCGATCACAGTCTGGTGAACAGCGATTTGCCATTGTACATCGGTCTCTGGGATTCCACAGGCGGTGGCCCACAATTCATTTGTACATTCAGCGAGTTCACTCCAAACGGTCTCCCCACAACCTTTGCTGCACCAACAACAACCTACACTCCGACGACAACGTATACCCGAACCACCACCTATACTCCAACTACGACCTACACCGGTACAACGACTTACACTCCAACCACTCCAGTTGCAACCACCACGTACACAGGGACAACGACTTACACTCCGACCACCACTTATACTAGAACGACAACTTACACACCCACGACAACCTACACTCCGAATCACCCGCCTGCCGGTGTGACGCCACCACTTGGCGGTTATGATATATTCCTCTGTATCGGACAATCCAACATGGTGGGCAAAAATGTAGATGGTCTGAATCCTGCGTTCGATGCTCCTGATCCACGAGTCTTTCAGATTTACTACAACCCCTACACCTCTACTCCGTACTTGTACGCTCAAGCGATCGTGCCTTTGCAGGCCACATGGGACGGGTCGTTGGGCAGCACAGCGAGTAGCCCGCCTTATGCGTCCTGGGGCTTAGGAAGCTCGCTTGGTGAATATGGTCCACCGAACTCCACGACTCTCGCGCTAACCTTCGCGAAACAATATGCAGCGAATATTCTGACTCCTGGTCGTTCCGTATTGTTGATTCCATCCGCTTTCGGTGGCGCTGGTTTAGTGAATGGCCCTCTGGCTGTCGGTGGTCTTTATTACAACAACGCCATTCAATACGCCAATCATGCTATTGCTCAAAACAATACAAATGTCTTCAAAGGATTCTTATGGCTCCAAGGAGAACAAGATATCGTCACAACGGGACCAACGCCTCCAGCATGCGTGAGTGTCAATGCTACGACGTATCAAATCGCGCAAGATGCTATGATCGCAGGTATGCGTCAGTCGGTTACTGGTGCATCCAATGCTCCTTTCATTCTTGGTCAGCCTGGCAATCTGTACACGAGTTGCGAAACGACGCCAATCGGGCCAACGATCGTGAGTACACCACAACGCGTGTCGCGTTCTTGCGTCGCTTTATCCAACGATCTCGGAGATTACGGAGGCCATTTCAACGACTCTTCTCTACACCAACTGGGACTCCGATACTTCAATTGCTACAATTACATCCTCAATCCCACCACTTACACACCAACTACGACCTATACCGGAACAACAACTTATACTGGAACCACTACTTATACGGCAACCACTACCGCAGCTGCAACAACAGCAGGGACAACCGCGGCAGCCACCACTGCTCCAGCTACAACCGGAGCGGCAACTACTACCCTTACTACCGCTGCAGCAACGACTCAAGCCGCTACAACCTCTACTGCAACGACTTCTGCAGCGACAACTGCACCAACTACCGGTACGACCGCTGCTGCAACAACAACCACCACCTCTGCTGCAACGACGTCCGCAGCGACAACGAATGCAGCAACCACTCAAGCCACTACTGTCGCCGCAACAACAGCAGCTGCTACGACGACTTCTGCTGCTAGTACCACTGTTTCTAGTACTAGCGTCGGTTCGACAAGTAGTGCTGCAACAACAACATCTGGTGCCGCGAGTACTACCGCTTCCACTACAACTGGCGCTGCTACTACTGCAGCTGCTACTACTGTTGCTAGCACTACTACTTCCGGAACGACAGCGGGAACAACAGTCACCGCAACTACTGCTGCAGCTACCACTACCGCTACAGCAACGACTCAAGCCGCCACAACCTCTGCCGCAGCAACTACGGTCCATACCACAGCCGCCGCAACGACTTCCGGACCTGCAACCACCATCGCAGTGTCAACTGCAGCTGCCACAACCCCTGCCGCTTGTGTACCATCTTCAACCACCATCTGCATCGAACACAACGGCGTGGCCTTCCTGGTTGCCGGAGCGAATGTCGGTTCCAACTTCACACAACAAGCCACCTTGCAGTTGCAAACGAATGTCAACTACACCTTCACCACCACATCGGTCGGCAACTGGGCTGCTCATCCCTTCTCCTTGACAACATCCAGTTCCGGTGCCTGTGGTGCATGTCCTGCGATCCCTCCGTTGACTCAAGGACTGGGCACCTCTCAATTGAATACCGCACGTGCTTCTTTAATCTTGATTCTCTCCCCATCGCAAGCGGGAACGCTGTATTACTATCAATGTGCCAACCATCTGAACATGGGTGGTGTCATTCTCGTCGCAGGTACCGTCTCTTTACCACCCGTTACGACAGCTGCAGTCATCGCTGTCACCACTGCGACACTGCCAACCGGTTCTCTCGCTACCACAGCACCTGCCACGACCACTACGGCAGCTACGACCACCACCGTCGCTGCAACTACTACTTTCACTCCCACAACGCCAGCCGCCACTCCTGTCTTCACTTTGGAAGTGACTGCTGCTCCCGCTACCATCACCCTTCTTACTAACGCCTCCGCCATCACTACCCCCGCTTACATCTCCTTGAAAACCTCCATCGCTCAAGCCTTAGCTACTTCTTTGAATGTGTCCGTTTCGAAAATAGTCATCACCGGATTCACAGTCGATAACCACCCTCCTTCGTCGTCTAGCTCTTCTTCGTTCCACCTTTCTTCTGCTGCACATCGTCGCTTCGGGGTCATGGCAAGCAGTTCCAATGGTGCCATCCAAGTCCAATTTTATGTCTTATCTTCCACTCCTGCACTGATAGTTAGTTTGCAAGCACAAGTTTCGAACTCTTCGTCCACGTTATTTACTCAGCTCAACAACATCAATCTCGGTTTGAACACCGCATTCACCTTAGTCGTCGTCATCCCCACCGGTCCCGTGTCCTGTTCCTGGTACTGGCCCGATTCCAACTGCTGGAACTCCGATCCCTCCCAATCCAACGTCTGGGCCGGCTACCTTTTGTACTCTATCTTGACCCTGCTGCTCATCGGAATTCTCATCTGGCTCACCATGCGATGCTGCTACGCGGCAGGCGAACGAGCCGGCTTCCGCTCCATGACCGCGCACACGGAACCCCGTGGTTTCGACATCAGCAAGCTCGGAGGGTTCTAAAGGGGTTCTAAAGGGTTCTAAGAAACCAAAAAAATAAACAAAAAACAAAACAAACACGCTTTTTTTCTCTTCTGTAAACTATGTTTTTTTCTCCCTTCGAATCTGAAGTCGGGACGCTCCAGATGCAGGAACCGCTTTTGCCTCAATTGCTTCCGCGTATCTTTTTTCCGTTTCATTCATTCATTCATTCATTCATTTCTCATGCCCCGTTCACCGCCTGGATTCTCCAAACAATGCAGAGCTGCATGGGATCGTTTTGGCTTTGAAGGTAGTAGCTCCAAGGGAAGAGAGAGACTACATCGTAGTATCATCCACTTGGAGGAACAGCCAACCTGTCTTGTGCCTTTTCGAGACAAGTGGTTGATTCCATATAAAAATAATCCCGCTTGGAACTGGAAATGGAACGGTTACATTGCGTCACCGACAATATTCTTCAACAGTCAGCGAAAACACCTGAGAAATCGCGTCACACAAAGCGTTTCAGTTTATTACATCGAAACATCCAACTTCCTTGCCAATTGCAGATGGCGTCAAAGTTTCAAAACACTGTCTCGGAATTTCAGACGAAGACGGCGGCTCCAAGCTGCAAGCAAGTTGAACGAGTTGAAGGATTGGGTGCCTTCTTTGTCGCCCATTGTGGCTTCGTATTTATAAAAAAAATCGCACACTTTGTTTGCCTGTAAAGTATATTTTTTTTCAAAACGATCCGAAGTTGGGACGCTCCAGATGCATATCGTTGTAGCAAATGCATTTTTGAAATTGAAGCCGTTTTCTCAAAGTCACCGTAGATCGACATGCCACGTAATGATTTCATGTCGGGATTCTCTACAACATGCTTACGAGCATGGGATCGGTTCGGTTTTGATTGTATCACCTACGAGGAATCGAATCCCAGAAAGGTTGATACTTATGATGCTGAGAAATCCACTGAAGTTTGTTTTCGAGATATTTGGATCTCTGTCTATCACAATAAGTTTTCTATTCCCAGTAAGTGGAACGATTACAGTACATCACCAACGACAACCTTCAACTTACGTCGCTCCAAACGCCTCAGAAAGCGCCACGTCCATCGCCTTTTCCAACACACAATTGAAACGTCGAACTTCCTGGGCATTTGCAAATGGCGTCAGAATTTCAAAACGCTATCGCGCAATTTCAGGCGACGCAGAAGGCTCCAAGCTGCAAACAAATTGAACGAGTTGAAGGAATGGGTGCCTGAATTGTCGCCCATTGTGGCTTCATATTTATAATTAAATTAAAAAAATACAAAAAAGATTCTTTTTTTACGTTGCTTCAATTCAATTGCTGATGTCGTTGTTTGTTTTCATTTGAGCGATGGTGTGTGGGAATTTCAGGTTGTGGTTCTTGCTTCCGTCTGCCACGGATGAGGAAGAAGTGGCTGCAGCGACGTTTTTGTATTTGCGGTAGAACTTGGTGAAAAAATCATACGCGGGTTTGGCGACTTGCCAGGATTGCTTGCCCCAGAAGGAGGAATGGATGAAATCACCGGTGAGTTCGACGTTCACGGTCAGAGACGGTGGGTTCAAGCTGGTTTCTTTGCCACCGGAGTGGTTGACTGGAACATTGCCGAACGGAGGCAGAGGCGTGATTTCCAAAAACACATCGTGATCGGACACCGGCATGAGGAGGTAGTTGATGTCGAAGAAGTCGTACATCTCGCCAATGAAGAACGCAGTGGCCGCAACGGGGATGTAGGTGACATGGACATTCTCCGAGTCGCGATCGAGATCGTCGTCACCGGTGATCACTCGTGGGAAATTTCCAGACAGGAACGATGCAATGGATTCTTCCGTGATACCTTCCTCTTTCAATTTCACAAGAATCTGGTTGCGGTGATCGATCCAGAACCACACGAGGACGTTGTTCTGAAAATCGTCGTTCACTTGATAACGAACGCAGTCGATTCGTGTCCCGGAACCGAATTGAGTGTCTGCATTCCAAGGCACCACGGGTGATTGTGCAGCGGAGTTGCTCGTGGGTAAGAGATGCATTAAAAGCGAACTGGGGTTCAGATTCAACCAGCGTGTTCCATGGGCCGATTGACAGTATTTTTCCGGCAGCAGGTAACTGAAATATTTGCGATAGGGAGAACACATGGCGGCTTCGACATCTTTGGATTGACTGTGAACGATGGATTTCATGTATTCTGGTTTCCCAGCGGAAGCGGACGACGCTGTTTCTTGGATGGAGACCGAGGTATCGTCACAGAAGAGGATGGTCGTTTTCTGAGTGTTGGCATCTTTGTGTTCTGCCAGACGCCGCGTTGCGAACCTGTCAGAGCTGCTACTAGACGCTGCGAAGTCACTCGAGTCCTTATCGTTCATGACGGCATTGCAAGTGACAGAGAGCGAGTACGAGTAGTAGGATTTGTTATCTCCGATGGTCATGGTGATCTTCTTCGGCCAGAAGTAAGCAGGCATGCCGTTGTCCAACGTATGGTTTTCTTTCAAACAGCTCTCAATGGGAAGAGGGCAGCGATACGAGGGTCGAAGATGCATCCCGTTCGGTTCACGAGTCGGAGTGGAAGAAGGGTAGCTGAAGACACGTTGTTCGTATTTCTGTGCCGATTCCATCGCCTGTGAGGGAGGGAGATGCACTGTGACTTGGATGGGAGAACGCATCTCACAGGCATGGATTTTGTTCAATGGGAACATTTGAGAGATGGAAGGGACCGTTGGGTCTCGAATCAGATCCTGCAAGGGGATTCCACGATTCATTTCCTTGACCGTTGCGATATTGGAGACGTCTTGTGTGAAGCATCGTGGATCATAGAGTCGATTGGGAGCTGCCATGAGATCGATGGCGTTGGGTAAAAGAAGGATGGTGTTCTCGCCACGCCCTTCCGTGGTCTTGTGATAATGCAAGTAATCGTCGTTGCTGCCATCTCTGCGTTTCGCTTGCACGGGAGCCACGGAGACCTGGGAATTGGAATCTTTCAATCGAAAGCCGACTCGCTTCGATTTCGAGGAGGAAGAGGAAGAATCGTCGCCATCCGAGCGTCCCCAACTTGCCCAAGATGCCATGTTGTAAGAACTTTAGCGGGTTTACGGTGACATATATAACGGGTTTGCGTTAATTTCATTTTCTTTGCTGCTGCTGCAGAGCCACTTGCAAGTTCACGCTTTCATTTGCAATGCGCCGAAGCAGGGTGCTGCGGATGCTCGTTTGTCGGGACTGGACCAGGGAGTAGAAATACTGCAAGGCCACCCAGTTGGCGAACAAGACCCGTCGTGACCGGACAGCCAAGATCCATCGCAGCGACGCTTCCAGGCCCCGTTTGCTGTCCATGCTGGAGAGACAGAAGTGCATCGACTGGAACAACGGCCCTTGCAGATACAATGCCAGACCGTCCGCTGGAACATCTTCAGGAATATCCCACAGATATCTGCGTTCATCGGGAGAGGGGTGTTTCAGAAACCGATTTTCCTGCACCAGAGCCGCATCGCAAGTCAGACGTAGCAGGTGATGGATGGGATACAAAGGGGTCTTGCGCCACAGAATGAAGTGCTGCACCTCACGAGTATCGTCCATTCGATCGTGCTTCAAGTCGATGGTTTGTGTCATCGCCTCCAATGCGACATCGCTGATGGTTTCCTTTGCTGCAGGTCGGAATAAGCTTTGGATATTGAGCATGATTCCTTTCCGTTGCGTCTCCATGGCCACAAGCTGCTCTGCTTTCGTGTAGACCAAACCAGCATTCATTCTCGCTTCGACATAGATGGAATTGGCCATTTCGATGAAATAGGTCATCAAGCGAGGCTGTTCCAAAATCGTTTGAAACTGCAAGGTACCTCGGGGTCGGTACAGTTCCTGAAACAGACAGAAGGTTCGTTCCACGCTGTAGGAGCCCGACTGCAGACACATGAACAGACGATCTTCCATATTGCCAGGTGTCGTCGCTTCATCGGAGACGCCTTGTTGTTCCCTTTCCGGTAACTGACTGAGCAAGATGCCGAAACGATGGAAAGAGAAGTGAAGGCGATTGGCAGATGCGGACGTCAGCTGGTGTGCGAATCGACTCAGAAGAATGTCCAAAGGATGGATCAACGTGATCTGCGGAGAGACATCATCGTCCTGAGGTGTATCTTCTTCGTTCTCTTGAAGCTGTGCCATTTCCGTGATTTTTCGTTTCCGCTTGGAAGGCGACAGCGGTTGAAACAGTTGCGACATTTCACCGGATAGAACTAATGAATGAATGAGTTTAAATACAAAGAAAGGAATGTTATGCTATGATTCCCCGTTGCAAAGGTTGAGGAGTGAGATGGTACTTATTGCAGAAATCCACACAGAACGCTATGGCATCCATATCGTCACGGAAAGCTCGGTCGCTGTCCGATTCTTCTTCTTCCTCCTCCTCGTCCTCGTCAAGCTCCTGTTGCTGCAGCATTCGTCCGAATGAGGTATCTTCTTCGTCTTCCTCTTCCTCCTTTTCTTCCTCCTCCTCCGCGACCTTTTGCGTCAAGAATATGTCATCCGTCAACAGCTTGCTGAAGTCTTTGTTGATCTCTTCCAATGCTTGCTCTTCCTCCTTCTTCTCTTCCAGTTGCCGGTCCAAGGCCTGTATCAGGTCCTCGTTGCTGTGGAAGCGCGTGTCATCGTCCAAAGGAGTGAGATTGTGAATATCGTATTCCGACATCATCTTCGGAACTAACAACAAACAGCAAAGCAAAAGGAAAAAATATATATATGGAAGACGTTGATTTTGGTTTACTTTTCTAAGTTTCCCTCATGGGCAATTTGGTTCAATCCTGTTACTTTTTAATCTGTCGTAAAAATCGACTCTATGTGCAAAACAACAAAGCCTTCCAGGAGGCAGAAGCGTACACCGGGGAGATCGTGAATGAAGAACGCGTCAAAATCCAAAAACAGGAACGGGAAGTCGAATTCACCCGACAGATACAACAGGGCATGTTCACTCAGTTTATGAAACAGTACCTGCTCGTGGAAGATCTGAAAAAGAGATACGACGTGGACCACCCCATCTTAAAGGCAGCCATGATGGACTCGAGCAGCAAGAAACAGAAACTCACGGACGTGATGCTGAGATTGAAACAACAGCAGAAGCAGTTGGATACATTAAGTGATGTCATGGGCACCGCAAATAACATCAAAGAGCTACTCACTTCCACCAAGAACGATGCAGAGAAGCTCGAGAAAGTCATGAAACTAGAGATGCTCATGTCCAAGGCCGGCGTGGATCTGTCATTGATCAAAGAATTGGACAAATACACAAACAAGGCACAGCGAAAACTGGATCGCAAAATGAACTACGCCAAGGAATTGAAAGGCGCTCAAGCGGACATTCGGCAGGAAGACGGGGTAGAGCTATCTGCTTCTGCCACGGATGAGAAAGCCGAAGTGAACAAGGAAATCGACGAGATGATGCAAAAGTACTTCCAAGCTATGATGGGTCCTGTTCAGGGTATGGATGGCAACAATGGAGGCAATAACCAGGACGAACCGCTACTGCTGCTACGGCCACCGCAACCACCCGATGAAGAGTGCGCCGCATTGCATTCCGTCCAAGACGTGCTGCTGCAAATCCACGAAGTTCCAGCGAACTTGGTGTAAAAAGGAAAAAGGAACTTCTTCTTCTTTTTTGGGGTGTCAACACTGGCCTGGCCAGACCAGTCCACAAGGCCAGTCGTGTGTCTCAGGCCAGTCCATAAGGCCAGGCCAGGCCACTCCACAAGGCCAGTCGTGTGTCCCGTGGCCAGTCCATAAGGCCAGGCCAGGCCAGTCTGGCCAGCCCAGCCCAGGGTGGAGAAAAGGCCAGGCCAGTCCACAAGGCCAGTCGTGTGTCCCAGGCCAGTCCATAAGGCCAGGCCAGGCCAGAAGGCCAGAAGGCCAGTCGTGTGTCCCAGGCCAGGAACGGCCAGGAAAGGCCAGGAAAGGCCAGGAACGGCCAGTGTGTCCCAGGCCAGGCCAGAAGGCCAGAAGGCCAGTCCACAAGGCCAGGCCAGGCCAGAAGTCCATTTTTGATTTCAAAATATGTCCCATGCCCCCCAAAAAATTTTTTTCTTTTCTCTCTCTTTTTTTTTTACCCGAGTCTGCTTGCATTCAATTGCGGTCCGCGCATCTTCGAGTTCAAAGGCTGTTGGGTCTCGTCTTCCAGAAGATCCTCTGGCTTCAGTTGCTGCAGCGTTTGCAAGCTTTGGTGTGTGTGGGTATTGTTGACGAAGATGTACAGCATGCAAAAGCCCACGGCGCCTGCTGTAGCGATGATTTGAGAAATGAAGACGAAGTAGGTCAAGGTTCCAATGCTGTAGCTGTTCAGTTGCGTGGTTTCCATATACCAGGCTGCAAACAAGACCATGGGATCCATGTCGCTTCCCGTCAAAGGATATAACAACAGACTTCCTGCTAGATTCACAAGGACCAACTGGGTCAACCCGGTCATGGTGCGAATGCGCATGGCCTTTGTCAAAGCCCGTTTGTATGCCGCATCGCCATCACCCCCCTCCTGTGGATTCAAGGATTGCAAGACGAAGGTCTTGATTTGGCTGAAGGGGCGGTAGCAGAGATCGAAGATCCACACGAACAGGAAAAAGAACAACACATGCACAAGCATCGTGTCGCCGTTGTGCGTCGTGCCCAGAGCCGAGATGTAGGCAGCCAGACCGTTCTCGTAGCCGCTGGAGTTGCTGTATTGGAAGCTGTTGGTTAAAATGTACATCACAGACAGTGACGCGATAGTGGCCGCGACGAAATCCATGCCAATGAGCAGAAGGATTCGAACGAGGTGGTTCAGCTTCCTATCCTTCACCGTGTGACAGTCATGCAACAGCTGCAGAAGGTTCAAAACGGGGTTGCCCGTCAGTCCGCGGAAGCAAGAGTAGAACAGAGCGAGCAAAGAAGTCGATGCCAGGGCATTCATCAAAGCGGTCAGAAAGACGGTGGAGACGGAGGAATCGGGTTGTAGTGTGGTGGTCATCGTGGGTGTGGAAGTGGTCAATGATAGTCCAAGGATGCGAAAGAGCAAACAGGTGGTGACACGGAAAAACACAATCATCCATTCGGAAAGGAAGTAGGTCAGCAAGCGCACCCAGGTTCGGAACGGCTGTTTCCAGAACTTCACATAATCAAAGACCACGGGGTCCAGAAAATAATCTGGCGTGTCGTGCTCCAACACCACATCCTTGAACAAGGACGAATCGGGGCCAAAGGAAGACATGATGATTCTGGTGTCAACGAAGTTGCAATGAAGGGATTTATAGAATAAAACATTACATTTTACACACAATATGGGCCTTAGTACGCCGTGCCAGTAATGGTGACTTTCTGCAGAACATCGCTGTTCTCGCACATGTCCTGATCGGCACCGAAAAACGTGTCGCCGGCGAGATAATCCCAAGCAAGCTGAGCTAAGGGTTCTATGAGGATACCGTCCAAGCAACTGCCTCGTTTCAGGTTGTGGATCCGCGTACCCTCCTCAAGCACCACTTGCAAACCGGCTAACAGTTTCTCTTCCAGTTGCTGCAGCACTGCTGCTCGACGTGGTGACGGGTCGTCGAAGAAGGTATCGTTGTTCACCGTCTCAATCAATTTGAAAATGCAAGGATCCACTCTTTCTGCAATAAATGGAGAAATGCCGTACAATTCACAGTACAACCTTTGAAGAGACTGGGAATGTTGTCTTGGTAAATACATGCAAACGATCTTCAGATCAAACCAAAATTGAATCAGCAACTGTGAGTGATAATAATGCAACAAAGTGATCGGCATCCGGAAGTGTGAAGGAGGCATCCGGGATTGAGCGATCCTTTGTTTTTCACAAAGACAAGAAATACGATAGAGACACATATCCCGAAGACAACTCAGAGATCCTACGTGAATTAACCCAGATGTTCTGGCACAAAAATCAGGTCGAGCTCTGTAACCAACACAGATCCTTGGAAGGTCGGGATGAGCCAGTTGAGTGAAACCGAGTCCCAAATCCAACAATCCCACATCCTGTAGATAGGTCACCAAAGTCTTCAGTTGGAATTCGAACTCTTTTGCATCGGAAGCAGGTTTTTGAAACACATTGCCAGATTTGAACCGCTTCACAGTAGTAGGTTCCTCTGTCGCATCATCATCATCCTGCCATGGCTGGCGATGAAGCTTGGGGGGCTTGAGAGAGGAAGAAGAAGATGAAGATGATGATGATGATTCCATTTGAGTTATGACAGTAGGAAAAAAGCAAAAATTCTCGTTTCCGTTCCAAAAAAAGCCTCTGTGCAGTTGGGACGCACCAGCTCAGTTTTTTAGAGGCCACTGTGAAGTCGGAACATACCAGCTCTCATTGCATCTTCCCTTTCTTTCCCCCATTAACAATAACCTTTGCTTCCATTCGAAAAACCAACACGATGTGGACTCGTGTATTTTACAACAGTTTGCGCAAATTGGCACGCTCCAGAAAAACCTGGTTCTACACTACATGTGCAACCTTTGGAAGTTACAAAAGCTGTCAGTTGCTACAGATAACAGATACCAATCCGTCTAAGATGACGATGATGTCAACCTCCACAGAAGGGAAGACAAATAGTTTCGAGAAACGCTTGAAAAAATATGCGTCTCTCACTTCGGTATCGTATTACAAAGATGCAGTGGAGGATCTTGAGAAAGCACAAAGGATGGACCAAACCCTTTCAGGCATGGAACGAGATCTCGCGTTTTTGTGGGATCGTGTCGAGGAGAAGAAACAGATCGTGTATAGAGATATACAACTGCAGGACGAACTCGACAACGGAAAAAAAATCAACCCCTTCGACTTCAGTTTTATGCGTCATGATGAAAGTCGGTTGATCATGGAGACGATGTGTTCAGTGGTTCACAACACACCTGGTATGGAGAAATGGATTGAGAATTATCAAGGTCTGTCTCATTGGGAAGATGCGATGTTTCAACAACTAGTAAGTCATTCGGAATGCGAAAAGCTTTGTCTGAGTGGACTGACAGGGTATTGGGGAGTGAGCCAGTTGCGTTGTATCTATCAATCAGGCTGGGATCATTGGGTCAAATTGATGTTAGAGGACAGAGGGTTCCGAACGGCATAAGACCAAACCAATCCAATCGCGCATATTTACCAGTTTGTTATATATAAAAACCGACTTCCGGGACGCACCAACTTACATTGTCCCCTTCACGTGAAAATCCCAAACCACGAGGAGAGCAACAAATCGATGACGACAAAGCAGCACCACGATGATCTCGTAACAGCCGTGGGCCTGCTGGAAGGTGGCAATCGGGAGACATTGGAATCTCTGTGGAATTATCGTCTTCGTGTTTACTCCGAACATTCCTTTCAAGCACATACATTCTATCTTGGGCCAGCAGAGCGTGGCAAAGCGTTCCAGTTTGTCATTCGCAAGCAGGAGGAAAAGGCAAATTCGGATGAAACAAAATCCAAATTTTAAATCATATATTTGCTTGGTTGTGTTATATATAAACAAATTGCTTCCGTGAACCCCAAACAATGAACTGCACCGGCGTGGACTGCTGGACCTTGCGTGGCGGTTCCTGTGACGCATGGGATGGGATCCCAGATTGCTGCCTGACCGTGTTGCAACTGACGCGGAATGTGAATATCTACACGAACGTGGTCTATGCCGTGTTTGGCATTCTGCTCCCTTTCGTTCTATGGGTGCTGCAGGAACCCATTGATGCTTCGGTGGTGGAATACACGTACAGCACCTTTGCGGTCATGTTCGCCTCCACGTTCTACCATCTCTGCTCCGGGGTGTTCAATCCGTGCTACGAACACTGCTACATCGATTTCGAAAGCGCGGCCATTGCAGACTTCGTTTCAGCGTTGTTCCTCGTGCATTTCACCACCTGTGTGCGTTGGAACCAGAACAGTTCGTTGAATACAGCCGTGATGCTTGTGACCATGGTGATGCTGACCATCTGGCTCAGAGGCTGGGCCTATGGTGATCTATCCATTGCCGTATCCGTAGGAGTGGTGAATCTGTTCAGTCGCTGGATCGCCGATCAGTTGCATTTTCGACCGGAACCATGGGGCTTTGGACTGGCCTGCATCGCTGCTGGCTGCCTCATCGTGGCCGTTCTTTGTGAATTCACCGAAGTCCTGGATCAGCCTTATGGCGTCACTCATCCGATCTGGCACTGTCTCACGGCAACGGGAAGCTTCCTGTTTGCATTGTCTTTGGAAGCAGGCAATGGTAAGTTGGGATATAGCAAATTAAACAATAAAAACGACTTTTGAAAGGAGAGACCTATTTTTTGTCAATATTTCTTTTCTATCATGTCAACTACATTTTCACGTGATCGAACCGACTTCCTTGAAATCATTTCGCTCCTTCGATCCCTCTTGAGCGACTTACATTACGAATCGAAAGACGTCGATAGGTATTTAGAAAGAGCGGGGTATTGTGGCCAATGCAAAAGCAATATTCTGAGATGCGACTGTTTACAGTGTACGGAATGTGGAAGCAAAGGGCCTTGCGATTGCAGCGGAGACGAAGAGGAGGAGGAGGAAGAAGAAGATGCAAACACAATGGCAAATCATGACATACCAAATTAAAAATAATTATTCAAAAAAACGTAAAAACCTCTTCCCGCTGGACACTGAGCAGCTTCCACCGAATCAGTGGCAGAGAGGGGATTGAAGCCACAGAGCAAGATTTTTTTCTCCAACCCCAACAACTTTCATTTCACTCACTCTTCAAACTTACTTTACTTACTTAGCTCGATCTCCGAATGGCCAGAACCAAAGCCAGCAAAGTCGCTCGTATTACTACCGGTAAAAAAAACACACACACATACAATTCTTTCCTCCATGACCATTTTATGTTGTTTTTTTCTTTTCTTTCTTATAGGAGGAAAAGCCCCTCGGAAACAATTGGCTACAAAATCTGATCGTAAACCAGCCCCGTTAGCCATTGGAGGTGTGAAAAAGCCGCATCGTTACAAACCTGGAACAGTCGCACTCCGTGAAATTCGTAAGTATCAGAAATCCACGGATTTGCTTATTCGTAAATTACCCTTCCAACGATTGGTCCGTGAAATTGCCCAGGACTTTAAAAGTGATTTAAGATTCCAATCCACTGCTATTTTAGCTTTGCAGGAAGCCGCGGAAGCTTACCTTGTGAATCTTTTTGAGGACACCAACTTATGCGCCATTCACGCCAAACGCGTTACTATCATGCCCAAAGATATTCAATTGGCCAGACGCATTCGAGGTGAAAGAGTATAATCTTTGATTTTTCTGTAAAAAAAAATTCTTTTTAATCTTTTGTAACAATTGCCCGTTGCCAGAAATGGTAGTTCCATAAAATGCCATCCAAAACGTAGCGCAGCGTTTCCTGGGACGTTGCAACGGCTGGCAAAGTCGCTGCAGATTTGCTGCTGCTGAGTCGCTTCAAATTGCGAATGTTGTCCCAAGTTGGTACATCCTGGATCTCAACAAGCTTCCTTTTGTTGCTTCCTGGCTTCTTCATCTTCATTGTGTCGCATGGCATCTCATAGGGCTTCAATGCTTGCATCTCCTCCCTTACCTCTTTTCTCGAAGGAATGCCTCGGTGCAGAAAGCGACAAAAGGCATCAAATGCAACTTCGGCCTCCTGACGGACCTCGGCATAGCTGAAGTCCACATGCTCGTCGGAATCCAAAGGAACGACAAATGCTTCCGGATCCGGTTCCACGTATTCCTTCCCATACTGCAACAGAGGATCCATGAAGGAATTCAGTTCCTTCAAGGCGTAGAAGAGATGCAGTTCACCGAAACCATGGGCATAGCTATGTTTCTCCTGATTGTAGTCGGTTTGACACAGAATGCAGCCCAGTGCGAATAGTTCCGGTGTGATGCAGAGCGAACGGCAGGCTTGAAGGATCATTTGCACCACATCCACTGCCTTGTCGCGACTGTTGAACCAAAGGATCTTGGTCTTTTCTCGTTCCTCTTGTGTCAATGAAGCGACGAGGAAGGCGAAGATCGCAATGACATCGGTATCTGTGGTGTAGACTGCGACGGGAATGGAACGACACAGAAGCTGGCTCCAGAAGACAGACGAAGGATCGCCTTCGGAATGATCGTGGAGCAACGAATCCGGTTCCTTTAGAGCCGATGGCCAGGATGGAATCACCGTTGGACCCGTGGAGCAATACTCGTGAATCACCACATGCTCCTTATCGATATCTGGATCGTGCTTCATTTTCTCTTCGAGATACAGATACAGCAGCTTCAGATGCCTTTTCTTGTTTCTGCAGAACCTGGAGAAATGGAATGGCAGCACCTCGCCCGTTGCAGCATCCACGACGCCTTGGTCTTCCACGCGAATGTCATCGGGATAGGGAAACAGAGGCTCTTGCTGTTCCTTTTTGGCCTGTTCCTGCTGCTTCATCCGCTTCAGCATGGTCTGGAGCTTCCTTTTGGTTTTATTCGCTTCGTCATCGAACGTGAGAATCGAGAAATGCACTCGGCCCGAAAGGAAAGCCAGTTTCGTTGGAACCATCAGGAAGTCATAGAACTCTTTGCACGTTGGCATCGGCTGTGAGGACCTGCACCGCGTCAAGCAATCCTCGACACGAACGAAATCCTGTCCCAACTTATCGTATCCGGTCTGCACCGGATGGAATGCTTGGTGTGCCCACTGGCTCTCCAGGATATCGTGAATGGCAGCTTCCAGACCCATAGGATGCACCTGTTCAGGCCATCAATGGCCACAATAGTAACAACTGGAAAAAGTTGGTATGTGATAACTTAAAATCAAGATTGAAGCAGTACATAACATCTGACAACGGGACAAAAAAGTTGTTTCCGTTTTTTTTTTGCTCCATTCTGCACAT
>Ga0210386_10000294_pt1 | contig 45534 bp, 48 predicted proteins | sample IncBWH32OmetaG_FD_160091 | JGI IMG/M metagenome (GOLD analysis project Ga0210386, IMG submission 160091) | Forest soil microbial communities from Barre Woods Harvard Forest LTER site, Petersham, Massachusetts, United States - Inc-BW-H-32-O ...
GCCACATCATCGAGCGTCGCCCCCGCCTCACTGAGAATGGCTTCGAGCGTCGTAAAGACGTTCTCCGCCTGACTGCGAAAGTCGGGAGGAAGCCGTCCCTCGGTGTCGACTCCGGCGATGCCGGAGACGAGGATCTGGTCGCCGATCCGGACGGCCGGCGCAAACTGGAAAGCTTCGGAGACCGCCTTCAACGAGGGCGGCACGATGGTTGTGAACAGCTCTGGCATTCGGTTTCTCCTGCCTCTCACGATGGTGATGCTTTTCTGAAGTTCGTCCGCGTCGTCCTCACGCCAACTCGGCAACCGTCTAGCCGAAGGCGCCGCAGTCGAGATGGTCGAGCGCAGCAGGGAAGGCGCCGAGCGGGTGGCGGCCGTCAATCACGGGCTTGAGGCCCGTCCGGCTTGGGGTTGGAGCCGCACTCAGCTCGAGGCAGTTCCGACCGATCCCGCCCATCTCCGACCATCATCATCTCCGCCGTGGCCTGCTCCCGATTACGGCTTAAAGGATGATCACCAATATCGTTGAATTCAACGCGCCAGAGACGATATGAATTCCCGAGATCGGTTCCTTAGAAGCGACAGTCTGTGGCTGAATTGAGCGGCGTCGATGTGTTCGTGGCGGCAGTCGAAGCCGGCGGATTTGCCGCTGCTGGCGAGCGTCTGCATCTCACTCGCTCCGCGGTCGCCAAGGCGATCGCGCGTATCGAGGAGAGGCTCAACGTCCGCCTGTTTCACCGCACGACGCGCAGCCTGGGCCTCACAGAGGATGGGCAGGCCTATTATGAACGCTGCGTCCGCGCGCTGGAGGAACTCCGCGCTGGCGAGGCCGCGTTGGAGTCCGGGCGGCGCGAAGTGGCGGGGCGTCTGCGCGTGTCAGCGCCAGTACTGTTCGGCCGTTACTGTGTCGCGCCGGTGCTGGCGAAGGTTGCCGCAGAACACCCCAAGCTAGAATTGGAGCTTTCTTTCAGCGACAGGCCCGTGGATCTGATCGAGGATGGCTTCGATCTCGCGATCCGGAGCGGCGACATCGGTGAGGGCGCTGGCCTGATGACGCGCACGATCGGAGTCCAGCGCATGACAGTCTGCGGCGCGCCCACTTATCTCGCAAAGCATGGCTGGCCCGAGCGGTTGGGTGACCTTCCGTGTCACACCGGCATCGTTTACGGGCGCGCCGGGCATATCCGGACCTGGGAGTTTCCAGTCGGCGATCGGCAGACGCTCGTCGAGGCGACGCCCCCCAGTCGCCTGCGCTTCGACGATGCGGAAGCCATTGCAGATGCCGCGGAGGCCGGTCACGGCCTTGCTTGGCTGCCCTGCTGGTTGATCCGCGACCAGGTCCGCGCGGGCACACTCATTCCACTATTCGGGGACGTGCCGAGTGTCGTATTCGTCACACATGCACTCTGGCCGAAGACGCCGCATCTGCCCTTGCGCGTGCGGTTCGCCATAGATGCGCTTGCCGCAGCGCTTCCCGGCATCATGGAGCTTAGCCCGGAATGCCTACCTGAAAATGACAAGGGCCACGGGGTGTTCGAGATTTAACTGTCGAGAAATACGTCGTCGCGCCGCCGCCGGCCGGGTACGAGATTGTCGCCGTCGTCAAATAGGCGCCGGTCACGCTGCCCAGCCGAGATGGTTGAGGAAGCTGCGGGTGCGGTCGACTAGCGGGGCGTCGAAGATCTGGGCGGGGGGGCCCTGTTCGATGATCTGGCCGCGTTCGAAGACAACGACGCGATGGGCGACGCGGCGGGCGAAGGTCATTTCGTGGGTGACGACGATCATCGTCATGCCTTCCTCGGCGAGCTGCTTCATGACGTTGAGGACCTCGCCGATCGTTTCGGGGTCGAGGGCAGAGGTGGGCTCGTCGAACAGCATGACCTCGGGTTCCATCGCCAAAGCGCGGGCGATGGCGACGCGTTGCTGCTGGCCGCCGGAGAGGTTGGCGGGGTAGCTGGCGGCCTTGTCGGCGAGGCCGACCTTGTGCAGCAGGGCCATGGCGCGGGCCTCGGCGTCGCGGCGGGACAGGCCCAGCACTGTGACGGGGCCGCTCATGACGTTGGCCAGCGCAGTGCGGTGGGGGAACAGCTCGAAGCTTTGGAACACCATGCCCATGCGTTGGCGCACGGCGCGCATGCCACGTGGGTCGCGGGGCAGGGGGATGCCGTCGAGGCGGATCTCGCCGCCGTGGAGCAATTCCAATCCGTTAGTGCAACGGAGCAGCGTGGACTTGCCTGAGCCGGAGGGGCCGATCAGGCAGATCACCTCGCGGCGGCTGACTTCCATCGACACGCCGTCCAAAGCGACAAAGTTGCCGAACAGCTTGCGTACGTCGTGGTAGGTCAGGACGGGAGTGGCGTCCCTCATTCGGTGATCCCGTATTTGCGGTTCAACCAGTCGACCAGCTTCGCTTGGGGGTAGCCGAGTGCCCAGTAGATCGCGGCCATCGCGGTAAGCATCTCCAGCACACGGAAGGTTTGCGAGCGGATGCGCATGGCGGTGTAGGCGAGTTCGCCGACCGAAATGACGGAGACCAGGGAGGTGTCCTTGAACAGGGAGACCCAGGTGCTGGCGAGCACCGGCAGCACGCGGCGCGTGGCCTGTGGCAGGATCACCTCACGCATGGCTTGCCAGCGTGACATGCCGAGGGCCAGCGCGGCCTCGCCCTGACCGCGGCGGATGGAGGCGATGCCGGCCCGGAATGTTTCGCTGTTGTAGGCGGAGACGTTCAGTGCCAGGGCGATAAGACCCGTGGTGAAGGGGGAGAACTGGAGGTCGAGGGCGAGGGGAAGGATGTAATAGGCAGCGTAGATCACCAGGATCAGCGGCAGGTTGCGGAACAGGTCGGTGAAGCTGGCGCTGAGCCCAGAGAGTACGCGTGAGCCGGAGAGGCGCAGCAATGCGAGGATGATGCCGCCGGGAACGGCGAGCGCCATGGTCAGCACCGCCATCAGCACGGTGAGCGCCGTGCCTTGCGCCAGATCGCCGGCATGCGCGGTGACGACGGACCAGTCGAGCTTCATGACCGGCCAAGATGGGCAACGCGGCGGTAGAGCATGTCCACGCCGCGGGTGATTGGGAACAGGATGATGAAGTAGACGATGGCGGCGAGGACGAAGACCTCGATCGGGCGGAAGCTTTGGCCGGCGAGGGTCTGGGAGTGGTTCATGTATTCCGGGACCGCGATGACTGTCGCGATGGCGGTATCCTTGATGGTGATGGATAGGATCGAGCCGAAGGCAGGGAGCATGCGCACGATGGCCTGGGGCAGGATGATCTCGCGGATCAGTTGCGCGCGCGACATGCCGAGCGCGAGGGCGGCGCGGGTCTGTCCGGGGCGGACGGAGCTGACGCCGGCACGGATGATCTCGGCGACGTAGGCTGCGATATGGAGCGAGAGCGCGGCAAGCGCGGCCCAGAAAGGTGGGAGCGAGAGGCCGGTGCCGATGGGCAGCGCGAAATAGGTCCAGACCAGGACGACAAGGACGGGCACCGCGCGCATCGAGTCGATATAGAAGACGAGGGGAACGCGCAGCCAGGCCGGGCCGTAGCAGCGCGCGAGGCCGACGGCGGTGCCAAGGAGGAGGGAGCAGAAGACGGTGAGGAGGGAGAGCAGGAGGGTTATTTCAAGTCCGGACAGAAGGAAGCGCCAGCTCTCGAGGATGGGGGATATGTCGATGTCCATGGCGCTAGGGCACGTACTTAGCTGTGTCATGGCCGGCGAAGGCCGACCACCCACGACTTGCCTGCGTGCCACAAGCGAAGTCGTGGGTAGCCGGGCCAAGCCCGGCCATGACACGGCGGCGGATGGCCATCACGGAACAGAGGCCAGGCATCACTTCATCGTCTCAATCACCTTCTGCTCTGACGCCTGCAGTTCCGGGTGAACCTGCTCGGCCACCGCGCGCAGCCACGCCAGAAACACCGGTTGGTTCTTGTCGATCGCCACACCGACCGGTTGCGCCTTCTCGGTGCTGTCCTGACAATTGTTGGCACTGGGCAGCACCGCGAGCCCCTTCACCTTGTGGCTCATTGGCACGTAGGGGATGCGGTTGATCGGGGCCGCATCAGCACGATGAGCCATGATATCCTCCAGCGGCGCGGTGGCGCCGGAGTTCGCGACGCCAAGGAACTTTGCCTTCGGGAAGCGTTGCTTGACCCAGCCCTCCTCGGCGCCGCCGATGAAGTAGGCGATGGTGATGTCGGGCTTGTTGAGGTCATCGACCGTCTTCGCCGCGGCGAATTTCGGATCGCTGGCGAGACCGAACATGCAGACAGAGGTGTTGGAGTAGAGGACGAAGTCCACGACCTTGTCGCGTTCGGGGGTTTCGGCCAGCGGGGTGACGGAGATGTCGACCTGATTGGAGGCCAGCACCGGGATTTTGGTTTCATGCGAGACCAACACCGGGTCGAGCTTCACACCCAGCAGCTTGGCGTATTCCTGCGACAGCACCCAGGCGGGGCCGGACCAATGATCGCCGCTGCCGGTGGTGTTCTCGACCAGCCAGGGCGCGTTGGCGAGCACGGCGACGCGCAGCACGCCGGCCTTCTTGATGGCGTCGATGCGCGGGCTGGCGCCGGGCGCGGGGACAGGTTGCGCGAAAGCGGGTAGGGTGAGGCCCAGCATGGCGCAGGCGAGCAGGATCTGTTTGGGGCGTGTCATGGGTTTCTCCATCGGACCTGGTCAGATGTTTGTCAGGGTGGCGTTCCAGTGTTGCAGGGTGGCGTTGGCGCCCTGCGTCGTCAGCAGGTCGAGCGCCGCCAGCACATCGCGGCGGAAGATGTCGTTGGCGGCCAAGGGCGGTGGCACGATGTCGGACATGGCGAAGATGGCGTCGCGCAGGGCCGCCGGGGTGGTCGCGGCGACGGCGGCCTGGCGCAGGCGGGCGGCGTGGGGATCGTTGAGGTCGAGCGCGGCGCCGTTGTCGGCGCAGCCTTGTAGGAAGCGCAGCCAGGCGGCGACACCAAGGATGATGCGCGGGGCGGCGTGGCCCGCGGCGAGGCGATCGCGCGCGGGGGCGAACAGGCGCTGTGGTAGTTTCTGCGAGCCATCCATGGCGATCTGCGCGGTGCGATGTTGCAAGTCCGGATTGGCGAAGCGGGTCAACAGCGCGGTGCGGTAGGAGGCGAGATCGGTCGTGGCCGGCAGGCGCAGCGTGGTCGCGGTCTCGGTCATCAGCGCGGAGATGTGTGCGGCAAGCACGGGTTGAGCGACGGCGTCAGCGACGGTCTGCCAGCCGGCGAGCTGACCGAGATAGGCGATGGTGGAGTGGCTGCCGTTGAGCAGACGCAGCTTCATGTCCTCGTACGGGCGCACGTCGGAAACGAGTTCGGCTCCGGATTGTTCCCAAGCGGGGCGGCCTTGCGGGAAGCGGTCCTCGATCACCCATTGCTTGAAGGGTTCGCAGATGACGGGCCAGGCGTCGTGGGCACCGAGCGCGGCATCGACGCGGGCGCGGTCGGCATCAGTTGTCGTGGGGACGATGCGATCGACCATGCAGTTGGGGAAGGCGACGCTATTGGCGATGAAGGACGCGAGGGTGGGGTCGGTTAGCTCGGCTGTTCGCGTCAGCACGCGGCGCGTGGTGTCGCCGTTCGCCGGGAGGTTGTCGCAGCTCAGCACGGTGAAGGGGGCAAGCCCGGCGGCGCGGCGGCCTCGCAGGGCGGCGACGAGAAGCGCGGGGACGGTCGTGGGGTCGGGTGTGTCGGGAAACGCGTAGCCCTTCTCGGTAACGGTGAGGGTGACGATGCGGACCGAGGGGTTGGTCAGGTGGCGCAGGGCCTCGGCGGCACCGACTGCGAGGCCGGTGAGGGCGGCCATGATCTCGAGGCGCTCGCCGGTGCCGTCGCGTTCGGCACGGGTGTAGAGGCAGTCCTGCGGGACGAGCGCGTTGCGTGTGTCGGAGCTGCGCAGGCTGACGCCGAGCATGCCCCAGGTGGGGTCTCTTGCGAGCAGGGGCTGCGTGTAGTCGGCGATGTGCGCACGGGCGAAGGCGCCGATGCCCAGATGCACGATGCCGGTTGATATCGTGGCCGGATCGAAGGGCTGACGCCGCACCGACGGTGGCAGCCCGGCCAAGGTCCGTCGCGAGAGGCGCGGAAGGTCGCTCACAGCGGCAGCTTGTTTACCGAGGCCAGCGCCACCATCACGCCACGCAGTTCCGCCAGGCCGCGCATGCGGCCGATCAGGGGGTAGCCGGGGTGGGTCTGGCGCTTGGCGTCGTCCAGCAGCTCGTGGCCGTGGTCGGGGCGGAAGGGCAGGCGCCAGTGTGGGTCTCCGGCGCCCTTGCGACGGGACTGTTCCCACAGCAGCGCGGCCATGACCGCGACCATGTCGACGTCGCCGCCGAGATGCTCGGCTTCCTGGAAGGAACCATCCGGTTCCTTGCTGACGTTACGGAGGTGGACGAAATGTATGCGCGGGGCGAAGCGCTCGGCCATCGTGGGCAGGTTGTTGGCGGGACCGGCGCCGAGCGAGCCGGTGCAGAAGGTGATGCCGTTCGCGGTGCTGTCGACGGCGTTCACTATGAAGTCCAGGTCGTCCTGGTTGGAGACGATGCGCGGCAGGCCGAACAGGGGGCGCGGTGGGTCGTCGGGGTGGATGCATAGGCGGACGCCGGCTTCCTCGGCGGTGGGGACGACCTCGCACAGGAAGCGAGCGAGGTTTTCGCGCAGGCTGTCAGCGGTGATGTCGGCGTAACGATCCAGCATGCGGCGCAGGCCGGGGATGTCGTAGCGGTCATAGGCGCCCGGCAGGCCGGCCATGATGGTGGTGAGCAGCTTATCCTTGTCGGATTCCGATGCGTGGTCGAACCAGGCGCGGGCGCGGGCGAGGGTTTCGGGGGCGTGGTCAGCCTCGGCGCCTTTGCGGGCCAGCATGAAGCAGTCGAAGGCGGCGTATTCGGGAGCATTGAAGCGGAGCGCGAAGCCGCCGCCGGGGAGGGGGACGGCGAGCTGGGTGCGGGTCCAATCCAGGACCGGCATGAAGTTGTAGCAGACGGTCGTGACGCCTTGGGCGCCGAGGTTGCGGAGAGATTGGCGGTAGTTGTCGAAGAGAGGGGCGAGGTTGTCCTCAGCTTGTTTGATGGGTTCGGCGACAGGAAGGCTTTCGACCACGCTCCAGCGCAGGCCCAGCGTGGGGTCGGATTCGATCATGCCCTTGCGGGTGGCGATCTCGTCCTGGGACCAGACGACGCCGTAGGGGATTTGATGCAGAGCCGTGACGATGCCGGTGGCGCCGGTCTGGCGGATCTCCGGCAGGCGCACGGCATCGTCGGGGCCGAACCAGCGCCAGGTTTGTTCCATCAGGCGACCTCCCGTCTTGGGTGTGGGGCGGTTTCGAAAAAGTCCGCGTGACGCGTGGCGATGCGGTCGATGGCGGCGAAGGCGGTGCGGAGGTGGCGCTGCATCGCGTGCTCGGCGCCGGCGGCGTCGTGGGCGCCTAGGCGGGCGACGATGTCCCCGTGCTGGTGGAAGATCATGGTCAGCCAGTCATCGTCCTCCAGCGACAGATGGCGCACCCGATCGAGCTGGGCCTTGACCGAGGCGATGAGGTCCCAAACCGCGGCGTGACCGGCGATGGTGGCGATGGTCTGGTGCATCCGTTCGTCTAACGTAAAGAATCCGGCGTGGTCGGAGGCGGCGACGCGGCGGGCCTGCTCGGTGAGTTGGCGTTGCAGGGCGCGGACCTGGAGGGCGGTGATGCGGTCGGCGGCATGGCGCACGGCGTGGCATTCCAGCGCCTCGCGGATGAACTGGCTGTCGATGACGGCGGAGAGGTTGATGGGGGCGACGAAGGTGCCGACCTGGGGCACGACGCGGATCAGGCCGTCCTGGGCGAGGCGCTGGACGACCTCGCGCACCGGGGTGCGACTGATGCCGTGCTGCTCGGCGAGGCGGGTTTCGGAGAGGGTTTCGCCGGGGCGCAGGCGGGCGGCGAGGATGTCGGCGCGCAGCCGGTCATAGAGGCGGTTGCCCTTGGCGCGCGCCGGTTCGAAGCGGTCGACGCGTGGTGCGTCGGCCTTGGCTGGACCGTTCCCCCTCATGGGTGGGTATGTAGACTTGTATACAAGGGGAAGGCAAGGGGGCGCCCGATCCGTCATGGCCGGTCTTGTGCCGACCATCCATCGCGGCACTGTGGTGGCATAGGTGTGTTGATCGGCGTGGGGTCCCGACGCCGATTAACACACTGTGTTCGGGACGCAGGGGCCGGAGGTTCGAATTCTCTCACTCCGACTAATGAGATCAATGTGCTTAGGCGTATTCTACACAGTGAGCAGTTGGTCTGATGGTCCCGTTACGGCCAGCGCAGCCTCCGCTACTGAACCCCTGGGAACGCGGACTCTAGGACATCGCTGAAATCCTCCGGCGTCCGTGCTATATTAAAGCGATGGTGAATTGGACCCTCTGCCACGATGTTGAAAGCAGGCCCGACGTAATGTCGGGTGCGCCGGTCGTACGCGGAACCCGCGTTCTGGCGCGGGCCGTCGTCGACAACGCAGACGACGGCTACACTGCCGAGCAGATTGTCAAAGACATCTATCCGTCGCTGCCGCTTGAACCGGCGAGGCGTATCATAGCCTTTGCCCGGGAGCAGCATGCGCCGCGTCTTGGTTGATGAGTCCGTCCCCGCTGGCATGGTCAGCATCCTCCCCGCTCACGACGTCGGAACGGCCCCTGAGATGGGGTGGGCTGGGATCACGAATGGCCGGTTGCTCGATGAAGCGGAGTTGGCTGGCTTCGAGATCATGGTGACCGACGACTCGAACATCAAAGCACAGCAGCGTCTGGCTGGTCGCAAGATTGCGCTTGTTGTGCTGACCAATAATCATTGGGACACGATTCGTGCGGCGCCGAATGGTACCCGTCAGGCCTGCGACTGCGCAACTGCTGGGGACTACATCGTGGTGGATCTGCCCCGGCCGCCACTCCGCAGGCGTCCTTCTCCGCGGCCATCTTCTTAGGGTCTATAGGTCAGTCACCGCTCGGGGTGACGACTAATACCAGGAGCCTTAGCCATTGACCGATGCCCAGTGCCTGGTTGCGATTGATACGATGCGTTCTGGATCGCTGACGAGGAAGTTCCAGGCGTCTTTGCAGGCGTGCACGATGGCCTCGTCGCTGTCCCAGAGCAGGCTGCTCAGCTTGTTGCCGCGTAGATAGTCCCAAACGTTCTCCATCGGGTTCAACTCCGGCGCATAGGGCGGTAGCGGCAGGAGCGTGATGTTGTCGGGTACGCACAGGCGTTTGCCCGGCTGATGCCATCCGGCACCGTCACAGACCAGGACAGCATGTGCCCCTGGTGACACCTGGGTGCTGATCTCGGCCAGGTGCTCGTTCATCGCCTCGGTGTTGACGGCGGGCATGATGATCGCGGCACCGACACCACGACCTGGACAGATCGCGCCGAACAGGTGAACAGAGCCGTGCCGGTTGTCCCGCACCATCGGTGGCCGTAATCCGATCGGCGCCCAAGCGTATTCGAGCGAGCCTTTCTGCCCGACCCTGGCTTCATCTGAAAACCAGACTTTAATGCCTTTCCCCGCAGCCGATGCCGGCAACGCCTCGGCTACCAGGCAGGAGAATTTTTTACACAACACCATCTAGGTGTTGCGCAGTCGTTCGCGTAACGCGGTGAGAGCTGCATCCGCGACCGCGAAGTCACGCATCATAAAGCCGTCGGCGATATCGGGACTGACCGTGCGTAGCGTCTGCTCGACACGGCCCGAATAGCGGACGCATCCATCGGCGCTTACCGCAACGCCATCACGCCGTTCGAAGGCCGCGTTCCAATCGATCGCGGCATCACGTGACAGGCCCGGTGGCAGATCCAGATCAAGCGCGCCGTTGTGGAGAACCACCGGGTAGCCGCCGGGCAGGCCAGACGGGCCTGGCACGTGTCCATGCCACGTCGTGCCCGCGATCATCGCCAGAAACAGGGGCACGCCCGACGCGCCGGAGATGTCGATCACAGGCTCCAGGGCGAGCTGCACGGGAGCAAAGCGTTGCATCACGTGATCCAGCTCCTTGCCATCCTGCCAGACGCGGGGGGCAGCGCTGGCTGCGCGGTCGGCGGCCGGGCGTCGAAACGCTGACAACGCCGCATGCTGTGCGAGGAGCTGTAAGCGACGATGTCCGGGGCCGAGCAGCCCGGCGAAGGCATGTGCCAGGATCGCAACATTTCCGATGCCGCAGGTGATGGGCAATCCTGCTGCCGCGATCATCCCGTTGACGACATCGGGGTAACAGCAGTTCACAAAAAATGTATTCGGTGCCGCGACAGCGACCGCGTGCGCGACCTGCAGCGACAGCCGCGCTTGAAGGATGGCACTGATGCCCAGCCCCGCCTGCTGCGTCAGACGGGTCCAGCCGTCGGGTTGCGCCATGACGACGCGCCCGCCTTGCGCGGATGCGGTGTTGGCCACCACACGAGGACGCAGCTTGCCGAGCAGATCTGCGATGTGATCGGTGGCGAACGAGGCCATCGCGTGGTCCTGGACCCGGACGCCGCTGGCAAACATCGCAGCACGTGCATTGGCCGCGGTGCGCAACCACGCAAGGCGGGATGCGTTACGCCCGACCACGACCACTGACACAGGGTGTGACGCCGTCGCGGCCAGATCGAACAGGATGCGGGCGGCGAACGTGCCGGTACCGCACAGGACGAGATCAGCATGCTCTGGCAATGGACTGGCCTCCGTCATGTCGTAGGCTTTTGCTGTAACACGTCGTCGTGGAATTCTTGCCGTAGCGATGCGGGATCGGGGGGGACCTGCTTCTGGAACCGGCCGATGGACAAGGCGGCGATTGGCGTTTGCGTGCCGCCGTCAACTATGAGTTCCGTCAGAATCGTCGCCAACGCAGGGCCAACTTGCAGCCCATGACCGCTGCACGCGAAGCCGTGGAACAGGCCCGGTGTGGTTTCGCTGCCACCGACGATCGGCGTCATATCGGGAACGTATCCTTCGATGCCGGTCCAGGTGCGGATGACATGGAGATGACGCAGATGCGGCACCAGAGTCGCGAGGCGCGCCATGTTGGTCACCATTTTCGCGGGAGGCACCCGCGTGCGACGGCTGTCGGCATCCACGGTGATGCGAGGATGGCCGGCGAAGAGGATGTTACCGCGATTGGTCTGTCGAAACAGGATACTGCCGTCGACGACGTGCATCACGGGGGCCGCAAAGGCGGTAACCGGTTCCGTAATAATTTCTACCGGACCGGCTGGAAAGATCGGCACCGGTTCGTTGAACCGCCGGGCGATGGCGCCGCCCCAGACGCCGGCGGTGTTGACCAGATTGGATGCCGTCACGGTGAGGCGCGTCGCCGTGCGCAGGGTGAAACACCCGGCGCTGTGGCTGATCTCGGTCACCTCGGTTTCTTCGTGGATCGCAGCACCCAAACCCAGAGCCGCACGGGCGAAGGCCGGTGTCGCGAGGCGCGGATTTGCCACCGCATCGCGCGCGGACCAGCTCGCGCCCTGCACATCGGGTGTCAGGAACGGCCAGCGGCGTAGGGTTTCCTGCCGATCCAGTAGCGTCACCGACAGTCCCAAGGGATGTGCCGCGGCGGCGAAGCGGCGCGTAATGTCGACGTGATCCTCACTCATGGCCACGTGGACGTGACCTTGCTGGGCGAACTCGACGCTTTCCCCCAGCTCCGCTTCGAGACCTTCCCAGAGGGTTTGGGATCGTAACGCCAGTGGAAGCTCTGGCAAATGGTGACCTTGCAGACGAAGGCTCCCGAAATTGACGCCACTCGACTGTGCGCCGACGAAGCCCCGCTCCAAAAGCACGACAGATCGCCCGCGCTTGCGCAGATAGTATGCCGTCGCGCAGCCGATCAGCCCGCCACCGACGATGGCGACATCTGCTTCGATGTGAATCATGTTTCGGAACCGGCCAAAGCGATGGGCAATGGCTTCACCGGCGGCTGCATGCGCAGGCGATCCAAGGGTGCGTTCGCTCGCCCCCGGATCGATGCGGTTAGTTCCGCGGCGGCGAGGCCACAGACGCGACCCTGGCAACGCCCCATGCCACATCGTGTGGCGGCTTTGACCCGATTCAGTTCGGTGACGCCGATGGGAAGATGCAGTGATTGCCGGATGTCACCGGCGGTGACATTTTCGCAGCGGCAGACGATCAGGTCGTCGGCGAGGGTGCCTGCCGCTTCTTGCGGCCATGCAAACGCGGTCGCCATCGCACGCTGAAAGCGATAGAGGCGCCGCAGCTTGCGGGGGGCTGTGGTGCCGGGTGTTTTCAAATCCAGGTCGGTCGCCACCGCCTGTCCCACGATGGAGCCGGATAGTACCGCCGCCTCGGCGCCGCCGATGCGGCATCCATCACCCGCCAGATAGATCGCGTAGCCAGCGCGTCCCGAGGCATCGATAGCGGGCACATACTGGCGGAAAACGGGATCATAACGAAGGGTAGATCCGGCGAGCTCGGCGAGTTGCGTTTCCGAACGCAGCCCGTGGCCATAGGCGACTGCATCGCAAACGATATGATGATGCACGCCGCCAACCGTACGATAGGTGAGCGTCTCGACGCGATCGCGGCCGTTGATTGATGCGACCCGGGCTCCGTGGATGATGGGCACGCCAGCGCGTTGTAAATGGGTCATGTAGCTGATGCCCTTCGCCAGCAGGCCTGGTGCGGCGGCCAGCCCGGGAAGGGCGCGCAACTTTGCCGTGAAACGTGTGCTGTCGATCACCGCCGCGACGCGTCCACCGATGCGCAGGTACTGCAGCGCCGCGAGATACAGCAGGGGCGAGCTGCCGCAGAACACAACATTGTCCCCGAGCAGGCAACCTTGCGACTTCAGCAGCACCTGTGCTGCGCCGAGGGTGAAGACGCCAGGCAGCGTCCAACCTGGCACGGGCATAACGCGATCGGTGGCGCCTGTCGCCAATATCAAGGTATCATAACGAATCGACGCGAGGGACGTAGCGGTTGCGAGGTGGGCCTCTCCGCCATGGATGTTCCACGCGAGGGTTTCAGGTTGGAACTGGATACGATTGTGCAGAGACGCTATGGTGGCATGGAATTTCTCATAGGCGGTGTGACCGTCGGCAAGGAGCCGTCGCATGTCGAGAGCGAGGCCGGGCGCCGGTGTGCGGTGGATTTGACCACCCGGTCGCGATGCCTCATCGATCAGCGTGATCTCGGCTGTACTGGGCGCGAGAGCCGCAGCCGCGGCGATACCGGCGGGGCCTGCGCCGACGATGACGATGCGTTTCATGGTAGCGCGGGCAGGGATGTGGAGACGCGCATGCCCTCGCGCACCAACGTTGTACAGGCGCGGCCGCGCGCACCGTCGCTGAACCAGACCCAGCAATCCTGACAGGCACCCATCAGGCAGAATCCGGCGCGTGGTGATGCATCAACATCATGGCTGCGCAGATGTGGTGCATGACACAGTACCGCCGCGAGCACGGTTTCGCCCTCATGCGCGGTCAACGGAACGCCGTCGAGATAGAGCGTAACAGCCGCACTGGTGAATGGCGCGATACGTCGCAGCAATCCTGTGGGTGGATCACTCATGATCGTTGTAAGATGCATTGATCCAACGGCGGGATCGCGTCACACTGTGCCGCATGAGCACGTTGATCGATAGCGACACGCAGTGGCACGACCTGCCGAATCCTTGCCCTTTCTCGGCATTGATCGGTCCGGTGCAGCGACGCCGTGTTGGCAATCGATTTGTATATGGGCTGCATGTCACGCAACACCACACCAATAGCACCGGCATCATGCATGGCGGTGTGATCACCGCCTTCCTGGACGAGGTGATCGGCGAGATCGTCAACGATCTTGGTCAGCGCAAGCATGTCACCGTGCAGTTCAGCACGACGTTCCTGAGCAAGGCGCAGATCGGAGACTTCCTGGAGTGCGACTGCGAAATCGTGCGCACCACGCGGTCGATGACATTCATCGCGGCGCGACTCAATGTGAACGGTGAGGCGATCGCAACGGCGACCGCGATCTTCAAGGCCATGCGGCCGGCGGCCTAGTGTCCATCCAACGAGGGGCTGATGTCTGACAATCTCATCCAATACGAGTGCAGCGAGCAGATCGCGACGATCACGTTCAACCGGCCCGAGAAGCTGAACGCGTTCACCGACGACATGGTGCGCGAACTGGCGGCGGTGCTGCGGCGGTTCGATCTGGACCAGGATGCCAATGTTGCGATCCTCCGTGGCAATGGCCGTGCATTCTGCGCGGGAGCCGATGTACGACAGAGGCAATTGCGCACGCGAGAGGAGTTCGATCGCAATGGCGGCCCGCAGGGGTGGGGTGCCAACGCATCGGAGCTGCTGATGCGGGCGGTGAACTGGAAGCCGGTGATCGCGGCGCCGCACGGGTTCGCTGTGGGCCTCGGGCTGGGCCTGACGATGGAATCCGATCTGGTCGTCGCGGAGGCAGGGACGAAGTTCCAGGTGGCCGAGACCAAGCGGGGCCTGGCGGCGTCGCGGTATTGGGCACTGATGAATCTGCGCGGCGGGTCTGCGTTCGCAACCGAAATGGCTTTGACGGGTGGGTTTTTCACCGCCGAGCAGGCGTTGGCGGCCGGTGTGATCAATCGTGTGGCCCCGCCGGGGGACCTGATGGCAGTGGCCCGGGCGCTGGCGAGTGAACTCGCCGCCAATCCGCCGCTGAGCGTGCGGGCGACGGTGCGCACACGGCGCTGGTACATGGAGCAGGCCGAAAAGGAAGCCTATCTGCAGACCGACCCGCTGAAGCTGCATCTGACCGAGGATTTTGCCGAAAGCGCGCGAGCCTTCGCCGAGAAGCGCAAGCCGGCGCCATTCCGGGCGCGATAGAGGCGCGCTAGTCACGGTGCAGCGCGCGCTGCACCGCGGCGCCGACTTCGGTCACGCGCCCGACCGCTTCGCACCCGGCAGCGCGGAAGGCGGCGAGCTTGGCAGTGGCGGTCGTGTCACCAGCGTGCCCGCCATGAATGGCGCCGGCATGGCCCATTCGTTTCTCGGGCGGTGCATTCTGGGCGGCGATATAAGCGACCACCGGCTTGTGCATATCGGGCAGCGTGGCGATCGCCTGATACTCCAGACCGCCGCCGGGTTCGCCAATCAGCACCACCAGGTCGGTTTCGTCGTCAGCACCGAACAGCGGTAGAATATCGGCATAGGTGGTGCCGATGACCGGATCACCGCCCAGGCAGACGACGCTGCTTTCGCCAAAGCCCAGCTTCTGCAGGTCATCGATCACTTCATAGGTCAGGGTGCCGCTCTTTGACACGATCCCGATCCGACCGGGTCGGACATTGGTGTCGTTCAGATCGGCGAGGTTGGCCTTGCCGGGACTGATCACGCCGGCCGAGTTTGGGCCGAGGAGCCGTGCGCCCTTGGCACGCGCGTAGGCGCGCATCTTGATGGCATCGTGCACCGGCACGTTTTCCGTGTAGAGCACCAAGGTGGTGATGCCCGCGGACAGCGATTCCAATACGGCATCAAGAGCGAGATCGCTACGGATCACGGTCAGCACGGCATTGGCGCCTGTCGCGGCCACCGCTTCGGCGGCATTGTCGAACACCGGGACACCTGCGACGTCCTGTCCGCCACGGTCCGGCGCGACGCCGCCGACCAGTGGTGTGCCGCCGGCAAGCATACGCTGCGCGTAGCTGCGGCCGGTGGACCCGGTGATACCCTGAATCAGAATTCGCGAGGTTTTGTCGACAAGAATCGCCATATCAGATTTGTCCTGCGCGGCGCACGGCCAGCACGCAAGCCTCACCAAAGTCACTCAGCATGTCGCAGTGATGCGCGGCCAGGATGCGCCGCGCCTCGTCTTCTTTTTCGCCACGCAGGCGCAACACCAGACGATCAGCCGTAAGCCCCGGCACGCGTTGCAGCGCCGCGACGATTCCCTCGGCGATCGTGGCGAGATTGCGAAACTGGAAATGCACGTTGAGCATGATGACGGCGGGGTCCAGCACGTCATGCACGAGACGAATGACGTCGGCGATACGATCCGGTCCATGCGCCGTCGCGCCATGCAGTTCGACCACGCCCGACATTGTGCCGCCGAGCGCCACCACCTCATCCAGCGTTGCCATGGTGAGTCCGGCGCCATTCATGATCGCCGTGACACCGTGTTTCGGTCCCGTTTCGACGCCGATGACGCCGAGTTTGCGGCTGGCCAGCTCAAATTCCGTGCCGGTTGGCACGGCACGTCGACCTGGATGGCGGAAAGCCGCATCCTCATCCAGCAAGACCTTCGCATCGGCAGCAATCAATGCGCCGTCCTTGGTCAATAGCAGTGGGTTGATCTCAATCAGCTCGGCATCCTGGGAGACCAACGCCGCGTAGAGCTGCCGGAGAATATCCCCGAACGCCGTTGCTATGGGACCTTCCAGCGCGAGCGCTCGCACAAGCCGGTTCACCATGAAGGGCTGCAGGCCGATCAGCGGGTCGACCGCTTGCCGAAGGATGCGATTGGGTGCAACGTCCTCGATATCCACGCCGCCTTCGGCACACACCAACAGCGTTGGCACGCCGATATCGCGATCGACAAGCGCGGCAACATAGAATTCGTGGGCGATGTCGAGACGCTGTTCGACGTAGACGTCCTCGACTGGCTGCCCGTTCAACGGGCGAATGGCGATCTCGTTGGCCATCTCCACCGCCACCGCGCAATCGTCTGCGAAACGGATGCCGCCAGCCTTGCCGCGGCCCCCGGCGAACACCTGCGCCTTTACCACCACTGGGCCAGACAAATCCGATGGCAACGAACGATACAGTCCGCCCAACGGCACGGCGATGCCGGCCTGACGCAGGATTGCCTTGCCCTCATGTTCCAGCAGCCTGATCATCAGAAGGCGATGTTCGCCGGCAATTTCGAAGGGTCGAGGCCGCCCTGGCGTATCGCATCAATCAGGAGCTTGCGATTGAGCCCACTGGCGCGTGCCTTCGTCGCCCAGTCGTTCATCCAGTTGAAGAAGCGATGATCTGAATCACGACGCATGCCGGCGGACGACGGCAATGGTCGACCGGGTTTCGGCACGACGATGTCACCGAAAACCTCCGGTGCACGCTTGGCGGTATCGAGGCAGACAATGATCGATGTGCCGAATGCATCGGCACGGCCGGCTTGCACCGCGAGACTCGCTTCCGCCAATTCCTTGAACCCGAGGATTGTGGCATTCGGTGCCAGATCGTGCACCGCCTGTGCATCGCTGGTGCCGATCACCGTGGCGATCCGCATGCTCGGCGTACTGTAGTCGCTCCAATTCGGGTGGCTCGGCACGCCGCGACGATTGACCAGACATTCGTCCAGCATCAGCACCGGCTCCGACATATCCAGTGCCTGCTTGCGCTGTTCGGTGATGCTCATCGACGGAAACAGATCGATGCGGCCCGATTGCAGCTCCAGCACCACCGAGGACCAGGTGATTTCGTGGAACTGGACGGTGATGGGCTTGCCCATGGCGGGTGCGAGGTCGTGCGCGACCTGGTTGCAGAAGTTGATTTCGTAGCCGGCGTACTGATCGGGGCCGATCTTCCAGGACCCGAGCGGATTGGACGCCATCGCCCCGCACACGAGTGTGCCAGAGCTTTGGATCTTGTCCCAGAGCGATTGGTTGGACTGCGCCGCGGCCATGGACGCCGTCGCGATGATCAGCGCGCAGGCGGCGGTGGCTCTGAGGACGGCGCGACGAAGCAGCATGGCCATGGTTCTCGATATGCAAGTCCGGGCTGTTATATCGGAGTGTGATACTTCTGCGACGGACGTGCAAGGCATGTCGGACCGTGTTCTATTGGGCCGCGGCTGTCATCAGGGCAGGCCGGAATTCGCTGGCCTCGGACACGGCATGCGCGACGTCACGGATCGTCGGTCCTAGCTTGCGGATGATGTCCGCCGCCTTCCATTCCGTGATAGAGACGGAGATGTTGACGGCAGCGGTGGTCGAGCCATCGGCGCGGCGCACCGGCGCGGCAACAGTGATATCCCCCAACGTGCTTTCTTGCGCGGTGAGGCAGAAGCCGCGCGAGCGGGCCAGATGGACCTCTGCCATGATCGCACGGATCGAGGTCTTGGTATGCTCGGTGTAAGCGACGCGATGGGAACGGCGCAGAATATCCAACACCTCATCATCAGGCATGGTTGAAAGGATGGCGCGGCCACCAGCGCTGCAGAACGTCGGACGACGTGTTCCCAGCACCATGTCGGCGGTGACGATGCCGCGGCCTGGGTAGCGGACGACATAGATGACATCGGTGTCGTCGAGTTCGGTCAGGTTCACGGTGGCGTCGATGGCCTTGTTCAGCTCGTAGAGCTGATGGCGCGCGCGCGCGACGAGTGGGTCGGTGCGCAGGTAGATCATGCCAAGGCTAAGAACCTTGGGCGAAATCGTGTAGCGCCGCGCGTCCTTGTCCTTCTTGAGGTATCCCAATGCCGCCAGCGTATACGTGAAGCGCTGCGCCGCGCTTTTATCCAGCCCGCTGGCCTCGGCGATTTCGGTCAGGCTCAGGCTGCGCTGACGCGACTCGAAAGCGCGCAGGATCTGGAACGCCTTCTCGACCGAGGTGACGAACCAGGCAGGATCGGACGGGGACTTGGCTTCTTGCAACAGTTACCTCTTGCCGTCTACGCGCTGCCGCTTGACAGGCGTGTGCAGGCGATATTGCATTCCAATATGACTGCTTGCAATGCGTGCGACCGAGACGCCAACTCCATCTGGGTGATTGAACATGAGTGAAACTCCGTCCGCTCCGACCGGCCTTCCTGGCAACGGTGGTGTCGGCGTGGAGGCGGCGTCGGCTGATCCCCGCCTGTCTTACACGGTGGCTGACAATATCGCGACGATCGGCATCGAGCGCGGACACAAAATGAACGCGTTGCTGCCGGACATGATCCTGAATTTCTCCGACCTGATCGAACGGGCTCGCCGTGATTCCAAGGTGCGGGCGGTGGTGATCCGCGGGGCAGGTAAGAGCTTCTGTGCCGGAGATGACCTGAACCCCGAGGATCGGTTCAAGTACGGGCCGCCCGATCTGCATACGCGACTGAAGATGGGCTACCCACGGCTGATCAATGACATCCTGCAATTGCGCAAGCCGGTGGTCGCCATGCTGCGCGGCTATGCGGTGGGGGCCGGTTTCGATCTGTCGCTGGCGTGCGATTTCCGCATTGCGGCGCCGGACACGAAGATGGCGGCGATCTATGTTCGGCGCGGGTTGGGTGGCGGCTGTGCCTATCTGCTGCCGCGCTATGTCGGCCTTGGGAAGGCGACGGAGCTGATGCTGCTGGGTGAGATGATTGATGCGCAGGAAGCATTGCGGCTCAATCTGGTCACCAAGGTGGTGCCCGAGGAGACGCTTGAGGAAGAGACCTACGCGCTGGCGAAGCGCCTGGCACGTGGTGCCACGCAGGCGATTGGGGCCATCAAGAATGCCCGCAATCAAGGGTTGGGTTGCGATCCGGTGAAGGGGCTGGAGTGGCAGATCCTGTGCAACGTCGATCTGATGTTCCATCGCGACGCGCGCGAAGGCCCACGTGCGTTCATGGAACGGCGTGAACCAAACTTCACGGGCGAGTGGATCGATCTGCAGTATGATGCGTTCGATCCGGATTATCGATAGGGGCGGTCCGGGCGTCGTTCACCAATGAACAACAAAGCCGGGGAGACTTCTATGCAATCTTCGACATCGAAGCGGACGTTGCTTCGCGGGGCCGTGGCGTTGGCTGCGACCGGCGGGATTCTGGCGACCAAGACGACAAAGGCCGCATCATCCTCGCTGTGGGAACAGATCAGCAGTACGGGCACGTTGCGCGTGGCGGTGATCAGTCATCGGCCGCCATACATTTATGATTCGGACAGTGGGTACAAGGGATTTTCCATTGTCATGGCGCAGGATCTGGCCAAGGCGTTGGAAGTCGCGATGGAGAAGCCCATCAAGGTCGAATGGGTCATCACGACCTGGCCAACCGCGGTGCTGGATATCCAGTCCGGCCGCGCGGACATCTTCTTTGGCTTTGCGTTCTCGCCTGAACGTGCCAAGGCAATTGATCTGATCGGGCCGCTGTACGAAGTACCGGAAGTGGCAGTGCTGGGACGTGACGATAAGGTTGGTGACACGTGGAGCGAGCTGAACAAGCCCAGCATCACCGTGACCGCCGCGATGGGCACCACCGACGAGCAGGCCGGTCGTAAATACCTGCCGGACGCAACGATGCGTTCGATGAAGACATTCAACGATGCGGTGCTGGATCTGCAGTCGGGTAATTCGAAGGCGCTGATCACGTCGGCCATCATCGGTTTCGGGACGTTGAGCGGAAATCCCAACCTGTCGAGCGTGCGTGTACTGAGGCCGGTCGTTTCGGGCCCGTCGGGCGCGGGATGCCGCAAGGATGGCGACGGACGATTCCACGAATTCTGCCAGGGTTTCTCTTGGGTCTATCGACACTCCGGACAGAGCAAGAAAGTGATCCTGGAGTCGATGAAGGACCTGGGCATGAACATGGACAAGGTTCCGGCCGACATCGAATTCTGAGGCAGTGTCAGGCGGTATCGTTCAGTCGGTCCCAACCGCCTTGTCGAAGATCCGGCTTTTCTGCCAGCAGCGCAGGCTTCTGCACTTTGCCACTGGTCGAGCGTGGCAGCGGTTCGGATCGGTATTCCAGGTAACGCGGCACCTTGAATGCGGCGAGCTGTACGCGGCAGTGCGCGATGATGTGTTCCGGGGGCAGATCGGCTTGGGTCACACCCTGCGCCAGCACGATATAGGCTTTCACCTCCTCGCCGCGCCGTGCATCAGGCACAGGAACCGCGGCGGCTTCGACGATACCAGGCAGGGTGAGAAGGGCATTCTCCACTTCCGTGGCGGAGATGTTTTCACCGGCACGCCGGATCATTTCCTTGATCCGCCCGACGATGGTGACGAAGCCACGTTCGTTCTGACACGCGAGGTCACCGGTGCGGAACCAGTCACCATGGAACGCCGCCTGCGTCGCCTCAGGTTTGTTCCAGTAGCCTTGCAACAGGCCCGGGCCACGGATCAGCAGCTCGCCTTCCTGCCCGATGGGTAATGTCTTGCCGTCGAGGTCGGCAACGCGCGCTTCGCGGAACGGGCCAGGTATGCCGCAGGACCCGGAACCGGTCATTTCCACTGCAACGAACGGCGTATACAGACCCATGCCGATCTCGGTCATGCCGAACGCGGTGCGCAGGGGAAAGCCGAAGCGCTGCTCGATATCCGCATGCAACTCTTTGCGATGCAACGACAGGTTAGCGCGCACGATGGCGTGGTCGCGATCGGCAGGCGTGGCGGGCACAGCGATGTGCGCGTCCTGGGGGAACCAGCAGAACTCGATGCGATAGGCCCGCATCCACTCCGCGTAGTGCGTCAGGCTAAGGTGCGAGGCCACGAACAGGGTAGCGCGCTGATAGAAAGCCATCAACATCAGCCATTGCGGCGTCATGTAGAAGAACGGATTGGCGGACAGGATGCGGCGATAACGCAACCCATCGCAGGCGGCGTACACCTTGGCACAGGTCAGCCAATAGCGGTGTGACAGCATGCAGCCTTTCGGCAAACCCGTCGTTCCTGATGTGTACTGGATATTCATCAAGTCATCAAGTGTGGGAGCTGTCGGAAGCGGCGTCACGGGCGTCGCGCGCAGCGATGACCAGGCAACGAAACCATCCTCGGGCTCACCAACAACCACGACATGCTCGGGCGGCAGCGACAATGCCGCATCACGCAATACCGGCAGATACCTGGCGTCCAGTACCACGAACGTGGCTCCGCTGTCGGTGACTGCATAGTTCAGTTCGCGGCCGGTGTAGCGAACATTGACCGGCACCATCACCGCGCCGATGCGCGCCAGCGCCAACCAGGTCAGCGGAAACGCCGGCACGTTCGGGACCATCACCGCGACCTTGGTGCCGTGTCGCACGCCCAAGGCGATCAGGCCGGCCGCACAGCGGCTGACCTGATCGCGCAGGCCGGCGTAGGTTATGGCCTCACCGCTGGCGATGAACTGCAGCGCTGTGGCGTCGGGCGTGTCGGCCGCGGCTTCACTCAGCAACGCATCGATGTTACGCGGGAGCGGGTCGGCCTCAATGGCGCGATGCCGAGCGAGGACCGAAGGCATCCAGTCTGGCTGTGTGGGCACTTGACGTCTCACATCACAAGTCGTGATCACATGCTGGTGGCGCGCCGACGCACGTGCAAGACACGCACTTACCTGGGTACAATACGTGCCGAGATCCGCTGTGCGGTCTGCAACAGCGAGGCGAGATAGTGTGTCTCCAACGCTGCCTCATCGAAGGCGCTGGCCGGGCAGGAAATGTCGATCGCGGCGACCAACGCGCCGCTGCTGTCATGTACCGGCGCGGACAGCGAGATGCCGCCCGCTTCTACGCTGCCACGGCTGACCACGTATCCGTCGGCTGTCGCCTGTGCCACGCGCGTCGCCAAGGCCTCCAGGGTTGTCGGGGTTTGGTCGGTCAACGCCGGCAGTCGGTCGCTGCCGTAGAGCTCGAACAGGTGCTTGCGCGAGAGCTGGGCCAACAGGATCTGTCCCATTGGGGTGGCATGCGCCGGAAAACGCGCACCGGCATTGACGTTGCTGACAAATCCCTCGGTTCCCGGCACATGCAGCAGGCAGACGATCTCACGCTCGGACCGGATCGCCAGATGCGACGAAATGCCCACGCGCTCGCTCAGCAGTTCCAGCTCCCGCCGCGCGACCTGCACCAGGTCCTGCCCGGTGAGATACCGATAGCCCAGTCGTAACACACCCGGACCAAGCGAGAAACTGCGTCGGCTCGCGTCCGGTTCGATCAGCCCCTTCTGCTGCAGCGTCTGGATCAGCCGAAACACCGAGGATCGCGGCAGCTCCAGCGTATCTGCAAGCTGCACGGCCGACATCGGGCGCTGCTCACGCGCGAGCAGTTCCAGCAGGTCGATGCCGCGCGCGAGGCCAGGCACGACATAGGCGTTGTCCTCGACCGGATCGGTCATGTTTCAGCCGCGCACCGTCAAGCCAAGCTCGGTCATGGTGCGACGCAGTTTGTCGACCTGGTCCGCTGGCAACGGCAGCACCGGATCGCGCGGCACGCCCGCGGGCTGGCCCAGCAGGTTTAACGCCGCCTTGAACGCGGCGGGCCACGTGCCGGTGCCCATCAGCATCTGGTATAGCACCGTCAGCTTGTAGTGCAGCGCAGCCTGTTCCGGTCCCGGCGCCTGCATGGCCAGCGTGGTCAACTGGCCCGCAGTCTTACCCAACAGTTCCGGACCTGTCGCGATAAATCCCTTCGCACCCAATGCCAGGCCCGGGAAGATGTAATGGCAGGGCCCCACCATGATCGCCAACCGGTCGCGGAACTTCTCCAGCAGATGCGTGTAGTGGAAGAAGTCACGACTGGATTCCTTGATGCCGATGATCGGTGCGACGCCCATCAGCGTGTCCAGGTCCTCCAGCGTCAGGTCGATGCTGGTGCGGCGCGGCGAGTTGTATGCCACGATCGGCAGCGGAACGGCTTTTGCCAACGACTCCGCCCGGCGCAGCAGTTCCTCGCGCGTTGCCTTCAACACATAGGTCTGCGGCAAGAGCAGCAGGCCCGCCGCGCCGGCCTCGGCGCCGGCACGGGCATAACGAATGGTCTGCACCGAACCAGGGGCACTGCATCCGGTCAGCACCGGCACACGCCCCGCCGCGCGCTCCACCGCGACCCGCGTCAGCTTGCCCCGCTCCTCGGCATCCAGCGCCCAGCTCTCGCCGTTGTCGCCGGCGACGCAGATCCCCTCGGCGCCAATATCGATCAGCCAACCGACGATGTCAGAGAAGGCGTCCATCATGATCTCGCCGCTTGGCGTGAACGGCGTGACGGTGGCGGGGACGAAGCCCTTCAGGCTGTGGCGATCCAGTGCGGCCATGACAATGGTCCCTCCTCTATGGACGTGGGTGCTTGCGCAGCCTGTCTATTATATGGTGTGTTGGTTCATATATCAACCAAGACGCGGCAAGCCGCCGTGCCGGAGGACCCGCATGCCAGCCAGCGCCGTGTTGCACCGTTCATTGCATACCACGTTGCCGGAGGTCGTAGCGGGGGAGGGCGCATGGCTGATCGACAGCGTCGGGCGGCGGTATCTGGATGCCTCCGGTGGGGCAGCCGTGTCGTGCCTCGGCCACAGCCATCCCGATGTGATCGCGGCGATCCAGGCTCAGGTGGGGCGGATTGCATTCGCCCATACCGGCTTCTTTACAAATGCACCAGCGGAGCGGCTCGCGGCGCGGTTGATCGAGCGGGCGCCGGCCGGTTTCGGCACCGGGCGCGTGGCGTTCGTCGGCAGCGGGTCGGAGGCGATGGAGGTCGCGCTGAAGCTGGCGCGGCAATATCAGGTGGAGCGTGGCGAGAGCGGACGCAGTCATTTCATCGCCCGCCAGATGAGCTACCACGGCAATACGCTGGGGGCGCTGGCGGTGGGCGGCAATCCGGGCCGGCGTGTGATGTATGCGCCGATGCTGATGGAGGTGTCGCATATCGCACCGTGCCATGCGTATCGGTTCCGGGCTGAAGGTGAGACCGAGTTTGCTTATGGTCAGCGTGTCGCCAACGAGCTGGAGACGGCGATTCTGCGCGTCGGGCCGGATCGCGTGGCGGCGTTCGTCGCCGAGCCGGTGGTGGGGGCGACACTTGGCTGTGTGCCAGCCGTTTCGGGGTATTTTCAGCGGATTCGCGAGATCTGCGATCAGTATGGTGTGCTGCTGATCGCTGATGAGGTGATGTGCGGCATGGGGCGCACCGGCACCTGGTTTGCCTCCGAGCAGGAGGGGGTGTGCCCCGATATCATCACCGTCGCGAAAGGCTTGGGTGCAGGCTATCAGCCGTTGGGCGCGGTGCTGGCGCGAGAGAGCGTGGTCGCGGCGATCGCGGATGGGTCGGGTGCGTTGGCCAATGGCCATACCTATATGTCGCATGCCGTCGCCTGCGCGGCCGGTGAGGCGGTGATCGGGGCTGTAGAGCGGGCCGATCTGCTGGCGAATGTGCGGCGGCAGGGCGCGACATTACGCACGATGCTGGATGAGCGGTTCGCACAGCATCCGCATGTGGGAGACATTCGTGGGCGCGGGTTGATGCTGGCGATCGAGCTGGTGGAGGATCGCGCCAGCAAGGCGCCGTTCCCGCGGCGGCTGCGATTGGCCGAGACCATTCGCCAGGTCGCCCAGGACAATGGGCTGATCTGCTACCCGTCAGCCGGCAGTGCGGACGGGCAAAGCGGTGATCATGTGCTGCTGGCGCCGCCGTATACTGTGACCGATGCGGAGCTGGCGGTGTGTGTTGACCGGCTGTCGGCCTCGATCGGGCAGGTTTTGGACCGGGCGCAGGAATCCATTTGACAGGTGGTCGCCATCTTGTCTCATATATTGACGAAGTAACCATATATGGTTTCTGTACCGCGTCGCGGGGCAGTGGCGCCAACGGGGGAGGGTCGATCAATGGTGGCATTCTCAGACATGCGACGGAGCGGAACCGCATTGTCGCGGCGCGGCGTCTTGGCCGGCGCGGCGGGCTTGGCAATGGCGGGACGCGCGCGGGCGCAAGGCAAGACGACCCTGCGATTCTGGACCAGCCAGGGGGCGCCGCCGCAGATGGCGGCGTGGAAGGCGATCTTTGGCCGGTTCGAGCAGGCCAATCCGCAATCCAGCGTTGCCATCGAGCTTTATTCTGATGACGATATATGGACCAAGCTGTCGGCGGCCTTTGCGGCGAAGAATGTGCCGGACCTGATTTCCTACGTACAGGCGTATACAGTGGCGACGCTGGCCGATAACGACCTGCTGGAGCCGTTCGATGATGTGATCAACGCGGTCGGGGCGGAGAATTTCTATCCGACGATGCGCGATGTGTACAAGTTCAAGGGGCATTACATCGCGGCGACGTTCAACAACCAGACTAGCTCCAACCTGTGGTATCGCACGGACCTGCTGACGGCAGCGGGGCTGAAGCCGCCGACGACCTGGGACGAACTGGTGGTGGCGGCCAAGGCAACGACCAAGGGTGACATCTACGGCAACACGTTGCCGTTTGGCCGTACCTCGATGACCAGCACGATGATGGTGAATTTCGTGCACCAGGCGGGTGGCCTGATTGTCAATCCGGATGGATCGGTTGGGTTCAATTCGCCGGCGACGGTCGCGGCATTGGAATTCCTGAGCGAGGTGTTTCCCTATGCGCCACCGGGGGCGACGAACTATTCCTGGGGCGATGTGCTGAATTCCTTCGTCACCGGGCGCGCGGCGATGGCACCCTATACCGGGCGGCCGATCGCGATGGTGGCGGCACAGAATCCGAAAATCCTCGATAGCATCTCGGTGGTTGGCTATCCGTACATGAAGGATGGCCGTCAAGCGTTCGATTGCGCGTTCAACTCGCTGTTCATCCCGAAGGGCGCGGCGCATGTCGCGGCGGCCAAGCAGCTCGCCATTGCGCTGTTCCAGAAGGACAACAACATCCAGTTTCTTAACACCGCGCCGGGGCATAACCTGCCGTCGTTGAAGACGATCGGCGACGATCCGGCGCTGTTCGACAATTCGCTGATGCAGAAATTCCGTCCGCAGGTGGAGCTGATGATCCGCAACACGGCGGCCGCGCGGAACCTGGTGCAGGAGACGGACAAGAGCCCGTACGATCTGAAGGCGGGCGACATCTTCAACAGCGGCGTGCTGGCGGAGACGGTGCAGGACGTCGTGGTGAACAAGATGTCGCCGAAGCAGGCCGCGGCAAAAGGCGCCGACAAGATAGCGAGCCTGTTGAAAGCCTGATGGCACGCGGCATGCGGCGTGACCAGCTCACCGGGCTGCTGCTGGTCGCGCCAACTTTGCTGTTTTTTGCCGTGCTGATCCTCTACCCGCTGGGGCAGAGCCTGGTGCTGAGCCTGCATCGCACCAGCACGCTGACGCTGCAAAGCCGCTTCGTGGGACTGGACAATTTCCGCGTGCTGCTGGCCGATCCCGAGTTCACCCAGGCGTTCATCAACACGGTGATCTGGACCGCCGGAGCGGTGGTGCTGCAGTTGGTCTGCGGCATCGGTATGGCCTTGCTGCTGCACGGATCGCTGGTCGGCCGATCCTTGGCGCGCGGCATCGTGTTGTTCCCCTATCTGCTGCCGACGGCGGTCGCGGTGCTGGTGTGGCGCTGGCTGTTCAACGACCTCTACGGTTATCTGAATTACGCGTTGCTGGCGGCGGGACTGATCACACACCCGTTGGCATGGCTGTCGCACATGCCCGACGCGATGATCAGCGTCATCCTGGTCGGGGCCTGGAAGTTCTTCCCGTTTGTCGTCATCGCCGTCCTGGCGCGGCTGCAATCAATCCCGGATGCCTTGTACGAGGCGGCCCGCGTCGATGGCGCGTCGCGCTTCGCGCAGTTTCGCGACATCACGCTGCCGCAGCTCGCCGGTGTGCTGTCGATTGTTGTTCTGTTGCGCGCGATCTGGGACTTCAAGGAATTCGACCTGATCTATCTGATGACCGGCGGTGGCCCGGCGAATGGCACGGAAACACTGCCGATCCTGGTGTATCGCGAAGCGTTCCAGATGCTGAAATTCGGGCGTGGGGCTGCGGTCTCCGTGGCGATGCTGCTGTTCATGCTGCTGTTCTTCCTGGTGTATTTCCGGGTGAACCGCCATCTGGAAGCAACCGGGCGATGATACGGCAGCGGATTGGTCTGGCGCTGTACAACCTGGCCGTGTGGGTCGTCGTGCTGGCGATCGCGTTTCCGCTGTTCTGGATGCTCAGCACCGCGCTGAAGCCGAACGATGAGACCTTCGCCCTGCCACCTACCCTGCTGCCGGTGCATCCAACATTGGAGCAGTTCCAACGACTGTTGACCGAAACACCGTTCACCACGTTCTTCGTGAACAGCGTGATCGTGGGCTTGTGCACGACCGTGCTGGTGGTGTCGGTGGCGGTGCTGGGGGCGTACGGGCTGGTGCGGTTCCGCTTTCCGGGGCGGGAGCTGATCGCGCATCTGGTGCTGTTCACCTATCTGCTCCCAGCGGTGCTGCTGTTGTTGCCGTTGTACTTGATCATCTCCCGGCTTGGGTTGGCCAACAGCCTGGCTGGGTTGGTGATTGCGTACACGACCTTCGCGCTGCCGTTCGCGTTATGGTTGCTGCGGTCGTTCATCGTGGCGATCCCGATCGATATGGAAGAAGCTGCGATGGTGGATGGCGCCAGCCGCATGCGCGCATTTGTCGAGGTCGTAATCCCTCAGGCGTTGCCGGGCATCATCTCCACTTCCCTGTTCACGTTCATTATGTCGTGGAACGAATATCTCTACGCGATGGTGTTCATCAATGTGGACACCAGCAAGACATTGCCACCAGGTGTGCTGACCATGCTGAACCAGAATCAGAACGTGGAATGGGCCTTGCTGATGGCAGCGTCGGTGTTGATGTCGGTGCCGGTGCTGGTCGGATTCTCCTTCCTGCAAAGTCATCTGACGCGCGGCTTCGGGTCCGGCGCGGTGAAAGGGTAACGCATGGCCTCGGTCACGCTGCAGGCGCTGCGCAAGCGCTTTCTGGATGGCACGCTGGCGTTGAACGATCTGTCGCTGCAGATCGCGGACCAGGAGTTCGTCACCTTCCTGGGCCCGTCGGGCTGCGGCAAGACGACGACGTTGCGGATGATCGCAGGGTTGGACAATCCGACGGACGGGCAAATCCTGTTTGGTGCAAGACGGGTCGATCAGTTGACCCCTGCTGCGCGCAATATCGCGATGGTGTTTCAGAGTTATGCACTCTACCCGCATATGACAGTGCGACGGAATCTGGAATATCCGTTACGGAAACGTGGTGTCACGGGGAAGGAGCGCGACGAACGCATCGCACGGACCGCGGCGCTGTTGAAGATCGAACCTCTGTTGGACCGCCTGCCGCGCCAGTTGTCGGGCGGCCAGCAACAGCGCGTGGCGCTTGGCCGCGCCATGGTGCGCGATTGTGATGTGTTCCTGTTGGACGAGCCGCTGAGCAATTTGGATGCGGAGCTGCGGGCGCATATGCGGGCGGAGCTGGTACAACTGTATCGACGCTTCGGACACACGATGATCTACGTGACGCATGATCAGGCCGAGGCGATGACGATGTCCACGCGCATGGTGGTGCTGCGGGGCGGGGAGCTGCAACAGGTGGGCACGCCGGATGAGGTGTATCACGCGCCGGCCAACCGCTTCGTCGCGGGATTTGTCGGGTCGCCCGCGATGAATTTCCTGCCGGGCGACCTGGTCGAGGAAGCGGGTGTGCTGCAGGTACGGACGCAGCCGTTCAAGGTTTCGTTGTCCGATCAGCGCCGCGCCGAGTTGGCGAAGGGGGCACCATCTGTGCTCGTGGGTATCCGGCCGGAAGATCTGCGGCTGGAGCCGGGGGACGGCCCGGGGCGTGTCGTGCTGGTGGAACGACTTGGGCATGAATCGATCGTCTGGGTTGGCCTGGGTGACCAGCGCCTGTGCTGCCGCGCGGCCGCCCAGGCCCCGCTGGCCGCCGATCAGTCGGTGCGGTTCCTGGCGGATGCGAATCGGGTGCACATCTTCGATGCCGAAGGCATGCGCCGCCTGATCGGACGCTGCTGATGCAACAGCGTTGGGTGACACGGCTGGATGGATCGAACTGGGGCGAATACGGTCCTGATGATCAGCGTGGCCGGCTGAACCTCATCACGCGTGCCAAGGTACTGGGCGGCATCGCGGAGGTCCGCGTTGGCCAGGTGTTCAGCCTCAGCCTTCCGCTGGAACTGCCGGGTGGCAATTATCATGACCTGAGGCGCCGGCGGCCGCCGGCCATGCGTCCACTGATGCGTGACGGGCGGGTCAAGTACAATCTGCGCGGCAACAATCGTCGCACGGATGTCTTTTGTGATGACTGTGCGGAGATCCACACGCATTTCTCCTCGCATTGGGACGCACTGGCGCATTGCGGGTCCGTATTCGATGCGGATGGCGATGGCGTGACTGAGTATCGTTACTACAGCGGATATCAGGCCGGGGCCGACATCGGCGGGGCCCGGGGGATGCGACGGGCGCGGCACGTGCCCTGGGCGTCGAGAACATGGTCGCGGCGGGGGTGCAGGGCCGCGCGGTGATGATCGACCTGTTCGGCATGTTAGGCGCTGACCGCCGGTTGGTGGGCTACGACGACCTGATGCGCGCAGCCGAAGCAACCGGCGCGATCGTCGAGCGCGGCGACATGGTGTGTCTGCACACGGGACAGGCCACGGCGTTGCTGTAAGCGGGCGCCAATCCGCCGGAAGCGCTGCTGGAAGACGCCTTCTGCCATCTCGATGGATGCGATGATCATCTGCTGCGGTGGATCGACGAGAGTGGGCTGGCGGTGCTGGTCGCCGACAATTTCGCTGTCGAAGCGGTGCCGCCACGCGAGGCGTCTGACGGGCGTGCCTACGAACGTCTCCACGAATTGTGCCTGTTCAAGCTGGGCATTCATCTCGGAGAGCTTTGGTATCTGGGCGAACCGAATGCGTGGCTGCGGGAGAACAACCGAACCCGCTTCCTGCAGACTGCCCCGCCTCTGCGGCTGACGGTGCAGCCGGGTCACCGACAAACCCGATCGCTTTCGTCTAGCCAGCAAATCATATAGTTGACATACAAATCGACAGTCCGTTACAGTCCTGTGATCAACAGGCCTTTCCATGGCCGACGATGGGAGACGGACCGATGAAAACAGGGATCCGGGCCGCGCTTCTGGGGGCGTTGGCATGTTTTGCCGGATGGACCGCTCCGGCCAGCGCCCGCTCGCTCGACGAGATCTTGTCGGCCTCGGAGCTGCGCGTTGGTGTCAACCCGAATTACCCGCCGAACGCGATGTACAACGACAAGAATGAACTGGTCGGGTTCGAAGTGGATGTCGCCCGCAAGCTGGCCGATATGCTCGGCGTGAAGGTATCGTTCGTGATCGTCGATCCCGCCTCGCGCGTTCCCTTCGTTGCCGCGAACAAGATCGATCTGGTGATGGGGGGTATGACCCGCACGCCTGACCGGGCGAAGCTGATCGACTTCTCGGTGCCGATCAACACCGAGGGGTCAGCGGTACTCACGACTGAAGGCGCAGCCTATAAATCCATCGCCGATATGAATGTTGAAACGGTGACGTTCGCCGAGGTGCGTGGCACCACGCCGGTGACATTCCTGCAGGACAAGCTGCCGAAGGCCAAGCTGCTGTTCCTGGAGAATTGGCCGGACGCGCTGCGTGCGGTGGCGGCGGGACGGGCCACCGCGGTGGTCGCGGACCCGGCCTTCTACTCCAAGCTGCTACCGCAGATGCCGGACACGAAATGGAAGATCCTGCCCGGTGCGGCTGGCCCCGTATCGTATGACTGTATTGGGCTGACCAAAGGCAACGAGGGCCTGCGCAGTTGGCTGAATGTCACGCTGTTCTCGATCGAGACGGCGGGCTTTATCGATGACGCATGGCGCAAGTGGCACAACGGCGACATGGTCGTGCAAATCCAGCCCAATCCGTATTTCTGACGGGGATACGCGGTGGGCTACACGCCGCATTTCGGGCAGATCGCGCGCTATCTTCCCTATCTGTGCGGAGGCGCGCTGATCAGCCTGTTGCTAGCGGCGCTGGCATTCTTTGGTGGCATGGTGCTGGGGTTGCTCGGCGCGATGGCCAAGACGTCTGGTGGTCCATGGCTACGGCGTGTCGCGGGGGCCTATGTGACATTCTTCACCAACACACCGGCGTTGGTGCAGGTCTATTTTATCTACTTCGTGTTGCCCGATTGGGGCATCGTGCTGAGTTCGTTCAGCGCGGTGCTGCTCGGACTGACGCTGAACGCGGGAGCCTACCTGACTGAAGTGCAGCGTGCCGGATTCCTGTCCGTGCACCGTAATGAAGTGGAAGCCGCTGAGACATTGGGCATGGGGCGCTGGCAGACCGTCTGGTACGTCATCGTACCGCATATCGTGCGGACGTTATACCCACCCCTGACCGGCCAGTTCATCCTGATCACATTGGGGACATCGATGGGCGCGGTGTTCGGGGTCGAGGAGCTGACCGGTCGTGCTTTCAGCGTCAATGCGGACACGTTTCGATCGGTGGAGATATTCACCGTGGTGGGCGCGCTGTACGTGGTGGTGACGATCGCGGCCAGCCTGCTGCTTGCGGCCGTGGGGCGTGGCCTGTTCCGTGCGCGCATGGGAGTCTTCGGATGATCCGCCTGTTCCACGAGATCGTGGCCTTCGCCACCTGGTATAATGCGGTGTTCCTGGTTGAGGCGGGTGCGCGAACCTTGCTGCTGAGCGCCTCCGGCTGTCTGTGCGGGTTCCTGCTTGGGTTCCTGCTCGCGGTGCTGCGTCACACGGTGGGGCGCACCCTGCTGCCGCTGAGGATTCTCGGCGTACTCTATACCGAGGTGTTTCGTCGGATCCCGTTTCTGGTCACGCTGTTCCTGGTGTTCTACGCATTTCAGGCCCTGAATATGGATGTCCCCCTATTCTGGATCGCGGTCGTCAGCACTTGCGTGATCGGCACGGCGTATCTATCCGAAGTGGTGCGGGCAGGTTTCGCCGCCGTGCCGCGGGCGGAATGGGATGCGGCGACCACGATGAACTTCTCGCTGTTCCAGACGCTGCACCATGTGGTGGTACCACAGGCGTGGCGAACCATTGTGCCACCCGCCTTTGCATTCTTCCTGTCGTTCATCAAGGATTCCGCGTTGGCCTCGCAGATCGGTGTGGTGGAGCTGGCCTATGCGGGAAAGGTGTTCAACAACCGTGGTCTGCCACCTTCGATCGCATTCGGCTCGGTGCTGCTGGCGTATTTCGTGATTTCTTATCCCCTGGCGAAGGCCGGGGCACGGGTGGAGGGGCGGCTTGCCTTATCTCGAGCTCACTGATCTCAGCGCAGCCTACGGCGGCAAGACAGTGCTGGCGGGCGTGTCGCTCGCGCTGGAGCGGGGCGAGATCGCCAGCCTGATCGGGCCCTCCGGCTCGGGCAAAAGTACGCTGTTGCGCGTGCTGGTGGGGTTGTTGACGCCGTCGGCGGGCTGCATTCGGCTTGATGGCAAGGCGGTCGATATCGCCCATGCCGGCACTGTGCGGGAGCTGCGGAATCGTTTTGCAATCGTGTTCCAGCAGTACAACCTGTTTCAAAACATGACCGCCCTGCGCAACGTCATGATCGCCCCGCTGAAGGTGAAACGCTGGCCGCGCGAGGACTGCGAACGGGATGCGCGTCGCCTGCTGGCGCAGGTCGGCTTAGGCGACAAGCTGCACGCCTATCCCGATCAGCTCTCGGGCGGCCAGCAGCAGCGAGTTGCGTTGGCGCGGGCGTTGGCCTTGCGACCCGAGGTGCTGCTGCTTGACGAGGTGACCTCGGCCCTGGATCCCGAGCTGGTGACGGAAGTGCTGGATGCGATCAGGGTATTGGCGGCGGATGGCATGACGATGCTGGTCGTTTCGCATGAGATGGGTTTCGTGCGTGAGGTGTCGTCGCAGGTGGTATTCATGGCCGATGGGCGCAGCATCGAGGCCGGCCCGCCCGCGCAGATTTTCGATGCGCCCAGCACACAGCGCGCGCGCGATTTCGTCGGCAAGATCATCCGGCATTGAAGGGCATGACCTGATGCAGCCCGCGGCCGCGATTGCCCGCATGTCGGCACCGGACACCGAAATGCCGATCAGCAAGAATCACGATGTGTATTTCGTGCCGGGGTTGCAGCGCGGTCTGCGGGTGCTGGAGGTCATTGCCGAGGCGCGCCAGCCCTTGGGCGCGACCGAGATCGCCCGGCAGATCGGGGTCACCCGGTCGTCAGCGTTCCGACTGATCTACACGCTGCGTCATATGGGTTTTCTCGAGATGACACGGGACGGGCGCAGCTTCACGCTGGGGCCGCGCGTGCTGAATATTGGCTTCGCTTATCTCGCGTCGATGGACATCATCGAGGTGGCGCGCGCTGACCTGGAACTGCTACGCGATCGTACCAATGCTTCCGCGCATCTGAGCATCCGTGATGGCGGCGAGATGCTGTACCTGATCTGCATTCAGACGCGATCGGGATTCCTCAGCACGATCAATGTCGGTGCGCGCTTTCCCGCCTATGCGACCCCCATGGGGTGGCTGCTGCTGAGCGACCTGTCAGCACGCGAGATGGCATCCCTTTACGCCGAAGAGTCCATGCACCCACTGACCAGTCAGACCCCCACCAACGTGGCGATGCTGGTCCAACGTGTCGGGCAGGCCGTCACTGATGGCTACGTGCTGAGCCGGGCCATCATCGAGCCTGGCGGCAGTTCCATCGCCGCACCGGTCTTCGACAAGACCGGCAAGGTCGTGGCCGCGATCGACATCGCGGGACCTGACAGCGCATTCGATATCGCACGGCTGGATCGTGAATACCTTACAGAGGTCCTGTCGACGGCACGGCGTATCTCGGCACGATTGGGACATCAGGCGGGACTTGGTTGAGATGGCGACCACAAGCACAGATCTCAGGATGGCCCATGCCTCGCGTGGCCGCGCCATGCAATTCCGGTTTGATGATGGCGTCGTGACAGCGTACGAAGGCGAGACGGTCGCGGCGGCGTTGCTAGCTGGTGGCGTGCGACGCCTCGGGGCCAATCCGGAAGATGGATCGCCACGCGGATTGTTTTGCGCGATGGGCGTGTGCCAGGAATGTATCGTGCTGGTCGATGGTGTGTTGGTGGAGGCCTGCCGCACGATCGTGCGCGAGGGGCTGGTGGTGCGGAGCGCGGCATGACCCACGACCTTGTCATTCTTGGCGCCGGTCCCGCGGGTGCATCGGCGGCGATCACGGCGGCGGAACTCGGCCTGCGTGCGGTGGTGCTGGATGAGCAGCAGAATGCCGGTGGGCAGGTTTGGCGCGCGCCGAGCGGGGTGGAGACTCCCGGTGATGACGGTGCGCGGTTGCGGGACCGCCTGCGGGTGAGTGGCGTGACACGCGCGTTCGGGCGGCGGGTCTGGTTGGCGGAGCGCGGCTTCACGGTTTCCGCGCTGGGACCGGATGGCGCAGAGGACTACAGGGCACCTGCACTGATCGTCGCCGCCGGCGCGCATGAACGTCATGTCCCGGTGCCGGGTTGGACCTTGCCAGGCATGATCGGTCTAGCCGCCGCGACAATTCTTCTGAAGTCACAACATATATTGCCAGGCCGGCGGGTTGTCGTGGCGGGTGTCGGGCCGTTGTTGCTGCTGGTCGCTGCGGAAATCCTGCGCGGTGGCGGCGAGGTCGCTGCGGTCATCGATGCCAACCGGCGTCGTGACTGGTTCGCCACACCCTTGGCGCTGTTGTCGCGGCCCGACCTGGCTGGACGAGGCGCGGGCTGGGTCACTCGCCTGTTGCGCGCCGGCGTTCCGATCTTGTCGCGCCATGCGCTGCGGCGGATCGAGGGGACGGATGGCGTCACGCGCGTTTTCGCCGGGCCCATCGACGCCGACGGGACGCAAATTGCTGGTCCTGAGCGCGCGTTCGATTGCGATGCGCTGTGCATGGGATATGGCCTGCAGTCATCAACCGAGGTGACGCGCCTGTTAGGCGCGCGCCATGCGTATCAGGCACGCGGCTGGGCTCCGGTCACCACGGCCGAGCAGCTCACCAGTGTCAGGGGTCTCTACGCGTGTGGTGACGGCGCCGGCGTGCAGGGGGTGGCTGCGGCACCATTGCGCGGTCAGATTGCAGCCATTGCCGCCGCGCGCGACATGGGTCGGCTGTCGGCGTCGGAGGCTGAGAACCGCCTGGTCGTCCTGCAGGCCCGCCTGGGGCGGGCTGCGCGGTTTGGCGAGGCCATGGCGCGCCTTGCGACCCCACCACCGAATCTCGTCCCCTCAATCCCGGCGGAGACAATTGTCTGCCGCTGTGAGCGATTGTCGCGCGCCGACCTTGATGCAGCGATCACGCAAGGTGCGGTGACGGTGAACGATCTGAAGTCCGCCACGCGTTGCGGCATGGGCCCATGTGGCGGCCGTATGTGCGAATACGCCGCGGCGGGATTGATCGGCGCGCGCACTGGCCGCACGCCGGAGCAGATCGGTCAATCCACCGCGCGGCCGCCGTTGCGGCCAGTGGCGTTGCAGGCGCTTGCAGGCAGTTTCGACTACGACAGCCTGCCGATGATCGAGCCGGCCCCGCTATGAGCGCGCCGTATGATCTGCTGGTCATTGGTGGCGGCATCATGGGGTGCGCCGCGGCGCTGCGTGCGGCGGAAGGCGGCATGCGTGTGGTGGTGATCGAGCAGGCGGCGATCGGGTCCGGCGCATCCGGTGTGAATACCGGCACGTTGTCGCTGCAGATCAAGCGTCTGAAGCTGATGCCCTATGCGCTGAAGGGGTATGCGTGGTGGAAGGCCGCTGGCGAGGCGGTCGGTTTCCATTGCGTTGGTGGCCTAACGCTGGCGTTCAATGCGCAAGAGGCCGACATCCTGTCTGAGCGCATGCTGCAAAAGCGGGATGCGGGCGCGCCGATCGAAATCATCTCGGCCAATGCGGTAGCGGACCGGGAGCCGGCACTGTCGCGGCGCGTGGTGGCGGCGAGCTGGTGTCCTGCGGATGGGTATGCAAATGCCAGCCGCACGGGGATGTATTTCCGTCATTTGCTCGCGGAAGCGGGCGTTGAGGCGCGTGAACATACGCGGGTGGATGATGTCGTTCGTGAATCGGACGGGTTCGTCGTCACCACAGGCGCGGACACATTGCGTGCACGTCGCGTGCTGTTGGCAGCGGGCGGTTGGGCACCGGCGCTGGCAGCGAAGCTGGGATACACGCCGCCCATCCGCGTGCGCGTCAACACGGTCTCGGTCACGGAACGTGTGCCACGCGTGGTGGATAGGCTGATCGGGCATGTGACCGGGCTGTTGACGCTGAAGCAGAAGGACAACGGCACCGTCGTGATCGGTGGCGGCTGGCAGGGCCGCGGCACACCGGACGAAGGTCGCGGTGAGGTTGTGCCCGAGCGCTTGCTGATCAACTTGCGGTTGGCCCAGTTCGTCTTGCCGGCACTGGGCACGGCGCGCATCGTGCGCGCGTGGACCGGGTTTGAGGCGAACGTGCCGGACTTCTATCCGCTGGCAGGTGTCATCCCGGGTGTGGACAATGCCTACATCCTGGGCTGTGTGCGCGGGGGATATACGATTGGCCCGTATATGGGACGCCTGGTGGGCGACCTGATTCTGGGCAACGAGCCGGAGCTGCCGCTATTCGATCCGAAACGGTATCAAACCAATGCGGGGTCACCCGTAACGCAGGAGGCATGACGATGAAATTCCCCGACTTCCGTGGCGTGATCCCAGCGCTGACCACGCCGTTCCATAAGGACCTGTCGCTTGATGCTGACGGGTTTGGGCGGCTGGGCGAAGCCGTCGTTGCGGATGGTGTGCACGGCCTGCTAGTGAATGGCTGCACCGGCGAGAGCTGGTCGCTGACCACGGATGAGCGAGAGGAGGTGTTTCGCACGGCCGTGCAGGCGGCGCGCGGGCGTGTGCCGGTGGTGGCCGGATGCAGCGCGATCACGTCGGCCGAAGCGATTGGCAAGATCAAGCAGGCGGCCCGTGCGGGGTGTAGCTATGTGATGATTTCGCCGCCTTGGTACGTGATGCCAGGCCCGGCCGAGATCGCCGATCATTACGAGGCTGTTCTTACGGCGACAGAGCTGCCAGTGCTGCTGTATAACATTCCGCGGCGGACCGGCGTGCAGTTGCCGGTGGATCTGATCGATCGGCTGGCGGATCATCCGAAGGTCGCGGGGATCAAGGAAAGCTCGAAGGACTGGGGCATTCTGTCGTCGGTGATCCGTCGGACCAGCGACCGCATCAGTGTGTTCGCCGGATATGCGAGCTTCTTCGGTTTGGCTGCGCTGAGCGAAGGTGCCGTCGGCTACATGGACTCTGGCACACCGGTTTTTGGCGCGACGTCGCCGCAGTTCTTCCACGCCTGCCAGAGCGGCGACCTCGTCACCGCGCGCCGGCTGCAGACGGAAATGGCGTCGATGCTCGACAAGTTCTTTGGTCTGGGAACGTTCCCGGCCAGCGTGAAGGCATCGCTGGAGCTGATCGGGCGTCCCGGTGGGCCAACGCGGCCGCCGATCCGTTCGTTGAGCCCGGAGCAGCGCACGACGCTGCGTGCCGCAATGGTGGCCGCGAACTTCCTGTCGCAAGAAGCGGCCTGATCCATGGCCGATGCGCTGAAAGGCAAGGTCGCGGTGGTGACCGGTGGCGGCACTGGCCTTGGTGAGGCCATCGCCGCGACCTTCGTGCGGGACGGCGCGCGGGTTGTGGTGGCCAGCCGCGACGCCGCTTCTCTGGAACGTTCGGCTACCGGTACGGGAGCAGTGGCAATCGCGACGGACGTTTCGGATGAGGCCTCGGTCACCGCGCTGTATCGCGCGATCGAGGCCCGGTTCGGCGGGCTCGACATATTGGTGAACAACGCCGGCGTCACTGGTCAGGTCGCGCCGGCCGAGCAGCTCGACATGGCGCAGTGGGACGCGACCATGGCGATCAACATCCGTGGCACGATCCTGTGCATCAAGCACGCGGTGCCACTGCTGCGCCGGCGGGGCGGTGGGTCTATCATCAATATGTCGTCGTTGATGGGGCTGCGCGGCTATCCGATGCGGGCGGCGTACACGGCGACGAAGTTCGCGGTGCTTGGGATCACTGAGGCGGTGGCGCAGGAAGTTGGCGTGGACAACATCCGCGTCAACGCGCTGTGTCCTGGCGCGGTGAACGGGGAACTGATGCAGCGGGTGATCAAGGCGCGCGTGGCCGCGGAAGGGCGTCCAGCGGAGGAGATCATTCGGGTCAACTATACCGACAAGGCGGCATTGCGACGCTGGGTCGAGCCCGAAGAAGTGGCGGATGCGGCGTTGTTCCTGGCGTCAGCGGCCTCGGCGTCGATCACCGGCGAGCGGATTCGTGTTGATGCCGGGCGGATGTAGGCGCGGTGGCGAGGCCGCTTAGGGCGCGATGACTTCCGATAGACGAAGTCACGCCACGCCACACCTCGTCCCACGAGCCGCGGTGTCACCACCAGCGAGCTTCTGATGCCGCAAGCGAGCCCGCCGATGTACAACCTGCCGGCGATGCAGGCCGAGAACGCCGCCTTCTGGCTGGCGATCCGGACCGAGGCAGAGCGGCTCGGCGTTATGGGCCTTCCCCCGTTACTGGATTTTGCGCGCAGACCGGTGCCCACGCGGATCGAGCCCGACACAGTATTCACCCAGGTGTGTGGCTGGCCGCTGCAAACCATCTACGCCGGACAGGCGGTGGTCCTGGGCGTGCCGGCCTATGACGCCGCGCATTGCGCCGGCCCGACCCATGCCGGCGTGTTTGTCGTGCGGCGAGACGCGCCCTTCCGCTCCGTCGCCGATCTTCGTGGCTGCGATTTCGTCTTCAACAGCATCCATTCGAATTCGGGCATGAACCTGCCGCGCCGCGTGATCGCCGAGCTGACGGACGGCAGGCCGTTCTTCGGGTCAATCGTCGAGACGCACAGTCAGCCGATCAACGTCGAACGCGTCGCCGCGCCGAGGCCGATGCCACATGCGTGGACTACGTCACACATGCCTTCTTCGCCCGCCATCGGCCCGCCATGGCGAAGCAGCTTCGCATCCTGGCCGCGACGCCGCCCACGCCCGCGATCCCCTACGTCATCTCCGCCGCAACCGATCCAGCGACAAAGGCTGCGCTGGCACAGGCGCTACGACGCGTGGCCACCCGGCCGGAATGGGCGTCCGTGCGCGCCGCGATGCTGCTGCTGGATGTCGTGCCGCCGACCAGGTCGACTACCGGACACCATGCCGCTATGCAGACGAGGCCGCCGCGCGGGGCTATCCGCGGTTGCACTGACGCCAACGCCCCTTCGGTTTACCCGCGGCCACTGCGACGCCACTCCAGGATGGCGGCCGGCGGCCACAACGGAGTTCTGCGAATGGATCGTTTCGACCTTGGCGTCCACACAAGACGCATCTCCACCAGCTCTCCCGACGCGCAGAAGTGGTTCGACCTTGGCCTCAACTGGAGCTACGGCTTCAATCAGGAAGAGGGTGTGAAGTGCTTCCGAAAGGCGCTTGAGTCGGACCCGGACTGCCTCATGGCCCATTGGGGTATCGCGTATGCAAGCGGGCCTTTCTACAACCTGCCCTGGCGCGATCTCGGTGTGAAAGAGGCGGAGGCCGTGACCGCGCTCGCCTTCACGCATATCGGCCTCGCACGCGAGCGATTCGACCGGGCGACGCGGGTCGAGCGGCGCCTGGTTGAGGCGCTGTCTCGCCGTTATCAGAAACCGCATGCCGTGCCGCCCGAGGAATTTGACAGGTCGGACGACGATTATGCCGCCGAAATGCGCAGGGTCCATTACGAATTCCCAGACGACCATGACGTGATGGCGCTCTTCGCGGAAGCACTGATCACACGCACGCCCCGCCGGCTGTGGGACGTCAGGACCGGTTTACCGGCATACAATTCGGATGTGGTCGAGGCCCTGGGCGCGATCGAACGCTCGATAGCCCTGTCGGATACAGCCGGCCGCCCCCACCACCCGGCGATCGTTCACATGCACATACACGCGCTCGAAATGTCCAATCACCCCGAAGACGCCATGCAATCGGCTGATATCCTCGGGACCTTGTGTCCGGATGCCGGGCACATGAACCATATGCCGGGCCATATCTACGTCTTGTGTGGCGACTACGAGAAGGCCGTGCTGGCAAGCGAGAAGGCGATCACAGCCGACAATGCGTACGCCGATTACGCGGGGTCGTTCAATTTCTACATCACAGCCCGCTGTCACGATCTTCATCTCATGGTTTTCACCTGTATGTTCCTTGGTCGTTACAAAGGCGCGCTGGAAGCCGCGAATACGATCCGGCGCATCTTGCCATGGGAAATCCTGGCTATTCGGGACCGACCGAAGCTCGCCTACACCACTGAGGCCTATTATTCGATGAAAATGCACGTGTTGGTGCGGTTCGGTCAGTGGCAGGCGATCATCGACGAACCAATGCCGGAGGACCCGGACCTTTACCTGATCTCAACCGCGATGCAGCACTACGCGCGGGGTGTCGCGTACGCGACGCTCAAGAACATTGCCGCGGCTGAGGAGGAGAAGGCCCGGTTCCACGAAAGTCTTGGACGTATCCCCGCGGATCGCAGATTCCTCAGCAACTATGCTCATGCAACCTTGGGCGTGGGTGAAAAGATGCTGGAGGGGGAACTGGAATATCATAAGGGCAATTACGAAGCCGCGTTCGCGGCATTGCGCGAGAGCGTCAGACGCGACGACAGCCTTGGCTACACCGAGCCGTGGGCCTGGATGCATCCGCCACGGCACGCCCTCGCGGCTTTGTTGGCGGAGCAGGGCCACTACGCCGAAGCCGAGGACGTCTACCGCGACGACCTTGGCCTGAGCGGCCGGATCCAGCGCTGTACCCAGCATCCGGACAACGTCTGGGCGCTGCACGGCATCGTGGAGTGTTTGCGGCGGCGGGGAGACACAGAGGAACACGCGAGCCTCAGCAGGAAACTCGATGACGCGTTGGCCAAGGCTGACATCCCGATCACGTCTTCCTGCATGTGCCGGACAGCGGTCTACGCGCCGATCCATTCTGGCCGCGACTGTTGCTCCTGAGGCTGGGGGTGGCGAATGCCGCGGCGGATCGCCAGTATGCCGGGCCAGAGCGTGATCACCTGAGGCGGCATCGCGTGAGGGGCGATCGTTCTAGACCGCGGGCAACCCCAGCATTTTGGAGAGCGCGATCTTTGCGAGAGCGGCCGCTTCAAGCGGCAAGGCTGTCTGCGGTCGCTTGACCGGCCGGATCAGGCAGAGCGTCACTTCTATTTCAGGACTGACAATCTTCTGCCAATGCAACCCATGACCTTCACCGTCGCGCATCGAATCAAGTGGCATGACGGTATAGCCTCTGCCTTTCTCGACCAGCTCGGATATCGACCGGACCGAGTCGATTTCAAATGCAATATTCAGCATCACGCCAAGACGCGCCGCTTCGTATTCCAGCAACGGTCGTATCGTGTGAATCGTGTGCGGCATGATCAGTGGCAAGCCGGCAAGGCTGGACAACGTCACGCTTTCGGCATTGTCGCCAACGGGCGTTGAGCCGATCAAATAGAGCGATTCAGCCCCCACCGGATCGATGACGAGATTGGGGGAGGCAGACGGATTCAGCAGGATGGCAAAATCGAGTTTGCCCATCACAACCTGTTCGGCAAGAGCCTGCGAGTAGCCTTCGACCACCGAAAGCGACGCCTTGGGAAAGCGCTCTACAAAGCGCTCGACATAGTCTGGAATAAGGCGCCGGCCGACGCTCGGGGTCATGCCGACGACGACTTTGCCCTCGTAAACTGATCTGTCCTCGTTAAGCGCATCCATGGCCGTGTCCGCGGCATGCAGGATGCCGCGTGCATGTTCAAGGAAGCGGCGCCCCAGGGCCGTGAGACGGACACCGCGCCCATCCCGGGCAAACAGATTGGTCTTGAGTTCAAGTTCCAACGCGCGAATCTGGCGGCTTAATGTAGGTTGCGCAATGTTCAGCAAGTCCGAAGCTTTCCCGACGCTGCTGAGTTCAGCCACCTTCACAAAATAACGGAGCTGCTTGATTTCCATCGAGGGACCCTGACGCGCGAGACCGGCGCGATGCGCCATTGTTCCATTCTATGCCTTTGACGGAGAGGTACGTCCACGCCGATCACACCGCCAGGATCGTGACAGCCGCCAGCGCTGAATCCGCGCCAATCTCACCACCCGAGCACTCCGCGAGAGCCACTTTCGCACCTTTGCGTTGACGCCTGCCGGCATTACCTCGCAGTTGTGTCGTCAACTCGATGATCTGCGCGATACCGGTCGCGCCGACCGGATGGCCTCGACTGAGCAAACCACCACCCGGATTGACCGGAAGACGCCCCCCAATTGAGGTGACACCTTGCCGCAGCAGTTCAGCGCCGCGATTGGGCTCGGCAAATCCCAGTCTCTCATACAGAATGATTTCAGCCGCCGCCGATGCGTCGTGCACCTCGGCAACATGAATGTCCTCTGGGCCGAGTCCAGCTTGCTCATACGCCTGCTGACCCGCTCTGGCAGCACATACCGGATCCGTACCGTCCTGATTGGCCGTAACGATTTTGGAGGCACGCACGACGACATTCGCGCAGCCGAGCGACTTCGCAACCTCCTCACTGACCAATATCGCAGCGGCCGCGCCATCGGCGATCGGCGAGCACATGGGCAGCGTCAAGGGCGCGCTGATCACACGGGCATTCAGCACCTCCGTAACAGAAATCCCGTCTCTGAATTGTGCCCAAGGGCTCAACGAGGCACCGTGGCGGCTCTTAACACAAACGGCGGCAAGATCCTCGGCCGTCGCGCCACTCGCGGCCATGTATTTCCGTGTTCTGGCCGCGTAGATATCCATGAACAGCGAGTGCGTGCCTGGCGTCTCGTGCATCATTCGATTGCGCTCTTCAACATCGACACCCGATGCAAAGGCACCGAAGGTAACCGCCTTATCTTCGTGCGTGAGTTTCTCAGCGCCAATCGCCAATGCGACGTCAACCTGTCCCGACGCGACGGCCAACCAAGCCAGGTTGAATGCCGACGATCCCGAGGCGCAAGCGTTATCGATATTGACGATTGGCTTACCCATCAACGGCGTATTCCGCAACGCCACCTGACCACGGATCGTCTCCTGACCGGTAATCAGACCCGACAGCGCGTTCGCAAAGTAGACGACGTCGATGCGCGATGTGTCGATCCCAGCGTCCTGGGCGGCGTGCCGCAGTGCCTCTTCGGCCAGAGAACGCATGTTGCGGTAGAGGAATTTACCAAATGCGGTCTGGCCAATACCAGCGACTATGACTTTTCTCATTGTACTCTCCCGTTGTCCCGTCGCACATAGAATCGTGCGACTGGTCCTTTATGGCAGTCGGCCCTGACCCGGATTGCGGAGACCGGACGCAAATCGCGAGAACCCCTCTTGCTGGGCATCGCTGGCGGCGCGAATGCGTGCGTTCGTAGACATCCCGTGGACGAATGCCTGACGCCAATCGGAAATCGACGCCGGCACGACATCGAGCGCATGTTTGCTTTCTGAAAGCGCGACGGCGTCGTACTCCCCCAGCTTCTTTCCGATGCTTGTCGCAACCTGCATCAGCTCGGCACGCGGGACGGAGCGATTAACCATCCCCCACATCTCGGCCGTTCGCCCATCGACACGTTCTGCCGTCAGGATGAGCCAGGCGGCGCGCTTTGCGGTGAGTTGCATCTGCGCACCGGGGCCGGAGAACTGCGGATAGACACCAAATCCGATCTCCGGCATTCCAATCTCCGCTTCGTCTGCCGCAATCGCGAGATCGCACACGCTAATCAGCGTGGCGCCACCGCCAAGGGCAAATCCGTTGACCGCGGCAATGCAAACCGCCGGATGTTCCCGTATCGCCAGAAGCACCTCGATCCAGTCGGACTGTGGGTCAGGCGGCACGTCAGCGTCTGCGGCGGTTTTTACCTCCTTGAGGTCGACGCCCGAACAGAAGCTGTCCCCAGCCCCTGTCAGAATGATCGCTCTTCGATCACGCAGCGACAACAACGCTGCCAACAGTTCGCGACGCGCCAAGCGGTTCAGCGCGTTCTTCTTTTCCGGGCGATTGAGCCGAACGACGGCGCAGTCATCAAGCTGCACAATATCTATGAGAGTGCCCACTTAACGCCCCCGGTAGTTCGGCTTACGCTTTTCCTGGAACGCCAGACGCCCCTCGATGCGGTCTTGACTGTCGCGCAACAGGCCGAGGGCAAACTGCTCCGACTGAATGGCCGCGAGCAATGGCATATCCATGCCATCACGCACGAGCCGTTTCACGGCCCGCACCGCCAGCGGCGCATTGCCGGCGATCCTAATGGCGATCTCCCTTGCCACGGCCATCAAATTCGCGGGCGCGACAACACGGCTGATGAGGCCGGTCCGGAGTGCCTCCTCCGCGTCGATACGATCGCCGGTCAGCATCATGAGCAGGGCGTCGGACATTCCGATCATGCGCGGCAATCGCTGGGTGCCGCCAGCCGCAGGGATGCTTCCAATGCATACCTCGGATTGGCCGAACTGAGCATTGGTCGAGGCGATGCGGATATCACACGCCAGCGCCAGCTCCATACCACCCGCAAGCGCGTAACCATTCACGGCACAGATCATTGGCTTGTCGATTTCCATGCCGGCGAACGGGTAGAGCCACTTCGGACGCCCGAATGTGAGCTCGGCGAAGCTCTCCTTCGGCGGCATCGTCCTCTTGAGATCGGATCCCGTGCAGAACGCCTTATCCCCAGCCCCAGTCAGAATGACGACGCGCACGTCACTGTCCGCGTTGGCCCGCTGGAAGGCATCATTCAGTTCGGCCAGTGATTCAGGATCCAGGGAATTCATTGCCTCTGGCCGGTTAAGCGTGATCGTGGCGATCTGTTCAGAGCTTTCATATTGAACAGGCATCATTGTCCCCTTTTCTCGGAGGCGATTGGATGTTCGATGGCAGCAAGCAG
>Ga0210386_10000297_pt1 | contig 45315 bp, 49 predicted proteins | sample IncBWH32OmetaG_FD_160091 | JGI IMG/M metagenome (GOLD analysis project Ga0210386, IMG submission 160091) | Forest soil microbial communities from Barre Woods Harvard Forest LTER site, Petersham, Massachusetts, United States - Inc-BW-H-32-O ...
CATCTTCCCGAAATCGTGATTGGCAATGAGTTCGGTCGCCTTGGCTCCGAAACGAGTGCCCAGCACGCGATCGCAGGGTGAGGGCGAGCCGCCGCGTTGGATGTGGCCAAGCACGCTCACGCGGACCTCTTTATGAGCACATAGGCTGATAGCGTCGCCCACCAACATGGCCACAGAGCCTCCACGTGACAGTTGCCGTAGTTCAGGAGGCAACGGCACGCCCTCGGCAATCACGATGATGGTGAAGTGCTTTCCGTACCCTTCGCGCGCCGCCACGTAGTTGCAGATTTTCTGGACAGAAAAAGATATTTCGGGAATGAGGATGACGTGCGCTCCGCCGGCGATACCGGCCTCGATGGCGATCCATCCCGCATCCCGGCCCATGACCTCGACTGCCATGACGCGGTGATGGGACTCGGCGGTGGTGTGAATCTTATCAATCGCATCAGTGGCGGTTTGCAGGGCGGAGTCGAAACCGAAAGTTACGTCGGTGGCACAGAGGTCATTGTCAATGGTCTTGGGAACGCCGACCAGATTCATGCCTTTGCGGAAAAGATCCAGGCCAATCTTCTGCGAGCCGTCCCCGCCAATGGTGATGATCGCATCAATGCCCAAGGCGCGGGCATTGGCGATGACCTGGTCGGAGATGTCGCGGACAACTTCTTCGCCGTTCTCGATGGTCTTGTAGTGAAAAGGATTGCCTCGGTTGGTGGTGCCGAGAATGGTGCCGCCGCGGGGCAGGATTCCGCTGACATCGGCGAGCGTGAGTTGGCGAGAACGTTCCGGCCAGATGAGACCATCGAAGCCATCGGGAATGCCGATGACTTTCCATTTGTATTTGAGGATGGCGGATTTCACGGCCGCGCGAATGACCGCATTCAGGCCGGGAGCGTCGCCGCCCCCGGTGCAGATGCCGATGCAGCGGATATCAGTCATGGCCGGTGGTCGACTTCGCGACCGGAACACCCGGGCTGGTGAGGTCGGAGTACTTTGAAGCGAGTTCGGTCTCGAGCCAGTCGGTGTGTTCCTGTTCGAAGCCTGCGAATTCCTGGTAAAGCGATTTCATTTGCGGATCGAGCGCGACGGCGGCGAGCCGCTCGTAATAGTGCAGGGCACTGCGCTCCGCAGCGGCGGCGATTTCGAGGGCGATGCGGCGCGCGGAACCCGGACTTCCGGTTTCGATCGCAGCGACGATGTCGGCCACCTCGAAGCGTGGCACTTCGATGAAGTCCCGAATGTCTTCCTCGGCAATGCCGGCGTTCACTGTGCCGTAACGCTCGAGGTAGCGCGTGCTCAAAGCGATGCTGTGCTGGCGTTCGGTGCTGGACAACTCGGAGAAGGTGGACGCCAGCGTCGGTGACTCTGGGCAGAAATGCGAGAACAAATCGGCGAGCTGGCGATAGGTCTCTGCATTTCGGTCCTCGATGGCGATGGCGATGCGGAGCGCTTCCGGGCCGGTCAGGGAAGAAAAGTGTCGTTTCACGATGACCTCGGGGTGCAACGGAGGTTTGGCATACGCGGACAGGCGATTAGCATCCCTCGAAGGCGGCGGTGCTGGCAGTGACGATCGTCACAAGAAAAGGACACGCGGCCAAGCTCCAGTTTCACCAGGAACCTCACTCCCTTTTCATCGACCACTCGAGCCCGCACTTTAGGGCCAAAAAGGGCGGCGGTCAGCGGGGCGTGAGAAATTGTTCCAATTGAGGACAGCTACATACCTTTGCGCCATCGTTTGCCGCACTCGTCACATCCGCGAGCTTGGCTTCTTTCTAGGCTTGATGTTTGAGCGCACATCGTGTTCAGGGAATCCATCCTGCCGAGGTCTAAATGAAGCCGATCCGCACATTCAAAGTCCACCCTTCGCTGCCGGAGCCGGTCGCTCCGCTGCTACATATTGCCTACAACCTGCGCTGGAGCTGGGATCACGCCGCAATCGAGCTTTTTCGCAGGCTCGATCGCGATCTTTGGGAGACGTGCGGTCACAATCCCGTGCTTCTGCTGGGGAACCTGGAGCAAGGAATTCTGGAGGCGGCGGCGGCCGATGACTCCTTCCTGGCGCACATGAGAGGGGTGGCCGAAACGCTGGATTCGTATCTTTCAGGACACGGAGCCTGGTACACGCGGGAACACCAGCAGGCTGACCGGTTGCTGGTCGCATACTTTTCGGCGGAGTTTGGCTTGACGGAGTGCCTGTCGATATTTGCAGGAGGGCTTGGTGTGCTGGCGGGAGATCACCTGAAAGCCGCCAGTGATCTGGCGCTGCCGATGGTGGGGGTGGGCTTGCTGTATCAGCAGGGCTACTTCCGTCAGTACCTGAATGGAGCGGGTTGGCAACAGGAAGCTTATGAAGACAATGATTTTCATATTCTGCCAATCAAGCTTCTTCCCAATATTCAGGTGGAGGTGGAGTTGCCGCACCGGACGGTGGGCGCGCAAGTATGGTCGGTGAACGTGGGAAGGCTGCGGTTGCTGCTGCTGGACACCAACATTCCAAGCAATGCGCCAGAAGACCAGAAGATTACCTACCAGTTGTATGGCGGCGATCTCGAAATGCGGCTGCGCCAGGAAATCGTTCTCGGGATCGGAGGCTATCGGGCGCTGGAGGCAGTTGGACTGGAGCCGACGGTCTATCACATGAACGAAGGGCATTCGGCGTTCCTGGGGTTGGAGCGAGTGGTTCGGCTGATGGAAACGCAGAATCTCTCGTTTCAGGAGGCGCGCACACTGGCGTCGGCCAGCCTCATCTTTACTACCCACACGCCGGTAGCTGCCGGCCACGACTACTTCCCGTCCGGCATGATGGATCATTACTTTGAACGATACCTGCAGCGCCTGAAGATCACGCGTGCGGAGTTTCTGGGACTCGGGCGCTCTCATCCGCAAAACGAGTCGGAAGATTTCTGCATGACCGTTTTGGCGTTGCGGCTGGCCTCGTTCAGCAATGGGGTCAGCCGGCTGCACGGAGCGGTTTCGCGGCAAATGTGGAACCACATCTGGGAGGGAGTACCGGAGTCGGAGGTGCCGATCGGACATGTCACCAATGGCGTGCATTTTCGGAGCTGGGTTTCGTTCGAGATGAATCAGCTCTATGACCGTTATTTGGGGCCCAAGTGGCGGGAAGAACCGGCGGATCCGAAGTTGTGGGAGCGGACCGAATCGATTCCGGCGGGAGAATTGTGGCGGACGCACGAGCGGCGGCGGGAGCGGCTGGTCGCTTACGCGCGTCAAAAGCTGCGGGCGCAGTTGGCGAGCCGGGGTGCGTCGCAGGCGGCGATCGACGATGCCGACGAGGTGCTGAGTCCGGACGCGCTGACGATCGGGTTCGGACGCCGGTTCGCAGCTTACAAGCGCGCCAATTTGCTGCTGCGCGATCCGGCGCGGTTGGCGCGGATTCTGAACGATCCGGACCGGCCGGTACAGATCATCTATGCGGGTAAGGCGCATCCGCACGACGATTTGGGAAAGCACCTGATTCGGACGATTATCGAGTTTGGCGGCCGTCCGGAACTGCGCAGAAAGATCGTGTTTCTGGAGAACTACGACATGGCCACGGCGCGCTGCATGCTGCAGGGATGCGACGTATGGCTGAACACGCCGCGGCGGCCCCTGGAGGCGAGCGGTACCAGCGGCATGAAGGCCCAGGCGAACGGCGTGCTCAGCGTGAGCACGCTGGATGGCTGGTGGGACGAAGCCTGGGAGCTGGGCCGGCGAACAGAAACGGAAATTGGCTGGGCCATCGGAAGCGGGGAAACGTACGCGGACCTGGCACAACAGGATCAGGTCGAATCGGAAGCACTGTACGAGTTGCTGGAACGCGAAATCGTGCCAACTTTCTACGAACGGCGGGCTGACGGGTTGCCGAGAAAGTGGATTGCGCGCATGAAGGCTTCCATTGCGAAGCTGTGCCCGGTTTTCAACATGCATCGCATGGTGCGGGAATACACCAGCGAATACTATCGAGTGGCGCATGAGCGCTACACGCGGTTGAGCGCCGAAGGCGGGATCCGGGCGAAAGGCTTAGCCGGGTGGCTTGCCGGCCTGGAGCAAGCTTGGCCTCACTTGCACGTGGAATTGATCGAAGGCGGCATTTCAGACGTTGCACTGGGACGGCCGGTGGAGGTCTGTGCGCAGGTTTTTCTGGATGCGCTATCGCCGGAAGACGTAAGCGTGGAGATCGTCACGGGCCGGGTGAATGCGGACGGGGACATCACCAATTTTTTCACCACCCCCATGCATGCCGCGGAACAGAAGGATCCGGGGAGCTACCGCTTCGAATCCATGATTGAGCCCGGATCGAGGAGCGGTCTTTACGGATATGCCATTCGAGTACTCCCGAAACATCCCGACCTGGTCAGCGCATTCCTGCCCGGGCGGATCCTGTGGGCGTGCGGAGATGCAAGCCAGATTTCATCGGGGCGGAGGGAAGCGGCGCGCGCGGGTGTGAGTAGTCACTAAAGTCGGAAGAGCGTTCTGCCGATGATGTAGGCATCGACCAGCCCGCGGGTGCGCCGGAGTTGAGTCCCAGGGCACGACATCGCGGATTGATGCTGGAATTTCATGGCGGCAGAGGTGATCTTCGAAGGGCGAACGCAGAGGCACTGCCGGCCAGAGGGCTCGGCAGGAACGCCGCCGGCAGCGGGTTTTGGGGCGCGCGAACTCGTCTTACAAAACATCTGGGTAGTGGGAGCTTACTGGCTCTTGGCGGTGCTGGCGAAGGAGTACTTCTCGCGTTACCAGATGTGGCCGGCGCCGCTGTGGGTTCCTGCGGGATTCGCCATGTTCGCGGCCCTCTCGATCGGGCGCGAGATCTGGCCTGGGCTTTTCCTGGGGTCTTTCCTGGCAAATGCGATTACGTTTCATGACCCGGCGATTTGGGCGACGATGGTCGCATGCGGGAATACGCTGGGTGCGATCGCGGCCGCGGAACGAGCACGGGGCCGGATGCGGGTCGATGAAATGTTTGCGACAGTGGCGAACGTTTCCTATTTCAGCGCCTACACGATCCTGCATGGGACGATCACGGCATGCGTCAGCATCACGACGATGTGGGCGAAAGGGATGGTCACCATCTCGCAGGCACCCAGCCGGTGGGTGGAGTGGATGCTTTCCGATGCGTCAGCCTCACTTCTGCTGGTTCCGTTGTTCCTTCTATGGCGGCAACATGATTGGACTTGCCAAAACGTGCGGCAGCTGAGATCGGAGTTTGCCATCAGCCTGGCCAGCGCTGTGCTGGCCTTGGGTTACGTGTTGGTGGGTACGACCGGAAACCGGGCCGCAGATGCGGGCGCGATCTTCCTGATCCTGCTGCCGTTGTTGTGGATGTCGGTGCGACTGTCACTGGCGCTGGCGTATCCGGTGTTTGTGGCGGTGTTGGGCGCGATGATGGCAGGCACGATGGCCGGATACGGACCTTTTTCGGGAATTGAACAAGGGGGCACGTTTACGTTCTTTGCCCAGATGACGATCGGATTCAGTGCGTCGCTTCTGCTGCTGGGAGGAGCCTCGAACGAACAACGCGTGGCGGAACGGGCGATGCGGAGCTTAAACCTTGAACTGGAAACGCGCGTCGACCAGCGCACCGCGGAGTTGCGTGAGATCCACCGACAACTGGAGAAGGCGGCATTCTACGATTCTCTGACCGGGCTGCCGAACCGGCGGCTGCTGGAAGAGCGCTTCGCTTTTTGCGGGGCGGCGGCACGACGGCGCGGTGACCGCTTTGCGCTGCTGTTGATTGATCTGGATCGATTTAAAGAGATCAATGACAACCTCGGGCATGATGCCGGAGACGCGCTGCTGGTGGAGGCGGGATGTCGCCTGACGACAACGGTGCGGGAATGCGACGTGGTCGCACGCATGGGTGGCGATGAGTTCGTCATCTTGCTGCCGGAGACCGGCGACCGGACGAGCATCGAGTCGGTCTGTACCCGGATCCTGGCTGTGCTGACCGAGCCCATGCTGTTTAACGGCCGGGTGATTGGAACAGCGGCGAGTATCGGCGTCGCTCTGTTTCCGGATCACGGCGCGACGTGGCAAACGATGTACAAGTCGGCGGACCTTGCGCTGTATGAGGCAAAGCGCGGCGGGCGCGCGATGTGGCGATGGTATGCAGCGGAGGAAGTCGGCCGGGAGTGATCGCACCACGAGGATGGTCGGAGACGATAGAATGCGAGTCGCCCGGATCACAAATGCCGTTCCGAAATCCGAAATGTATTCTATGCGACGGTGGAAACGCGCGGCCCTGGATCTGGCCGCGCTTCGTCATGAAGCGGTTATGAAGCTGTCCGGCCGATTTTTCTTAGGCGGCTGACTCTCGTTCGAGCAACTCGTCATAAAGCTCGCAGATTCGATCGTGCCTGTCCTCGTATTCACATAGTTCGGCCTCAGTGACACCGCCGAACGTCTCCTTTTCCAGAACATCCAACTGGGCTTCAAGAAGCACTACGAGTTCGCTACGGACATGTTGCGCATCATGGAATGGCATGACGAGTCCCTTTCATTGGGGCAGTGTACCAAAGCGCACACTGGTGTCTATCCGCTTCATGCCCTAGGTCCTGCGTGAAGAAACACCCTACGAATTAATGCTTAGTGCGGCTATTGAAATGCTAGGGGGCGGGCAGTTGGTTGAAGAAACTGTCAGCTTCGACGGCGATCTCCGCAGACGTGGGGGCCCCTTCGGCTTCGCTCAGGGCAGGCTTTCGACTTAGTTCGGCTGGCGCCTCACTTTCTTGACCGCATAACGACGTTGGCTCGATCGCGGCGAGTACGGCGGTAGCTGCGAAAAACAAACCAAGGCTCTCAGAGAAGGAGCCAACGTCATGCTGATTATAGGCTGCGATTTTCATCCTGGGTTTCGGCAGATCGCGATCTTTGACAATCAGACGGCGAGCTTATGAAGAAAGACGGGTGAGCCACCGCGCCGAGGAAGGATGACAGAGTTGAGAAAGGTATAGATGTGTGTCGTGGTGGAAATCTCCGTTGGGCCGGTGGTGCTGCCGGCAAGCATGGGGTCCTTCGACTTCGTTCGGCTGGCGCCTCACTTCGCTCAGGAAGACAGGCATCTCTTGGTTAATCGGGAAGACAGGCATCTCTTGGTTAACAAGATTTCTGCTCGCCCACTGGCGAGAGCGTCTACGGTGAGGTATTGGCTACTCTACGGGTGGATGCTCGAAGCGCATTCGGTGCGGATCCCGGCAGCTTGGCTGCCAGCTTACGCAAGTCGTCGGCGATGTAGTGGAGTTCGAGACATGATTGTGGGTTGTCATAAGGACGAAGCAGGTTTTTTTCGGATTTCGAGGCAACAACTCGGCGCGTTAATTCAGCGCGAAATTTGAGAGCGTCACGCTTCTCGCGGATTGTATAGGCTTTGAGCTGGAGACGTTCCCAAAGTTGAGCGGAATAGTTGGCCTGCCGCAAACGATCTGGCCCAGGTTTCGCTCCCTTTTGGGTGTGTGCGGTGGCGGCGCGCAGCAGTTGATTCATGCGCTTGTCGTAGGCGATAAACCGAGAGTCAATCGCGTCGGCAAGACTCATACTTTTTCGATACAACTCATCCGTCCGACAATTCGAAATATGGTCGGTTGTGCATCCAACCGGGGTTCCAGCGGCGGGTTTACTAAGCCTTGGAGATGAATAGTGAACTGGTTGCGGCGAAGGCAGTGGATGGATTCGAGTTTGAACAACTGGGGCCGGGGCACTCGGAGCCTGTTTCACGACTGGGAGCACGCGCGCCGCGGACAGGGGCGCTGGAGCGAAGCGAATGCGCCAGAGCCCCCACGCTCCAATCGCTGTCGCGATGAGCAGGACAGCGAGGATGTGTGAGCGCGAACAACGCTTTCGCCCAGTCGTGTCGATAGCGAGCGATTCAGGCTCGATTGGGAGATCGTCCTCGTGTGCAGTTTCCTCAACTGGTGGGGATTGAGGGTCGGAAGCGAGCAAAGGGCCTTTGGGACTCGGCTGTCGGGGCGCATTCTCTTTCAAACGAGAGCCACAGTGGCCGCAAAAACGTTGCTCCGGCGCAGCGGTGATTGGCCCCAGCGGATTGTCGAGCGGGGCGGGTGTGAACGTTTGAGCGATTTCGGCTTCAACAGAAGTTGATGGCTCTGTCTCTGGTATGGGTACGGCTCCGCCCTCGAGTTCCCGAACGAGTTCAAGCACAGCCTGGTCCCGTTTTTCAGGAGGGGTTGTGTAGTAGACCTTGGCCCAGCGGCCGAGATTCTTCCCCAGCCGAGGATTGATCATCGGGTTCAAACGCGGGTCCGGAAGGATATCGTTCAGGTTCGGGTCGTCTTTGCGGGCTGGTTGCACAAGTCGGCTCCATCTCCAGCAGGCACTGAATCAAGCAACTTGCATGTCGTTCTCTCGGTCTGGCTCTCGGTCTGGATTCTTTCGTGGCGCGGTGAGGCGATGAGCTTTCCTTATGAATGAAAAACTGCTGCGATGATCTCTACATTCTGGGCCAGCCAGCAAACCAAGCTGACCGGAGATCGCCAGTTTGGCGAAGACGGAATCAAGACAGGCTCGAAGACTGCCTTCGCTGAGAGCCAATCGCTCGGCGATGATGCGGGGACTGGCGCCATGAGCCAGCATCCGAATCACCTTTTTCTCGATGGGGGCAAGAGCGAGTCTGGTCAGTGCTCCGCGGATGCCAAGAGGGGATCTACAGGTTTTTCTTACGGGTACGTCCATGCTGATTCTCCACCCAAAGATGATGGGGTTGAAGGCGATAACCCAACCCGCGCGCGTTTGTTTCGGTAGGTTCTATGATTTGTTGAAGCGGGGGCAGGAGCCGGCGGCAAATGTACGGGCAATCCTTTAGGGAGATTTAATATAGCGGTATGGAATGAGTCAGGGTTGCTTATCCGGGGCCTGATTGGGCGTCGCTGGCTGGCTGGAGCGCCCCGGCTTGTGCAGATCAGCATCGGTTCGCAATGTGGCCTCGAGTCTGCTTAGAGTGCCCAAGGAGTGAGCGACGGAACGGCGTTCTTGCAGAGCAGTATCCTTCTGAAGTAATTCGCCCAGGCGGCCGATGGCAACTTGCTTGACTTCTCGAATCCGGTCGGGGAATTCGTCAAGTTCGATCTCTACCAGGCGGGCGTCGGCCAGCGACTTCCGAACCCGGTGCGTCCGATCTTCTTCACTCACAGATCTGCGCCTCTTCTCGACCCGACGAATGTGAGGGCCGAACCGTGTCAGCTCTTCTGCTCGGTTCGGTTGAACCTTAGATAGATGTATGCCAGGTACTGGTTTAGTTCAGCCCAAAATGACTGTTCGCGATCACGTGGATCGACTCCGCTCTCGGACATGAAAACCAGGCGCTCTTCGCAGGCTTCGCGCTCTTCCTGCGAAACCTCATCGGCGCTGCGCCAGGCGGGCGACTCGGGACATCCGACGACCCTGTGCTCGGGAATGACGCGGCCATCCTCGAGAATGAAATCGCGCCACACTAATCCCCAGCGGACCTCCTTGAGAACACCAGATTTCTGCCCGGTCGAGGACTTGAACGTGACGACCTCGCCCTCCTCAGGAGGCCAATTTTCTCCGGTGCTCACTCTCTGTACTGAGGTTTTCATGCTGGGCACTCGGACGGGAATGGGCGTTAATTATTCTCCCCAGGGCCGGGCTCTCGACCGACGATGTGAGGACCGCTGGTGCTGGGTCTCGGCCAAGGATTGCGGGAAATAACCTCCTCGACAGCCCGCTCCACCATGGAGATGAAAGCTTCGGTGCTGCCCGCGGGATCAGCCAAAGCGACATCGAGGCGCGGCGCGACTTCGACGGCAGGTATCGAGTGCGCCTGCTGTCCGAGGTAGCCAATCCAGAGGATGGTGACCGCGTTGTAGGCTACGCTCTTCACCAGGCTGATGGTGGGACCGGCGCTGCCGCCGTAGCGCACGGCGACACTGACCAGAATCAGCTCAATGCTTGCGAAGACTCCGAATCCCAGAGCGATACCGAAGACCTGCTGGCGCCAGCAATTTTTGAGAAGGCGACAAAGAATCATCAACAGACAGAAAAGTCCGCATTGCATGACGCGGACGCTTTGGTCGAAGGTAAGCACCACGGCTACGACCCGATCAGCACTGCCTTGCTGACTGGTGAACGCCGTCACGATGGCGAGGACAAGAAGGAGTCCGCAGGCCCAGCGAAAAATGACAGAGCCCAGATTCTGGGCGCCTCCATACTCTTTAAATACGTGCTGCAAGATTTCATCCATCACGGTGACGGCGAGGATGACGCTAATGGCGTTGCCGGTCCAGTATGCGTCGAAGTAGCCCTCCAGATAATAGTGATAGGTGAGGAAGAGGATGGCTGATTTGAGAATCTGGAAGATAATGTAGGAAAAGAAGCGAGGGAAAACACGATGCAGCTTGCGATGGACCATGCAGGCGAGCAGGGCGATTTCTAAGGCAGGCCCCGCCACCCAACTCAAATACATTAGCCAGTTCATCGCTTGGTAGGCACCCGAAGGCGAGAAGCATACCTCTCCCTCCACCGCCGTGCAACTTTTTTCTCGGCGGCCCCTACTCCGGTGAATGGATTCAGCCTAGAAGCAGCGTTTTCCTCGGCAAATCGGCATGGGATCGCTGCCGTCAGCGACGACCACGGCGTGTTGTGTCCGAATTGCGGTATTGGCTGGCGCGCTCTTCGGAAGGGCACAGAACAAACCGACCAGGGCCAAAACGGTCAAGAGAAATTCAACTAGCCTGTTCATTGGGGGAGCCTCAGAGGCTGGATTTTGATGCGGCGGAAGTATATGCCCGTGATTGGGGATTGCAACTGTGACGGTCTGTGGAAAAGGTCCTATTTTTCGCGGGCTTACATGCGATGAGGACAGATCAGCGCGGCCGAACTGCTATGCAGCTTAGCCGGCCGAGTCTGGCTTGGATTGCGTGATCAAGTTGAGATCATGGGCTGGAGTGAGACTTACTACAAAGAACGGAAGCCGGCTTCGCAAGCTGATTCAGAATTGGTTGCACTGCAGCTTGGGCCGCAAGCGAAGCCGGGCAGGACGGAACTTCCAAGGGACAGAATCGAAACTACTTCATATCGTGATGTTCGTGGGCGAACTTTTCTGCTTCCGCCAACTCCTTGAGGGCTTGGTCAATGTGATTCATGGCGGCAGCTCGGTGCCCACCCCAATTGCCGCCAGCATGCTCCAGATCGTTCCGGGCACCCTGGAGTGCTCGCCTTGCGGATTCAACTTCGGCGGGCACGTCCCGTTGCGGGGCTCTTGGGAAAAGGTTCGCGGTGGGGGTTACGATCATCAGCGCAAGGACTATGAGGGTAGCAATTTTCATGGTTCCTCCTCAGGGGAAAAACGTCGGATCGACGGCCAGAGAGTCTGCGACATTGCCTGCGGGCGTGGCAATCCAGGTTTTTGCTGAGTCTCAGATGCGACAGCCAGGGGCATTGGCATTGGAAATTCTGCAATGTGAACCGAGATCGGGAGGCCTGGACAGGGCGGTTGGGCTGGAGGTGGGCACCAATGCTTTTGGGGACAGGTCATCAAAAGCTCTTGCGGCTCGATGGCTACTGCGTGACGGAGGGACGTTGGTGGCTACTTTCCAGTTCGCAAAGGCAAACGGGCAGGTGCACTTGCCAGGTACAGTCGGTGCCGAAAAGGGAGAAGCTGGCATTCAGATACTGAATTTCCCGCCCACACCGCAAGCACCGCCGGGGTTGGTGAGGGCACAACGACACTTTGTCGAAAAACGTTTTGACGGCGCTGCGAAGCGACCGGTCGATTTCGAATTGGTGAGGGACAGACATCTGCGGAACTCCGCCCGTGAGCGTGACCAAGCATGGTCAGGTGCTCTCTCTTAAGGCTAGCAGGTAGGCGAGGAGCGCACTGCGCCAAGGTACGCTAGCAAGGGATTTCGTTTCGCGCTGTCAGTAAAAGTGAGCGAACGTACGAGGAAAGAACGAAAGCACTACAGCGCAGAAGAAAAGGTGGTCATTTTGAGGCGGCACCTTTTGGACGAAGTGCCAGTCTCGGATCTGTGTGAGGAAACGGCCTGCGGCCGACTGTGTTCTACCGCTGGCAGAAGGAGTTTTGCGAAGAACGGAGCGGCTGCCGACAACTTAGGACTCCGCATAGTCCCCGCAATCTGATTTTTGTGCACAGCCTGGACCTATTTCCTTTCTCGCAACAACGGTGTGAAAGTGATACCGACCAGCAATCCTTCCGGTGAGATGAAACGACTGACAGTTTGGCCCCACGGTTCTTTCATGTTCTTGATAAGCATTCGATATCCTTGCGATTCAAGCTCCGCCGTCGCCTTTTCGACGCTGTCAACATCAAACTCAAGCCACGCTTGTGGTACAGGAATGTTATCGGGCCAGGAATCCTTGCCAAAACAAGACTGCGCAGCTTGAGAAAGCGGCCACAGAGCAAACGTTTTTGCGCCTTTAAGAGCTTCCGTATGAAGATACTCGCCGCTCTCTTCTTTGAAGGGAATTCCCAGGACCTCGCTGTAGAGCTTGCGACTTTCGGCCGTCTCGCGCACGATCGGACCAAAGCCCGCGATGAACAGAATCTTCAAGTTTCCGGTAGCTTGCATGGCATCTCCACTCCTGGCAGTAGGGCCCGTTGCCGTCATCCCTGCCAAATCGTGATGATCTGCATCAAGATTCGTCGAAGGCCCAAAATCGCATCGCATTGGGGCGATGCTGAGCATTTTATCTTTGGTTGCCCGGCGAGTGACAGGCAAACCCGGAGGTTGAGAAACGACAGCTCGTCGCGGACCTACAATGATCCGCCGGGCGAAACGGAAGCGGGCAACGAGGTAACAGTCGGTGCTGAGGACGTCGTCCTTGCGGTTCGAGATTACGGCCGAGGCATTCCAGAAGACATCGAGACGTACCTTGCCGAAACGGTGCTAGAATACGGCTAAGATCGTCCATTCCGGAATCCTTTCTCGCTGGGCATCTTTATGAGTGCCGAACGAAACCGAAGTAAACCCGAACCACCCCAATTTTTCAGCGGCTGGAAAGATATTGCCGCTTATCTGGGCAAGGGTGTGCGCACGGTGCAGCGCTATGAGATCGAACTGGGTCTTCCGGTGCGACGCCCGGCAGGCAAATCGAGGGGCTCGGTGGTAGCCACCAGGGCCGAACTCGACGCATGGGTGAGTGCGAGCCCGATCCGCGAAGCATTTCATCTCACGCGGATGACAGCAGGTCTGGTGACTTCTACGGCCGGCGAGATCAAGAATGGTGTGCTGGAGATGCGCAACTTGCGCAACCAGATGGTGGATTTACGGATGGAACTCCGGCATTCTGTTCAGCTGCTGAAAGAAGGCATTCTGAGCCTCCATGGGGAGTTGAACGAGGGTCAGTTGGAAGAAGACGCCGCGACGAAAGTGAAAGTATTGGAATCGAGGTTTCGAACCAAAAGTATCCTCGATATGTTAGCTGTGGATATGAAGCAAAGGAAGGTCAGTTAAGCGCGAACGCAGCTTAATGGGGAGTACAGCGCGCGGGACTTCCTACCACCGTTTCCCGGATCAGTTTCATCGACTTCCAGTTGCAGCATCGTGCCCAGACGAGGGCATCTCCACCCCATCAAGCCAAAAACTGGCTTGATGGGGACCCCGGCGTCTGGGCCTACGTGGGCATCGCGAAATTTGGGACGTCGCGTAATTGAAATTGTCTGAAGGCCTACTGTTTGGCCTCGGAACGGCCGTCGGTTTTGCCGGCCCTCTCGGCGACCAGATCCGTGATGTCAAGAAGGGCGACGACGACACCATCGATTTTGTTTTCGAATGTGCGGTAGGGTGTGATGCGAAGTTTATAAGATCGGCCGTCGCGGGCTTTGACCTGCTCGTTGTGCATGGTCATGTCGCGCATCACATCGAGCATCCAGCGCTCCAGTTCCGGAACATCAAGATTCAGGTGCAAATGCGTGAGCGCCTTGCCCATGTCGTGACTGGAGAAGCCAAAGACGCGCTCGGCTTCGGGAGTATAACGGCGAATGTGCAAGTCTTCGCCCAGCATGACCATGGGGATGGTCGCGCTGTTGAGGAGATTGATGAGATCGTTGCTTAGCTGCGCGAGTTGCTGGTTGCGGTGTTGGATTTCCTCGTTGACCGTGGTTAGTTCTTCATTGGCGGATTCGAGTTCTTCTTTCGATGTCTGCAACTCTTCATTCGTGCTCTGCAATTCCTCGTTTCCAGATTGAATCTCTTCATTCGCGGACTGGAGTTCCTCGTTGGTGGCTTCCTGGGACTCGATGATGGATTGCAGGTATTCTTTTGTGCTGTCGAGTTCCTGTTTTAGTTGTGCGATCTGCATATCCTTGGCATCGGAAATCACTTTTGCCGATTGCCGCTGGGCAGGTGGCTGCGCCGGGACGGGGTCGGTATGGTCTTTCTCTTCGAACAACACCAAGAAATGGCGCTGATCGCGCGCCGGAGTGCGGAAGGGAACGATTTCCAGTCGCAATGAGATGGTTTGATTGCCGTCCTCGAGGGCAACCTTGTCTTTCGAAACCGGGGCATAGTTTTTGCGAGCCTTCTCCATCAGCGAGCGCAGTTCATAGAGCAAGCCTGGACGCGCCATTTTCAGCAGATTGAGGCTGGCTTTGCCGGTGGGAAGCTCCAGATAACGATTGGTCCGGCCGCGACTCTGCACAATTTCCAAATCTTCGTTGACGACCACGGCCGAGGGCACGTACCTGCTTAACAGGAGGCGATCCGCTTCGCGTTGGACATCCACGGGAGTCTTTGCGGCCGCTTCTTCCCTGGGACCACGGGGCAATTTCTCAGGACCGGGCTCGGCGATGGTTGGCGCACTCACGGTCAGGGCAAAAGTGACAGGAGAGGGCACGGATTTCTTTTGATAGATTTTCGCTTTACGATCCACAAGATCAAAAATTTCGGCACCTGAACGGAGCAGACCTTCGGCATTTCCCACGAGCAGGAACCCGCCTTCTTTCAAGGCATAGTGGAAGATCGGAATGACCTTCTTCTGCAGAACGGGACTGAGATAAATCAGCACATTCCGGCAACTGATCAGATCCATGCGGGAGAAGGGGGGATCGCTGAAGACATTCTGGCGCGCGAAGACGCACATGTCGCGAATCGACTTGGAAATCTGATAGCCCTCGGGAACTTTGTGAAAAAAGCGGCGCAGACGAATCTCGGACACCTCGGACGCTACGCTCTCCTTGTAGAAACCGGTGCGCGCCCGTTGAATGGCACTTTCGCTCAAGTCGGTACCAAAGATATGGATGGGCACTTCGACGCGCAACTCAGAGAGTATTTCGACCAGGGAGATAGCATGCGAATAGGTCTCTTCTCCGGTCGAACAGCCAGGCACCCAGACCCGCACGGGTTCTGAAAAGTTGCGCTGAAGGAGAAGCTTGGGATATACGACTTCGCGCAAACTCTCAAATACGTCGGGATTGCGAAAGAAACCGGTGACGTTAATCAGAACGTCTCGATACAGAGCTTCGACCTCCGGAGGATTGCGGTGCAGCAGTTTCACGTAGTCCGCAAGTTCGTCGACGCGATTGATGTTCATGCGCCGGAGAATGCGACGCTGGATGGTGGCTACTTTGTAATCGACAAAATCGACCTTGCTCACGCCCTTGAGCAAGCGGAACACCTCCTTCATGAGACGGTCTTTGCCGTCAAACATACTGGCGGGCTGTTGCCCGCGCGATGGCTGCCGTTGAATGCGAATGAGTTCTTCAGCGATGCGATCGGGCGGAAGGACATAGTCGACGACGCCCGCCCCCACGGCACTGTTGGGCATGCCATCGTATTTCGCTGTGGTCAGGTCCTGCGCGAAGGTAATGCCACCGTGATTCTTGATGGCAGAGAGGCCAAGAGTGCCGTCGGTAGCGGTTCCGGACAGGATTATGCCAATCGCATTCGAGGTTTGATCCTCGGCGAGGGAAGCGAAAAAGCTGTCGATGGGCATGTGATGGCCGCGTCCGGCCTCGCGCCTTACGAGGTGGAGCACACCATCGGTGATGGTCATGTCGGAATTGGGAGGCAGCACGTAGACGGCGTTGTACGCTACGCGCACGCCTTCTGCTGCCTGATGCACCGGCAGACGAGTGGTGCGGGAGAGGAGTTCGACCATTGCGCTTTCGTGAGTTGGATCGAGGTGGGGAATAAACACCAGAGCCAGACCCGGCTCGGGAGGAAGGGCGCGCAAGAGGCTGCTGAAAGCTTCGAGTCCACCTGCGGAAGCACCTATGGCCACGATGGGAAAACCGGCGCGAGTTACGGAGGCGGGTGCAGAGGTCTCCCGCATCGAAGACTTCTCTTGGCGCTGTTCCGTGACTTTCTCTTTGCGGTTACGGGTTTTGTTGTTCTTTGGCGCATTCGGCATGAACGATCCCACGAAGCGCGGACAGTATAGAAGTGCTGTCTGTACAGGTCAATTTTAGTCCAAAGCCAAACCGAACGCACAAGACCGGGCGTTTCGGAGGGACTTCTTCGGTGGGAATGCGACGTTCGTCAATTCTTGTGCAGGGCACAGGCGGCGAATCCCGCGATGTTCCAATACAACCGAAGGCGTAGACGATCCCGTCCTATTCGATGAGCAATGCTTGAGCCGCCATCGCGCCTGAGAATTCGAGCAAGTAATCATCCGGGATGAAAATCCAAGCTGAGATTCGGCGCAGGCGGTGGATGAAGCTGTGTGAAGCCCTGCCGGTCGCTATCCTAGCATTGCTAGCCCCCATTTGGGTCTCTGGGCAGAGCAACGTCGAGACCATCATCCAGAAATCGGTCGAAGCCAACAATCGCGATTGGGATGCCGATCCAGAATTTGACTATACCGAACGAGACCAGGAAAAAGACGGCATCAAGACCTACGAAGTTAGGATGCTCTACGGATCGCCTTACCAGCGCGTGGTTGCCGTCAATGGCCATCCGCTCAGCCCATCGAAGAAAGCCGAGGAGCAGAAGAAGTTCGAGGAGGCGTTGGCCGAGCGACGCAACGAGACACCAGAAAAGAGAGCAGCGCGTATTGAGAAGTTTCAGGCAGAACGGAAACGCGACCATACCATGCTTGACCAGTTGACGAAGGCCTTTGACTTTCGACTGCTCGGCAACCAGAAGCTTAAAGGGCACAGCGTGTACGTGCTCAGCGCGCAGCCGCGAAAAGACTATCGTCCTCCGAATCGGGACAGCCAGGTTTTGACGGGCATAGAAGGGAAGCTATGGATTGACCGCAACTCGTTTCAGTGGGTTCGCGTGGAGGCTCACGTGATGCATCCAGTGAGGATCGAAGGATTTGTTGCAGAGGTTGAGCCTGGCACGCAATTCGAACTGGAGAAGACGCCGGTCTCCGCAGATATATGGCTAAGCGAGCACGTTGCCACGAAGTCGAACGCCAAGGTAATGCTTTTTTGGCCGCATCGAACACAAGAAGATATCACCTACTCCAACTATCGCAAGTCTTCAGGGCCGACACAGTAGAGAGAGCGCGCGCAGGGGCAGATGCCCACGTCTGCCCGGCCGAGCGAAGCTCGGCAGTTTTCTTGCGAGCGCGAATATTCCCAACCCCAGGTTAGCGTCCAAAGAGCAGACGCGAACCTGAGGCACCTGGCAGCTTTCAGATTGCAGATTGAAGATTGAAGATTTCAGATTGCAGATTTTCAATCTAAAATCTGAAATCGAACCCCAAACCGCGCAGCCCTTTTCGGCGCATAATTCCAGGGACATCGTGGGAGCCGAACTTTCCTGACATTTCGTCCTGCATCCGCAACTGTCTTTTAACAACCGGGATTCAGCCAGATTTCAGAATGGCTGACTAGGCTTGGCTAGGCGCGAGGCGGGCGATACTCTGGCCTTGGAACATGTTGATGAGAGGATGCTGGCTCACACTTCTCGCGGGGCTTGCCCTGTTCCAGGGAAAGCCGGAACTTGGTTGGGCACAAATGCCCTCCGGAGGCGATGGCGCGCAGGTTCACGCTGCTGAAGATGCATCCCAGTCTTCGGTCGGCAACTTGGTCACAGGGACAGTTCTTGATCCATCCGGAAGCGCAATTGCTCACGCGAAGGTCGTCCTGACAGGAACGGATGGCCACCCACTTGCGGAAACTACGACAGACGCAATGGGAGCGTTTCGCATCGAAGGGGCGCCATCCGGAACCTATGTCCTCAACGTGCAGGCGAAGGGTTTCCAAGATTTTCGACGCGATCTGATCCTCAAAAAGAAGGCCAGTCCGGCGATAAGAATCGTTCTTTCGATTGCCACCGAGAAGCAGGTGGTGAACGTCAACGCGGATCAGGCGGTGCCGGTCGTCTCCACCGAGGTGTCAGAGAACCAGAACGCCAACACCATCGACCGGGCGGCGCTAGACCGGTTGCCCGTATTTGACCAAGATTACATCGCCACTCTGTCACGCTTCCTCGACGACAATGCGGTGGGTACCAATGGCATCACGTTGGTGGTGAATGGCGTGGAGGCGAATGGTCCAGGTGTCACGAAGTCGGCGATCCAGGAAGTGAGAATCAACCAGAATCCCTACTCCGCGCTGTTTTCTCGCCCAGGCCGGGCACGGCTCGAAATTATTACTAAAGGAGGAAGTTCCGACTTTCACGGTAACGCTACCGTCATGTTTCGTGACGCAGTCTTTGATGCGACGAACAAGTTCGCCATTACGAAGCCGGCCGAACGCAGGCAGTATTATGAAGGGTCGTTGAGCGGGCCTCTCGGCCATTCGAAAAAAACGACTTTCCTGCTTTCTCTCGATGAAGACCTGGATGACCTGCAAGCTGTCGTGAACACGATCGGACCCGAGGGCCCTGTCAACGACAACGTTCCCGCGCCACTGCGGCATTTTTTCGGATCAGGACGAGTGTTTCACGACTTTGCGAACGGCGACCAGTTCTGGATCGGGTATTCGTACGAGCGCCAGACGAACCAGAATCAGAATGTCGGAGGCATTGTTCTTCGCGAGGCGGGTTACAACACGAAAGGCCAGGAACACGAGATCAACGTCAGTTACCGGCATCTGTTTTCACCCCGGCTCATCAATCAACTGCGATTTCTGGTGGGGCATTTTGATCGGCCGATCACAAGTAATAACGAACATTTCCAGACCGTGGTTGCGGGAACATTCGTGGGTGGAGGTGCGCAGGCAGACAGCAAACGCACCGAGTACCACTTTGATGGAACCGACATCGTCAGCTACGTGAGCGGGAAGCACGCGATCAATTTCGGTATCGATATACCAGACATCAGCCGGCGTGGAGAAGATGACTTCACCAACCAGGCAGGTACCTACACGTTTCCGAGCCTCGCCGACTACGAGGCGGGGAAGCCCTCGACTGTTCTCGTGCAAAGCGGTCATGGGCACCTAGTCTTCTTGGAGAAGGTGGTTTCGGGTTTTGTTGAAGATAATATCCGTCTGAAACCAAATTTCTCGTTCTCGGCCGGCGTGCGTTACTACTGGCAAAACTACTTTCACGAAGACGCCAATAATTTCGCGCCGCGTTTTGGTTTCGCCTTTGCGCCCAGCAAGGACAGTAAGACAGTGATTCGGGGAGGGGCGGGTCTCTTCTTCGACCGCTCCGGTCCGCGGCCCATCGCCGACCTTCTGCACTTTGACGGCGTTCATCTTCTCCGTTTTGTGATCAACAGCCCACCGTTTCCCGTGAGACCCGCTGATCTGGAAGGAGTACCGTCGAGTGTGGTTACGCTTGACCCGCGGGCGCGAATTCCATACACCGTTCAGTACAGCGCCGGCATCGAGAGACAGGTCACACCGAAGAGCACACTCAGCGCCACGTACGTGGGATCGCGGGGCATCAAAATGTTTCGTTCGGTCGATGCGAACGCACCGTTACCGCCATTGTTTGGGCCTCGACCGGATTCAAACCTGGGGCAGGATCGGCAAATTCAATCGGACGGATATCAGAAGAGCAATGCATTGGAACTCACTTTTCGTGGCAGCCCTACGAAATTTCTAACGGGCCAGGTGCAATACACGTTTAGCAAAACGTACAACAACACCAGCGGGGTTACCTTCTTTCCGGCGAATAGCTATGATCCATCGGCCGACTGGGCGCTCTCCGACAACGATCGACGACACAAATTTGACCTGCTGGGTTCAGCACAGGTGAGGCGCCTCCTGGTGCTCGGCGTCGCCTTGTCGCTCTATGCGGGAAAGCCTGTGAACGTGACAACCGGACGTGACGACAATCATGACGGGATCACGAACGATCGCCTCGCAGGAGTGGCTCGCAATACGATGCCTGGACCGGGTCTCATCAATCTTGACTTCAGTGTAGCCCACGATTTTTTGCTGTCGAAGGCGCCTGATCATGCGAAGACTCTGACGCTGTCGCTGAACTCTTTCAATGTCCTCAATCACCCAAACTACGTGACCTATGTCGGCGTCATGGCCTCACCCTCGTTTGGAAGGCCTGTGCAGGCGCAGCCGCCCCGGCGTTTCCAGATGGATATGCAATTCAAGTTCTGAGATCGCGGCTCGCTCGGGATGAGCACTTTGCACAGGAATGCTGCCGCAGGCTACTAAGTTGGGGGTGGCAACGGTGTCTGCTTGAAGTCAAAGCAATCAGACATGTCGTCGGACGCTTGATCTCTCGTGTTGAGTGGCTTCAGACCAAACGTCGTTTCGCAGAACTTTACCAGGCTCACGTGCGAATGAAATCCCTTGGCGATTCCCCGCTTCGAATAAGGGCTGATCACGAGGCAACCGACACGAGTTCCGTAAGTGAATTGCGTGTTGGTGTAACCAGGCCCCTTCGCAGGACCTCCTCCTGTCCACTTGTTCTTCAACGGCGGATCCACATGGTCGTACCAGCCACCCCAATCGTCCCAAGTAATGAAGATCGCTGAGCTGGCCCAGAGTTTGCTCTGCCCCAGTTTGCGGACGCGCTCGGCGGTCCATTGGCTGCCCAGTTTGACCGTCTGCTGTCCGGCGTTTTTCCCGTACGGGGGATGCTCGGAAAGCTCCACTGGACTGCTCGGGGCGTATACCCAGGACACGCTCGGCAAATTCCCCGCAGCCACGTCTATGTCGAATCGAGTCCAGGGCAGAATATTCGGGCTGCCTTTCAGTTCTTCGATTTTGTCGAAATAACTGAAGCCCGGGTCCCCATAAGTAGCCCAGGTAAGTTTTGCTTTCTCCAGTGCCTTCGGCAAGGTTGGAAGCTTGAAAGGCTCCTGCGGTTGGTACGTCCGACTCTTGCTTGCATTATCGATTACGGGCGATGCCGCAGCGATGAGCATCAGATGGTTGGGTTCAGATTGGCTGGCTACTTCCGTGAAGTAGTTGTCACATAACGTAAATTGTGTCGCGAACGAGAAATACGCTGGGATGTCTTTTTCGCTGTATTGCAGTTTCACCGCATGCGTCGCTCGCTGCAGCCATGCCGCATGATCGTGCGGCGGATCGCCGCCGGCGGGCGGGTCTTGGGCCGGCGGAAGACTTGTGCCGTTTGCGCCAGGGAACGATCCGAAATAATTGTCGAAGCTGTGGTTCTCCTTAACGATGATCACGACATGTTGGATTGGATTGTGCGGCTGCATGCGCTTTCACCCGTCTTCCTGACCGCCGATGCAGTCTAGCATTTGGCTTGGGTTGTGGGACGCGAGGCTGCAGTGGACGGGCGAGGCCGCTCCACCATTGGCGTATGCCGAACCGGTGATGCTCCATATCACCAGTTCCTTGGCTTAGAGACCGCAAAGTTGGAGAAGCAATTATTCGACATAGTAGACGGCGAAGTGAAGACCAGACTGGCGCCAGATACTCTGTTACCAAACAGGTGCACCACGCATCAGATCGACAGGAGGGAAATGCAATGGGAAAACTAGCGATTTGGGCGCAGCTTGAATCGAAGCCGGGCAAAGAACAAGAAGTGGAAGAGTTTCTGAAGTCCGCACAGCCACTGGCCCAGCGCGAGGCCGGGACGATCAGTTGGTACGCGATCAAAATGGGGCCGGGGAAGTACGGCATCTTCGACACTTTTGCCGACGAAAATGGCCGGAATGCTCACCTCAACGGAGAAATCGCAAAAGCGCTGTTCACCAAAGCGAAAGATCTGTTTTCCAAACCGCCGGAGATTGCAAAGCCTGAGATTCTTGCCTCAAAGTCGGTTGCGTGAATACCGGATGGTGTGAGCACGGCTAGACCTCTCTGTTAGCTGCGTGAGCTTCGGGGAAGCATCGAATCGACCTCCACAGCTACGAAGTGCTGACGGATGTTGTCTGCAATATTGACTAGCTCAGCCCGCACATTCTGCGGCGCGCAGGCGTAGACGATTCGATGAGCATCTGCGTGAAGCAGGTGAGCGAAGACCCTGCGCTTGCGCTAGACCTGGCGTCGGCTTGTGTGCAGGCACGATGCATCCGGACTCAGTTTTGTTTGCGTAAGTCAAAGAGGTCGAGGGCCGTACCACGGTGAATTGGCAGGAAAGTAAAGGGAACTGGCGGAAAGGGAGGGATTCGAACCTGGTGATCACCGCAAGCCGCGAAGATTGCGCATAATTTGTGACAACTTATTTGGTATCCGTGATTTACAGAGACCCGATTTTAAGCTCGTTTAAGTGGCTTAGACGGCAGTCTACCTCCAGAATGTCCAGATTTAGTAAAAATAGTAAAAAGCGCAAACGTGCAGATGTTCCCACATCTGCAGTTTGCGTAGCGGGCGCAGTGCCGCTGCACTACTCACTGCAGGACGAGCAGCGGGAATAACCATGCTGTTGGAGATGGCGCTGCAGCAGTTCAAGAATTGGGTTGATGAGGCCGAGCGCCAGAGCAGCTACGACGCCGCAGTACACTGCCGTCCTTGGCTCGACATTCGCTTCAAAATGAAGACTTAATCGCCACAGCGCTAGGTATTTCCGACCGCTTGATGGAAGTGCGTATTTTGCTCTTTATTGGTAACGGGGTTTCGGGCGAATTGCTGGAGGCCATCGCGGCCGCACGTAATATCCCCATCGACCGTCTTCAACTATTTGAGGGCCGACCGATTCGCAATCTCTACGTTGAGGGCTTTTGCGGCGGCGGTCATTCCTATCGGGGCAGCGGGTTCGCCGCGGGGGAGGTCCATGTCCCTCTCGCGCATCAGTCGATACTCTCAAGTGTATTGCTGGCCGCCGCCGTAGCACGAGGGGCATTAGGATTAAATCCTCCGGGAGCAAGCGCTACCCGCATAGACCTTATGAGACCGCACGTGTCTGAGACTGCCCCTTGCCAAGACGGCCGTGGAATCTGCATCTGCCAGGATTCCGATTACCGGGATATTTACGAGGAAAAGTATCACTTCTCACTTTCTGCAGGTTCGGCGTCAACGTGACCCGGCGGACGCCTATCAGCACGCAAGCAGTCGGTTTTGCGCCTAGCACGCCATGTCAGGTACAACTCGACGCACAGGTTAGCGCGATGACCTTTGATGCTGACGCTTTAGGCTCCGGAGCATGCCCTCAATCTTCTTTTCTTCTGACTGCAGTATTCCGTCAAACTTTTTTTCTTGCTCAGGGTTGAGCACGCGTTTTACTTGATCAACGGCGCTCAGACTAATCTGTCGCACCTTGGAATCCATGTCCCTGGAGGAAAGGGCAGCAGGAAATAGCGCCGCCGTACGACGTGGGAATATGGTTACCAAAGCTTCGCCGATCCGCTTTTCCTCTTCATAACAGATTGATAAAACCTTCAATCTCTGCTGTTCGCTGAGCTCCAGAGCTTTGCCGAGATGCTCAGCACGCGCTTCCGGGCCCTCCCTGGTCTTCTCCTTTTGCTGCAGCCGAGCGATAAATTCGAGCATCGTCTGGCCATGTTGTCGGTATTTCGTATATCCGTCTGACGTGTAATGACTGACCAATGTGTGCATCTGCTGCACCACAATTGGAAAGTCTCGATTAAATCTGTACAGGCGATACTGCAAAGCACCCTCCGTGAAGGGATCGTTTATCTTACCCTTCCTCTTGCCTGATACGATTCGAATTGAGATGAACTTGTGCAGATACTCGGCATCAGGAGAGACGGTGCGCTGGACGCGCCGCATCGTAGTCAATAGCCGACTGAGCGTTGGGTACCCTTCTCCGAAATTGCGAAGGAGGAGATACAAGTAGACAAAAAATTCGTTTTCTGCCAATGCTTTGATCATCGGTTCGCTTTCGTGAGCGGGCGGATAATTCTCGAGCACCGCCGCCAACGTTCGGAGAGCATCTGGAACTGCCTCGATCGATCGTCTTGCGCTCCGTTCATCCCTTTTTCTGGGGAATCTTTCTGCAAGGGTATCGAGCGGCCCCAGAAGGATTGGGTCATTCAGTACGTCGAGTACCTCGGCGGTCCAGACCAAATTCTGTTTCAGCCTACGCAGAACATTGTCTGTAATGCCGACTTCATCCAAGCCGTAACTGATGGTGCGCTGGATTCCACTCGTGCACACCAGCATAAGCTCCACAATATCCAGCGCTGGGCAACCCCGATTCATCAAATTGTAAAGATCATTCCGCAGTTCGACCTCTTCGCTACTAAGAACAATGCGGCTGAACTCTCCCTTGTATCGCCGGACCTCGGTGGCAAGTGAAACTCCCACCTCTCTCACAATTTCACATTTCGCTGCATACTGTTCGAAGGCAGTCGCTATCCAAAGTTCGATCTTCTGTTTTTGTGATTTCGCCACGCTCACGTAAGAAGTCTACAGAACCTTCCCGGATCGTCTTCAAGACCAAATCCTCGGACCCAACTGTATTTGGTCTCGGCAAAGCCGGAGGCCAATATGTACATTACAAGCATGAGAGGTGAAGGCCGCAAGTCTAATTTACGCGAAATGTGCGCCAGGCCCCGCCTCCCAGAAGCGCATACCAGCACTGGCAGCATCATCGCGGAGCTCGGATGTCGGACTCGGTTCTTGACGGTGCGGCAACTCGCCGAGATCCTGCAAATGCACGAGCAAACTATCTACCGATGGATTCGTAGAGCCCAGATTCCATTCCTACGCGTTCGCGGAGGAATCCGCTTAGACCCACGACGAATCGCCCAATGGCTACACACTCGGGAACTCGTTGCATGATCCCTCCAAGTGACCGACTAGGAGGAAGAAAAATTCGAAGGACGCACGGGCAGTCGATTCAGGGATTCTAGCGGACTGTCTCGGAAACGGAGAATTAGCAGGCACCATAATGACGCACCGAAGAGTAGCGTGTTCAACGCGCCAACCCTTATCATCGCCCGCCCCCGAACCAACCTCAATAGCACAGCCGCTCCCGTCGTCAAAACCAACGGTGGCGCAATTTTCAATTGTTCCACAGAGCGTCACCCTTATTGTTGCAGAGCCCCACCTGAAGCAAATTGGTTCCTCATTGGCCATTCCCATTACATTGCAATTCGTGCTTCGTCCGGTGGCTCTGGGTCACAAATCTGACGAAGTCGCCACTATCGATCCCGCGGCCGCTGCGGCCGGCCCTTACCAAGCTCGGCTCACGCGCAGGCAGTGCGAAGTATATGGGCAGCTAAGGTTGGCAAAGACTAACAAAGAGATTGCAAATACGCTGAAGATCACTGAGCGTACCGCCGCCTTTCATGTGAACAGCATCTTGCAGAGGCTCGGGCTGTCTAATCGCAGGGAGATCCTGTTAATACACCATCAGTCTTGACAGCAGACACCAGCAGCTTGATTACGTACTATCAGCTTCACTGGGTAGGCGAGAAATTCAGAAGCTGATTAGATTGGTTAACTTGTAGGCTTAGCGCGAGAATTCGCAACTGACGGGCAAAGGTTCAAATCCTCTCTCCCCGACCATATCTAGTTGATTCGGTTGACTCAATTCTCGCGGTTTACGCAAGTTTCTGATTCCAAACGTTGAGTTTTGTGTCCTAGTTGCGTCCTCGCGCGTTGCGCGAAGGCGACAGCCATTGGGACAAGTTTGCGCGGCGGCATGGTGCTGGTTAGACCCCAGCCTAGTGAGCAAGACTATCGCCACGAGTTCCCCTCCGTGGGCTTGTACTGACTCGTGAACTTCCCGTTGCAGGGGACATCGCAACTCCGATGATCAACGAGCGATTCGGGAGAACGAGAAACACCGCCGCGCTATTCAAACCAAGGAGGAGAAATATGAAGCTATTAGAAACATGGCAAATCCGCGAGGCGCTGAAATATGCCGGCGGTCCTTACGACGATCAGTATATGGAGTGGCTGACTCGCGCTCTCAACTACTTCAACCTCAGCAACCACAACCTCCGCTGCCATTGGACATATGGCACGAATGGCTCGGGCGAGTACGAATCCGAGCTTGAAACCGAGTGCCTGCGGCCCGGCGAAAGAGAAGTCGCTGAATCCGCCGATCCAATCATTCGGGCTTCCCGCGAGTCTGGCTCGCAGATTCCTCCTGGACCTCTCCTCTAGTGCAAGGAGCACGCGGATCAGCTGGAAGGCGAGGATTCAGTCGAGGGCATGGAAGAGCTGTGAACTTCAAGGCATGAACCCGCGAATCAACCAGTGCTCCACAACATTCGTTCGGAGTGAAAGATGTCGCAAGAAAAAATCAATGCTGAGCATTCCGGCTCGAAGGCAATGCCGAATCATCCGCGTGATGTTGCAGAGCTGGCCGCGCTCGTGGTGGGCAATTTAACTTCTGACGAGCCTGGAGAAGCAGGCAGAAGTTTAATGATCTTCGTATGGCAAGACTGTGCCATCACCGTCAAGTTCCCCGGCGGTGAAAAAGAGTATTTTGCCCCCGACCACGGGCACACTATCGATTGCACTGTTCACGAAGTCGCGGTCGGTGCAATCACGGAATATTGCCAAGGCGCCGGCATCGCTGTAGCCGAAATTCGAGTTCACATGGTTCCGCCAGAGGCGAGCACGAGTGAGCAGATCTTTGCCTGGTTTCAGTCTATTCCGGGCATTTCCATCACGGTCTTGCCACCAGAGGGGATCGGGTTCGGCGGGCCCGTTACACCCGCCGGTGAAGCGCGCTGATGTGGGGAATGCCACCGATTAAGAGCTACATCCGAGATGGCCAAGGAAATCACCGAAGACGAGAGTGCGCAAAGATGTGATGGTCTTCGCCAATATTTTGTTCGAACGCGGTATGACCGACGACCCGCTGAGCGTTGTGGATGAGTGGGTCAGCGAGTGGCGGTCGGGCGCAATGGTCGCATTCCGTGCTGCCGACGGCCACTTGTACGGGAAAGCGGGAGATCGTGAGTTAGAACCCTGAAGACCGCACAGCAATGCACACAAAGCGCCGGCATGAGCGGAATCAACAAAATGCAGAGAGGCAATGATGGCGTCCAACAATTACGCTGAAGAGATCACCGACAGGATGAAGGCCGAGCAGGTTCTGGAGACGTTCGAACGCCTAGCGACGATGGGGCGAACATTTAAGGTATTGGAATTCAATCCGGACGCGGACCGGTTTGCGATCTCCGGTGGACGGGAGTCAAATCTCCCGCCGTATCCGGAGGTCGAAGACTGTGGAGATACCCGTGACGGTCAGACCGCCAAAGCAATGTGGAGGAGTCGAGATGGCGTCCAAGCGGTGTCTTTCGGCAACGGGCTTGCCGGCCTGATCTGCAAATGCGACGGGCGGTACTGGATGCTGATCACTGCCGACACGGGAACGGCATATTCAACTCACAACTGCCACGGCCCGGCGTCCCCCACGAGTCAGCGATGCCAATTCGGATTTGTCTTGGGTGGCTCCGATTGTGATAGGCCCGGCACGCAGACGCTGCGCGCGAGTTGGTTCTACTACCCTGACCCGAACTGGAATGTACCGCTATGCGAGGAACACAAATCTGCTGTTCTTGCCATGCCATGTGAACGCTGGCTACACGACAGCCGGCTTGACCGAAAGGAGCGAGAGGTTGATCGTAGCCGCACATGTGGCGCCACCGCTGTCGGGTTAATTTCTTGGGATTGCGAAGGCGGGCACGATGACGAGTGCGATCAGATCGGCTGTCCTGGCTACTCGCTGATGCCGGCGTGCGCTAGATGCCTGGAGAATCCAAACGTTAACGATCTCAAGCGGCGCGAGCGAGAATGAGGAGAGAATATGGCAAACGTTTGTGAGACCACAATCACAGTAGTCGGGCTAAACGACGCCGCGGAGATTTTCGTAAAAGCATTGTCGAAGGCAATGTTCGGGGTCGACCTAGATAATCTGAACCCGAAACAGTGGGGCGAGGATGAGAACGTGGACGGAAAAAGCTGGTACAGCAAACTGGTTGATGAATATCGGCAGCAGCACTGGTCCGCCAGATACTGCATCTTGTACCCACGTGAGCCGTATAACAAGCTCGGAGTAACCGCACCACGATTCTACGTCGAGACCAAATGGGGACCGCCGGTAAAGGAGATCAGAGAAGCTTCGAAGTCATTCCCCGAACTGATATTTCATCTCGGTTGGTGGGTTGACCAAGACGGACCCTCTGGCGAACTTGTGATTCAAAATGGCAATGACATTGACGAACTAATTCGCCCTGCAAGCTGGTATCTGTTTGACAGTGCGGTCTTGTATCCGCGAATCACTCTCTTGAGTACCCACCTACCTTATACCCTGGCACAACGTGCAAGCCTAAGAGTTCAGGACGCGATTGATTGTGTTGAGGGGCTCCGGCAAATTCTAAATGACAGCCGCTTCACTCAGTCACCATATGAGATCGAACGTGACCCGGCAGCGGTGGGACAAGCAAGGAAAACACTCGATGAACTATTGCTACACATGAAGAACTCAGCACAACGGCTGACCTTTGAAGGTGTGTTCCTTGGATCTAGGCCATTTCGTCACCAGGACCAACGTTCTTCACCGTCCCAGATGGTAGAAGAAGACCGTCTGGACATTGACGAATTGTGATGAGCCTTGAGATGACGATCAAAGGAGGGCCAGGGAGCCAATGAAAAAAACGAGAGAGTTCTCGGACAGGGTGCAGTCCGCCCTGAATTTGTCCACGAAAAAAGAAGCGGAGTCTGTGATTCAGGCTGTAATCGGTTCCTTGGAGCAAACATTGATTGAGCGCCTCAATTCTGATGGCTTCTCGCTCAAGCTTGGCAGCTTTGGGAAGTTCAAGATTCATCACAGAGCCAGCATCTATCGGAAGATTCCTTTCACAGGCAAGAAGCAATTGATAAACCCGAAGCGCAAAGTCAACTTCATTGCTTTGGGAAAATTGCGAGCGTTGGAAGAAGTCACGCCGAACGAATCTCAAACGGCGGCCGTTGGTCTGCTGGGTAAGAATTGAGCTCCCTCTGAACGGCGGTCTCTCGTGAGGAGTGAGAAAGCGATTGCCTGGTCCCCCACCAAGAGCAGGACAAAATCTAAGCGCTTCATCTGGCGTCGCTTAGGTCTTTCTCGCCTCAATTGTACCGAGTTGTACCGAAGGACGCGGGGACCAGCACGTTAGGTCTACTGATTAAGAGTTGTTGCACCTCAGCAGGTTCATCAGCGATGATCACCAAGTGAAATCAACTACTTGCCCAAAACCTAGCCCGCACGGAAGCACTCAGTTGAAGTATCAGAAAAGCCCGTATTGGCGCATACCGGCTCGAAGCGTACGGCACATTCTGCGGCACACCTTCTCTGGAGTTGTTACTTCCGAATTGCTCAGGTGATCGAGGTTGGGATTCGACGGTAGACGTCTGACTGGCATGACGAACTTCCTTTTCGATGCCCAGATCCCCATTACGGGCGAAAGTCAGTTCGTGAAACGAATTTTTAGCAGGAGGTGGACTTCTGTCCTTTCCGCGGACCGGATGCGCCCTTCGCGCTCCCGAAATATACCATAAGACAGAAAGCTGGGCTGGACCAGTGGTATCTGCCGTAATTGAGGATCGCCAACTTCAGTATTGTCGACGATCCGCAAGTTGAGATTTGTCGCTACTTGGAGGAAGCTACATTCGACAATGACCTCATCTCTATCGGATCGTTCTCAATATCCATGCCTCTGCGACAGTGTGTATCTGAATCAAGCATCGTTGGGATTGATTGGCCAGCCAGCAGTCGCTGCGATGCACAGCTTCCTTGAGAATGTGGCGAGGCATGGCAACCTCTATATGTCGGACAGCGATGAGATCAACTACTGTCATGCCCTAAGGGGAGTTGCCGGCAGATTGTTTCATAACGATCCATCACGCATCGCGATTCTTGCGGGTGCAAGCGAACTGCTGGGACAATTTCCTTTGCTATTTCGTCTCAAACCCAATGCCACAATTCTTGCAGTTTCCTCCGACTTTCCCGCAATTACTCGCCCGTGGGTTCGCCAGTCCTATTTGGAAAAAATCCGTGTTCGTTTTGTCGATGATCTTCCTGATCGTGATCTGACAGACACGATCACTAGCGCCATAGACGAAACCACCGGTGTCATAGCTGTTGGCAGTGTGCAGTACGCTACGGGTACCCTCGTGGACGTTCGTCGCCTGGCCAGAAGTGCTCGGAAGGTGGGCGCATTCCTGATCGTTGACGCGACCCAAGCGGCCGGTGCAATGCGGGTGGATACCTCGACGCTCGAAGCTGATGTGGTGGTTACCAGTGGTTACAAGTGGCTGGGCGGACACGGGGGCGTCGCTTTGGCAGCCGTGTCTGAGTCCTTACTGAAACAGCTTCCGATTTTGCCAGGCTGGATGGGCGCCTCGGATCCTTTTGACTTCGACGCTAAATCAGTTTGCTTCGCGTCCGATGCTCGGCGCTTCACGCAGTCCACCCTGTCCTATGTCTCGATAGCGGGTCTGACTGTTTCTATCGAACAGCTGGTGTCCCTGGGGGAGAACCGAATTGAAGCACATGCACGTCAATTGGCCGCGCTGCTGGTTGAGGGCGCTCGCGAATATGGCTGGGAACCGTTTCATGACGTTCATGGTGTGGCCGCATCTCCTCACATCATCTCGCTCGCACACAGCCGAAAGAGCGCACGAGAGACCGTGGAGAAACTCCGCGACCAGAGGATTATATGTTCGGCGCGTGGCGAACGGATCCGAGTATCCCTTGCTCCTTACAACGATGCAAGTGACGTGATGAAGCTTTTTCAGGCGCTCGCGGGGTTTCATTCCCCATGAACTCCAGCGATAGAGTCATGGAGAGAATGCCACCCATCAGGGCAGCCCACTTGTGGGGCAGAAGAAGGAGCACGAAAAAGCCCTCTAAGGCAAAGCAAGAGCAGCTATTTGGCGCCGCCGACCGATGATCATTTCTGCATCGAGGTGCTCGGAGACGGCGACAAGCGTCCCACGGAGGTGCGCCCCTACACCGACCTTAGCGATAGCTTGAAATACCGCGGCTACCATCATTTCTGTCTCAACGTTGCCAGCGTGGATGAAACGATCGCCAAGCTTCGCGCACGCGGCGTCTTCGCGACAGTGGTGCTTGCAGAAGAACGTTCGCAGCTTCGCGGGCGGAGCTTTTTGCAATTCCTCCAGGGTCGGCCAGCGCTCCAGCAGCGCACACGCTGCTTCCCTGTCCAATCGATCGAACCAATCCAGCATCTGCGGGAAGTAGATCTTCAAGTGGCTCGTCAATCGATTGGTCTGCTCTGTCTTCTCATCCACCAGCTTGCGCCGTTCCTCCACCAGATTTTGCACGCGGCGGGTCGCTTCCGTATCCGGCGACAAACGGCGTAGTTTGTCGCGATGCTTCAGCAGTAGATCCAGGAGCAGGTCGGCATCTCGCGGATCATCCTTGGCACCAGATGGATACAGCGCGTCTCGCATATTGCCGGCCATCGTCGAGGGTACTGGGAACAGATGCAGCCGCTCATATTTGCTGAGCATAAACACCAGGGATCCCCGCGATTGTTCGAGCGCCACCGCGATCGGCCCCTTAGCAAATCGTTGGCAGAGCTGGGCAACCCAAAACTCCACCGCTTCCGGGGCATGCTCCAACTCTCCGCTTTCCCGTTTCTGCGAACCGGCTCCTTGTAAGGACCAGACGTGCTTCTGGTCTGCCCAATCGACGCCTACGAATGCAGCGAACTGCGGTTCTTGCTCAACTGATCTGTCTAATGACATGACGATTTACTTTTTCCCTCCCTTACCCATTTAATCTGCACAGGCACTTTGCTCCCCGCGAAGCCCTTATAGTAGAGTCTTGGAATCCCGACCACATCCGAGTGTTCGTTTCGGGAACAAAGCGCATCCCCCTGCCCGAGATTCTGCCTGAAAACATTGCATGTTTGGCGTTCTTATTCGTAGCAGGGGGATGCCTGTTGGCTGCGATTCTATCGAGCCAACTTACAACTTCATCCGCAGACCATTCACAGCGATTTCCACAGCGCCGCGCGCCACGACTGCTGTGGAAATCTCTTTCATGATCTTGTTGTTCTGGGTGACTATAAGGCGTTCTAGCCCGCTGAACTACGCCCCCGCTTTGAAAAACCACTTCCCTTCGATTCCCGCGTATTCCTCTGGCTGCCCGTCCGTTTCGCAAACTTCCTGAAAGTGCCGTGACAGGGCAGAGGTCTGATACCCGCTGCGGCATTGCCACGGAGTAACTATGCGTAAAGCGCCAGGCTGCTGCTGTTGGCGAGCTCTTGAGCTTCTTCCGACTCTGCATCCTTGCCCTTGAGGTAGGCGAGGGTCACGTCTAGCGATTCATGACAGAGTCGGATACCGATGGTGTTCACCACACCTTACCCCATGCAGGTCTCAGCGTAGGTCTGCTCTCTCCTACCTCGTCGATAAATTACACCTGCTGAGAGCCGCTCTGATATCCATCTTTCCTGCCTGGTGTCTCTTCACGACCGCGCGTCCGCTTTCATACCGCACTGTTACCACTGACGCCAGCTTCTCCCCGCCAGGCTTCGTCTCCACTAGACACGAATACACGGGAACCAGCTGTCGCTCTGGCCGACTTCCTACCACCCCCGTGATCTTGTACGCCGCTCGCCACATATTTTCAGGTCCCATATGAGACGTAAGGATCTGGCCTCCGGAAAGGGGTTCTAGGTTTGTCATCAGTTCCATCTGCTCGGCCAGAAAATCCTTAGCGAAAAAATGCTGCTTTGGGTCGTAAAGCCATACGCAATAGCGCGCCCACTTCGCCCCGAACTCCCGAATCCCTGCCAGGTCTGGGTGCTGGTCAGAATCTAAGTCATGCACGACAAATTGTCTTAAGAATGACGTAAGCCTTGCCGGCTTGCATCGCGGCCTGCATTTTCTGCGGATCGGAAGGCGCAGAGTTCGCGATTAGACTCTGCAGCTTCTATATGTAATCTTCATTTCATCCAATTTTTTCTTCTCGACGATTTTTCCCCTCAAACCACGGGGCTGTGCTTTCTGTTCCGGTGGAGGGCCGATCAGCGTCTTCTGCACTTTTACGTCAGCCGTGTGTCGGCATGTCGACCGTTCGTTCTTCCCGACTTCGCCTTTTACGCTGACCTGCGGCAGGATAAAGAGAACGTTCGGTCCACCGGTCGGCGGGCGTAAAGGCGTGATCGGTGGAAGCTTGGCCTCCGGATCTCTCGCGGTCATAGGAGTCAGGCCGATGGGCTTGCCGTACGGAATGGGCAGTATTTCCCTTCGTGTGGAATCGTTCGTGGCCATTGCTTCCCCAAATGTCAGGCCGAACGAGCTCTTCGATGTACAGACTCAGTAGCGCCTCGCAACATCGGAGGAGGACGTACGGATGCTGTTCATTAGAGGCCTCGATTGTGAGACGATCAGCTGTCAAAACTAACAGGGGCAGGCGCGTGAACCTCACTTTAAGATATGTTCTCGAACTAAAACGTGTTCTCGAAAAGTCTTGCCGTCCTCATTATGACGACGAAATGCCACCGTTCCTCGATAAGTCTGATGTTCGGGATGGGGTCGCTGTCTGACGAGTAGCAAGTCGGCCTAAGGCCCGCTCTCTGCCTAATCCTTCCGATTTGAGAAGGAGACAAACTCATGCCGGAATAAAGTTATGGGATTCCCAAGAAGCCAACATCCTCGGAGTCGATTCCGACGCGCTCTGAGGACCTGAAAACATTTCGAACCAAGCCGTCGGCGGAGGAACTATGAGCAACGATGCAGAGGGTGTCAGACTACAACAAGCCCGTATAGCCAAAATCCCTTGGAGAAAGTGGGGGCCCTACCTCAGCGAACGGCAGTGGGGAACGGTTCGCGAAGACTACAGCCAGGATGGAAATGCCTGGGACTACTTCACTCATGACCAAGCCCGGTCGCGCGCGTACCACTGGGGCGAGGACGGCCTTGGCGGCATCAGTGATGACAAGCAGCTGCTCTGCTTCAGCGTTGGTCTGTGGAATGGTAAGGATCCAATACTCAAAGAGCGACTGTTTGGGTTGACGAACAGTGAAAGCAACCACGGTGAGGATGTCAAAGAGTATTACTTCTACCTCGATAGCACACCGACGCATTCCTACATGAAGTATCTGTACAAATATCCACAGGCCCCCTTCCCTTACGACGATCTGGTTGCCACGAGCAAACGACGCAACCGTTGCGACATGGAATACGAGCTCTTAGACACTGGTGTCTTCAACGACGACCGATACTTCGATGTGTTTGTGGAGTATGCCAAGCAGACACCAGAAGACATCCTTATCAAGATCAGTGTGAGCAATCGAAGTCCGGAGCCAGCGACTCTACATGTCCTGCCGACCCTGTGGTTTCGCAACACGTGGACTTGGTGGCCCGACACGCCGAAGCCATTTTTGAAGCAGGTGATCGGAAAGAGTAAGTCTAGCGTTGTTGCAGCATCACACCCGAAACTGGGCGACCGCTATCTGTACTGCGAGGGAGCTTCCGCGCTTCTGTTCACAGAGAATGAAACGAATAACGAGCGGATCTTCGGCACCGCCAATACCAGTCCCTATGTTAAGGATGGGATAAACCAGTATGTGGTGAGCGGAAAACGAGATGCAGTCAACCCGCAGCACGCGGGAACAAAATCTGCAGCCCACTACAATATCACTATCGACGCAGGCGAAACGTCTACGATCCGCCTACGACTCAGTGACGTGGCACCGGCTGCAATGGGCGATCCCTTCAAGACCTTTGCTGAAACTGTGCAGGCTCGTCAAGGCGAGGCGGATGAATTCTATAAGTCGATTACGCCAGAGCGCGTCAACAAAGATGAGGCACTTATCATGCGGCAAGCATTGGCGGGGATGTTGTGGTCGAAGCAGTACTTCGATTTCGACGTGGACAAGTGGCTTAAGGAACATGGCGTGAATCCGATGCAGGTGGGCGGTAAGCAGATGCGGAACAGTGATTGGTCTCACATGGTGAATGAACATGTGATCTCTATGCCGGACAAGTGGGAGTATCCCTGGTATGCCGCCTGGGACCTGGCATTCCACACCATCGCGCTCTCAACGATCGATGTGGATTTCGCGAAGGAACAACTCGACTTGATGCTGCAGGAGTTCTTCCTGCACCCGACCGGTCAGATCCCAGCCTACGAGTGGAACTTCAGCGATGTCAACCCGCCCGTACATGCCTGGGCCACGATCTTCTTGTACCGGACTGAGCAGGCGCTCAAGGGCGAAGGTGATCTGGACTTCCTCAAGCGGTCATTTGCAAAGCTGATGCTGAACTTTACCTGGTGGGTGAACCGCAAGGACCGCTTTGGCAAGAACCTCTTCGAAGGCGGCTTCCTTGGACTGGACAACATCGGTGTCTTCGACCGTAGCGCCCCGCTGCCCACTGGTGGTCACCTCGAGCAGGCTGACGGTACTGCCTGGGTGTCACTGTTCTGCCAGAATATGCTCGAGATCAGCATGGAATTGGCAGCCCACGACTCCTTTTTTGAAGACATGGCCGCCAAGTTTGCTGACCACTTCCTTCTGATCGCCCACGCCCTGAATCAAGTTGGGGCGGATGGTATGTGGGACGAAACCGATGGGTTCTACTACGACGTCCTGCGCCTTCCCGACGGCAGTGCAACACGTCTCAAGGTTCGCTCCATGGTCGGTTTGTTACCCCTCTGTGCCACTTCCGTCATCGAGCCGTGGCAGCGCGAACGAGTACCACGAGTGACAGAGATCTTGCAAGAGCGCCTGCGACGGAGGCCTGAACTGCGCAACAGCATTCATCCAACTGGGAAGGGTTATCTCGGGTATGGGGATCGCGGCATCGCTGCGTTGGTAAATCCGGAACGCTTGCGCCGAATTTTGTCGCGCATGCTCGATGAGAATGAATTCCTGAGTCCCTATGGGATACGGGCACTATCTCGCTACCACGCCGAGCATCCCTACGTCTTCAATGTGGATAGCCAGGAATACCGGGTTAATTATCTCCCAGCAGAATCTGACACAGGCATGTTCGGTGGAAACTCCAACTGGCGCGGTCCGATATGGATGCCAATGAACGTACTGCTGATCCGTGCCCTGGCGTCTTTCTACCTCTATTATGGCGACACATTCAAGATTGAATGTCCGACCGGCTCGGGCCACGAGATGAATCTGTTTGAGGTAAGCCGAGAGATTGCTAGTAGACTGACGCGGATCTTCCTGCGCGATGAGACTGGAAGGCGGCCGGTGTACGGAGGGACGGAGAAGTTCCAAACCGATCCTTACTGGAAGGATTATGTACTTTTCTATGAGTATTTCCACGGAGACAGCGGCGCTGGACTGGGGGCCAGCCATCAGACAGGCTGGACCGGGCTGGTGGCAAAGCTGATCGAACTCTTCGGCCGGCTCGATGGAGAACAGCTGCTTGCAGGTGGCAAAGCCGATGCGTTTGCAAGGAAAGAATCGACGGTAGCCAAGCAGGCACAGGTGGCCTAGATATCCAACAATCTCACCAATCAACCGCAAGGCATTTTAAGCCGTAGACAGCAATTGAATTCCCATTCCGACGAGGGTACGGACCCTAAGTCAATCGAGGTTCCAGAGGTTTCGCTGAGATCAGAAAGCCAGATTCACATGTCGGATTCATAGAGTCAGGGGTCAATTGATGTGATCAGGCGATTCCACCAGTAATCCTGGTTGTTGGTGAAATCGCAGTCAAGCCTGACTTAGGACGCAGATGGCAGTTGCAGGGTGTACGAGTGCGAAAGGTTTGGAGTCCATCATGGTAATCGATCTCGACAGGGCCCCTTTAGTGGTCGCGCGGAAACTGTGTGAGCGGCTGGTGCACCAAGCTCGGATAGCCGTGGTTCTTTCCTTACTCGTGGGGGCGCCGTCCACTGCCGCCCAGTTGCCAAGCGTAACAACAAAGTCTCCTTCCCCAGCCCCCTCCACCCAGGAACAGGTCTCAGACCCGCTGGGGCGCAACACTCCCAGAGGAGCAATTCTTGGCTTCGTCAAAGCTACGGGTCGCAATGACTTCGTGACTGCCGCCATGTATCTGCAGGTCACAGGCAAGCAAAAGCCTGCAACAGAGACGCTAGCTCGGGACCTGAAAGAGTTGATGAACCGCTACTTCAGCATGCCCATCGCGATGATCAGCGACTCTCCGGAGGGTACGGCGGAGGGTGGACTCCCGCTCGATCGCGAGCGGGCGGGATCGCTCAATATAGAAGGCAAGAAAGTCGATGTGCTGCTGGTTCGCGTCTCTGATCCGCAATCCGGTCGCATCTGGCTGATTTCGTCAGATACTCTGGCTAAGGTTCCCGAGCTGTTCGACTCGATGGAAGCTACCTGGATTGATCGGGTCTTGCCGGAACCGCTCCTGAAACACAATGTATTTTCGATCTCGATGGCGCAATGGATGGTGTGGTTTGCATCGATTGCCGTCCCTCTCTTGTTACTTTGGATCGTTTCTGGTGTAACTGTCGGCATCTTAGAGCGGACGGTCGAAAACGTGCCGCGTCGCATATTGATCGAGTCCTGGTACAAGGCGCTGCGCTGGCCGCTCGTTTTTATTCTGACCCTTATTGTTCACATCCCGGTCGCATACTCGCTGGGACTCCCGTTGATCTCCCGCATAATCTTCGGTCGCTCTGCGCTCGTTCTGCTAATCATCGGAGTGACCTGGCTCCTTCGTCGGATAATAACTGTGTCATTCGAGCGTGCACTTAGCGCAGTGCAGCATGGAGGTAACACGGGCACGCAGTCCCTCGTACTGCTAGCCGAACGCTTGCTGCGCGTCGCGATTACTTTGGTGGCGATCTTTTCGGTCCTCAGTGTCGTCGGCGTGGAAACAAAAACTGCGTTGGCCGGCGTCGGCATCGGGGGCGTGGCCATCGCCTTTGGTGCGCAAAAGACAGTCGAGAATCTTCTCGGTGGCATTTTCCTGCTGACTGACAAAGTCCTTGCCGTGGGAGACACGTGCCGCATCGGCGACCGGGTGGGTACAGTGGAAGACATCACCTTGCGTTCCATACGACTTCGCACCCCTGAACAAACGCTGTTGTCGATACCGGCAGGGGCACTCTCCCAGTCGAATGTCGAGAACTTTGCCACTCGCAGCAAGATCCTGGTGCACACTACCCTCGAATTACGTCACGGGACAACGACGGAACAACTTAGATCCATTCTCGATATGGTTCGCAGATTGTTTGCTGAAAACCCCGGGCTCGAAACCGATACAGCCCGCGTTCGGCTGACCTCATACGGAGCCAACTCCATCCAGATCGAACTCTTCGCCTACGTCCGAACTCGTGATGACCGTGAATTCGTGGCAGTGCGCGAAGACTTGTTGCTGCACATTGGGGAGATCATTGAAGCCTCGGGTAGCGGCTTTGCCATGCCGGCCCAACTCCTCTACATCCACCCGGAGGGAGCGACCCACGAGGAACGAAAATCAGGGCCGGAGAATCAAGGGCACGAATGGGAAGGTCATGAAGAATCGCGAGCCTCGGGCAGAACCGGCGAAGTTCCACGAACTCAACCTCCTTCACCCTCAGTTGAAGACCAAGTTCTTCCCAAACGGGCAGCTAGGGCCTTGAGTTGAGCGCTTCCCTAGCAAGAGTGGTCTGAGAACCGGTTGCGTACTATGCCCAGGAAATGCTCAGTGAATTGTGCGGCGTAAGCAGGTTCGGCACGGCCCTCCACAGGAGACCTAAAAGAGATCGACAGTGCTCTGTCTGAGTTCAAGGTGCACGGCGGTCGTATGAACGCAGAACAAATGAAGGTTGTTGAAGCGTAGGAGGTCACATGGGCTCCCCGCCGACAATGAAAAAGCTCTCGGTGATCGAAGGTGGCCCGCTGGATCGGCTTCAGCGTCGCCTTGGACTCATGAAGCTTGAGGCGCCGCTGATCGTGAGGCGAGCCTTGGTTTTCTCCCTGGTTGCTTGGCTGCCTCTGCTTATCCTTTCGGCTTTGCAGGGAACACTCCTCACGAACGTAAAGATTCCTTTCCTCTATGACCCTTCTGCCCACATCCGTTTCTTGCTATCGGTTCCACTCCTGATCGTGGCGGAGGTTGTCATCGGCCCACGGATCGTCGCGGCCACCGGCCATTTCATCACTTCAGGCCTCATTTCCGAGGACCGCTACCGGGATTTCGATACTGCAATCGTCGATGCGATCCGACTTCGAGATTCCACTCTTGCCGAAGCGATCATTCTCGCGATTACTTACTTTGGCGCGTTTGTGTCGATTCGGTTCGTTTCCGCGACTGTCTCAAACTGGCACTCACTGGTTACGGGGTCGGGTCACCCGTTTACGCTAGCAGGCTATTGGTATGCGCTCGTCGCCCTTCCGATCTTCCAATTCCTGGTTTACCGGTGGCTGTGGAGAACGTTTATCTGGTGTCGGTTTCTGTGGCGTGTTTCGAAGCTCGACTTGGAGCTGGTTCCGACCCATCCGGATCAAGCGGGAGGACTCGGCTTTTTGGGTGAGACGCACCGTCTGTATGGCATCTTCATCTTCGCGTATGCTGCTACGGTCTCGGCCGTGGCCTGCCGGGAAGTTCTGTTCGATAAAGTGCCCGTCCAGACCTTCAAAATTCCCATTGCCGCCCTGATAATCCTAATGCTGCTCCTCTTCCTGGGACCGCTGTTCATGTTCGCGCCGATCCTGCTGCGGACCCGCCGAAAGGGCCTGCATGAGTACAGTACGCTCGCCTGTAAGCTGGGACGCCTTTATGATCGAAAATGGGTGAAGGGAAATCCTCTCGGCGAATCGTTGCTTTCCACTCCCGACAATACCTCGCTTGCCAACTATAGCCATGATTACGAACTGGTTGACCGTATGAGAGTTTTTCCCTTTGAACCCAGGACAGCCCTTGCACTGGCGCTTGCCGGTCTGATCCCCATGGTGCCACTGCTCGCCACTGCCATGCCGATGGAGGAAATATTCAAACTGCTTTTGAAGGCGCTTGGTTGATGTCCTGCCCAAGTAGTTGACGTAAACAGGCCTGTTAACGTCAACAATCCCTACCTTCCTCCTTTGGGGAACAGAAATGCTATTGATAGCCGCATCCGCCCACGGAGAACCACCGGACGGGTGCGCAGCATTTCCATAAAACTGTGCAGCGACATTGACCAGTTGGAGTCCCAAACGGAAGACACGGCCGAGGCCCCCGCCTACGGGCACCGTCCAGACATTTCCCGTGGAAGCTTTCCAGTTCGCCGTTATGACGGGTGCAAATGACAGATACCAGCCCTCTTTCAGGTTGTAGTTCACGAAGTATTGCAAGGTCATCTGGTTCACTTCGCTGCGGTCTGACGGGCCTGCCACAGACCAGGCGTTATTGACCAGAGCTCCGACGGTCCATTTCCCGGGCTGGACCAATGCAACAAGCGAGGGACCGATGCTGAGCTTTCCTTGTCCCAAGAACTCGCTGGTGGCTGTCGGCAAAACCAATACGGGTCCCGCAGCCCAAATCAGTTTGTGCGGTTTGGCCGGGGAGAGGAAGAACGTGGGCGTCATGTCTCCAAAGCCAAACACGCCAGCGCTTTTCTGCACGGCTTGGGCTGCTAAGTATGCAGGTGTATTTCTTCGATGCCGAATACTTCCAAGTTTGCTGTTCCCGGAGCAGGTTGCCAGATCACCGGCGCGATCCAGCGAATGATCAGGTTCCAGTTCTCGCTTGCCTGAATCGGAATGACAGGCTGGATGTTCAGCACATTTTGAGTGCGATCGAAGGGGCCAATGCCAAAGTTGCTGTTGCTCTGAATTGGAACACTAATCAGGCTGGCTACGGGGTTCTGCACTGCCTTCTGCAAATCTTCTCCTCCGCTGACACTTGGTGTCTCCTGCGTGGCAGGCCTTTGTTGGGCCGGGGAAGGAACGGCACCACAGAGGAGCGCACGAAGCACGACGATTGGTGTAGGTTGTCATCGTCTACATGACCACCTACGAAAGGAGCACCCTCGATGAACAGTGAAAGTATATTGGGCTGGATGTTCATCAAGCAACGATCTCAAAAGGGGCGCCCTCTTATAATGCGGTTACGTCAACTATCCCCATCCAGCGTGTTATAAAACCGCTTTTCGTCCAATGCGGATTTCGGTTTGTCCGTGACGACGCTCAATCCCGAGAGGCGGTCGCGAACGGGGGTCACTTCCAGGTGTGGCTGACTATCCATCCAAGTGGAGAATTTGACTTTCCGAAAGATCTGTTTTCATTCCCTATCTGGATGGTTCGGGCCGCGCCGCTTTTCTGCGCAAAAGATATACTCACGACACTGCGGTTCCTGTTCCGGGAAGATCCGCTATGAACAACTTGCTTCACAAATGGTTGGAGGGCCTGCGCACAGCCTATCCCAGCGCATCCAGTTCCTACTGGCGCACCATGCCGTTGGGGCGGATGAAGAAACTCCTGGCCTCTGTCTTTTTCACCGTATCCTCGTTTGGCTTCGTTCTCGATCTACTGTTGCTCCACCATCCCCACCTGGGTCGAGGCCTCGTCTGGCCCCTCTTACTGGGCGCACTGGCAGCAGGCACCGTGGCCGCTAGAATAAAAAGGACTCATCTCTACCCTCTCGTCCAGCTGATCTTGTTGGTTGTCGGCTGCCTAGCCTTTATCCTCCCCTATACCTCCGCACGCCTGCCCGTCCCGGAAGCCCTCAAGCAACGGGTCGCTTTTGACGCCATCGCCATCCTTCTCTGTACCCTATTGAGTTATCGCCTGTTGCAGTCATTTCTAAGCTTCGAGGGCCTGGCCAGTGTCCGCATGCAGACCGAACTCACTCTTGCCCGCGGGATTCAGGCTACCTTGGTTCCAACCGTTTATTTCCAGAACTCTACGCTTGAGATATACGGCAAATCCATCCCCAGCACAGAAATGGGCGGCGACTTAATCGATGTCATCCAGAGCGACGGAAGCCTACTAGCCTATATTGCCGATATCTCCGGACACGGCCTGGCCGCGGGCCAGTTGATGGGAATGTTGAAGACCGCCATGCGGGTCTCCCTTCAATTCCGGCAACACCCCGTGGCCTTGCTCGAGAGCACGGATCGTGTGCTTCCTGCCGTCAAGGAATCCGATATGTACGCCACCTTGGCTCTGCTCAACTTCGACGGTTCGGCGGAGGCAGAGTACGCGTTGGCCGGGCACATACCTATCCTGCACTATCGCGATCGCAGCCGGGACACGGTCCGGCTCTCGATGGAGCAGTTCCCTTTGGGGCTGATCCCCGGCGGTTGCTTTACGAGCCAGCGCGTCACTTACTTATCACGCGATCTGTTCCTGATGCTGACGGACGGCATATCGGAAGTGTCCAATGAGAGGGACGAAGAATTTGGACTGGCGCGCCTGGAAGAACTGCTGACGCAATGCGAGGCACACCCCTTGCCGCAGATTTGGGAGCTGATCATGGAGGAAGTCCCTCAGCACGGCGTACAACAGGATGACCAGACATTACTTTTAGTTCGAGTTCGTCATTAGGCAGCTCGCTGATTGGCGAAAAATCCCCATTTCACTCATTTAGGGGTTCTGAGTGTAACGCGTTGTTACATCAATAATCGCTACAGCCTTTTGGCTACATCACCGAGCTGACGGGACGGCCTCTGTCACAAGTGACAGTTTCCAATGAAACCCAGTACCTGCTGCAGTAGTGTTGCTTCTCCCCACCCGGAGGAAGGGTGGTGAGGTGTGAGTGGTAACAGTTTGTCCAAGATCGCAAAGAGCCGCAGTGGCATCATAAGACTGTTGTTTCTTACGATTCTCACCGAGATGTTCCTGTATTCCTGCTGGGCGCAGGATCTTGCGCCGCGTGCGTACGTGATCACCCCGTTGCATTCCAATGCGATCAACCTGACGTACTCCTTTTACCACGGTGGCCTGGATTTGAACGGGGTTCCCATTACAGGAGCCACTGGCACGTTCAGTGTGCCGGTTTTCAGCCTTTATCATTCCTTCAGCTTCTTTGGCCGCTCCGCCAACATCGCAGCGTGGCTGCCCTACGGCGTAGGAACATTTCAGGGTTCTGTGCTCGGGATGAACAAGCAGATCTACCGCTCCGGTCTGTCCGATTCCGGACTTCGCTTTTCTGTGAATCTGAGGGGTGGCCCCGCGATGCCCATCTCAGAGTTGGCGAAGTGGAAGCAGACGGTGGTGTTGGGCGCCAGCTTGAAAGTAACCGGCCCGACCGGCCAGTATGATCCCACGAAACTGATCAACTGGGGGATTAACCGCTGGACCTTCAAACCGGAGTTTGGCTATTCCCAGCGCTTTAGCGAAAAATGGATTCTCGATGGCTACGCTGGGGCTGTCTTCTTCACCAGGAATCAGGAATTCTGTTCGATTCCTAGACCCCAGCCCCAAACGAAAAGCCCATATGGTTCATTCGAAGGTCACCTGAGTTACGACGCGAAGCATTACCGCGGCAAGCCGACCCTTTGGTTCTCGCTCGATGGCAATTTCTGGTTCGGGGGAACAACGAGTATGGGCGGCAAATCGAACCCGGCTAGCACGCAGACGGCTTCTCGCTTGGGAGTTACAGCAGCCATTCCGGTGAGCGGCCACCAGGCGATCAAAGCGAGCTTTAGTAGGGGAAGCTATGTTCGCGTCGGTGGCAATTTCGATAGCTTGGCAGTCTCATGGCAGTACACCTGGTTGGGCAGGCCGAACTAGTTTGAGCCTTCGGCCAAGCGTGCCCTGCGCAAAACAGTCAACTATTGAAATATCGCCATAGCACGCAATATCAAAAGGCGCCCACTCTTGCGGTAAGGTGTGAGTCGATGGAACACCACACTTACCGAAAAGGAGCGCCTTTATGAGTCTAGAGAAGTATATCGGCATGGACGTTCATGCCGCCACCATTTCCGCTGCCGTGAAAAATGCTGAGGGCAAGCTGCTCATGGAATGCGTGCTGGAAACCAAGGCAGCCACGATTCTGGAGTTCATTCAAGGACTGCGTGGAATTCTGGCGTTGACTTTCGAAGAAGGGACCTTGGCTACCTGGTTACACGATCTGCTAAAGCCTCATGTCAGCCGGCTGGTGGTCTGCGATCCGCGCAAGAACACGCTGATGAGGGATGGCAACCAGAACGATCGGGTGGATGCACGCAACTTGGCGGAGCTACTACGCACCAACCAAGTCCATCCGGTGTACCACGGGAAGCACGGAACCCGTGCTTTAAAAGAGTTGGGGCGGAGCTACTTGACGCTCACCAAGGACAGTACCCGGGTGATGAATCGCATTAAGTCGGTATATCGAAGTTGGGCCATTCCCTGTGCGGGCACGAGCGTCTATAGCCGCCGTCATCGTGCCGAGTGGCTGGCCAAGCTGGAGGAACCAGGGGTGAGGATTCGAGCCGAGCATTTATATGAGCAACTGGATTGTCTGCAACCCGTGCGCCAGGCAGCACGACACGAACTGTTGCGGGACAGTCGCAAGCATGAGGCAGTGAAATTGCTTCGCCAGATTCCTGCGATCGGTCCAATTCGCTCCGCCCTGCTGGTGGCCTTGCTGCAGACACCCCATCGCTTCCGCACCAAGCGCCAGCTTTGGGCATACAGCGGTTTTGCCGTCCAGACGTATGACAGCGGCGAGTACCGCTTTGTGCGCGGGAAACTGCAACGCAACCGCGAGCGCATCACAGTGCGTGGTCTGAATCACAACCATAATCACGATCTGAAAAATCTCTTGAAAGGGGTGGCCATCTCGGCCATCGAACGCCGTGGGCCGCTGCAGGATTTTTATGCTGCCCTAGTCGACAAAGGGATGCGGCCCAGCATGGCCCGTCTCACCCTGGCACGGAAGATTGCCGCCATCACTTTAACCATGTGGAAGAAAGGAGTGAGTTTCGACCCCAAACAGTTGCAGCGACAAGCAGCTTGAGCATCTCTGGTGAAGAAGAGCCTCCATTCGAAGAGTTCCCTCTGCTAGTGGTTGGTCGAATTCTCGAGATGCTCGGTTCGAGGGAAGTATCAGTCAATGAGATTCGGCCCCGTGTGCCTTAGGCACCGAGTCACTCATAGCACGTTATGCCCCCTCGGATAACCAGAAATAGCAATAGGCCACGAGCCTCGGATAGAACCATGGTTGACTTTGAGTCGCCATTCGCTAGTCGCTCTCGCAAAACTCGACGGTTGTTGCTAACTCAC
>Ga0210386_10000301_pt1 | contig 45186 bp, 66 predicted proteins | sample IncBWH32OmetaG_FD_160091 | JGI IMG/M metagenome (GOLD analysis project Ga0210386, IMG submission 160091) | Forest soil microbial communities from Barre Woods Harvard Forest LTER site, Petersham, Massachusetts, United States - Inc-BW-H-32-O ...
CCAGTTTCACAAACGAAACTAGAACGTTTAAAGACCCCCCTCACCCTCTACCCCCTAGGGGCGAAAGGGGGGACGCAAGTGAATTGCCAAAGTTAAGTTGTTTGTTTTCTTCTATTTTTTCTTTTTTTTTTTTTAATCTTTTTAGACTTTTAATCCCGTTTTAGGCCCGCAATTCGAAGTTTGCCCTCAGTTTGCCTTCTCTCTGCTCAGTAAAATTTACCGGTAAAATTTACACGTAATAATTACCGATTTCATTAAAATCCATTAATGTACTTGCTTGGGAGAGAGAGGGGGTGTATGCTTATGTAGTGAGGCGCCTTCCCTGTAGAATCAACGTTGTAACAAGGCGTAGCAAGCCCATTCGCTACTAGCAGGTTGGCAGCTAGCGGCATGGTAGCGTTAGGCAAGCTGGCAGGGAAGCGGCTTGGCAGACATGAATAACCGAGGAAAATTTGAATGTCAAACAGCAAAAATGACAAGCAAAAACAGTTTGTCCTAGTAATAAGCACTAAAAAAGTCAAAATTTACTGGAATATGATACTAGGACGTTGGGTAGATTACCTAGCTAACGCAAGTCGGTTCAGTGAAGAGGATTTGCGCGACTATGATTTGCCATTCGCAGTTACTATACAAGAGGTAGCAGAATGAGCGACAGTTACGCACGTTGCCACTACATTTCACCAGATGGACTCGAATGTGAACAATGGTTCAAGTCTAATGGTGAATTGTCCCTTTGTCCTGTTCATGCTGGGTCTGTGTCTGCGTCTATGGCGTCTAACGGCATAAACAAAGACCCATACATTGAAAAGCGCAACGCTGCTCAATTCTCACTCTTAACAGCAACAGAAGGCATGTCGACCGTAGCAGAGAAACTAGCCTACTACGATCAACACATTGCAGGCATTGAAAGAGTAATCGAAGAACAGAAAATCCTAGTCCTAACAGCTAGAGCAGTGCGTCAGAATGAACTAGAAAAATTATCGGACACTGAGCGCGAAGCGCGCAGGAAAATTCGGACTCCGAAGATTGAAACTGCTGCACGTGTGAAGCGGTCAAGCTCAGCAAATGACATGGGCAAGGAATTGAAGGCCCGTGAAAAGGCAATTGCTTCCATCATTAGCATGAGAAGCGCACAAGGGAAATCTACAACTCGTGAACAGGCAATTGCTTTGATGGAGATGGATTAAATGTTTCCTTCTGAAAATGATTGGTATGAGGATTGTGAGCGTCCAATTGACCAAATTAATTGTCATGATTGTGGACGTCCTATGATTATTTGGGCTGATATTGAATTATCTCCACCAGACTTTATTTGTGCGCGTTGCAAACGAGGTGTGCCTCCGGAGTGGGAGTACTAGTCCCGTGCGTAAGCACGCGCAAAACCGTATGGTTACATTAAGCTCAAAGGAAAAAATGCAAAATTCAAATGAATGTTTCTTTTGTAAAGAGCCATTAACTTCTGATGACTACAAAGAAGACAAAGTTGAAGTCACTGCGAGCTATATTGCACATAAAAAGTGCGTCGATAAAGCTCTAGCTGAATACTGGTTACATTAAACTTTTAAAAAATAAGACAATGCCATTCCTTAAAACAACCTGCCCAACTTGCAAGAAAGTCTTCGAGTCTTCTCGGGAGTTCTTACTCTCAGGAGTAACCGTTCAAGTCGGCAAGTGTGGCCACTTTCTCAAGTCTGAACAACTTGTAAAGAAGGACGCTTCGGCCATAGTCTCCCTTAAAGGAAAGAAATTATTCCCTTTCCAAGCTGAAACGGTCGATTTCCTTGAAAAGAATAATGCTCGTGCACTTGTATCCCATGAAATGGGCTTAGGTAAAACAGTTTGCGCTTTAGGTTTCCTCGCCCTGCATCCCGAGGCCCTGCCAGTACTTGCAGTCGTTAAGAAAAGCCTAACAACTCAATGGCAGCATATGACAATGGAGTGGATAGGTGAAGATGAGTTTGCCCAAGTTATAAGCACATCCAAAGACACTTTCATTCCAGGCTGTAAGTATTACATTATCAGCTATGACATGGTCCCAAGGATTAAAGATTTGAAAGAGCAAGTTGAGAAAAGAGGAATTAAGACACTCATTCTCGACGAATGCCAACAGATTAAAAATCCTGAAGCTAATCGAACCATAGCTATTAGAGAAATCAGCAAGCTGAAAACTATTGAGCACGTAATAGCCCTCAGCGGCACGCCAATTAAGAACAATGCTCAAGAGTACTTCCCTGTTCTTAACATCCTTCACCCTGAGATCTTCCCAAAGTATGCAGAGTTCGTAAGATGGTGGTGTGATTCATATTGGGACGGTCGAAAGTATAAAACAGGCGGTTTAGCGCGACCTGAAGTTTTTCGTGCAAAGACGGAAAGCTTTATCATGCGACGTGAATACATGCAAGTCCGTGATCAATTGCCTACTTCGGCAGACCCTATCGTTAGAAACTTCAGTTTTCACGAATTGGGCAAGGACGTTGAAGCTAAGTACAAAGAGGCCATGAAGCAATTCATGGATGAAGAGCAATCTGACGGGCCAGCGTTTGCGAAGGAAGCAAATATTCTGAAGTACCTGTCAATCATGAGACATTTAGCAGGCTTGTCACTGATAGACCCCTGCATTGACCACGTAATGGAATTTCTTGGATCAAACGACAGGAAACTAATCATTTTCACTCACCACAATGACGTAGCAGCAGTTCTTTGCGCGCGTTTGGCCAGTTTAATGCAGGAGCTTGAATTAGCCGCACCGATTCGTTTCCAAGCGGGAGACAACGGACCTGCTTTTGTTGAAAAATTCAAAACTGGCCCCCGCGTAGCCATAATCAGCACACTTGCAGGAGGCGAAGGCATGGACGGAATGCAACATTTCTGCCATGACTTAATAATGCTAGAAAGGCAATGGAATCCAAGTAATGAGGAACAAGCAGAAAAAAGGATCTCGCAACGTATTGGACAGACTCACAACGTTACAGCAACTTATTTTATAGCTGTTGGAACTGTTGTAGAGTTTTTCTCAGAAATCGTTGAACGTAAACGTCAAATTGTAACTGAAACACTAGGTGGTCGAGCAGTTGCGTGGGACCAATCCAGCTTAATGAAAGAACTATCAGAAACGCTTGCAACTAGTGGCGCAAGGCGTTGGGGACTATGAGAAAAACAAGATCAAAACAACAACTTCAGAATCTATTGAAGCGCAAGATGGTTATAGATGACAACGAATGCTGGTTATGGACAGGTAAATTAGATACTCATGGGTATGGAAATATAATGATTAGAAGAGTAAGACATTCGGTAAGTAGAGTATCCTTACATGTATTTAAAGACTTTGATTTAAAGTCATCATTAGATGTCTGTCATACTATAAATTGCAAGTCACGACGTTGCCACAATCCAGATCATTTATATGCTGGAACAAGATCTCAAAATATTCAAGATGCAGTAAAAGCAGGAACGCACAGGTCAGGATTTAGCCCCACGATGAAAATAACAATCACAGAAGGGAACAAAAAATGAGAGAACAAAAATTCACAAACACAATTGACTTAGGTGAAAGATGGATTGCATTGCCTAGAAGGAGGAGAAAGAATATGAAAGAATGGCTTAGTGAGTTTGCAATGGTCTTGGTCATTATTGGCCTTGTTTATCTTTTCCTTAGGGTAGGTGCTTGGTAATGTTTGTTTACATTGTTTGGAGAAAATCGAAAATTGTAGACACAATACAGTCTGTTTGGGACTCGGAAGAGGAAGCAAGTAAAGAAGTCATTCAACTTCAAGAGGAGAGACCTTTATCAGGTGGATTTTATTCAGAGAAATGGAAACTAAATGGAAAAAATGATCCTATCATTTGACAGCCAAAACCTAAACGCAATCCAAGCTTGCCCACGTAAAGCCCAATTGCAATTCATTGAGAACCTTCAGCCTCAAACCAAAGCTCCTGCACTTGAAAAAGGCTCATTGCTCCATAACGTAATGGAAATTGCCGATGGACTAATTGGCAACTGTGCAAATTTTGAGTCTGATACTTGGATTGCTCTGTCTGAAGCTGGTTTGTTCAACCTAAGCTCTTCCAATGACCTTACACAAGGAATTCGAGAAGAAAAAGTTAATTTTGCGCTTGAGGCAGGTAAATTCTTCGCTTCAAAACTAGCTATTGACTCTGAAACGGCTAGTTCAGTTCTCTACCAAGCAAAAGAGTACTATGAATTTTACAAAAGTGATCCTTGGTCAACTCTCTGCGTTGAAGAAGTAGCAACTCGAATAATCTACGAAACAGATGAAGTTCAAGTACTTTACAGCGGAAAGATTGACCGAGTAGTCGAACAAGGTATGATCCATGCTCCTATGGATCATAAGTCTAGTGAGCGAAGACAAGATCCATCGTCGCTATCTAACCAATTCATAGGTTATTGCTGGCTACTTGGAATGAATCACATTATTATTGACAAGATTGGATTCCAAAAGACCCTAAAGCCAGTTGAGCGTTTTCAGCGTTATATTCTCACTATTGATGACCAAAGAATTAAAGAGTGGGAAGAAAATACAATTTGGTGGATTAAGTCTTATTGGGAAAATCACCTTAAGACAGGACACTTTCCAATGAACTTAACCTCTTGTGATAAATATGGAAGTTGCACCTATTCATCTATTTGCGAAAGCAATCCTGAAGGTCGTGAATGGAAAAAGGAACGAGACTTTATTATTGGTGAGGTATGGGACGTTGCCTCTGTCCTTGAAGGATCAAAATAATGCTACCTTTCTTTTGTTTTGGTGTAATGTTTGGGGTAATATTAGGAATTGCTATAGGAATAAGGATATGCTAAAAGAAAGTCCTACTCCCGAGCAGTTGGCGCGCTTCCAGGAATTGATGCGGCCGTGCGAATGGTGTGGAGGAAGAGTAGTGCGACGTGAATCATCTGATGACTGCTCTGGATGCCACGGCACCGGCCACCCCGCCATGTTCGCGCGCTGGATGGAACTGGAAGCGGATCGCGCGCGGCTGGATGCGATGATCGATAATCTCTGGCGCATTGAGGTTGCGAGAAGCAGATTGTTTTGGGTCAAGGATCGCATGTTGCGCTACGTAACCAACGGGAATACTCCTCGCGAAGCCATCGACGCAGCTCGCGCGGCCATGGAGAAAGGAACAGAAGATGAGTAAAGCCGATCTCGACGATACAATTTCTAAATTAGTGGACGCCTGCGCCGCGAAGGACGCGGAAATCGAGCGGCTGATGAAAGAGCGGGACGGGAACGAGAAATACAAGGTCTCCTGGGAATCAAAAGTTGAGCTTATCAATGAGGCCGCACGGCTGCGGGAGGCGCTGGAATTGTGCGAATGGTCGAACGGGAAATGCCCCGTTTGTGGGAGGGCCATCAATGAAGGCCACAACAAAATTTGTAGGCTCAGCGCCGCACTCGCCGATTCCGCAGAGCCACCGCAGGAGAAAAAAGCGGAATGAAGTCGGAGGCCTATTTTTCAGAGTGTCGAGCGTTTCGTTACTGGTTGCTGCGTGTATGGGACGACCGTCTTCCGATTCTCGGAGTCATCGGCGTTAATCCTTCAACTGCGGACGAGACGAAGAACGATCCCACTATTCGCAAGGATATGGGCTTTGCGTCGCGACTTGGGTTCGGCGGAATCCTCAAGTTGAATGTTGGGGCATTTAGAGCTACCGATCCCCGCGACTGGCGTAGGGCCACAGACCCAATAGGACCGGAAAACACGGCGCTCCATTTGAAGATTTACGCCGAGCGATTCCACGTAGAGTCGATGATAGCGGCATGGGGAAAGAACGGAGTTTACGCCCAGGAGCAATGCTCTGCGATTGCGAAGGAGTTTCCGTCTTTACAATGCTGGGGATTCAATGGGGACGGCACGCCGAAGCACCCGTTGATGCTGTCGTACACGACTAAGCTGCAACCATTCGCACAGCCCACGAAATCTGATTTGACTCCGTCGAAGGATGATGTGCCCGCGTAGACTGCGTGGGCGGAAAAGAGGATTTTTGTGCTGGCATCGGCGTGGACAGAGACACGCATCCTATGGGATTTAACGGAGAACCTCCGACCAGAAGCGTCTCGGTGTTCGACGGCGCTGCGGTTCAGTGCGGTGCAATTCCGACATGCCAGATTAGAAAGATTTGAGATGGAATGGGAGATTTTATGATCGAGAATGACGGATGGAACTACCGAAGCAAACCTACCGACTATGGCGACTGCCGCAAGTTGGTAACTCTCGAAGACCAGGGAATGATCTGGATAGGTATCCGCGCATGGCACAACATTGAAAAGCGCTGGTACAACGGGAACGAGCCAGAGCGCTGCAATGTCCGGGCGTGGCGGGAAATGCCGGAGATTGCTGGTGGTTGGTGGGAGCGCGGGAAATTGCAGATTCCCGCCCCCGCGGCACTCGGTAGCGGAGCCGAGCACGGCGGAGTCAATAGCAGCGGATGGCGTCCGATTGAGAGCGCACCGAAAGACCGCGATAGTTTTGTTGACATCTGGTGCGTGAGTGACGACCGCGCAGATGAATGGCGCGAAACCGGGTGCTGGTGGAACGCCGATAGGAAGCTCTGGTGCAACCATCACATTAGGATTTCTCCGTCGAATGTCACCCACTGGATGCCGCGGCCCGATCCGCCCACGAGCGCGGACCAGCCTACGCCGGAGGCAAAGCAGGAGCGATGCAATCACGTGACCTGCCAGCTTGCGGGAATGCACATCGGAAACTGTAAATTTGCAAAGCAGGGCAGCGGCGCGGGAGAGGAGAGCGGAAAGTGAGCCTCGATCCTAATAAAATCGGGATAGCTGTTTATTGTGGAACTTGCGGTCAGAGGAAAGCCCCGATAGGGCGCAGTGTTCCATTTGCGATGTCTATGTGCGAGCGAGAGTGTCCAGGATATGAACAAGAGCCTAAGCCGGGAAGCTTGTGGCCTCAGGAGTCTGAAGAGGATTTCGGATATCCGGTCTTTAGCAATGACGGTACCACGCTATCCGCCCACGCAGTCTACGAGAGCCAGAAAGAGTGCGGTGGAGTTAACGGCAGGGAAAATCAATCAAAGGGGTGAATTCAATTGAGATGAAGAGAGGAAACAATGTCTACGGATAGTGACCACGTCCATAAATATAAAAAAATCCTTATTGGAAAAAAGGATTATTATGTGTATAAATGCGTCCAGAATGGCTGTGCCCATTACTTGCCTTTGAAAGCAGCTATTGGTCGACAGACAGTATGTTGGGGTCAAGGACCGGATTGCAAAGGATTCACGTTCATTACTGAAAAGAATGTTGAATTGAAGACATTGCATCCCATGTGTGAGCCTTGCCGTGAATGGCGTAAGGAACAGAGAGAATCTTTGCAGACTATTCCAATGATTGAAGGAGAGATTGAAGAATGAGGCATCCTGCATTTTGCGCTTTTGTTGATGAAGAGGACAGAATTGATTTTTCTGATCGTATCAATGATAGATATAATTTACGGTTTAGTTATGTCTCTTTACTAGGCCTAAGCCAAACTCAAATTCTTGATATTGCATTAAAGAGCCAAGAAATTGTCAGTTTGATTGATCGAGAAAACAAAGAAAGAAAACAGCAAGCATTAGATCAACTTGAAGTCATTGCAAAGACTGCTCAGGAGGAGGTAAGTAATGATTGAAGTACAAATCAGACGCCCCTATCAAGAGCTGGAAGAGAATCTAAGCGTTGTTTATGGCAGCGGCTTAGAAGGAGTAGGATGTACTGAGTGTGGAGAGTACACATATCGAAAAGATAGAAAAATCTATCACGAAAAAGCTTTAGTTTGGATAAGTCTTGATGAGTTAAAAGACCTACTAAAAAACAAAAATGCCAACGACTAACGATCAACAACCTAAAAGGGGAGTCTTTGCATTATTCAAGGGCGCGCCCAACAGTGGTAAATCAGTAGGCTCACTCTCCTTCCCGAATCCTTTTGTACTTGACTTTGACAGGAAAATGCCGACAATTGGTGAGAAACATTTTCCTGGAAAGTTATTCAGTTGGGAACATTTTGATGATGTATTTCAACTGTCTGATTTCTTACGCCCCTGGATGCAAGCAACTCCTGACTCAGCCCTAGCTTGTCCCTATGAAACACTCATTGTCGACACGTTAACCTCCCTTTCCACAACAGTACTAAGGAGCGTCGACAAAACTAAAGGGACAAATGCCGTGGAATTAATGGGCAAGTTATCTAAAGATAAAGATGGAACTAAAACAGTAGAAGTCATGGGAATGGATTACTACAACGCCGAGGCTAACTTCTTTGAGCGTTATTTCATTGATAATTTGAAGATCCTTTGGGCACGACCAGGGAATCCTAGGCACGTAATAGTTATTGCTCATGAAATTACTGTTGAGTCTGCACCTGATTTACGCACAAAACTAGTTACGCGCACAAAATCTATTTTGACCGCAGGCAGGAAGCCGGCAGCTCAGATCCCTAAGTCATTTGATGAAGAGTATGTATTCAGACTAGAACGACCGTCACTTGGTGACTCTTTGAATAAAAGTAAGCGGTTCTGCATTACAACCCCTGATTTAGATGAAGATGCAAGGACTGCTTACAATTTTCCTGATAAAATAGACTTTACGAATAAGTCTTTGTATGATGAGTTGAATAAAGTTGGCAGATGGGAGGAGAAATGAATCAAGCTTTTTCAGCTAGAAACCTAAAGCGTTGTGAGTCCCCAGAAGGGTTTAACCACCCCCTAAATAGTTGGTCACTATCAGACTGGATGACAGCCTTTGTCGGAGAAGTAGGAGAGGCAGCTAATGTAATTAAAAAGTTAAATCGAGTACGTGATGGGATTCCTGGAAATAAAGAAACCCCAGAACAGTTAAGAAATAATTTAGCTGAGGAGCTTGCAGATGCTTACATCTACTTAGATCTTCTATGCCAAGCGGCGGAAATTAACTTAGAAAGTGCTGTTGAGCAAAAGTTTTTTGATACCTCAATAAGAATTGGGTATGAGAAATAGCTTTTACTGCCTAGGACCGAGAACCTAAGCAAATATTAACAAGAAACCTCTAACAAATAAAAAGGATAAAAGAAAAAGTATGCCCGATGTAACGTTCACACAAGAAGATATTGTCTCCTCCGTAGCAATGGAGGCAGGATGGCAACCACTCGCATTAAAAGACATTAATGAAGGTCCTGGAGGAAAAGATCCCTCTTCAACTACTTGGACTTGTGATTTCGTAGTCCTAGATGGCCCTTATAAGGGAGCGATGATCAGAACCTTCTTTAGCAGTAAGAGAATGCGAGATGTAATTAACTATGTATCTTGCTTCGTAGCGAAGCCGGTAGCTGGTCAGTCCTATCCTCTTGAAAGTACAAAGGATAAACCGGTCATGGGTTATTGTCAACACGACCCCTCATTTAACAATAACAAGGTTGTATCATTCAAGCCCGTTGGGAAGTAGAATTTCTTTAGCGCGCTTGTCCTGTTAATTCAAGATGGGCGTGCTAATTTTCTGAGTAATAAAGAAATAGCAAACTAAGGAGAAGGAAATGCCAACTTTTAATTTCAGACTGACTGCAACAGTCTATGCAACTGACGAACAAGCGGCGAGAGATGCAATCAATAACTTAGCCGGCATTGACAATATTGATATTGAAGATGGGCCGGATGAAGAAATTGCTGTTGATGAAGATGATTCTTCAGAAGAATAAATAAAAACAATATTCACTGGTTAGCTCAAGGAGCTAAATAACGCTGCCGCCGCAGCAGTGAATAATCTCGGGGAATGTGGCTGAGTGTGCATTCCCCGAGAGTTTTCTTTTGGCCTGTTTTGATCTTGGGAACTTGGTAGCCTCCGACAAGGTAATCCTTATCAAGATAGAATGCAAGCAAGACAGGCCAAATGAAAAGCAATATTCAGAAAACGAACATTGAAAGAGGAAATCCTTGCCTGAAATTGACATTAACTTAATTGTTCATGATGAGCTGAATTTTCCTGAAGAAGTTATTCAACCTATTAGGGAGTCTATTGCTGAAAAAGGTTTATTTCATCCTGTCTTGGTTCAGCGTGTTGGATATGATCCTGATGGTGGAGGGGCAATTGAAGAATATAAGCTTATTGCAGGCAAGAAACGTTTGCGCGCGCTGCAACAGTTAGGTATAAAAGTAGTCGATGTTAAAACTTATCCCTCAGACTTAACTACAGACCAGATCTTAGAGCTAAACCTTCATGAAAACCTAAAGCGCGACAATGCAACCTGGTACGAACAAGTTGAAATGCGGAAGCAACTTCACGAACTACGTCGAAGAATGCACGGCGGCGCGCAAACTCGCGGGGGCTCCATTTACAGGGAAAAAGGCTGGACACAAGCAGATACAGCTCGTGAACTAGGCATTGCCGTTGGCGTTTTGAACGAGGACATTCAACTTGCCAATGCAGTAGCAACTGATCCCAGCCTTTCTAAAGTCAAGGATAAAATTACAGCATTAAGGCTAATTAAAAACAGAGCCAAACGTGAGGAATCACAAGCTTTTGCGCTTTTGCCTTCTGATTTTGAAATGAATCAAGTATTCTTAGGAGGGGCTGAAGAAATTCTGAAGCAAATACCTGCTAGGACCTTCGATGCTTGTATAACTGATCCTCCCTGGTCGCAGTATGCTAGAAATGAAGAACTAACTTCAGACCAAGTTGATTTAATTCCAGTCTTCAAAGAAGTATTTAGAGTTCTCAAGGACGATAGCTTCCTATTTGTAATCACATCGAGTACAGACCAACCTCATTACATGGCTGAACTTCCCAAGTTAGGATTTGCTGTTCAGCAGTATCCACTTATCTGGCAAAAGAACAGAACTATAACGCACGGTCGACGCAATTGGGAATTTGCACGTGACTATGAGCCTATCATTCTTGCAGTCAAGGGGAATCCAATTTTGAATTCAGCAACTGAAATTAGCAGCATATTGAATCATCCAAATCTCCATTACAGCAAGATGATACATCCACACGAGAAGCCACCTGAACTGTTACGTCAGTTAATTAAGAATTGTTCCTACGATGGAAGTTGCATTTTGGACCCCTTCGCTGGAAGTGGCGTAACTTTAAGTACTGCAAAGGAATGCAATAGACAGTTCATTGGCATTGAAAAGGATTTAGCTTTCTATAATCAAATTGTTAAGAGGCTTTATGGAAGGTAAATTTAATCATTATCAGAAACAACGAGAAGAAGATGATATGGGATCTCCAATGTATGAAGTTACAGTGTCTCAGTGTTTCTTTTGTGAAAAAGACTCTGTCTGTTTAGCTATAATTGAAATGGTTCCTGGCAGTGCTGGAATAATTCGTCTTGTCTGTGAAGACCATAGAAAATAGAATGCCAAACTACGTAAAAGGCCATGGACCTAACTCAGCAAAGTTGATGGTAGTAGGCGAAGCTCCAGGAGCTGAAGAAGAACGACAAGGTAGAAACTTCGTAGGAGCTACAGGTAAAATTGTTCGCGAGTCTCTTCGATCCACAGGCATTGATCCAGAGTCAGTTTACTACACTAACGTAGTAAAGATTCGTCCGCCATCGAACAGTATTAAAAGATTAAAGGAGTATGGTCAAGAAATTAAAGATTTTATTCCTCAACTCTGGGAAGAGATAGATTCACTTCAGCCAAATTGCATATTAGCTTTTGGAAATACAGCATTGACTGCATTAACTGGCCTTGAAGGCATTGAGTCCTACCGAGGAAGTATCCTTCCCTCTTGCTACGGAAGCAGAAAGGTAGTCCCCACTATTCATCCAGCCTCTTTAATGCATGGTGAGGGTGATGGAAAGCTAAGGTCTTGGGCCGATTTAACTTTCATTAAGTGGGACATTGCTCGCGCTGTTAAGCAAAGTGCTTTCCCCGATATTCATACCCCTAAAAGAAACTTAATAGCCTGCAAATCCAACCTTGAACTTTATAGATTCTTGAATAAAAATGCTGATAAGAAATTAGTAGCCACTGACATCGAGACATTTAAGACAATTCCAGTTTGCATTTCCTTTGCATTTTCAGCAAATGAGGCAATTAGCGTTCCTCTTTTCTCCAACTTGGCAAACAATGAAGATTTTCCATTAACAAGAAGCGACGTAGTTCAAAACTGGAAAGATATTGCAGAATTCTTAGGAGATAATCATGTTCAGAAAATCGGCCAGAATTTTAAATTTGATGAGTTCCTTTTGGCCTTGTCGCTTAACGACACTCTCCCAATTGGTCTTGTTACCCGAGGTTTTTACTTTGATAATCTTCTGGCATTCCGTACCTTATATCCTGAACTTCCGGGCTCGCTTGCTTTCCAGACTTCAGTCCTAACAGAAGAACCTTATTACAAAGAAGAGGGAAAAGGCTATAATCCAAAAAAAGACAAAATAGAAAGGTTATTACTTTACAATGCAAAAGACTCAGCAATCAGTTACGAATGCTACGAACGCGAGCTTGAGGAGTTACGAGCTAGAAATCTTGAGTCATTTTTCTTCGAGCGAGTTATGCCTCTGCATCCTTTTTATTCACGTATGGAGAGAAGAGGAATTAAAAGGGATGCCTTTGCTAAGGCGTTCCTTGATGAAAAGTATAAAGATCTCCAACAAGAGAGACAAATCGAGCTTAATGGACTTTGTGAACCCTACGGAGTCACAAATCTCAACGTCAACTCCAACGGAATGAACAATCAAGTTGGCAAGCTTTTGTTCGTTCAAATGCAATTGCCAATTAGAAAAGGAACAGATGAGAAGACTATTGACGCCATTAGAAGAAATGTCCTCAAAGGTACTTCTACGGAAACTTCCGCGAAACGGAGAATCCTGGAACTTATCTTACAAATCAGAAAAATCAGAAAAACCAGAGGAACTTATATTGACGCTAAACCTCACAGTGACGGCAAACTGCGAACGAGTGTCAGAATTATGCTCGAAAGTGGTCGCACTGCTACTGGAATTCTTCAGCCACCAGTAACTACTGAGAAGATGGGAATTGCATTTCAGACTATAACTAAGCATGGAGAGTTTGGTTCTGATTTGAGAAGCATGTTCGTTCCTGATTCCGGCTATGTTTTCATTGAACCTGATCTTTCACAAGCGGAAGCAAGAGTAGTAGCAGTTCTTGCAAGAGATGAAAAGTTAGTGAAAATGTTTGAGTACCAAGTTGATATTCACCGGGTAACTTCCTCCTGGGTTAAAGGTTTGCGCGTTTGCTTTCTTGACGAGTTTTTCACAGAACAGAATCCTCACGAATGCCAATCACTAGCAAAGAAAATCAATAAAACATTGAAAGAAACTACAACTGATGATGAACGGCAAACAGGTAAGAAATTCAGGCACGCAGGGCATTATGACATGGGCAAGCATGAAGCAAGCGAACAGATAGGCATACCTGAGTTTGTTGCAGGGCAGATTTTACAAAAGTTTCATGCGACTAATCCGAATATCAAAGGGGTCTTTCATGCTGAAATTAAGGACTTCTTGAATAAGAATAATAGGATGCTAACTAATCCATTTGGTAGGACTCGTCAGTTTCTTAACAAGTGGGGAGAAGATTTATGGAAAGAGGCGTATGCTCAGATACCACAATCGACAGTATCGGACCAAGTTAAGTTTGCTATGATTAGAATCGAGAAACGAGCACCTTGGTTAGAAATTTTACAGGAGAGTCATGATTCATTCCTTGCTCAGTGCCCTTTGCTTATTGGTAGCTTATCTCCTTTTGCTCTGGTCGATAGAACTTATCCAATTATTAAAGAGGAGTTGGAGATGCCTATTAATTTTACTAATTGCTCTCTTGGCACAGGCAATCTGGTTATTCCTTCAGAAATAAAGATGGGCAGTAAATCATGGCTTGAAATGGAAAGGGTAATGTGAGCCTTCAATGCTCCCAAGCGAAGCTTCTGAAAGAAATTCTTGGCTGGACATTTTAGTAAAATCGACAGACGAACTTGAGCCTCCATCGAGGTTTTTCTGGTGGGCAGGCATTGCAGCTATATCTGCTATAGTTAAAAAGAATGTCTGGCTTGATCGTTTTTCTTATGTACTTTATCCTAATGTCTACGTCTTACTAGTTTCAGCACGAAGTGGACTAAGAAAAGGAATTCCAGTTAGTTATGCAAATAGCATTGTGAAAAAAGTAGGCGTCAGTAGGGTTATTTCAGGACGAAATTCAGTCCAGGGAGTCGTGAAATCTCTATCTGAACAACATACTTTAGAAAACGGAAAAGTAATTAGTGACGCCCAGGCATTTCTTTGCGCGCCTGAGCTTGATGCATTCATGGTTAAAGATGACCAAGGGCTGAGTATTCTAACTGATTTGTACAATACTCATGAGCATCAAGATGGCTGGAAAAATACCTTAAAAGGAAGCCCCGTTGAAGCATTAAAAAATCCCTGCATAACTTTCCTTGCTGCAAGTAATGAAGCATTGCTTGAAAATGTAGTAATGGCTAAGGATATGGAAGGAGGATTCGTTGCTCGTACTTTTATTATTCATGAAAAGAAGCGTAGACGAATCAATTCTCTCATGTACGCGCCTGAGAATCTAATTAGTCGAACTGACCTGGCTGAACGTTTGTTTTACTTGCGCGACGTAAAAGGGAAGTTTAAAATTATGCCTTCTGTCAGAGAAACTTATGATAAATGGTATACTGACTTAGGTGAGAATGATGATAAAACAGGGACAATGGAAAGAATTGGGGATCATGTTCTTAAGGTAGCTATGATTATTTCCTTATCCAAGGATACTAGTCTGATAATTGGCAAAGATGACATGGACGAGGCAATTGAAAAATGTGAAGGCTTCTTACCAGGGACTAGGAAAGTTTCAATGGGTCAAGGACGTTCAGAACTTGCACCTTATCAGGCTATGGTCATTAAGCTTCTTTTAGAAGCTCCTGAGAATGAATTAGAACGGCAAAAGGCACTTCTTAAATTACATGGAAACGTTGATAGTATGATGTTCAATCGAGTCATGGATGACTTGGGAGACATTACAGGTCAGGGTATAATAGCTGTTTATCGAAAGTCTGATAAGAAAATCTATTATAAACTGAAGGCTGATGTTGTTGAAAAGTATAGAAATTTTGGAGGTCAGGTTTGATGTCTGATTATGTTCATCCAGGACGATGCTTAAAATGTGGGTCAGGTAATGTTGTTCATTTAGAGAATGGCCTTTGGGAATGTACTGAATGTTTTGCCTATGGACAAGCTGAAACTAAAGAAGAGTGGGAAGCTGTAATGAAGGGAGAGCGAGAAAGAAATGAGCCAAGTAACTGAAACGATATGTGACCAATGCGGCGCGCGCAAGGGTAGTACTAATCATTGGTGGAAGATCTATATTTCTAAGGATGAATTCTCTGTTTATCGTGAAGCCCCATTAAATGAAAAGCTGAAAGACATGTGCGGAGAAAACTGCGTAGCTAAGGCTTTAGATGAGTGGCTTAGCTCTAGGACTGATAAGAAAGATCAACAAGTAGAAGATGTAGTTCAAGAATTTGAAGAAAGCCTAAACAGAAATCAGCCAATGAAGGATTATAGATAATGTCAAGCTTTGACAATTGCATTAGTTTCCTTCTAAATAATGAAGGAGGAATTCTCAATGATCCACAGACAGGAGAAGATTCCAACTTTGGAGTAACAAAGGGCTTACTTAAACAAGTAAACTGGTATCCTAAAGACCCCAAGCAATTGAATCAAGACGGAGCCAAGAATATATACTATATTTTCTTCTGGCAAAAGTATACTCTTAACTCTATTACTTCTGAAGTAATAGCAGCTAAGATTCTTGATATGATTGTAAATATGGGACCTAGACAGGCAGGCTTACTTTTGCAAAGAGCACTAAACTTCACACCTGACAGAACAGACGGAATAATTGGCTACTGGACAATTGCAGACTTAAATCAATGGTCTGAGGCTACAGTAATGCCAAAGCTAATTGAACAGTGTCTTGATTTTTATACAAAACTTGCGGCTTCTGATGCTAAGTATGAAAAGTATTTAGCTGGATGGCTAACAAGGGCAAAGAAAGTTCCTGTTATTTCCTCAGCCTCTTAATAGTCTCAGCAAGCCCGTCAACAGAGATTGCCTTATAAGGATCTTTAGGGACGGGCTTTCCTTCCTTTTTAGCCCACTGATAAACTTCTTTTCCCATCTGTTTTAATTCAGTAATTGCAGCATGATATTTTTCAGGATCTTCAGCCTGAGTTGCATCTTCATGAAGCTTTTCTAAGTCTTCAATTGGCGTTTTTTGGAACTCATGGTAAGCTGCTGTATTACTATCTCTACCTTCAATTGAGTTCAAATGTTTCTGAACGCTTTGCCTATTAACTCTAGGGTCTTGAACTACAGGTTTATTCTGAGGTCCTTGAGGTAAGACTTCAGACATAGTTTCACCAGGAGGAGCAGTTCCGGGTTTAATTACTTCAGTTGCCTGTTCAGTAGGAGATCCTCCTGGAGAGGTATTTCCTCCTTTTGGTTGAAGGTTAGTAGGAGGAATTCTTGGATTCTGAACTTGAGGCTGTATTGGTCCACTAGGCTGCTGAGTGGGAGGCTGAGAAGGTAAGAATTCATTTGCCTGAGTAACTCCAGCAGGATGAGTATCTTGAGCAGCTGCTGCTTGTGGAGTTTGGTTCTGTATTCCTCCAGGAACTCTTCCAGAAGGCAAATTTGCAGGAGGTAATGCTCCAGTTTCAGGAGGCTGAATTGGAGGAACTTCGGGTAAACTTTGCCATGCAGGACTTCTAGGGTTAGTCACCTGAGAAGTTGGCTGTCCGGGCACCCTTCCACTAGGTAATTGTCCAGGAGTGCCTGAGAATTCAGCTGGGGTAGGAGGAGTAATTGGAGCTACTGCATTAGGTGGTCGTACTACTGGAACTTTTTGATTTTGAATACCACCAACTTTTCTACCCGAAGAGAGATCTCCAGGAATAGCTGATAGGTCTACTAGTGGTTGATGTGGAATAGGATTAACTACTCTAGCACTTCTAGGAACCTCAACTATTGGAGCAGGACCAACAACTCTACCAGAAGGAAGAACTGGCTTAGAGACAGGCCCAACAACAGTATCACCAGAATCAGGAGCAATAGGTCCTTGCCATTTAGGGCTAGGTCCAGTTGGTCGACTTGTAGCAGTTTTTGCAGCAGCAGTATCTGCTAGCGATGCTTTAGCTGCTCCATAACCTTCTTGTAAGCCACTAGCAATTTGACGCGCCCCAGGATAACCTAATCCAATTCTAGCTGGCCATTCCATCCCAGGAACATGAGCAAGGCCTTCACCAGCGCCAATCATTGCTCCACCGCCAATTACTTTTGGTCCTGCTGCTTTTACACCCGCAAGTGCAGCAGAGTCAAGACCAGCAGGAGCAAAATGAGCAGCAGCACCGCCAGCGCCTAATCCTGCTACGTCTTCACCGAGATTCTGAACGCCTTCAGACGCGCCCATTGCGCCTAGGCCTAGCTTAGCAGCGCCTCCGGCCACTGCGCCTGTTCCTAAGCCTAATGCTGCCGTAACGGGATTTGCTGCCATCGCCGGTATTGCGGTCGGCAAAGCCATGCGCCCAGCGCCACGAATCACATCAGAAGCACCCTGCGCCCTATTTCCTGGGCTGAACAGTTCACGCGCACCATGAACTATTTGCCTTGCGCCAGTACGAATTAACCCATGAGGCGAAGTTACAAAGTTATCATCACCTCCTGTTGGAGATATTTTTTCTTCCAGGGCATTAGGTTTGACTCCCTGAGTCGTAGGAGTAGCATCTTCAGTTTCAACCTGATAAGAATGTCCGTCTTCAGTATCAACTTGGAATTTAGGCATCTATTTGATCTGCTTTACAGACTTGACTTTACTGCCATTAAAAGTTTCGCCTACTTTTGGTACTACATGTTGAACTTCAGGCGACGCTCCACCTGACTTTGAAGAAACTAAGGCACGCATTGTATCGACAATTTCCTGTCTCTGTTTAGGAGGAAACCACTGTCCAGTTTGCGCGTGATAGGCTAGTCCCTCAGCACTGTCCATCCAACTTCTAGAACTCATTAACATGTTCATTTGAGGAGAACTCATGCGAAATCCGCTGCTAGGTTTCGCTAGCTCAAAGAATTTTTCTTGCAGTGCCTCATCTCCGGGACCAGTAAACTTGCCAGAAGCTAAATAAGATTCACCATAATTCAATGCATCTTTTCCAGCTTGCTGGCCTTGTTCCTGTTTAGCTGCTGCTGTTTTCTCTGCATTACTAACTTGAGACGATTGAAAATCTGACGGAACAGTATCACCAGGATGCAGCCCAACTACCCTTCCTCCCGAATAGCCAGAAATAATCGGAGCACGCTGTGGAGCTTCATGAGTCGCTGAATAAGCCGCGACTACTTCAGTACTATTTGCTCCTGGATGTTTCTGTAAGTAACCTTGACGAAAATCAGCATACTCATTGACATTCTTACTTAATCCTGGATACTCTTCTGCTTTAGCTTGAGGATTCTGTTGATGCCAAAGTTCAAATTCATTAGTTGGACTAATTTCCTTAGGATTAGTTGCTAATTCCTTGCCAGTTGCGTCGATAGCTTTTCCACCAGGAGGAACAATTAATGGCCTAGGAGGAACAGAAGGATGCTGTACTTTCAACTGTTCCATTTTATAAGCCTGCGAAGTAGGACCAGTCAGCCAATCATACCTTCGACCTCTAGCTTCCTCAGCTCCACGCCTAGCCAATTCAGCTTGCCGTCTTGCTTCTTCCTCTCGCATTTTAGAAGCAGCAGCAGTTGCCCCAGTTTCAATCCCTGCACCTAATTGCTTATTCTGAAGATTTCGTTGATAATCAGATTGTGCTCGGTTAAATGCAGCATCCTGAGTATTCTGACCTACTTCAGCGCCTTCTTTAGGACCGTAGGCAATTCCAGTACTAATACCAGCAAGAGTTCCCAAAATCTTACGAAAGGTCGATGGTTGATAATTAGAACGCTGTGGCGCGCCATGAATTGTGTCCATGAGCGATTGAGTTTCAGGGCCATATTTTGGAGCCTGAACTTGAGGTCCTTTTCCAGTCTGAGGCAGAGGAATAGTTGAGGTTTTCTGGTCAGGAGAAGCAGCAGAAGGCTCAACTGAAGAGTTAGAACCAACTAAAGGATCAGAAGGTCGAGTATCTTCATCAGGAACTTCTGCTTCTTCTGGGCTTACTTCACTTTCATCTGTTGAAGTTTCAGATTCTTCAGGTAAAGCTTCGTCTTCAGATGAGTCATCCGCAACACCAACGCCTGCAATCTGATCCTGAAGTCTCTTACGACGAAGATACTCACCAATATCTGCATTAAAGTCAGGCATAGCTCTAGCCTCCACCTACCGAAGCACCAGCAACTCCACCACCGCCGCCTCCGCCGCCAGTAGGAATTCCTCCAGCAATACCAGCAGCCGTCCCAGCAGCTCCACCAATTGCAGACAACCACTGTTGAAAAGTAGTAGGATCTTTAGATAATTGTCCAAGAATCTGGGCACCATTTTCGTCAGTTCCATACTGAATTCCAAGGGCGTTAAGAATTTGCTGCCCTTGTGTAGTAAGCTGATTAGTTGATGTATTATAATATCCAGCATCAACTGCTGCACTTGTGTTCTCTTGACCTGCTAGCCCACCTTCAGTAGCTGCCGTATTAACAAGTCCCTGAGCTCCAGCTAACTTATTAGCATTAATTTGTTGATTCAAGTCAGCCTGAGCATTCTCAGTTGCACTTGCTTGCGCCTGGGTGCCTTGACGGGCCATTTGAGAGATATCACCACCAGTACCAAGGCCACCAGTTGCAGCTTCTCTATTCTTAGCTGCCTGACCTAAAACATCATAAGTGCCAGCGACTCCCTGAGTTGCCCTGTTTAGGTAAGTTGTCTGTTGGTCTGGAGTAAATCCTCCAGTTTCAGCCATAGACGAATAGGTGGGAACAGCAGACTCAGCATTAGTTCCAGCAGTCTGAACTATTCCTCCAGCAGTTCCCAATGCAGCTTGTCCGCCGTTGAATGAGCCCTGCTGATTTTGATTAGCTTGTCCCTGAGAAGCTTGAGTACCAGCAATTACTCCTGGAATAGTTCCATTTGCAGAGTTAATTGCATTATTAGCCGCATTCGTTCCATAACTAGTTTGACCCTTAGCCATTTTTTGTATAAACTAAAGGTATCCCTTTAGCCCTTTCAAACTTAAAGTGCTTCTGGAGTATTCCTGCATAAGTTTCATCACTCTCAGGTAGAACAAATACATGAACTTGGTCCAAACCGAACTTTTTCATTTCTTCTGGAACTTGATCGAAAGCTTCAATGATCAAAGCTCCCTTAGTTATATTGGACAATTTAGGATCAAGAATGATAAGCGCTTCAGCAGTCAACTTCAACATTGCTGTTCCTACACATCTGTTTCCGTCTAACAGAGCTTTTTGTGAACAGTACAGTCCTGTTGACAGGTCGGGAAAAGGAAAAGTAATAGGAATGGACTGAAGTTTAGGCAAGTCACCAAATTGAAGTTCTCTTATCATTTAATCCTTAATTAGAAATAGTCGATGAAATTACAATTCTTATTTGCTGTCCACTTGCATAGATTATTGGCGAAGGAGCACTTGCTGCACCAATCAAATTACCCGAAGTTCCAGCCTTAACATTTGAAGTAGAAATAAAAGCTCCATTAAGTGTAAATCCTGAATTGCAAGTGAAAATGGCCGTTGCTAAAGTATTGTCCAGTTGACCAGAAGTTGCAGTTCCCATTGTTAAAGTCTGTCGAACTGTTTCAGAATAATGAGAGGACTCTAGCCAGCCATTTGTTCCATTAATTTGAGCGGCTGTATCCGTCAATGCAATAGCTGAGAACGATGCATTATCAATTAATCCAATATAGAAAGCAGCAGTATAGGCTGAGCCCTTCCAGAAGTTAGTTTGCCAGTAGTTTAAACCTTGAGTAACTACAAGATTTTTCTTTTCTGACTTATGGGAATTTACCCAGAGTCCGTTGACTTTTTCCCACCGTTCAAAGTGATAGAGATTAGAAATAATCATTGTTGATACACACATTCTGAAGGATCTGACGGAGGTCCTGGGGGGATTACTCCACTTGGGTTTGATGCAAGTAAGGCTGCTGATGGTAAAGGCATCCCACTATGAACATTAAAATCCAAGGTTACTACAGGAGGAAGTAAAGAGTATCCATTTGGGTACATCATGTAGGCGCATGATGGAGCTTTGGGACTCAAAGACTGGACATCTACGGTAAACCCGCTCCCGCTTCCAGGCTGAGTCCCACCTTTGGATGTGGTAGCTGCCCCAAGAGAATAGCCGCCTCCTAAATTGACCGTGTTGAAGTTGGTTACGACTCCGCCGGAATTGCCAGTGATTTGGTAAATAAGAGGATTGACGACCGTTCCTCCGTTGTCGATGAGTCCGGTGTCTCCGTTGGCATATCCAGTTCCTCCCGACAAAAGTGAACCTCCATAGGCATTCGTCTCGCCCGCAGGAACGGGAAGCGCTTCTTTGCTGAATGAACCTCCTGAGAGAAAGGCGACCCATACTGAATTGTCGAAGTCCGCCTTGTCGTCTCGAGGGACAAACAGCATTCCGCCCTGAATTGAAGGGTGCCCAACTCCATCAGCTAGGCTTGGACTAACCGTCGCCGGAATAGTGGATATCGTAGTAACCGTCCCATTATGTGTAACCGTAGACCACGTAACTTGTGAATTAACCTCAGTGGCGTTATGGGTTGCGTATGTCAGGCAGTGAATTACCTCCAAATTAGGGTCAATGACAGAATTTGCATATGCTGCTCCAGGAAGAGATATTTCATTACTCCAAGTCGATGTAGTCTTCGTCCAAAGAAGATAGACGGGATCGCGGGATTCGTTGTTATAAAAGATTCCTAAATCACCATTAAGAAACACAAAAAGGCCGTTAGTAAACGGAGACTGGTCGGAGAACGCCTTAATGTTTGCCCCAGTAAGAAAAGCAAAGGGAGCTTCGTAGAGGCCAGTCGCCATATTGAATGAATAGCACGCCCAGTTATTATCCGTGTCGTCAGATGGAACGAAGAAATAGAAATAATTATCAACTCGCTGGATTGCGCCGAAAGACGTATCTCCTGCTGGGGCATGTGATGCATCCGCCTCAGTAGCCGAACTTGCTCCTCCTGTTGTCCACTTGAGAACTTTGAGTTGATTTAGATTTCCGTCGATAACTGGAAGGTACGTCACGCCCGCGTAGGTCACTGCCCCTTGCGATGTATTCCAATAATCGGCAGGAAGAATACCGCTCCCTGTGATCCCCGGATATGTGATGTTTTGTGGGGCGGCCGGTCTGCCATTTCCGACGAACGCGAATTGCGAGGCATTCCCTGATTGCCCAACGATCCCAAAGACATCTGATGGTAGTAGACCTCCCGCACTAAATGTACTGAGCTTGTCGTAAGTGAGATACTCCTGCGTCCCGTCGAAAATAATTACCGGATCACTCCAAGTTCCACTTCCAGGTGGGGCAAGATCCCTCATTGAAAGATACACCCGAACAAAATCGAAAGTGTGCGCTACAAGTGGAGAAGTCATATAACCAAGCTTCCTCGAAGGACCATCTCACAACCGCTGGCTACGCCATCAGTAGTTATCACATCAACTCGAAACCACCAGCCATCTTGAAGAATATTTCCACCAGTGAATAATTGACGGCCAAATTTAATCCAAGTCAGTCCGACTGGAAGAATAATCTTTTGGGCAGCTGTTGGGCCTAGGATTGAATTAAACGTAACTCCTCTGTCCTTTGAAATAAGAAGGTCTACGACAAGAGAACCAGAACTTGTAGGTACTTTAACATTAATATCTAACCGACTAATCTGAAAAGCACCTATTACATTGTTCGACGAATCCAAAGGTAAGCAAATTTGCTGCCACGTTGGAAGTACATCTGTTCCTTCAACCAGGACTCCAAGAATTCTAAAAGTGTATTTTTCATTAAGTAAAATGGTTTCATCAGAGTTAACTGTTGTAATAAGGCTAACTACTTGATTATTTAAGCCAGTTAAAACCTTCCAAAGGTTAAAGTTAGAAGATTTAAAAGTATCAATTAAGAAACTTAATGTTTTTTGAGTTAGACTCATTGAGGCCTAGCTGCAAAGATTCTTTTTGCAAAAATATCAATTCTATCAACGGTCATTTGCTCATCAATATTGGCATTTGAGACCTGAACTGTTAACTTCTCATTCATGAAATTGATTTGTCTTACGTATTCCTGAGCTGGATTTAATGGAATTGTTAGGCTATTTGGAGTCTGTTGCAATGCCGTTGAAAAGTCTTCAGAATTCAGCCTAACAGACATTGTTCCGTTTCCCCTAGCACGGAAACGAAGCGCTCTAAACAGATTAATTGCCCCTTGCTGAACAGTAGCAAGGTAACAACAATAACGAGTATCAATTGCATCTCCATCATCATTAAGTAACCCAGGAACTAACTTATACAGATTATTATCACTAGCTGAACCAATTCTTAGAAAATAGTCAGAAGCAGAAATTCCATCCTGGTCAGTAAAGAAGGCCATGCCTATTGACAATGGAATGAAGGGGAAAAAGTGATAGGTCCATTTAATGTTATTCTTATCAATACTAGCTGGAGAAGTCAAGGAAGCAGTATTCATTTCTGAATAATCAGCCATAAGCATTACATTTGGGACAAGTGAATTATTTACTGGAAGTAAGACGTAAATTAGTTTTCTGTAGAAGTCGACGCTTACCATAATGTTACGGTACTGACCAACAGTAATCGTATCCCAAATATCTTTAATCTTCCAGCTTAGTTCCGGCCGTTGAGCATTTCCATTGAAGATAAATAATCCTTCTCTATGTGCAAGAAGGACAGTCTCACTTACCCCTAATGCCGGTGATGCAGAAGAAATAGTTGAAATTCCATTTTTATACGCCGTAATTGCACCATCTACAATTACAACATCCCAAGTACCTGGATCTCCTAAGTTATCCTGTGTACTGTAAATACCAATGAGACAAGTAAAATACAGTACATCAAGCAAGACGAAGACACCAATTGCTACATTATTAGCCGCAAGAGCAGGCACATTAATAAAACCAACTACATTATCAAAAGCCTCAGGCTCTTGATCAATTGAAACCCAAACTTGTTTTCCTGTAGCTACTACTACTCGACCATTATAAGTAGCTAACATGCCTGACCCAGTGCCAGTAGGAGCCTGGCAAGGAAGAAATTCAAGAAGGTCAAAAAGAGAATCAGCACTAATTGCAAGAGAAGTATCAAAGAAATCTAATGTTAAAGTAGTTGTCGTATTATCATTAATCTGGCCACCTGGAACGTAGAAAAACTCAGTTTCATTTGCCTTAGTAGCAAGAATGATACGGCCTACAGTTTGAGGAGAAGGACCAGTTGGAATTCCAGATAAGTTAACCTGAACAAGACCAGGAGCAGTATAACTTACTGCCGTGAAAACCCCCATAATCTTAGGCCCAGGCTGAGTTGTAAATCCAGTATTTGTTAAATAGCAAACTGCGAAAAGATGAACTCCGGGATCTAGGCCTCCTGTGGGATCAGAAGCTCCATCAGCTGCTGAGAAAGTCGTCGTTGGCGCAAATCCTAAAGCTTGCCTAACTGGATTCACTCCGTCCCAGACTAGAAGGTTAGGAGCTGGAAATAAGTTTGTAATCGGAAGAATGTAGACTCTACCGTATACATTAAGCAGATGAAAATCAAACATTCCTGTTAAGGAATAGATTGGAGTAGGATTATTTCCTGAGTATAGATTACCAGAAACGTCTAAGGTAACTAAAGTAGAATAAGAAGGAAAAGTAGCAAGATATTGCTGAACTACTTGCCAAGAAAGAACTAATGAAACGGCAACTCCAGGACGCTTAGAGAACTGTCCTGGATTCGTAAAGTCACAATTTTGACAGCAAATTGCATGGTCAGAGGGGCACTGGTCCGCGATTCCACGTTTATATAGTCCTTTAAACGTATCGATTGTGACTTTGCTAAACTCTTCCAGATTCATTTTCTTTTTTCTGTTCTGCCCGACCTTCTAATTTCCCTTTAGCTAAAGCTGCTTCTGCAATCACTCTATTCATTTCAGTCATCTTACTGTTAACATCTTTTCTAACTACTTCAGTTGCAACAAGATTCTCCCTATGGTTCTTATTTTGTAGATAAGTAATGATTGCTAATACAATAGCCTGTGAACCCGTAACTATAGAAATAATTACAGGATCACTCATTTTATAAGCGGCTCATTTGCAGTTACAGGCTTCAACATTCCTTCAGGGGTCTTGACTACTCGCATAGAACTCCCATTTGATAATGCCTCTTTTTGTTCACTAGTCACTGCTGTAACTTCTGCCTGTAAACCTCTAAATGCAATATCAGCCGTTACTCTCTGACCAACAATATATTTAATTACTCCTAATAGCCATTGTCCATAAATATTCTTAGGTGTTGGAAAAGTGGTAACTGCATGAGCTACGATGCCAGTAACTGTTGCACCCGCAAGGACGTGTACAATAGTTGCTGCTGTTGCAGGGCTGATTTGCATGTATTAGTCTCTTTCAAAAACATAATAAAAATTAGATCACAATATTTCCACGAGCAATAGCTCCAACAGGCGCGCCTAGAGTGGCTCCAACTACTATATTATCATCAACCGTAATTGCGGGGGAAGAAAATCCTACAGTTGTTAATGCACTACTGTTTGGACTAATAAACTTATTTTTCCTAATAGAGACAACGCCGGCCGCATTCCAAAGCATAATTTGACCAGGCTTTTGATCATAATGATTAGACCCACTGAAAGTATTACCTTCAATTTCCCCGCTAAATCCTTGAGCAGTCTGAACGTGCCAACCACAAAACATGTTAGTTAAGAAAGAGTTACGGAGATGCAAAGTTCCATGAGTATAAATTCCATGATCATAACTATTTCCTGCATCATTAGTTCGACCAATATCATGAATTAGACAATCTTCAACCGTAAAATTGGCTGCTGTATCAGTATAAATCCCGTCATTTCCATACTGAGTAGTATCAACCATTCGAGAAATGAAGGCAATTTCACAATTTTTGATTAGTAAGTCTTGGCCTCCTAAACTATTAGACCAAATGCCTCCATGGATTCCATTGATAATCTTAAGCCCGTCAATAGTGGTTCCAGCTGAATTCTGTCCTAATGAAATTAAACTGTGACATTGAAATAAGCCATTCAGGACAGCAAGATTTTTAACGGCTGAAATAAGTCTTAATCCCGGAGTATTAATGTTTATCATCATACTTCCAGGATTATTAAAACTTGGTGAGTAAGTTCCAGGCAGTAATAGAATTGTATCTCCTGGTAAAGCATTAGAAACAGCAGAGGTAAGTTGAGATGTATTTGAGACTGTAAAAAGGCTCATAAAGTCCTCTCTATTTAGGTTGTTCAGGTCCTCTACCGGGACGCATTTGGCGCTGCGGTTGCGCTGGAGCGGATGGCACGGGAGTCCCCGTCAGTCGATCCATCGCCTGAAAGCAATTACTCACGGCCTGCGAGAGCACCGACAGCTTGGCATCATCCTTCGCCTTCAGCATAGCGATCTCGGCATCCTTCGCGGCGAGCTGCGCGCCTAGCTCCGCCTTGACGCGATCATAGACCTCCTGCTCAGTTTTGTCGGTTGGTTTCGGCGCATCCTGCGCGAGAAGCGGAAGAGCGAGAATCAAAAATAGAAAAATTTTCATTGGATCACCGCGACATTGTAGGCCGTTGAGTTTGGCGTAACGATACCAAGCCCACACTCTCGAACAGTTACCGTATTCGCAGAACTCACATAGCCATCCCAGCGCGTGAGCCCCGCTGAGCCAGTATCTGGATTAGTTACTGGTGTAACTACTACGTCCATCGAAGTTGTAGCTCCAGTGATGGCAACAGTGGTTGTATTGCAAGTCCCAATTGTCAAAGCACCGCTAAGCGCCGAGGACGTTCCGCGTAACACCGGAGCCTCGAATAAAGTAGAACCTCCAAAAATCATCACCCCATTACCACTCTCATCGCTGATCACACCGCGCAGTTGTGCAGAAGTTGTGGACGCGAACTGCGAGAGTGGGTTGGCCGTCATGGCTACACCAGTGGGAATGCAGGCTCCTCCAGCAGTCGTACACAGACCATTTTTGAATCCGTTACCAGTCGTGCCAGCCGTGCCGTCTGCCGCATTGTACGCGCTCGGTTGAAACGTGCCTCCGGGGATCACTTTTGCAACCACCGCTCCCGACGAATTTTTAATCTCCCAATCGTTCGCGCTCTGTGATGCGGCCTCGTTGATGATCTGTCCGATGTCGGTCGCATGGACGTTGTAAATATCCCACGTGGCAAGCACAAGGCCCAATGGCGAGTTGATTGCACCCCTTCCGCCATCGCTAGGAAACCCCGCAGAATCGTTATTTCCGCCTGACACAATCTCAAATGGGCAAGGCTGCGTTCCACAGCTAAAGTCCACACCGAACGATACGATAACCTCTCCGTCATGTAATGGATCAGAGTGATCTCGCTGGGCATTAAATGCAAATGCTGGAATCGTAGGGGGCAGCGACGCCGTACCATCTATCGTTGCACCGAAAATCATACCAGCAGCATTCGGATCGGAAAATCCGGAAACGCCCAATCCTCCATGCGTTGGACCTGCTGCGCCAAAGCCAAGTTGGCCATACAACCCAAACCCTGGGGTTTGTAGCGTAAGAAGACCAATGACATTAGTTGCCGGAACTCCCCAATACCCATCGTTAGTAATGTTGAACGAAAGTTGACCATCCGGAGAGTAAATGGTTGCCGATGTGGTATCGATGTCCTGAAAGGCGCAGGCCCCGAGAGACGCATCGGCCACATTATCCGCAAACGTTGTTGTCGTGTTGTCGCTGAGCGTCGCCAATAGTTGCTCGCAGGCAATTGTGTACGGACCTAGATAAGCAGGCGTTCGGTACAGCTTCCGTGCTGTGGTTCCTGTAGGGCCAGTCGCAATAGCGCTGACAGCAACCTGCCCATTCATGGTGTTATCGAAAACCGTCACTGTATTGATATTAGCTGCTGAGGATTCTCCGCGAGGGCTCACGAAGGTCACGTAATAGTCGTGCTTCCCGTTGTTGACATTGCCCGCTCCGAGACCCGCAAGCGCCACTGTTGGAGCCGCTGCTGTCCCGACTGCCGCAATTGGTGTGATGTTTCCGAGCGTCAACGCATCCGTGGAAACAGTAAAGAGGAAATTCAGCGTACATCCAAACGTCGTCGGCGACGCATACAACTGCACTTCACCTACGGTTGAGCCACAAGGGGAAGATCCACTTCCACCATCAAGAATTGTCCAAGTGTTAACTTCAGTACAGTTATACTGACCTTGACTTCCAGTAGTTAAGTAAATTGCCTGACCCACTGAACAAGTAGTTGGAAGAGTAGTTACTGCCCTAAAAACAGGCGTAGCCGGTTGAGCCTTAACCTCTTTACAAGTTAAAATAAGAAAGAAAAGAAGAACAATCTTTTTCATATTCCCCTAACGATAGTATTATTTGCATAACGACGATGATAAGGCCTCTTTCGAGCAGGCATAGTTTGTACCTGTTTGATATTTAGTCTGATTACCATGTCGAGATTAATATTAGCTTGATTCGTAAGCATTTCACCCTTTTGAATTTCACCGATTGAATTACAAGCTAATGCTGCTGTTCTATAGCTTAGATAGTTTTCGGCTTGAAGCCATCCTAGGCTATCTCCACTTGCCTGAGGAGTGGGAATCTGTCTTCTATAACGAAGAAGAACATTTTCTTCATTCAAACTTCCAATGAGCAAAATAGTTTCTCTTCTCCAACACCACCAGTATAACCAAACATCTTGATCAACAGTTGGCAAGAAATCCCTAGGAGACATGTCAACATAATCTTCATAATCGTCATTAATCTGTTTTTCCTTCATCCAGATTGGAACGATCATGTCAGTAGGATAGCCGCTCACAGTAGATAAATCAGTTGTATTGATCGGAACAGTTAGTTGAGCAGTTTCCTCATTAATAACAGGAATACCATTTAGAATTACTTGAGCACGCAATTCCCTATGAGCTTCTTGAAGGAAGGGCAACAAGACATTAAAGTTCCATATACTCTGACCCATATCATTTAAGTGAGCCAAAGCTGAAGTTACGGCCTGTCCTGCTGTTGCGTCGGCCAATTAAAGCATTCCTCTCCACTTAGCTTCATAGTTGATTTTGTCGCTGCTAACACCTGCTGGAATAGCAGATGCAGCGAGTTCAGCCAAGGGATTACCACTGACTCCGTCTTGAACTAGAATCTTCAATAGGCCATTAGATGCATCAGTTCCAGGAATATACTCATAAGTATAGCCTGATTGACCTGTTACACTAACATTCAATGGCTTTCTTTGTGCTTTAATTCCTGACTGAAGAAAATTAAGAGCAATACCACCAGTAACATAAACAGCAGGAGAAACTGAGATTGCTAAGCTTCCAATGGAACGATAAAAGCCATCTCCTGCCTGTCCAGTAGGAAGCGAGGAGTCAGGAGTAGGAACAGCAACAGCATTTGCCATTTAATTAACCTTTCTTTGCGAATACTAAAGTCTTATACTTCTCTGCATCCAGAACACAATGACAGTTAGGACAAATCACAACTTTTGCAGGAACTTGTTGAGAACATGCAGGGCATGACTGATTGGACATTACTAGATGAGGTGCCATCCATTCATGACTCTCTCTTGTATAGCCAAGCAATTCAGCAGCTTTACGTTGAAAATCAGAAATTACATTATGCTGATGATACCGATTCCAGTCATTATCAGCAATTTTACAAATTTCAATAAACCATTTCTGCTGAGCAATTCGAGCTTCTAGTAACTCAGTTGAATACTTATCTTTAATCTGAGCAGAAGTCCATTCGCCTACTACCCAAAATAGGCCAGGTCGAGCACCTTCATTTGCTCCAAGCTGACCTTCAACGAAGTCACTGACAATCGATCTTGCTACGCCATCAGCAGCCTCTCTAACAGGCAAGGAGCCTCTAGTATCGTCAATGTAAACATTGTACTTTGAGTCATAGACTACAAGGCAAAGAGGTTCCTTACCGTCAGAGGCAGGAAGTTTAAAGAGTCCAGGAATCAAACCAGGCTTACGAGATTCCAAAGGAATCGGCATGATACTTACAACTGTACAACCAAAGGTCTGTGTAGCCATTAATTCTCACTTTCAATATTCGATTCCCGAACTTTGGGGCTATAGCCTACTGCCTCTTTCATATGAAGAGCATTAGTTATTGGGCTAATTTCAAGACTTTCAAGATACTCATTAATTTCAGCCTCTTCTTTAGCAAGACTTTCAGCAAGTCGCTCTTCAGGAGTAACTCTAGTTTTCTTTTCAGCTAGAGTAATTATGAAATAGACTACCTTTTCACTAAATGGTAAAGAATTACCATTTTTATCCTGAAAAACATAAATAGGCTCATAAGATCCCCATTGCGAATTAGGAATCTCAGGATTATAACAAGCATCTGGCGGAATCCAGCGTTCCAAAATCCACCGTGCCTTAATATAGCTGTATTTTGGAACTTGCTTTACTCCGACTGTCTCACGAACGAAAATATTACCAACAAACTCCCGAAAAATGCCTCGACGAAATTCTAGTTCATTGTCAGACCAAACTAATCTGTATAATGGCTGATCAGTTAGATTAGTTCCACTATCTTTCAGCCTAAGGTTAATAGTATCAGCGTAACTTTGTTGAGAAATGTCCATAACTTTAAAAATAGGGGGAATCTTACAATTCCCCCAAGGTGAAGGAGGAAAATCAGTACTTTCTAATAACCCGAAGGGACAACTAGGCTGCTGATGTAGCTGGCTCCAGCCGGCTGGTTCATAAATAGGTTAAACGAAGCGATAATATAGAAAATCCAAGCCGTAGCGACGCCGCCAGAAGGCCCACGAATTTCAAACACTTTACGCCCATCATCAGGATTCTGATAAAACCCAGGAGGATGCATTTCAGCGCGGCCCCAAACGTCTTGATCAATGAAATCAATACGAGTTCGATTCCAACTGTAGCTCGTTTTCAAGGGAGCTCCAGCAATCTGCATATTGTCATTGAAGTAAAGGTCAAGACCTTCTTCTTTAGCCTGTTTGTCAATGCGGGTCACATTGAAACCAAGCTCTTCATAAGCTTGCTGCTGAGCAGGATGAGTCCAAGCAGTGCATCGACGCTTAGTGTCCATGCCTACACGGTCACCAATTTTATTGATTGCAAGTCTAGGCAAAGGCAAAGTCAACGCGCCAGAATTTGCATTAACATTGTTCGCGCGAATTTCAGGGGTCGTTGCTCGATTGAATCCAAGCCAAGTACCAGTACTGGCATTATTGTCATGATATTCAACTCCAAGCAGGCCGATAGGAGGAGTAGACTGTAGACCGGATGAAATAATCAGATCTCCCGCAGTAACTCCAGGGACAGAAGGAGAAACTGAAATGGTAGAGTTAGCCAAATCGTAAAAAGTTACAACGGGCTCATTATTCGGCCCACCAGCAGTTCGGCAAGTCGTCAGAGCAGCATTGAATACGTTAATATTCTGCCCTTTTCGAATCAAACGAGCACGGAAGCCATCCGTGGTCATTGTATAAGTATCAGTTCCACCAGAAGTGCTAATCGTCGTAATCGTACCAAGCAATCCAGTGCCATCCTGCATACACTGAGAATCTACGTTACGACGAAACTCTTTCATACTAACAGAAAGAGAGTAACGGAAAGCTTGCAATACGGCTTTACGGTTAGTATCCGTCGCCCAGTTGGTTTTAGCAGTGAACTCAACCTTCTGAGCCATATTGACCGTATTGATAATTCCCTTATCGAACACAGGAATATCACCACGACCAAGATCACCACCATCAATATCAACATAACCGAATTTAGAATTCGGGCTGATTTCAAGAGGAATACGCATGTCACGCGCAGAGATTACTTCTACGGGACGCTTTTCAATCGTCGAATAGAAAGTATCGTCCCGGTCAAAAAGAACCGGAACTTTTGGCAGAACACGTTCTAGTTCAGCCCCTACTACCTGAGTCTCATTGCCAGCCATAAGTTATTAAGTCCTTTTTAATGTAATCCGATCATTCAGAATGTCCATATCACTTGTTCTACGGAAGTCAACACGTTTTGCACTAACTGGTCGTTGAACTTGTGAATTAGGACGTCCTGAACTACCTGGTTCCATACGCTGTTGTTGCCTCTGGATAGTCTCATTCTTCTTCTTAATTTCAGTAGGAGAAGAACCGAGTGCCTCAGCAATCATTTGACGTCGCAGGGTTGGGATTAAGGACTTAGCGCGCGCCAGCCACGCGTTAGTTAATCTGGCTCTGTCCTCACTTCGATACCCGTTAGACTTCGCTTCTTGCCACAACCGATCAATATGCCTCATGTGAAGCTTATCACTTCGCATGACTTTTTCAGCTTTTGCAATTACTTCTTTACGAATGGATTCACGCATGAACTTTGTGAGTCCATCAGTTTCACTAAAACCTTTACTAATTTCCTTATTAAGACTTCCAAAATAAGACTCATTCGTATCAATAAGAAAATTATTGTAACGATCGCGTTCAAAAGCAGCGCGTTCATCAGAAACCTTCTTATCTGGAACAGTATCTTTTTCTACAAAAGTCTTCTTTCCTTCTGCAACGTCCATATCTGCAAAAAGAAAGTTACTTAGGACTAAAGCCGCATTTTTAAGGTTATCATCACTCAACCGACGACCTTCACGAAATGCAGCACGGACGCTGTCTTCAAGAACTGGAAGAATAGTCTTCCAATGAAGATCCTTATCTGCTTTGTATAGATTTCCGAGGAAGTTCTTACTGTATTTCTCTAAGGAACCTGATTCCTTAAGAGCAGGAATAATCTTTTCACCTGTTCCGTTGACTACATCAGAAATTAGATCCTTATAAGCATTTGCAGACTCAGCAGCTTCTTTTGCTTCAGTAGGAGTATGAAAGACTTCAGAAAATTGTTTTTCTCTAAAGAAGGCATCTTTCAAGTTAGGGAAAGTTTTAAAGAAATCAGGAAACTTAGCTTGAATTTGTTTGACTGTTGGTCGTTGGAAGGGAAGAATTTCTTGACTAGCATCACCTTCCTCAGGCTCACTATCGGACTCTTCTTCACCGCTGTCCAGCGAAGAAAGAAGTTCATCAACATCATCAGTCTCAGGCCCTGCCTTTTTACGTTCAGGCTTAGTCTCTTTAACTTCAGGCTTAGAAGGCTCAGCCTCAACAACAGGAGAATTACCTTCATCGGATGCAAGTAGAGCTACATCGTCCGAAATATTAGCATTATTATCAGTTTCAACTGGCATATTAAACGCTTTCTACCGTTAAAGTTAAAGTTTCGCCACCTGCTGCGCCTGTCAATACTCGATCTTGAAGATTAATCGTGTTTCTTGCGCTTCGCCAAGTATAACCTAAGCCCTGAGTGTAAGACTGCCCGCTACCGCCAGCTCCCCAATTGTCAGAAACTGTAATTGTGCCAGAATTCACGGTAATATTCACTTCTTGACATTGATGATTAAGAATTCCACCATCTTTTTTACCTGAACTTCCACCAGAGGTAAACAGTGTATTACCTAAATTGTCAACGAAGCCTGCATTAACAAGCAAGGTCCAAAGGTTAATTGGATTAGTTCCAGAAGGCAAAGTAAGATTGAATGATCTGAACATATTAAGAACCTGAAGCTCCAGTATTAGCTGCAATTCCAGGAGCCACTTGAGGCGCTGGAGGATGAATCTGTTGAGGAGGACCTTTCTGACCTGGTGCCTGACCTGGCATAGGTGGAGGTTGCTGAGCTGCAAGATTATTTTGATGCATTACAATATGCTGAATGACAAATGCATATCCCTCAGGATTCGTAACCTTAGAGTCTAAGCCACCCTCAGAAACAGCCCAGTCTTTTGCCGCTGAAATATGCGTTGCATCGTCATCAACTTCAGGTTCAATAGGTACAAACTGCCCTGGATTATCGCCAGTACCTAACATAACCTGAATTTCACGCATTTGCTTGATTCTCTGATCTTCATCAGGGATATGGAGTTCAGGGAATGCTAATGCATCAGCAATAATTTTCCGATTTTCAGGATCAAACAGAGCAGAATTCACAAACGCATTATTCAGTTGCATTAATTGCATTAGCAAAGCTTGCTTTTGAGCCGTCGATGTTGGAAAAGTCTCAGCTCCTTCAGGCTCAACTTCACCAACTTTGCCCCGCAATTCAGACTGACGAATCCAGACATTGACATAGTTATTCTTTTCCATTGTAACGTAGCGTTCATCAGAAACTACATTTTCAACGTAAAGTCTAACGCATTTATCCATCAACTTGGCCCACCAGTGAGTCAGGAAAGTCCAAGTTATCGACAAACGCTGAAGAGCCATTTGCCGGCTCATATTATATTCTGAAGCTGTTCGAGAGCTTGCCTCAGAAGGACCACCATAAATTGACGGAAAAGAGCCTACAACAAATTGAGCATCACTACCAATTTGCTGCTCAAATTCAGTTACGTCCTTTGAGAGTGTTGCTTTAGGACCTTCGTAGAAGGAGTCTCCGATACGCTGACCCGGTTTAGCTTTAACTGGATAAAGCATTCCAGGGCGAATCTCATGCCTAGAATAGTCTTCGAAGTCAATTACTTCAGTGTCTGCATAAACAGTTGAAATTCCCTGTTCAATAGTTTCTAAGGTCAAGTTAACCATTACATTCTTCATTTCCTGCTCAGGAATTAAAGATTGACCTATGGGATCAGAATGAATGTAAGTAGACAAACCTGCTTTGCCAATAGTCCAGTATTTATCTAAGTCTTCATTGCGACTTTCAACATAGACATCGCCTACGAAGGCGCAATAACAGCCATCTGGGAATAATTTATAAAGTTGAGCTTTCTCGGCTTCGTATGCATCAGATAGTTCTTCAAAAGCCCAAGGACGCATCCAGACTCGTTTTAGAGTTCCTAGATAAGTGTCATCATTTATTGAAAAGGCAAAGGATGAAGGACTACGAGCGACTCTTTCATAAGTATCAGCTGTTGCATTAGTATTATCAATTTTATCAGCAACTTGAGGATACAAACTCTTCAGCAATGCAAGAGGCTGATCAACAGTTAAATGAAGATACTCAAAGTCTTTTTGCGCTTTTGCGAAGTAAGGGACTCGAACGAATAACGGACCGTAAAGGTCAATAAGAACACGAGATTTAGGAGCTTCTGAGAATCCGGTAATATTCACTTGCAACGGAGAAGCCATCGGCTCAGCTTCAGGATTCTCGGGATCAGCCATTGGGGGGCAATTCGGACAAGTTTCTTCACCGTCAGAAGTTGGAGTGTAGCCACAAGATGCACAACTTTTGCCATAAGTAGGTATCTTTACATTTCCAAATGCTTTATCTGCTCTAGGAGCATGATATGCTGCAACTAAGCCCTGATTCCAAAGGGCAAGCAATGCAGCAAGAAGGACCATTTTAGACTGATTATGCCGCTGAATCAAGTCTGCAATCTTAGCGTAAACTTTAGAAGTGACTAAATCATCTTCATTATCAGCATCATCAGGAGGAAACCTAACCGTAGGAATTTGAGCAGCTAACGCCGCAATAATACTTTCCCCGTGCGCTTTATAAATATTAACAACATAATCATAAAACGGCCCTTCTGCACCTTCGCGATTTGACGAATCTGAATTATCCCACCTGGTATCAAGAGGAGAAAGCCAATCTTGTTGTGTTTCAGACCACCAAATATACTGAACACCATGCCAAAAACGGTCATACTTCTTCCAAAGGCGAATCTGCTGTTTCCTGATGTAGGCGTCCTGTTCCTCTTGTTTATGAACAATGTCAAGAAGAGCCCTCTGAAGTTCATCAGGTAGCTTTTCGTTATTTGGACCGTATGTCATTATTTTATTTGCTATGGTCTTCGTTACAGTGTCACATAGCTATATTGCTATAGCAGCTAATTGTCCCCTAGCCACGAGATGTATCGAAAGTTACCATGTGACCTCGACACTAGCAAAAACTTAAAAATTAAAACCAAAATTTAGTTGGGGCCTTGTGTTTGGCAGAAAAACCAAGACCCCACACTAACTCACAGCATCAGTGACCCACCATGTTACAGGACCTTTACGGATTAATTCCCATTACGTAGTAAATGAGAATATCCATAACTCCAGCCGTCAAAGCTGCAACAGTTGAAGTAATAGTTACAGTTCCCGCAGCCGTCATATGTACAGGAGCAGCAAAAGTCACAGAGCCATTAACTGCTCCGGTAAGAGAAGCAATGGCAGTACTAGCTTTAATAGACGTCGCCGAAGATCCAGCAGATGTTCCAACGCCAACGTTAGTCGCACCAGCAAAAGCAGTACTTGTGTAAAGAGTAGCTCCGACAATAATTGCACCGTTCGGAATTGTATCCGAATTCGCAAGGGTGATCAAACCGGGAGCAAGAGGATCACCATCAATGTCAAATTCATACCTCGCACGCGCAACACGAAAGCCATCAAAGACTACAAATCCAGCTGCCGGGCTATTCGAAATTCCTTTGTCAGTAAAATTAGGTGCAGTGACAGATGCTAGGAAAGTCGTTGCAAGAGCAGCTCCAGTCGGAGGAGTAGAGGTTGTAGTATAATAAATGTTATAACCAATCGCAAGAGCTGAAGGATACCACTCAACTAAAACTCGATTATTCGTGTCTAGACTTGCAGGAGTTGATGCAAGAGCAGGAGCTTGAGAAAGAAGAGACTTTCCACCTTGATAAATAGCCTGAATCCAATAATAACGAGTCGTAGTTCCGTTAGTTACTGAACCGAAGTAAGTAGCTGTTACACCTGAAGGTGCTGGATTGTATTGAGTTAGATTCTGAGCCATATTGTCCTTTAGTTTTTAAGATGGAAAAACTATTGAAACCAGTTACCTTGACTTTACTTTCCTCATTGCAGAAGTGAAACGCTTTTCCTTTGCGAATGAAGATTTGGTCTTTTCAGGAGTCTTGCTTAGAAAGTCTTGCGCTACTGAAGCTGAAGGGCCAGTTCCTCGAAGGCCTCCATGAGCAGCTGCTTCCATTAGCCTGAATTGTTTTCCTGACCTAATTGGCAAGAATTAACTCCATTTCAACTTCCCAATCAACCTCACCTACGCCAAAGAATAAACGATCAGGCAAGCTCAGCGAGGTCACGTTGAATTCCTGCATCTGCTGAAGTTCCATCTTGCATCTGTTCAGTTGCTTGTCTTTGCTCGAATCGCTTTTTAAGCTCTGCTGCATGACGTTCTCCATCAGCCTTTTCAAGCTCTTTTTGCTTCACTGGCCAAGGAACTCGATTGTTCAAGGGAATAGGATGAGAGTCTTTTTTAGGTTCAGTAGACAAACCGACTAAATAACCAGACTTTGTAAGGAAAAGATCAGTTAGCCGTCGTACTTCCTTTTCACGACTGTCCAAAAGTTCATGCCAAGACTGAATCTGTTCATCAAAGGCTTCAGCGCGCGCGTCGGCTTTAATTCCAGCAGCCTCAAATTCTGCTTGGGTATATCCGCCGAGTAGTTTAATTAAGAACTGCTTCATTTAATCTTCTGGGAAATTAATAAGCCAGTCTTTTTTAATTACCCAAGCCCCCACAAAAACAAAAATCATTAAAAGGATAAAAAGAAAGAACATAATACTAGCGAGAAGCATGATGCATTCTCCTTATTCCCCTTGTTGGCCTAGGAGCCTTACGTTCAAGAGCTTCGAGTTTCCTGTAGAACGATGTATAATCGCCATTCTTTTCCAAGTCAGTAATAACACCTGCAAGTTTCTGAAGATGATCTGATTTACCTTGTAAGCGACCAAAGTTATAACGATCAACAGCCATTCCTAAATATCTAGCCGTATCATAAGGATCATCACCATCGAACTCAGCGACGTCTTCTTTATGATCTTCATCATAGACGCAAAGTGGAATAGCTTTGCGTAATATTGGCAAGGAACGGAAAATCTGAAGCTTAGGAAGATTTAATTCAGGTTCTTCAGGCTCAAAAGAAATAACGTAATTCTTATACGCGTCCATTCCTTTTGTTCTAAGGATTATTGCAGCTTGTTCATTACTGTAAGTTTCTGACGGAGCAGTCTTCCTTACAGGCTTAGGTTTCCAACGGAAAAGCTCCTGTAAACAAAGTTTACCAGAAATTCGATTATTATCAGCAAGACGTGGACGAATGCCTGAATACTTGGCAAATTTATCAGCAATGAGCATGTCCTCACCGCGATCCTGCCAAGCAGATCGACACATTACTGCATCAGTATAAGTTTCTCCGTCCGAAAGTTTACCAATATCAGTTGCCCACTCACTGATTTTTGCACCTTTGCGAGAATATTCTCTGTACAAGTAAAGGCGACCCTCTGGAGATAATGCTCCCCAAAGGGAATAAGTCATTGCAGTGAATCCCCAGTCGGTTGAGTTAAACTTAGGCCACCATTGAGGGATAGTAAAATCATCAATTACATGAACTGCATTAGCCGGTTCGCCCGGAAAGTTTTCTTCTCGATAATCATCAAAGACCTGACCTGAGAAAGTATACCAATCACCGTCGAGTTTTGCGCGCCGATCCTTCTCTGCCATTCCTTGCAGAGTTGTTAGGTAGTTTGGAGAATTGTCCAGAAGGTAAGGATTATCAGTTGCTTTTGACTGAATGAAAATACGATCTAAGAAAGAACCATTAGGGAACATTGCTCTAATACGAGTTCCATAAGGAGCAGGCTCAACGAAACGTGCACGGACCCAACCGTGACCAATTCCACCAGGATTCGTTCCAGAGCGAACAATTGCAGGAAGATTTTTTGATGCTGAACGACAACGAGAAAACATGTAAGTGTACATGTATTCTGTAAAGGAAGTTAATTCATCAAAGGCAATATAAGAATACTCAGCTGAGTCATACTTTCTAACATCAGAGTCATATTCTAAATGACCAAACTGAATAATTGATCCAGAAGGAAAGACCCAACGCCGCTTTTCTTTATTATACCGACCACCAACGCCAGAATAAATACCTTGATTTTCAGAGCGATTAATTAGTTCAGCTTCAAGTTCAGGATAAGTACGACGAAAGAGAATGCCCTTAAATCTTGGATGGCTGTAAAATCCACGAACAATCGGTAAATTGAGCAGCGCCTCAGATTTTCCACCACCAGCCGCGCCTCCGTAAAGGGCCTCAAAGAAAGTATCTGGGAGGCTCAGGAATGCAGCTTGTCGAGGATGTGGTTTCCAGACTACGTCGGGCACTGCTTGACCTTTTACGGCTTACCCAGCTGTCCAGCTAAGAGCTGCTGGAGAAAATCAATCGCCGCCGTAATAGCAGCAAGTTCAACTGCATTAGTCAGCTTTGATTTGAGCAAAGAAAGCAGACTAAGAGCTGCCGTGACGATAAACTGTTCCCACCAACTAAGTGTAATCATACTTTCCAATTTTCCTTCACTAAAGTATATAAATCACCAGGAGAAATTAACCAAGGATCTCTTGGGAGTATCTTTCCCCAGCACTTTGCTGCAATTTCAGCCCAGACCTCTGAACAGAAAACCTTACTATAATCATGAATTGCGGGATCTTTAAGAGCATAACCAATAAGACCTACTCCATCATATCCCTTACCATCACTACCTTGACAGAATGCTTGCGTTCGTGAAATTTGGTCAAAAGTTAAGTCGATAGGAACTATTTCCCAAAGGGAAGAATCAGTTAAGTCTAAAAACTTAAAGCCTGCACCATAAATTTCTCTTGATGAAAAACAAAAAGCCTTATTTTGCGCGCCACTTAACCAACCCTCAACATGCGAATATGGTGAATTCGATTCACGTGCAATTAGTTTAGACCATTCACTGTCAGAGTTAGCTGCAATTTTGAATGCTAGGACCACTAAGCTGTTCCACCTGCGCCGTCAAAATCCGCAATCAACTGATTCCAGTTAAGGCCATTAGGAGCTTTATTCATAGCTTTATTAAGAGAATCAGTACTAATAACTACGCTTACGTCACCTCCAGCATAGGCTACACAGTACTGCGCAATGGCCCTGTAAGTCAAAGTACCAATCATTCCCCAAGTATCAAACGTAATCCCTTGAAGAGTAGTTCCGACGCCAACCACAAAATGCCCATTAGAAGGATCAGGATTACCAACTGAATCCCAGACGAAACCAGAACCAGAAGGAACCGGATTAATCCATGCATCAGGAAGTTCAATTCCAAAGCAGAGATTTTCAAAGAGCCAAAGAGCCGAGCGAAGTTCTTCCTCAGAAGTTGCATCAACTGCTAGGACTCCTGCAATCTTATGAGTTCCGTCATTTAAAAGTCCATTAGATTTCCAGTAGGCAAACGCAGTCTGCTCGTCTGTTCCATTGTCTGTAGAAGGATCTCCGCTTACATAGCCCCCCTCAGCAGAGTACAAAGAAACTACTTGAGTATCAGTTGGCGCAAAAGGAACTCCTGTGTTGCCTGTCATTAAACTAGCAATGTGAAACTGCCCTGCTTCTACACAGCAACCGAGTGTATCGTTCATATTGATTTGCTGTAAAGAGTTTAGCGCTTTTGCACTGTAGTCAGTTGTAAGAGGAACTCCAGGCATCTTTGCAACGGCTAAGTAGTCACGCAGGGAAAGTCTTCGAGCAGGCCAATGAGGACGACGACGTCCAAGTTTAACTGTGCCATGGGTGGGATGAGCAAGTTGTTTAATTGGCATTGTCGTCGTCCTTAGTTTGCCGTTAAATTTAAGCCCTCAATACGGCAACTATGAGGAGCTTCCTGGATAAGGCCAGATCCACTATGCACAGGGCAAGGAAGATTAGAATGGCCACAATCACACATTTCGCATCACCTACCTTTATTAAAATGGTGGAGTCCCCAAGCTGAACTTCCACCACTCATCTACTCATTAGCTCCTCTAAGAACTAATGAAAACTATTTCTTCTTCGCAGGCGTTCCCCACGTGATGGCGAGGCTGGCCGCGACAGGAGGGGGAGGAGGCGGGGGAGGAACAGTAACTACGGTAACAGTGTCAGTACCAGAAATAGATTCCGTCGTAACACCATCAGGTTCAGTGGCCAGGGCCGTCGCCGTAAGAGCAGCAGCGTCAGGAGTCACAGCCGGAGTAAGCGCAGTGACGATTCCACCAAGAGCATTGTTAGGGTCAGATGCAACAGTAAAGACAGTCGGATCGGAAGAAGTGAAAATAAGGTTGCTAAGTGTAGCCGACGAAGGACCACCTTGAGCATTCAAAGGCGAAACTGAAAAAGTAACAGTTTGGCCGGGATTAAGAGTCACTGGCATTTCGGTCTCCTGGAATAATATGTTTCTTGAATACGATTGTGATACATAACTTGGAGAAGGAATTCCCCAAGTAAACTTTAAATACGTTGCAGGTGATGGCCTAAGCTCATTTAGAATCTCTTTTAACAGTCGACGAAGGACTAAGTTGTCCTCATGAAGAATATCAAGTCGAGATTCAATTCCATGAAAAGGACTTCCTAAAGACATTGGTTTAATAAGCCGCTCAGTTTTAGACTTCCATTTAGCAAGTCTTGCATGGATTGACAGGCGCAAACTTAACGGGCTCCACGACCGAAAGACATTGGCATTTCGGACTCAGCAGTCTCTCCGCCTTCATCGTCCAGACCTTCAGCCCCCCCTTCAGAGCCACCGGCCATTTGACTATGATGAGCAGCGGCCATTTCATGCATTTTTCCGATGCCGTGATGAAGTTTAGCCATCTTAGTATGATGAGCGGCCATGAAACCGTGATGCTCAGGTTTAACTGCTTCCTCTTCCATGGGCTCTTGCATTCCAAAGGACATTATTGTTTTCCTCTTTTTACAGACTTAACGTATTCATACATTTGCGCGCCACGCTTCGCGTGCTGACTAATCAATGAACAAACTACGAACCACGAACTTCAATAGTTTTAAAGGACGACTCAGACCGCAATTCAGGTGCGTATATATGAATTTGAACCTTTGCTTCGTTATCGTCCTTTTGAGTTGTATTAGAAATAACCTTACTCATGCTAGATGCAAAGTTACCTAAGTCCTTTGCACCTAGCTTGGACAGTTTAGTTTCATCAATCAAGTCCAAACTCTGCATGAGTTTAAGAAGAGCAACATCCTGAACTCCCTTGACTTTTTCTTCAACTGCAAGTTTATCAACCTTAGTTCGGCCGATGTCAATATTACGGACTACACTTGCCGTTGTTTCCTGTGACCTAGCAACGTCAGAGTAAGATTCGCCTAAGGCAGTTCGAGTTGCGATATTAATTTTTTCTTCCGGAGTAAAATTAGGGGACCCATCAGTACGGCCTGGTCTATGAAGGGGGATTATGGTTACTTCAGTTTGCGGGCTGGAAGGAGTTGAAGATGAATCGGGCGCGCGCCTAAAACGGTTTACCAAGTTAGAACCAGACTGTAAACGCTCATTAGCCTGTTCTGGAGTTAAGATTGTTGGCATATTAAGTCTTCATTATGATACAATAATACTTGGTCGGCTTCATGGGTCAGTACTAGGCTAGCATGTGCTTAGGGGGCTGCCAAGGAAAATAATCCCAATAACCCCTTTGTTTTCAGTGCCGTTCAAGTAAAATAAGGCTTGCACCATTTGGCCAGGTATGCTATATTGTCTTATCCAGTAGTAAAATCAATAGGAGGGTTGTATCTTATGAGTGTGACTGTCAAGACTTTTTTAGAGGAAGGTAGTAATTTACCTCCAAATATTAGGTTCCTTGAATTTGAGGGGCGAAGAATATTTGGCAATTCTAATGGAGGCACTGATTCTTGGTATGAAGCAATGCTTATTTATGTTAAAGATGAAAAGGTTATTGAATCGTATCCTTTGCGCTTTGAGTTAGATGATAATATATTTACTGTCAAGGAAAAAATTATAGTTGGAGTTAAATACTTACAGGAAAAAGTTGAGGGGATAAAAGGGTGACCGAAAAGTATCAGAAGTTAACACCAACTGAATTGAAAATAGCGAAGTTAAGAGTATTAGGACTAGCCTATAAGGAAATTGCTCATGATTTGAATATAGTTCCTAAGACTGTTCAGTTCCATATTAGACAGATTCATACTAAATTAAACGTGGACTCTTTTGGGAAGTTAATTTGGAGAATGACTGAGTTGGGTTTGTCTCCTTATAATTTTAAGGAAGAAGTTAAGTGGAATGAATTAAGGGAAAGGATATTGTTATGAGATATGAATACATTAGAGTGCCATTTGATTTAGGAGATTTATCTAAACTTAATAACTATAGCATGATTGGCTGGAGAGTTATTCAGGTCATTAAGGATCCTTTGAATCAAGAGTATGCACTACTTGAAAGACCAATCCCAGGAGGATATTATATCCTCCCAGCTGGGATTAGTAAAAGCTACAATAAAAAGAAATAAAGGGACCCTAAAATAAGGGAAAGGATATTACTATGAAACTTGTGAAAGTTGTCATGACACTTGATGAGAAAAGTAAAACCTATTACGTTGCTAATGTCATTCAAGGACCTGGATTTCCGATGGTTGTCTGTGCTCATTGTGGTAAAGGGATTGCTCTTCCGGCAGTGTTACAGCAATGTAGTAACTGTTGTGGAGCTTATGTGGCTGAAGTTATATTTGAAGGATATCAAGAGGAAACAACTAAACAAATTAAGTCCAATGAAATCAATAGGTTGCAATCTTCGAAAAGTGAATTTTGAAAGGAAAGTTACTTGAGAAAAAGGGGACCCTTATTATGAGATTTAAATGTACTTGCAATATTTGCGGCGCTTCAAGTTGGGTTGATGGCTGGGAAGAGGCTGATACTAATTCAGCAGGTGTAGATGAAGATAGCCTAATAGAAGATGCATGTGAACATATTAAGACAGGGGGAGACTACACCCTTACGGATGGAGAGTACTATGACGAAGATTAAATAATCACAAATATCACCAGCTGTCAATAGCGCCCCTCTCGTGGCGACAAGGGACCCGTGTGTGGGGGGTGTACGGGGGGTGTCTATTACGTTGCTGTAGTTCCTTAAAGAAATATCTTGACAAATTGTTCTCAGGTGAGTTAGTATCCTTTATGTAAGGTGCAAGACACCTAACCCCAAACTAAAAGGAATAGACAATATGAAACAACTAACCTATAAAACTCAGTGGCGCGCATTTGAACGGCTTTCCCACTTTGCCCAGGCTGGCATTCTTGAAACCTGGTGGTTCACGCTGAACGGCGAAGTAGTAATTGTGGTCCGCCGCGAACGCAAGCGCAAAAAACTTTGAGTTTTTTCGGCTCGCCTATTGACATAGGTAGGCGAGTCTGCTAGAATTGCTTCAGTGGTTCAGTAGGGCAAGCGATTCTAGCAGGCGCAATGCCTAAATTCGGGTGGCAACCGTAAACAGCCGGAAAAGGAAAGTGACCCAAAAATGACTACGAAAAGCATCACAGTCGAAAAGACGTTTGGCAGCGGAGACAACTCCAAGACTGTCAATAAGGCCGGTACTTGTGTTGTGGCTGAGACTGCCGAGGACATTCTTTCTCTTCTTCAAGAAGACGCGACTTCGCCTGTTGGAAAAGATGCGACCGAGACGGAAATCAAACGGCAACGTAACCGCGTGATCGACTATTTCAACTACGCGTCCGACTTGAAGGCACGCGCAAAACTGACTGCCGCATTGAACAGTGAAAACGTCGATCCTGATAAGGCGAACGAAAAGGCCCTTGAGCAGTTCAATAAGGCGCGTTTGGCCAATGGGAAAGCCGCTGTTGACATGGATAAGTTTCTGCTTATCATGGGTTCGTAAGATTTTCGCCTGTTATTCTGGCCCTGAGTCGAAAGACTTGGGGCCTTTTTTGCGTCTAGGTGATGAAAAGACACGTGGAAGAAAAGGCGAAGGCGCTTCGAATGGCTGGCCTATATAAGGAAGGGCGGGCGAACGGCAGAATAGGCCTTGCAGGGCCGGAAAGTGGCCAAGGTTCGTTCAAAAGCAAACAACCGTGGGTAAGTGCAGGCCAGTTTCACAAACGAACCTAGAACGTTTAAAGACCCCCCTCACCCTCTACCCCCTAGGGGCGAAAGGGGGGACGCAAGTGAATTGCCAAAGTTAAGTTGTTTGTTTTCTTCTATTTTTTCTTTTTTTTTTTTTAATTTTTTTAGCCTTTTAATCC